>Ga0315282_10003339_pt1 | contig 28839 bp, 22 predicted proteins | sample YL17G07_20_MG_FD_203693 | JGI IMG/M metagenome (GOLD analysis project Ga0315282, IMG submission 203693) | Sediment microbial communities from Yellowstone Lake, YNP, Wyoming, USA - YL17G07_20 | ecosystem: Environmental > Aquatic > Freshwater > Lake > Sediment | place: USA: Wyoming | collected... | reverse complement strand
GGAGCGCGCCCGCACGGCCCCCGAAATGGAAGGCAACGTCCGTACCTATCTGCGCAGCACCCAACGCCAGCCGGATATTGTACGTAGTTATTTCCATAAGGAAAACGTCCGCTATGCCCCCATTTGAATCATATCCATATTGTCAACTGTTTAATGCTCTGGGTAATATGGCTCCCACCTTGCGTAGACCACGCGCGGGCATCGGTTTCCTGTCATACCCTTTCCCTCCCCCGCAGCGCTTGTCCCCGGCTCGTGTCCGGGTCGCGGGCTCTTGAGGGTTCCCCTTGATTGTCTGCCTTTCCTCCTGCGCCTCCTCGATCGGCGCGGGCCAACATCGTTCGGGGCTATCTTCGGTACTCCGTTGTCTGATCCCCCGCCAACATGCGCGTCAGGCGCACGGCCGCAAGTCTTCCCTGACCAATGCTTCGGCTGAGTTATCCCACGGATACTGATGGGGCCTCCCAGATCCCGCGCATCGAGTGTCCACGCATGCACAGGACTTTTGAATCCGGGGCGCGATCGGCAGCTCGTGCTTCTTGCCCCCGGTCATGTGGCCTTCCCCTTTGATACACCAGGGTTGGTGCCCTAGATGCATGGATTTCGGAGATCCATACATAGCCGGCGTTTCCCCCCCGTCAACGCCTCGCGGTCGGCTCGCGTATGACTCGGGGCCGTGATAGTGCGTACTCCTTTCACATGGTAGGGCTCTCTCATCCCCTGCCCGACACCGGTCTTTCTCGTTGCCTTCTGCGACTCAATTATGATGCCCCGACCAAATCCGAGTTCGAGCAAAGGTTACCTTGATCGGCAGCGGCGAGCCGTTCCGCGGTCGCGTTTCCAATGCGTTGACAAAATGAAAGCGAGTCTGCCCCCATTACACCCTTTTATTACACCCATCTGGCTGCTGTTGTTGCTTTCTGCTGCTGTAGAACCATTGATTTTGGCGGGTTTTGCGGTGGTTACGGCCGCCGGGGAGGCTTAGAAGTCCGCTGCTCTATCCACCTGAGCTACTGGCACGCAGTGTTGATTCTATTAAACGTACAGCGGTCCTCACGGCCCCCAACCTCTAAGACGTTACATCCCCCATTCCGCTGGTCAAGCCGAGATTACGCCGAACGTGTGAAGCGGCTGCCGTGGCCGGTGAATTTCATCTGGCGCGGTTTTCTGCTTGACAGAGCAGGGGACATGCATTCCGTCTGGACGCAACGGATCGGTTGGGAGTTTTCGGGAGGGGCCAAGGAAGGCCCTTTTGGGAGAGGCGCAAACGGGCTTTACGTGGCAATGGATGGCGTATGAGCGAACGCTATTGTTGTCTGAAAGTGTCGGGTGAGTCAGCGCGAGGAGGAGCAAAACGCATGGACTGCCGAACCATCGCAAATGTCGTCAGATGCAATCGGTATGGCCGTCGCAGATCATCGAACCGCCGGCGCTTCCCGAACGGATCGCCGGGCAGCCCGAAGCAGGGCCACAGATCGGCGGCGACTACTCACTGGACGAGATCGAGCGCGAGCACATTCTCCGCGTCATTTCCCGAACCGCTACATTAGAGGAAGCCGCAAAGATCCTCGGGCTTGACGTTTCCACACTCTGGCGCAAGCGGAAGAAGTACATGAACGGCGGTTGAAGTGGCCGCCCGACCTGCGCAGAGGTTTCCCGCACTACAGAATACACGGTCCCGACTCCCTGAACCGTGCGAATTGCAGTGCCGGTTTCGCACGCCCGAACCAAATCAATCGAAAGTCTGGCGATCGGACGCTCTCCGGGGCTGGCCCATTTCCCGCATGTATGTAAACGTGGCGATAAGATAGAGACGGCCCCGTTCCATGAGGCATAATCCGGCATGAACGACATTGTAGTCATTCTCCTCACGCTCTTCCTATATGGTCTGTGTGCCCTTTACATCGTGGGACTCGAGCGCCTCGGGAGGAAACCATGAACGGTGAATATCTACTCGGTGGCGTGCTCTCGATTCTGCTCATGCTCTGCCTGATCTATGCCCTGCTCTGGCCTGAGAAGTTCTGAGGGATACGATCATGACGGCAAATGGCTGGTTTCAAATTGCGCTGTACGCGGTAGTGATTCTGGCGTTGACCAAACCGCTGGGCATCTATCTCTATCGGGTTTTTGAAGGCGACCAGCCGCCGCTGCCCCGCGTTTTCGGTCCGCTCGAACGCGCCGCGTTAAGGTTGTGCGGAGTGGACCCAAAGAAAGAGCACACGTGGGTGGAATACGCGATGGCGCTAATCCTCTTCAGCGCCGTGGGAACGTTGGTCACGTACGCCATCTTGCGACTGCAACACATCCTGCCCTTCAACCCACAGAAGCTGGGGCCGGTTGGGCCGGCGTTGGCGTTCAACACGGCAGTCAGCTTTACCACCAATACCAACTGGCAAGCTTACAGCGGCGAGAGCACGATGAGCTACCTCAGTCAGATGGCGGGACTGGCATGGCACAACTTCATTTCGGCGGCGGTGGGGATCGCGGTCGCGCTGGCTTTGGCGCGCGGGTTCACGCGGCATGCGACACCGGGAAACGTGCGTACCATCGGCAATTTCTGGGCCGATCTGGTGCGCGGGGTCCTTTACGTCCTCCTGCCCATCAGCATCATCGGGGCGCTCGTGCTCGTCTCACAGGGTGTAATCCAGAACTTTTCCCCCTACCGGACGGTTTCAACGCTGGAAGGCGGCAGGCAAATCCTCGCGATGGGACCCGTCGCACCGCAGGAGATTATCAAGGAGCTGGGAACCAACGGCGGCGGATTCTTCAATGCCAACAGCGCGCACCCCTTCGAGAATCCCACGCCGCTGACCAACTTCCTCGAAATGGTGCTCATCTTTGCCATCCCGGCAGCGCTGACCTATACTTACGGACTCCTGGCGAGAGATCAAAAGCAAGGTTGGGCGTTGTTCGCCGCGATGGCCTTGCTCTTCCTGGCCGGAGTGGCGACGGATTATTGGGCCGAATCCGCCGGCAACCCCGTGGTGCGCGGACTGCCGATTGACCAGGCCCTCGGCAACATGGAGGGCAAGGAAGTGCGCATTGGCGTGGTCAATTCCGCGCTGTTTGGAACCGTCACGACCGACGCCTCGTGCGGGGCGGTGAACTCCATGCATGACAGTTTCACGCCGCTGGGCGGGCTGGTGCCGCTGGTGAACATCCAGCTGGGTGAAGTGATCTTTGGCGGAGTGGGCGCTGGCCTTTACGGAATGCTGATCTTCGTGCTGCTGACCGTCTTTATTGCCGGCCTGATGGTGGGCCGAACGCCCGAGTATCTGGGCAAGGAGATCGAGGCGCGCGAGATGAAATACGTGATGCTCTACATTCTGATTTTCCCTTTGATGATCCTCGTTCTTTCAGCGTGGTCAGCGGTCGCACCGTACGGCGTTTCTTCGCTCAACAACGCCGGTCCTCATGGCTTGAGCGAGATTCTTTACGCCTTCAGCAGCGCGGCGGGGAACAACGGCTCGGCCTTTGCGGGTCTCAATGCCAATACCGACTGGTATAATACCACCCTGAGTCTGGCGATGCTCTTCGGCCGTTTTCTGATGAAGGTTCCGGTGCCGGCGATTGCCGGCGCCATGGTGGGGAAGAAAACGGTGCCGCCCGGCCCGGGTACCTTCCCGACAAACGGCCCGCTGTTCGTCGTCCTGTTGGTTTCCGTGGTGATCATTGTTGGCGCGCTGACGTTCTTTCCGGCTCTAGCTCTGGGGCCGGTGGTCGAACATTTTCTTGCCGCCGGCGGAAAGGTGTTCTGACCATGGCAGGTCCAAAAGCAATCTCCCTGTTCGACCGCGAAATCCTGTGGCAGGCCGCGCTGGATAGCGTGCGCAAGCTTTCGCCGCGCCACATGTGGAAGAACCCCGTGATGTTTGTGGTCGAGGTGGGCAGCGTTCTCACCACTTTGCTGTGGGTACGCGACGTCATCGCCCGTCCAGCGGGCATGGCGCCGCTTTGGTTCACAGGGCTGGTCAGCATCTGGCTTTGGTTCACGGTGCTCTTTGCGAACTTTGCCGAAGCGGTTGTCGAAGGCCGCGGCAAGGCGCAGGCGGCCCCCCTGCGGAAAATGCGCAAGGAGACCACGGCCGCGCCGCCTGGTGGATGGGCAGGAAGAGCGTGTGCCCGCTTCGACGCTGCGCAAGGGCGACCTGGTTCTCTGCGAGGCGGGCGACCTGATCCCGGGCGATGGCGAGGTGATCGAAGGGATTGCCTCGGTTGACGAATCCGCCATCACGGGCGAATCGGCGCCGGTCATTCGCGAAAGCGGCGGCGACCGCTCGGCGGTGACCGGCGGAACGAAGGTCCTCTCCGACCGCATTGTGATCCGCATCGGCGTCAATCCGGGCGACTCGTTTCTGGACCGAATGATCGCGTTGGTGGAAGGAGCGGCGCGCCAGAAGACGCCCAACGAGATTGCCCTGCACATTCTGCTGGTCGGCCTGACCATCATTTTCTTGATCGCTTGTGTTACGCTCGTGCCGCTGGCGCTCTATTGGGGCATAGCGCTTTCGGCGACGGTGATCGTCGCGTTGCTGGTGTGCCTGATCCCGACGACGATCGGCGGGCTGCTTTCGGCCATCGGGATCGCCGGCATGGACCGCCTGATCCGGAAGAATGTTCTGGCGATGAGCGGCCGCGCGGTTGAGGCGGCCGGCGATGTCAACACACTCTTGCTCGACAAAACGGGCACGATCACGCTGGGCAATCGAATGGCGAGCCGGTTGATCGCCGCCGAGGGAGTGCGGCCCGAGGATCTGGCCGATGCGGCCCAGCTGGCCAGCCTGGCCGACGAAACGCCCGAAGGCCGCTCGATCGTGGTGCTCGTCAAAAAGGAGTTTCATCTGCGCGGGCGCGACATGGCGGCGCTGGGCGCGCATTTCATCCCCTTCAGCGCCCACACACGCATGAGCGGCTGCGATCTCGATGGGCGACAAATCCGCAAAGGCGCGGTGGATGCGGTCTGCGCTCATGTCAAAGCGCTGGGCGGCGCCGTCCCTCCGGCCATCGAAAAGATCGCCAATGAAATCGGCGACACGGGGGGAACGCCATTGGCTGTTTCGGACGGCAATCGGCTCCTGGGCATCATCCATCTCAAGGACATCGTGAAAGAGGGCATCCGGGAACGTTTCGCCCGGTTCCGCGCGATGGGCATCCGCACCGTCATGATCACGGGCGACAACCCACGAACGGCGGCGGCCATTGCGCAGGAAGCCGGTGTGGACGATTTCCTGGCCGAAGCCACGCCCGAAGCCAAGATGCGGCTGATCAAGGAGGAGCAGGCGAAGGGCAAACTGGTGGCGATGACCGGCGACGGCACGAACGATGCCCCGGCGCTGGCTCAAGCCGACGTTGGCGTGGCCATGAACACCGGCACACAGGCGGCGAAGGAAGCGGGCAACATGATTGACCTCGATTCCAATCCGACGAAGCTCCTCGAGGTGGTCGAGGTCGGAAAGCCGTTGCTCATGACCCGGGGCTGCCTGACCACGTTCTCGATTGCCAACGACGTGGCCAAATACTTTGCGATCCTGCCGGCGATGTTCATGGGGGTCTTTCCGGAGATCGCGCCGTTGAACGTAATGCATTTGGCCTCACCGCCGAGCGCGATCCTTTCGGCCGTCGTTTTCAACGCCCTGATCATCATCGCGCTCATTCCGCCGGCATTGCGTGGCGTCAAGTATCGGCCCATGGGCGCTTCGGCCCTGCTGCGGAGATCGCTGCTGATCTACGGGGTGGGCGGCGTCGTCGCCCCCTTCGTCGGCATCAATCTCCTTGACCTGTTGCTTCACGCAATGGGCCTGTTCTGAGGTATTCAAAAATGTGGAAGACCGCCATCATTGCTCTTCGTGCAACCGTGGTGACCCTGATCGTCACGGGAATCGCGTATCCGATTTTGATCACGGGGTTGGCCCAGGTTCTTTTCCCCGGTCGGGCCAACGGCAGTCTGGTGCAAACGAGCAAAGGCGAGATCGTCGGTTCGGAGCTGATCGGTCAAGCCTTCAAGAACCCCGGCTATTTTCACTCGCGACCTTCGGCGGCCGGCGACAACGGTTACGATGCCGCGAACTCGGACGGATCGAATCTCGGCCCCACATCAAAGAAGTTGAGGGGCCGAATTATCGCGGACACCCAGCGGCTCACGGCCCAGAACCCCGAAGCTCGCGGCCCCGTTCCCATTGATCTGGTGACGGCCTCGGGGAGCGGTCTGGACCCGGATATTTCGCCGGAAGCCTCTCTGTGGCAGGCGCCGCGGATTGCTCGCGCACGGCAGGTTGACCCCGAGCGTGTCAGGCAGGTCGTTGAATCGCACATCGAGGGCCGACAGATTGGCATTTTGGGTGAACCACGTGTGAATGTATTGTTGCTCGATCTGGCCCTTGATCGGCAATTCGGACGGATGTATTAAAGTTGAGGGGAGCCGTACGCTGCGGAGTGAGGCGAGATGATCCCGGAACGCCCACGGCCTGAAGACTTCCTGGAGCTGGTCGAACGCACCCGGTTCGGTCGGCTCAAGATCTACCTGGGCTACGCCGCGGGGGTGGGTAAGACGTATCAGATGCTGCTCGAAGCCCACACGATGAAGAAGCGCGGCGTGGACGTGGTGCTCGGGTACATCGAGCCGCATGGGCGGAAGGACACGATTCGGCTGATCGAAGGCCTGGAGACCATCCCCCGCAAGAAGATCGAATATCGCGGCATCATGATCGAGGAGATGGATCTCGACGCCGTCCTGGCCCGCTGGCCGCAGGTGGCCATTGTGGACGAAGTGGCTCACACCAATGTCCCGGGTTCGCGCAACGCACGGCGCTATCAGGACATTCTGGAGCTCATCGCCGCGGGCATCAACGTGATCTGTGCTTTCAACATCCAGCATCTGGAAAGCCTGAATGATCTGGTCGAGCGCGTGACCGGTGTGGTGGTTCGCGAGACGGTTCCCGACACCTTCCTCCGGCACGCCGACCAGATCGTCACGCTCGACCTCTCGGTGGAGGATCTCCTGGATCGCCTGCAGTCGGGGAAGGTTTACGCGGCGGACAAAATCCCGCGGGCGCTGGCCCACTTTTTCCGAAACGAGAACCTTCTGACATTGCGCGAGCTGGTCTTGCGCGAAGTGGCCGAAAGCCTGGATCGAAGAGCCACTCTGAGAGTCCAATCGCAAGGCGGCGCAGAGACTGCGTTCGCGTTGGACAGACTTCCAGGCGAAGTACGACCGGCTTCTCACTGTCTCAAATGAGGACGCACTCCGGCAGTACTACTTCAGTGCGGTCGCGCCCGCGGTGGAACGGGTCAAGCAGTCCGCCGAAGAGATTCTGACCATCAACCAGGATGCGATGGTGCGAAAGAGCGATCGGGTCCGCCGCATCGCCGACCAGATGATCGCCTTCATGATCGTCGCGGCGGTGGGCACGGCCGTTCTGGGGATTCTCCTTTCGATCACCCTGACCCACCGCATGCTCCGTCCGCTGTCGGTGCTGACCCAGGCGGTGCATCGGATCGGCGAAGGGGATCTCGAAGTGCGGGCCCATGTGGAGGGGACCGACGAGATTGCCCAGCTCGCCAACGAATTCAATACCATGACCGACCATCTGAATCGCTACCGCCGCAGTTCACCGGGAGCGCTGCTACAAGCCCAACAGATGTCCCAGGCCGCCATAGACAGCTTGCCGGACCCCATCATTGTGCTTGGCGTCGAAGGGGAAGTGATCCATGTGAATCGAGCCGCCGAAGCACTGCTCGGCGTGACCTTCTCGCCCAAAACCGTTGACCTCTTCAGGAATCTGCCGCCGGAACTGAAAGCCACGATGGAAGGAATCAGAAGGCACGTCTTTGGCGGCAAGGGAGCCTATCAACCAAGAGGATTCGAGGAGGCGGTTCGGGTGCCCTCCAGCGAGGGGGATCGCTTCTTCCTGCCTCGGGCCAATCCGCTCTACAGAGAAGAGGGCGACATCATTGGGGTCACGGTTCTGCTCCAGGAGGTCACTCGATTGCGGCGCTTCGATGAGCTCAAGAACGATCTGGTCGCAACCGTGGCGCATGAGTTCCGCACGCCGTTGACCTCGCTGCGCATGGCCATTCATTTGTGCCTCGACGAAACCGTCGGGACCCTGACCGAAAAACAGGCCGATCGGGTCGGCGCCGCGACGTACTTCCTCCTGCACCTGATGGCCACCTCGCTGGTGACGCTCGTCTATGTTCTGGTTGCCCTGCGCCTCTCGCCGCCGATGACCGGCCTGGTCTTCCTCTGCGGCTACACGCTGCAAAAGGCCGTTTATTGTTGCAGAGTTGGAGCCACAATGAGAAGGGGAATGGAACGACGGAGTACTCGCAAATAGCAAAGGTCGGCGGTTTACCTGGAGATGGAGGAAGGCAGATGATTTGCGCGCAGGTTAGAAACCCAAGGGGAAACAGCATGACCCGAATGAAACAGATCATAGGGATCGCATTCCTGGCAGTGGTATGGCTCGCTTCTGCTTGGCCTGTGTCCGCCGCTGAACGTTCCGTCTCACCCCCAGCGCCGTATGGTCCAGTCCCCACCGAGCGCCAACTCCGCTGGCACGAGATGGAGTTCTATGGCTTCCTGCACTTCACCGTGAACACCTTCACCGACAAGGAATGGGGCTACGGCGACGAGAGCGAAAAGGTTTTCAATCCGACCGCGTTCGACGCCGACCAGATTGTCCGCACGGCGAAAGAAGCCGGAATGAAGGGCCTCATTCTCACCTGCAAGCACCACGATGGCTTCTGCTTGTGGCCGTCGAAGTACACGGAACATTGCGTGAAGAACAGTCCGTGGAAAGACGGAAAAGGCGACGTGGTGAAGGAAATCTCGGATGCGTGCCGCAGATACGGGCTGAAGTTCGGCGTCTATCTCTCGCCGTGGGACCGCAATCACAAAGACTACGCGCGGCCGGAATACGTCACTTACTACCGCAACCAGCTTCGCGAGTTGCTCACGAACTACGGCGATATTTTCACCGTCTGGTTTGATGGCGCGAACGGCGGCGACGGCTTCTATGGCGGCGCGCGGGAGACGCGGCGCATTGACAACCGCACGTACTACGACTGGAAAAACACCTGGCAAATCGTGCGCGACCTGATGCCCAATGCCGTGATGTTCAGCGACGCCGGCCCCGACTTCCGCTGGGTGGGCAACGAAGCGGGCATCGCGGGCGATCCGTGTTGGGCCACGTTGGACATGACCCAGCCGGGCCGATATCCGGGCGGTCCGGGGAAAGGTCTCAATTCGGGCGAGCGTCCCGGCACGGCCTGGCTGCCCGCGGAATGCGACGTTTCGATCCGCCCCGGCTGGTTCTATCACGCCCGCGAGGACAGCCGCGTGAAAACGCCCGCGCAGCTGCTCGACATCTACTATAAGTCCGTCGGTCGCGGCGCCTGCTTGAACCTGAACATGCCGCCCGACCGGCGCGGCATCATTCATGAGAACGACGTCAAATCGCTGCGTGAATTCCGGCGGATCCTCGACGCCACTTTTGCCACCGACATCGCGAGGAGCGCGAAACTGACGGCCAGCAATACGCGCGGAGGTGCCGGACAGTTTACGCCCGAGAACGTCCTCGACGGCGACCGCAACACTTACTGGTGCAGCGACGACAAGGTCCTCACGCCTGAGCTGGTGCTCGACCTGGGCAATCTCGCCACCTTTAACGTTGTCAGCTTGCGCGAGTATCTGCCGCTGGGGCAGCGCGTCGAGGCGTTCGCGCTTGATCAGTGGAAGGACGGCCAGTGGGAGGAATTCGCCCAAGGAACCAGCATCGGCAACCGCCGGCTCGTACGCAGCCCTTACGTCACCACCGAGAAGGTCAGACTTCGGATCACCAAGGCCCCGGTTTGTCCGGCCATCGCGGAAGTCGGCCTGTTCGCCGAGCCGAAGGAATCAGGTGCGCCGACAACTTCGTCCAAAAGGTCCGACAAGTCCGACAGGTCTGACAAGTCGGACAAGTCCGACAAGTCTGACGCCGGCCCAAGGTCCACGGAAGTGGTTCCGCCGAAAATCCAAATGAAAGCCCAGCCTTTCGATCCGAGAGAGGTGCGGCTGCTCGACGGGCCGTTCAAGCACGCGATGGAGTTGGACCACCAATATCTGCTGTCGCTGGAGCCGGATCGGCTGTTGCACAATTTCCGCGTCAACGCCGGACTGCCGTCTTCGGCCAGACCTTATGGCGGTTGGGAAGAGCCGAAGTGCGAGTTGCGGGGCCACTTTGTCGGGCATTACCTGTCGGCCTGTGCCTTGATGTATGCCAGCACCGGCGACGAGCGGATCAAGGAGAAGGGCAACGCCGTTGTGGCGGGTCTCGCCGAGTGCCAGGCGAAACTGGGCAGCGGTTACCTGAGCGCCTATCCCGAGACTTTCATTGACCGGGTCGAAAAAGGGCAGCGGGTTTGGGCGCCCTGGTACACGCTTCACAAGATTTTCGCCGGCCTGCAGGACATGTATGTCTATTGCGACAATCCGCAGGCGCTCGAAGAGGCCAGGAAATTCGCCGACTGGGTGAGGGCCCGTACCGACAAGCTCAGTGACGAGCAGAGGCAGAGCATGCTCCGCAACGAGCACGGCGGAATGAACGAAACACTCGCGAACCTTTACGGCCTCACCGGCGAAGAGAAGTATTTGCGATTGTCCCAACGCTTCAATCACATGGCGGTGCTGGGCCCGGCCTCCAAGCGCGAGGACAGACTCACCGGCCTGCATGCCAACACGCAGATTCCCAAGTTCATCGGCACGGCCCGCGAGTATGAATTCACCGGCGAGGACTGGCTCAAGACGGCGTCCACCTTTTTTTGGGACACGGTCGTCAAAGAGCGCTCTTACGTGATCGGCGGCCACAGCGACGGCGAAGGGTTCTCGCCCAAGGAAAGACTCTCCCAGGCGCTCGGGCTGAACACCGCCGAGACCTGCAACACCTACAACGTGCTCAAACTCACGCGCCACCTGTTCTGCTGGAACCCGCAAGCCGAGTACGCCGACTATTATGAGCGCGCGCTGTACAATCACATCCTCGCCTCGCAAAACCCGGAGACGGGGATGATGTGCTACTACGTGCCGCTGCGGTCCGGTTCACGGAAGAACTACAGCGAGCCGGAGAATTCGTTTTGGTGTTGCACCGGCACCGGCGTTGAGAACCACGCGAAATACGGCGACAGCATTTACTTTCACGACGGCGGGAAGAGTCTTTACGTGAATCTGTTCATCGCCTCCGAACTGAACTGGAAGGCAGAGGGCCTGAAGCTGCGGCAGGAAACGAAGTATCCCGACGAGAGCAGGAGCCGTCTCATTTTCACGTGCGAGAAGCCGGTCGAGCTGAGCCTCAACCTCCGCCATCCGTATTGGGCCGAAACCGGTTTCTCGATTTTCGTGAACGGGCAGAAGCAAGCGATCGAGAGCAAGCCCGGCAGTTACGCGGTTCTGTCGCGAACGTGGAACAGCGGCGATGCGGTGGAGATCTCGATGCCCTTCACGCTCCGCACCGAAGGGTTTCGGGACAACCCGCGACGATTCGCGTTCTTGTACGGACCGATCGTGCTTTGCGCGGAAGTGGATTTGGGGAAACCCTATCCGGTGGTTGCGGCCGAACAGAGCCGGCTTTTGGCGAGCCTGAAGCCGGTCGCCGGCCAGCCGTCCACGTTCACCGGCCCGTCGGACATCTTCCGCATTCCGGGAGAGAAGGACGGCGGTGGTGTGACGCTCGAGCCGTTCTACAAGATGCACGGCAATCGCCACTATATGGTCTATTTTGACGCCTTCACGCCTGAGCAATGGCAGACGAAGCAGAAGGAATATCAGGATGAACTCGCGCGGCAGAAGGAACTCGAAACGCGCACGGTGGATGCCGTGAATCCCGGCGAGGAACAGAACGAGCGCGATCACAAGGTGACGGGCGAGCGCACGAGCGCCGGTGATTTCGGCAGTCGCAAGTATCGTCACGCGACCGACGGCGGCTGGTTTTCGTGGGAAGTGAAGGCGCTGCCGGACAAGCCGCAACAACTGCGCGTGACCTACTGGGGCAGCGACGGCGGCAACCGCGTCTTTGATATCCACATTGATGGTACCAATCTCACCACGCAGCGTCTCGAGAACAACAAGCCGGGCAAGTTCTATGACGAGGTGTACGTCATCCCCACCGACATAACCCAGGGCAAGGACAAGGTGACGGTCAAGTTCCAGGCTCATCCCGGCGCCTGGGCGGGCGGAGTGTTTGGCTTGCGGGTGATGAAGTAAGCCCCATCGTATTTGTTGGACGGTGAGCCCGACGCTCCTGTCGGGCAACTGCTTGACCACCTCACGCCCGTGGAGGTTTGCCTCGGGCCTGGGGAAGCGAAGTTGTTGGCGCACTGCCCCGTCCGCCTTAATTAAAGTGGCTTCCCTGTCCAACTGAGTGGGATGACCACAGTCAGCTGTCTATTTGTCTGGCTGCGATGACGACGGCCGGGCGAGCGCCTTGCCCACGGCAGTCAGCTGGGCGAGGAACGGCGGGGAGATCAAACCGTTGCGCTGAATCGGCGCATTCCAGGCGACCACTTGTTCTTCGGAGAATCGCGGCGAGCCCATGCCCCACCTTTCGCCCAGGAAGCTCAATACGTGGATCTGCGCGCCATCCACTTTCCCCTCCACGGCCCGCCCGCAAGAATTCCTTGATCTTTTTGAAGTCCGTCACTGAAATGCCCGCGACCATTTGGACGGAAGATTGTCGAACAGCCAATCTGCAAAGAGAGAGGCATATCCATGAAGACGATCCGAATCCTGTGTTACGCACTCTTGATGTGTGGCGTCGTCGCTTGTTCCAGCAAAACAGAGCAGGCACCAAAGGCCGATACGAAAGCAGCTGGAGCGAAGAAGCAGTACCAGATCGCCGTCATCCCGAAAGGCACGGCCAATCCGTTCTGGAAAACGGTTCACGCGGGCGCCGCGAAGGCCTCCAAAGAACTCGGCGTGAAGATCACCTGGACCGGCCCGGAGAATGAGGATGATCGCAAGCAGCAAATGGACGTGGTGCAGAATTTCATTTCGACCGGCGTGGACGCCATTGTCCTTGCCCCTCTTGACGACGTCGCGCTGGCCCGTTCCGTCGAAACGGCCGTGGCGCGCAAGATTCCCGTGGTCATCATTGACTCCGACCTGAAATCCGAAGCCCAGAGCAGCTTCGTGGCCACTGACAACCTGGAAGGAGGGTGCCTGGGTGCCCGCCGGCTCGGCGAAGTGATGGGCGGAAAGGGCAAGGCCATCCTGCTGCGCTATAACCCCGGTTCGGCCAGCACGGACAATCGCGAGCGCGGCTTCCTCGAAGAGATGAAGGCCAAGTTCCCGAACATCGAGCTGGTTTCCACGAATCAATACGCCGGCGTAACCAAGGAATCGGCCATTCAGGCTTCGCAGAACCTGTTGGCCAAATATGGGGAAGATTTCCAGGGCATCTTCTGTCCGAACGAGTCGAGCGCGTTCGGCATGTTGCGCGCGCTGGAGATTTCGGGCAAAGCGGGCAGGATCAAGTTTGTCGGCTTCGACGCCAGCCAGGGTCTCGTTGACGGCATGAAGGCCGGCAATATCGCCGGACTCGTCGCGCAGGATCCCTTCGATATGGGTTATCGGGGCGTCAAGACGGCCGTGGCTGTTCTGAACGGCGAGACGGTGCAGAAACGCATCCCGACCCGTCTGGCCGTGATCACACCCCAGAACCTGAATACGCCGGAAATCCAGGAGCTGATCGCGCCCGAGTTGGGAAAGTGGCTGGACTAGGGAATGAGCAACGACCTCCTTCTGGAACTCAAGGGCTTCAGCAAGGCGTTTGGCGCCACGCAGGCCCTCCGCAAGGTTGATCTGACCGTTCGTCGCGGCGAAGTCCACGCCCTCATCGGCGAGAACGGCGCGGGCAAAAGCACTCTGATGAAAATCCTCTCCGGGGCGTATCGTGCCGACGAAGGCACGATTCACCTCAACGGTCGGCCCTGCGTCATTGATTCGCCCTCGGCGGGCCGGGCGATGGGAATCGCCATGATTTACCAGGAACTGACCCTCGCGCCCCACCTGACGGTCGAAGAGAACCTGACGCTCGGGATGGAGCGCAGCACCCTGGGCTTTGTCCGCCACCAGCGCGAGAAGATTCGCCGCGCCCTGGAACTCCTCCAGCATCCCGACCTGCCTCTGAAAGTCGCGGTTCGTTCGCTGCCCATCGGCCTTCAACAGATTGTTGAGATCGCCCGCGCGCTGATGAGCGAGGCGCAGGTGATCATCATGGACGAGCCGACGAGCTCGCTTTCGGCCGCCGACACCCGTGCGCTTTTTGCGGCCATCCGTCGCCTGAAAGATGCCGGCATCTCGATCATCTACATCAGCCACTTCCTCGAAGAGGTGGCCGAGGTCGCCGACTCTTACACGGTGCTGCGCGACGGGCAAACCGCCGGCACCGGCCGAATGGCCGAGACCGATATCGCCCACATCATCGAACTGATGGTGGGTCGCACCCTTAACGAAATGTTCCCGCGGACGGAGCACTCGATCGGCGAACTCCTTCTCCGGGTCGAGGGGCTGGAAGGCTTGCCGATCCCCAAGGGTGTTTCGTTCGAGATTCACCGGGGGGAGATTCTGGGGATTGCCGGCCTGGTCGGAGCGGGGCGCTCGGAAACGCTGCGCCGGATGTTTGGACTCGAACGCGCGGAGAAGGGGGAGTTGATTCTGGCCGGCGGGAGGTCGCTGCCTCTGCGCTCGATGCGTCCGCGGCGCGCGCACGGATTGAAAATGGATTTCCTCAGCGAGAATCGCAAAGAGGAGGGGCTGGCCACCGGTCTGCCCATTGCCGCCAATGTGACGCTATCGTCTCTGTCGCGATTTGCGAGTCTGCGCGGTTGGGGATTGTTGAATCTGCGAAAGGAACAAGCCGCCGTGGGACACTGGATCGAGGAGATGAGCATTCGATGCCAGGGAGCCGGCCAGCGGGTGCTCCATCTCTCCGGCGGCAATCAGCAGAAGGTCGCCATCAGTCGCATCCTCGAACAGGGAAGCGACATCATTCTGCTCGACGAGCCGACGCGTGGCATTGACGTGGGCAGCAAGGTCGAGCTCTATCGCCTGATCGGCCGCCTTGCGGTGGCGGGCAAGGGCGTTGTTTTTGTTTCGTCCTATCTACCGGAGCTGCTGGGAATCTGCGACACGCTGGCCGTGATGCACCGCGGCCAGATGAGCTCCATCAAACCAGTCGGAGAATGGACCGAGCACGAGATCATGCGCGTGGCGACGTCGGGCGTTTAGGCTGTAGGGGTTTAGGCTGTAGCAGTTTAGGCTGTAGCAGTTTAGGCTGTAGCAGTTTAGGCTGCAGGCTGTAGCAAAAGCGAAGATCAAAGGAGAGGGTGAGTAATGGGCAACAAGCAGAGTGGCCGGGCCTTGAGGCGGGCAACGCAAAGTTTTTCCTACAGCTTGCAGCCTATAGCCCGTAGCCTGTAGCCCGTAGCCTGTGGCCCGTAGCCTGTGGCCCGTAGCCTGTAGCCCGTAGCCCGTAGCCTGTAGCCCGTAGCCTGTAGCCCGTAGCCTGTAGCCCGTAGCCTACAGCCTGAACCGGCCACAAGCCGCTCTAGGAAAGATACCGTCAAGGCAGGAAACGGAATGAAACGCATCGGCAAAATCCTGAATCTGTTCGGGCCTTTTCTCGGCCTGATCTTCGTGTATCTGTTCTTTTTCTTTTACGCGCCCGCGAACTTTCACACTCTCTACAACACCAAAACCATCCTGACCCAGGCGGTCATCGTTGGAATCGCCGCGCTGGGCATGACCGTGATCATCATCAGCGGCGGCATTGACCTGAGCGCCGGTTCGCTCATTGCCCTTGGGACGGTGGTCACGGCCATAGTGCTGAAGAACTGGGGCAACCCCCTGGGGGCGGGATTCGGGGTGGCCCTGGCGGCGGCCCTGACGGGCGTCCTGGCATGCACGTTGTGCGGGTTTTTGAACGGCTTGATCATCTCGCTGTGCCGGATTGTGCCGTTCATCGTTACGCTCGGCATGATGCAGATCGCCCGTGGGATGGCCAAGGGTCTGGCTCAACAGACGACGGTCAACACGCCGTCCAACTGGCTGAATGACCTGATGGTTGTCGAGCCAAAGATGGATGTCTGGTATTCGGTGGCGCCCGGCGTTTGGCTGCTGGCGGCGCTCGCCGTCGCGATGTTCGTCGTGCTGCGCTACACGCTCTTTGGCCGCTACGTGTTCGCCATCGGTTCCAACGAGGCCACGGCACGCCTTTGCGGAATCCCCGTGGCGCTCCATCGCGTGTGGATCTACACGGTGGGCGGTCTTTTTAGCGGCGTGGCCGCCGTGATGCAGTTCTCCAACCTGACGCTGGGCGATCCGACCGCCGCGATCGGCATGGAGCTCGACATCATTGCGGCGGTGGTCATCGGCGGAGGCTCCTTCAGCGGCGGCGAAGGGAGCATTCTGGGCACGATTGTGGGCGCCGTGATCATGGCCATTCTGCGCAACGGCTGTAACATGGCGGGCGTGCCCAACTGGGTGCAGAACATCCTCATCGGCTCGATCATCATCGTGGCCGTCGGCCTTGACCGCCTGAAACACGCCCGACAGGCGTAAGAAGGCGGCAAAGGCTTGTCCCCTCAAGTTTCGGAGTCCAGACCTTCAGTCTGATGATTTCTCATTTTTTTCCACCTTATGGTTCTTGCCTCACGTTTTTCGATTGGGAACGCATGGAGGAGAAGCCACAAGGTAGAAAAATAGAGAAACAGGCCGACTGAAGGTCTGGACTCCGAACTCATCAGCATTTGCGTGGAATGCGCCTAGCAGCTCGTGACGACCAGGCCTTCCGAGGAAATGTCGTAGTCGAAGAACCGGCTGCGGTCGTTGAGGGGATGGGCTTCGAGTTCCTGACGGATCGCGGCCGCATCGTTCGCGCTCTTGCACACCATGAGCACAAACCCGCCGCTTCCGGCCCCGAGGATGCGCGCGCCGTGAATGCGCGGGCGGATGCGTTCGAGCAGCGACTCGATCGGCGGATTGGACACGTCGCGGCAGAGCCGCTTCTGAAGCCGCCAGGCCTCATCGAGGTAGTGGCCGCATTCGGCGGCATCCTTGCGGCTCATCGCGGCGTAAATGGCTTCGGCCACCTTGAACTCGTCCGCGAGCGTTCTCATGATCCCGCGATCGCGATCGAGGTAGCCGCCGACGATCTGTCGGAGGATGTTCTTGGCCAGCCGGGTCAAGCCGGTGTAGTAGAGAAGCGTGGTCCCGCCGTTGAGCCTCGGATCGAGCACGTCGGACGGCACGAAATTCGTCATGTACTGCGGGAACAGGCCCGGCTTGGTCACGATGAGCTTGGTCCCCTCCACACCGCCGCCGACCTGATCCTGCCACCCGCCGCCGGTGGTGAGCGCCTGCTCCAGTCGCAGCACGTCGTGGAAAATGTCCTGGCGGCTCGGCGGCCGGCCCAGGAGGCGGTAGATCACACCGACGATCGCCGCCCCGACAATGCTGCTCGTCCCCAAACCCGATCCCTTGGGAATGCCGACCAGCGTGGTGATCTCCAGCCCGCCGCCGAACGCCTCGAGGATTTCTTCGAGCGAAACGCTCTCCGGCCAATCGCCAAACGCGGGACTGAATCCCAAGACGGCCAGCGCGGCCTTGACCAGTGCGAAACCATCCTGGGGATTGCGGTAGTCCATCAGTTGGCTGAGATCGGCGATCGTGATGGTTTCGCCGAGGTCAATCGAATTGAGCCGGATGACCGGGTTTGCGGTCACTCGCGCATAGCAGTGAATCGGCGGCTGGCCGTTGAGGTTGATCGCCACGTTGATGACGGACCCGCCGTGTTCCAGGCAGAAGGGCGGGGTGTCGGTCCAGCCTCCGCCCAGTTCGAGCCGCGCGGGCGCGCGCCCCCAAACGGTTTCGTCGGGTCGGAGGGAAAGTTTCGGGCGTGGCGCGCGACCGCTGGTGGCGTAGAGGATTGTCTCCGCCACCTGATCAAATGCCGATTGCTGGGCCGCCGCTGCCCACTTCTTCGCCGACGTACTGCTCTTGATGCCAAGATTCAGTCCATCCAGCCAGTGCAGGGTTTGCGTCGGCAAGCGATCGGGCAGTCCGGGAATCACCTGCGGAAGCCGCGCGCGATCGTGGTCGGCCAGCGCGTCCACGGCCGAGCCGAGCGAATGCATGATTCGACAGAACACAAACCGCTCCATGCTTGGAGGGTCGTTCTTGTGGCCCAGGCAGCGTTCCGCATCCGCCAGCAGCTTGGCCACGCAGGCAGCCGAATCGTCGTTGTGCCGCAAGATCCACGCCAGTTCCCGGGCGCTGAAATTGCTGTTCACGCGGAACAGGCGATCCAGCGACTTGCCGGCGATGAACGAGCTGACTCGCGCCTGCCGTTCGGCGATGGTTTGCAGATCCGTCTGCCAGACCATTTCGGCGAGGGAGTAGCGGTCTGCCTGCCGCCACCTGGTTTTCTGCGCCGGCGTTGCAGCGGCCGGATCGAGCATCCAAACCCAGCCGGCGCACTCCGCTTTGTCTTCCACCGCGGGAAAGACGCGGGCATCCCAGAGGGTCAGCTTTTGCGGTTCTCCCGCCTTGGCCCAAACCTCCTCGACCTTCGCGCCCAGCGCTTCAAGCCAGTGCAGCAGCGGCAGGTTGCAGAACGTCGCGCCTTGTTCCGGCGTGTCTTTGAACTGATCGTCAATGCCGTAGCAGAGCACGAAATGGCAGGGCTTCCGGGCGCGGGTGACGCCGGCCACCACGCTCAGGCAGGCCCCTTTGGGCAGGCGCAGCGGTTTACCCACGTCCACGCCCACCACGACGTTCTGCCCTTCGAGCTCCAGCTTCGCGTTGAGGTTGCAGCTCTCGACCCAGAAGTTGTCGCCGGCGATCTGCCCTTTTTCGGTGATTCGGTTGTTGATCAACAGGTTGCTGTGCGCGGGAGTGAAGCCGCGGTCCATTTGCAGGAGGCTCGAGCCGCTGGCGATCAGCTGGCGCGTGGTCCCGAAATGGAGAAACCCGCACCGGGCCAACACATGCACGCGCACCGGCAGGTTCCTGAAACAATCGTAGAAGTGGTCAAGCTCCGCCTCGGACCACTTTGAACCAAGGACGCGGCAGACGCGACGGTAGTGGTCGGGCGTGGCGTGGGTGCCCATGGCCGCGCAGACTTCGCTGTAGAGATCCAGGCCGTTTTCCAGGACGCCGCGGGATTGCGCGTCGGTCCAGCCGATCCGGCCCTTGCCGTCGAGAGTTGTCTCCAGAGACTGAAGCAGCGTCGCGCACGTGCCGGCGTCGAAGATCATCAGGCTGATGTCCAGGATTGCCTGGTTGGAGTAATTCACGGCGCCGTGGCGGTACTGTTCGTCCACGGTCGGCTTCTGGAGGTACAGCGTGAGGTGCCGGTCCGCGTCCGTGCAATAGACGCCGTGTTTGCTCGCGGTGCTCGGGCTGGCGAGACAGCCAACCGCCGTAATGCCCTCCGCCGCCAGACGAACGTGGTCCGGATCGAAATACAGAAGCGCATCGCCGCACGCGACGACCACCTGTCCGGCTCCCGCGGGCATCGAGGGCAGGTCAACAAGAATGGAAAGCTCCCGGTCCAAAAGCGTGGGAACAACCGCGGTATCCGCGTCGGTCGGTAGTGGGACACAAATCTTACCCCACGCACTGTAAGCCGGGAGGCGCTTGGAATCGCCGCCGGCGTGGATAATCAGAATCCGCAGCTTCGAAAACACCCGCCGCCATACTTGCGGATCGCTCGCCCCCCGACCGCTTTCCAATTCCCGATTGAGCACCTCCATCAAGCACAAGATGGTGCTCCCTCCCGACCCGATGCGCTTTCCTTCCGGATCGGCAACGACCATGACGTTCCGGAAGCTGGACAGCAGACCCAGGCTCTTTTCGAGCTCCACCCGCGTTTGGTAGGCCGCGGATTGTATTTCGTTGGAAGCCGTTATGATCAGGTAATCCCAGGGTTGGGTCAGTCTTGCCATGAAGCGTCAAATCCTTGAAACACCGGCGAGCCGCCGGCGTTCCAAAATCCTGGCGTGGAGAGGATCGGGGCACAATGGCAAACCGATCCTTGCACAGACGACGTTGCAGAACACTGGCGAGCCGCCGGCGTTCCGTCATTCAGCTCACGGTCTTTTCGCCGCGCTGCCGCTTCTTGTATTGATCGTAAATCCAGGCGTAAGTCTTTTCGAGGCCGTCGCGCAGGCGAATCGTTGGTTCCCAGCCGAGATACTTCTTGATGAGCGTGTTGTCGGAGTTGCGGCCGCGCACGCCCTTGGGCGCGTCGAGGTCGTAGCGCCGCTTGACCTTGAACCCGGCGATTTCCTCGACAAGGTCCACCAGGCGATTGATCGAGACCAGCTCGCTGGAACCGAGATTGATCGGCTCGGTGATGTCGGACTGCATGATCTTCTCCACACCGACGAGGCAATCATCAATGTACATGAATGAGCGGGTCTGATGGCCGTCGCCCCAGATCACCACCTCGCCCGAGCCGGTCTCTTTGGCTTCGATGATCTTCCGGCAAATGGCGGCAGGCGCCTTCTCGCGGCCACCGTCCCAGGTGCCAAAGGGACCGTAGACGTTGTGGAAGCGGGGTACGCGCGTGATCAGGCCGTAGTCTTCGCTGAAGTGTCGGCACATGCGTTCCGAGAAGAGCTTTTCCCACCCGTAGCCGTCTTCGGCCAACGCCGGATAGGCGTCTTCTTCTCTTAGCGCCGTGACGTTGGGATCGGTTTGCTTGGCGGCGTTGTAGACGCACGCGCTGGAGGAATAGAAGTATCGCTCGACCGTGCCGGCGTCTTTCGCGGCCATCAACATGTGGGTGTTGATCAGCACGCTGAGCATGCACTCGGCCTTGTGGGTTTCGATGAAGCCCATGCCGCCCATGTCGGCGGCCAGGTTGTAGATTTCGCGGGCGCCTTTGCAGACCTGGTAGCAGTTCTCTTTGATTTTCAGATCGCATGCGGCAAGGTTCTCCACGCCCTCCACGACCTGATACCATTTGTCGAGGGGCTTGATGTCCACGGCCCGCAACTTGGTGTAGCCTTGCTGCTTGAAGTGTCGCGTCAAAGCGCCGGCGATAAAACCGCCCGCGCCGGTGATGACAATCAGGTCGTTCCTGGTCATTCTGTTCTCCCTCGTTCGGTGTTGCGTAACACAGGCTGTAATGCTGTGGAAGACGCTGCGCTTTGTCAAGCCCTCGTGCGCCCCTCAAGGCGGGAGGCGAGCGACTTGCGAAATGCCGGGTTCAACGCTGAATGTCGCCGAGAGGAGTGGGGTGGACTATCTAGTCCGCCGATTGTCGCCGGCTAACAGCCTGCGCCACTCTTACTCCGCAACTCCTTCGCTGGAGGCAGAACATCAACGCTTGGACGAAATGGTACCCTCTGGTTCATTCCTGCGCCAGGTCGCCGTTCAGCTCGATGACTTGACCCGGCTTGGTCTTTAGCTCAGCGACCTTCTCGCCGTAGCGGACCTTGCAGGGGTTGCCGAGATTGGAACGCAGAACGGCCTTCGCCAGCTTCCCGTCGCGCCACGTCATGTCCACCTCGAAACCGCCTCGCGCGCACAGCCCTTTGACCGACCCCGCGGGCCATGCCTTCGTCAGCGCCGGCAGCAGATCCATGTGCCCGCGATGGCTTTGCAGAAGCATCTCGGCGATGCCGGCCGTGCCGCCGAAGTTGCCGTCAATCTGGAACGGCGGATGGGCGTCGAACAGATTGGGGAACGTATTCCCGGCCAGCGCTTCGACGAGCATCTTGTGCGCGTGATCGCCGTCGAGGAAGCGCGCCCAGAAGTTGATCTTCCAGGCCTTGCTCCAGCCGGTGCCGCCGTCGCCGCGAAAGATCAGCGACTGACGGGCCGCGTCAAACACCTTGGGTGTCTCAGGTGTGATTTCCCATCCGGGGTACAAACCCCAGAGGTGTGAGACGTGACGATGCTGCTCTTTCGGGTCGTCCTTGTCCTCGAGCCATTCCTGAAGTTGCCCGTACTTGCCGATCTGGTTGGGCGCGATCTGCTTGCGCAACTCGGCCAGCTTCGCTGCGAAATCCTGATCCACGCCGAGAATCTCCGCCGCCTCGATGGTGTTGGCGAAAAGATCGCGGATGATCTGGTGATCCATTGTCGGCCCGGCAACGAGGCCGCCGATCTCGGGCGAGTTCGACGGCGTGCTGATGAGCCAACCCGTCTTCGGATCCTTCACGAGAAAATCCGTAAAGAACCGCGCCGCTTCCTTCATGATCGGATAGGCGCGTTTGGCGAGAAACTCCTTGTCGCCCGTGTAGAGATAGTGGTCCCACAGGTGATGGCAGAGCCACGCGCCGCCCGAAACCCAGATGCCGTGGTTCGAGGCGTTGATGGGCGCCGTGCCGCGCCAGAGATCGGTGTTGTGGTGGAGAACCCAGCCGCGGGCGTTGTAGTGCGCCTGGGCGGTTTTGCGGCCGCTGACGACCACGTCGTCGAGCATGTCAAAGAGCGGGGTGTGACATTCCGAGAGGTTCGTCACTTCCGCCGGCCAGTAGTTCATTTCGGTGTTGATGTTCGTAGTCCATTTGCTGTCCCACGGCGGCCGCATCTGGTCGTTCCAAATGCCCTGGAGGTTCGCGGGCTGGCCACCCGGCCGGCTGCTGGAAATGAGCAGATAGCGGCCGAACTGGAAATACAGCGCGGCGAGTTGCGGATCGTTTTCCCTGCCCACGGCTTTGAGACGTTCGTCGGTCGGGCGGTTGACGGCATCGCTTGTTCCGAGGTCGAGCGAGACGCGACGGAAGAGTGCCCGGTAGTCCTCGACGTGAGTTTTGAGCATCGCGTCAAACGATTTGCCGGCGATCGCTTTCATGGCCGCTTCGCAACGGGCAGCCGGGTCGGCGCTGATATCGCGGAAGTTCTTGAAGCTGGTGGCGGCAACGAGGAAAAGGGTGGCGGCATCCGCATTTTCCACCGCCATACCATCATCCGCAACGATGACCCTTCCCCCTTCGGCAGCAATGCGCAGCCGCGCCTCGAACTTCAGTCCGCCTTCCTCGACCTGGCCGAAGAGCGCGAGTTGGTCGCCGTTGGCCACGCGCGTTTTCGAGCCTCTGTGCGGACCGTCCATCTTCACTGTGAAGCTCACACGACCTTTCTTGTCGCCACCGATTCGCATCACGATCACCTGGTCGGGATGGCTCGTAAAGGCCCGGCGCTCATACTTCACGCCGTCCGTCGTATAGCTGACCTTGGCCACCGCGGAATCGAGATCCAATTCGCGCCGGTAATTCTCCACTTTCTCATGCCCGAGGAAATGCAGGCGGATGTCGCCAAACGGCTGATATGCCTTCTGGCCAAGCGGAATGCTCATGAACTCTTTCATCGCGAGGGTTTCCGCCTCGCGCTGCTTGGCTTGCGCCTCGCGCTGCTTGTCTTCCAGGAACAGTTCTCGGCCCTCGAAGAGCAGCTGGCGGATCGTCGGCAGGTATTGCGCCGCGCCCTCGTGCTGATACTCGTGCGGCTGGCCCGTCCAGAGCGTTTGTTCGTTGAATTGAATGTGCTCGTCGGCGGTGCCGCCGAAAATCATCGCCCCCAAACGGCCATTGCCGATCGGCAGCGCCTCGGTCCATTTTGACGCCGGCTGTGTGTACCAGGTTGTCGGCAGGCGACCTCCGAAGCGATCCAAGGTCGTTGCCGTGTCGGCTCCCTCTGCTCTTGGGCCGTTGATGCCGAAACCGCAGGCAACAGCCAGGAGGCAAAGAGCGTCAAGTGATGCGAAAGGCTTGTTGCGAGTCATAAGCGTAGCTCCTTCTTGCCGGATGGACGAATCCGCCGCCAACTCTCGATGGCGGAACGATGGACCACGGATTTCCCGTTTGCAAGAGCCGTGAACTAGGCCGATTCGCCAGACGCGGTTTTCCGTGCGTTGCGATAGGCCATTGCTGCCAACCCGATCCAGGCCACAAACCACAAGAGCCAGGCCGTGGCCGAGATGGTTTTGCAGGTGCGGCGAAGGGGTGTGTTGCCGAACCAGACGCAGATTTCAGAATGCCCCGGGGGGATAGCCTCGACCCGAATGAGCCCGGTCCCTGGTTGGGGTAAGATCGTCAGAGGCTTGTCGCTGTGCTTGAACCGGCCTTTCCATCCGGGGAAATAATTCCAGGCAATCACCAAAGGCTGAGGTTGACCGGAGTTGTTGGATACCGAAGCGCGCATCGTCAGGCCCTGAGTCCACCAGGCCGGCGGGAAGCAACAGGCCAATGCCTACGGTGGGTATGGTCAGTAGCCGCCAGGGAAACTGGGCGAACTGCAACAGCGCAATATGGTCCCACAGGAACCTTGTCAGCGGCCGGAAACTTTCTGCGGGAAATCAAGAAACGGACGGACAGTAGTACAGCGGAGGTGGTGCGAGAGGGGGGACTCGAACCCCCACGGCTGTCAACCACCAGATCCTAAGTCTGGCGCGTCTGCCAGTTCCGCCACTCTCGCACCCGACGGGTCTCAAGCGCACATCGTCACGAACTGTCCTGACCTTACCGTTGCGTGGGCGGCCCTGTCAAGACAAGGCGAGGGGGATCGCACGTTGTGTGATCCTTTCCATTTGACGCGGCATTTCCTCTTTGGTGAACTGATCGCGTCTTGCCAAATGAGAATCAAGGAGGCTGAGCGATGGGCCGGAAGGACATTATTGCGGTTGCATGCAAGATCTTCGGGATCTACATGTTGCTCCAGACACTTGACCTGGTTTCGCGGGTGACAGTCTGGCATTTTGGCTTCTATGAAGGATCGTGGGCGGCTCGCATCGCTCTCATTTTCACGTTCGTGCTCTATGCCGGCGTGTCCTATGGCCTGCTGATGCGGAGCGATGCGATTGCGGACATTCTCGCGGGCCGCGAAGAGGGAAAAGTGATCGGCGTCGCACTCGACAGAGACAGCCTGATGCAAGTTGCCCTGGTTGTCGTGGGCATTTTTCTGGTCGCCGACTTCCTGTCGTTTTTTCCCAGCGCCGTCGGGAACATCTCGCTCAAGGTCCCGGGCCAGGCAGCCTGGTATAGCTGGAGCATGCTGGTGGTGGTTCTTACGAGGCTTGCCATTGGAGCGTTTCTGATTCTCGGCTCGCGGGGACTCACCAGAGCGCTCGGCAGGCTCCGCCAGGCGTAGTCCTTCCAAGTCTTTCCAGGCAAAGCCGTCCGGTGTGTTGCGCCTAAGATTGGTTCGGGGCGCCGGAAGGGGAGGAGCCGGATTCTGGCACGACCGCATGCGCCTTGAGTTCGCGCCCGGGCTTGAACGTGACGACACTGCGGGGCGGGATGGGATACTCTTTCTTGTCTTTGGGATTGCGCCCGACGCGCGGCTTGCGCGCCTTGATCTGAAAGACGCCGAAATCGCGGATTTCCAGCCGCCCGCTGGTGGCGATAACATCTCTCATGCTTTCGAGGACGCGATCAATCACCGCAAGCGCATCCTTGTCTTTCAGGTTCATATGTCTGGCAAGCTGGCGAACGATATCCGCCTTGATCATGGCCCGCTCTCCTGTCAAATAACGCTGTCTTGACTGAGCTTAGTAGACCGTCCTTAAAGCAGATTCAAGGGTTTTTTTAACGTCTGCGAAGAAATCGCCGCCCCTGCATGATCGTCACCCTACACCCTATACCCCATACCCGAAACCCGACGTTCCACGCCTCCCGCTCCTCCCGCTCCATGCTCTACGCTCCACGTTCTCTTACGGCCTCGGCCAGCCGCACAAATTTCTCCACCGCCAGCTCTTCGGCTCGACACGCCGGGTCAATCTCCGCTTGAGCCAGGAGCGCCACGATCCCATCGCGATTGTCGCCCAGACGGCACGAGTCGAGGATCGAGTTAACGATCTTCTTTCGACGCTGCGTGAAGCAAGCTTCGACGAGCGAGAAGACAGCCGGCAGGCGGGCGGGCTCGATCAGCGGTGGACGGCGCGGCTCGATCACGATGGCCGCGGCATCCACGCGCGGTCGGGGCTGAAACAGGCGGCGCGGCACGAACAGGGCCTGGCGCACCGAGGCCACCAGGGCCGTCTTCACCGTCAGCGCGCCATACGCTTTCCGGCCGGGCTGGGCGGCCAGTCGCTGGGCAAACTCGCACTGAACGAGCAGGACGCAGCGCTGGGGCGGGGGAGCGAGGTTGAGCAGAACCTCGATCAGCGGCGAGGTGATCTGATAGGGGATGTTCCCCATGATCAGGTAGGGGGTGTCACCGATCTGTGCGAGGAGCTCCGGCCAGTTGATTCGCAGCGCATCGCCATAGATGAAATGGACGGGTGCGGCGATTCCCTCGGGGCCGCCGAAATAGCGCTCGTGAATGGGACGCATCCGGTCGTCCAGTTCGATCGCCCAAACGCGCGGCGTGCGGCGGATGATCCGCGCCGTGAGATAGCCGGGCCCTGCGCCGACCTCGATGACGGCCGTCTCGGGTTCAACCTTTGCCACGCCTACCAGCCGGTCGAGCGTGCGGTGGTTGTCGAGAAAACACTGCCCCAGCCCGCGGTGCTGCCGCAAACCGAACTCGGCGGCCAACTGACGCGGCGTGGGCAAATGGATGTCAAGAGTCTCCACGGATTTCGCTCCCACGCCGCCGATTGAGCGTTAATTCGCTGGCCAGGCGGATCGCGGCGATCATGCTGTCGGGGCGAGCCACACCGCGACCGGCAATGTCGAACGCCGTGCCGTGGTCGGGCGACGTGCGCACAAACGGCAGCCCCAGCGTGACGTTCACCCCGCTGTCGAACGCCAGTGTCTTGACCGGGATCATCGCCTGGTCGTGATACATCGCCAGCACGCAGTCCCATCGCCCCTGGAGCATCTGATGATAGACGACGTCGGCAGGGACGGGGCCGGCGACCTCGATCCCGCGCTGCCGTGCCTCTGCGATTGCCGGGACGATTATCTGGCCTTCCTCGGCGCCAAGCAATCCACCTTCGCCCGCGTGGGGGTTCAGCCCGCAGACCGCAATTCGCGGAGGCGCGACGGCAAAATCTTCGGCCATGGAACGGTGAATGAGATCGAGCAGCGCGCCGATTCCTTCTTTCGTCAGTCGTGCCGGAACACTCGCCAGCGGACAATGAATCGTTGCGGGAACAACGCGCACGCCGCCGCCCACCAAGAGCATCGCCACCAGCGCCACGCCCGCTTTTTCGGCCAACAATTCGGTGTGGCCGGGATAGTGATAGCCCGCCAGATTGAGTGCGGCCTTGCTGATCGGGGCCGTGCAGATCGCGTCGAGCTCGCCGCCTTGGATTCGGCGGATCGTCTCGTCAATCGCCTCGAAGGCCAACCGCCCGGCGAGGGCCGAAACTTCGCCCACGGGTGGCCGCGGAGCATCCGCCGAAGCCGCGGGACAGATGATGTTGGCTGAGTGGAACAGGTTGTCAACCTGTCCTACGGATTTGACGGGGCGAATCGAGATTCCCAGGTTCAACTGTGCCGCGGTCGCTTCGCAAATCGAAACCGAGCCAACCAGAACGGGGGTACACACCTCCCAAACCGCCGGCGAAGCAACCGCCTTGAGCGCGATCTCAGGTCCGATTCCCGCCGGATCGCCCAACGTGATTCCGATGCGAGGACGTCCACCCACCTGATCCATCGAACACCCCGGAAGAAAGGATGAAGGATGAATTATGAAGGATGAAGGATGAATGAAACGCGAAGGGCCGCGAACGCGTGTGGGCGGTGGCGTTTTCCCTGCCCATCCTATGTTCTTCGCTCAAGCCAAGGCCGTACGCTCACTCAATTCACTCATGGCCCTCCGTTCATCATTCATCATTCATCATTCATCGTTCATCCTTCTTATGGCGGTGGGGGTGGGATTCGAACCCACGAGGCTTTCGCCTGCCGGTTTTCAGGACCGGTGCCTTAAGCCGCTCGGTCACCCCACCGCGCCCTCGATGATCTTGAGGTTACGCGGTCCTTGCAACCTCAAACCTGCTATTCTGTCCCGCTAGAGGGGATGCCCACGGTCGTCCAACTACTACCGTCCGGCCGAGCCCGATCCCTACGACCAGTTGCTGATGCGCCTGTTGGACGAGCAATACACGAAGACGCCCTTTTACGGAGTGGCCCGGATGACGGAGTGGTTGTGCCGGCAGGGGCATGAGGTTGGACCCAAACGGGTGCGGCGATTGCTGCGCCAGATGGGGCTGGAGGCCATCTATCGCAAGCCACGCCTGTCGAAGCCGGAGCCCGGGCATCGCATCTATCCGTATCGGCTGCGGTCGGCGCGGATCGAGGTCCCCAACGACGTGTGGGCCATCGTCATAACGTATGTGCGGAGGAAACGGGGGTTTGCGTATCTGACGGCCGTGATGGACTGGGTGAGCCGCCACGTGCTGGCGTGGCGGTTGTCGCCAACGCTGGACGTGGGATTTTGCCTGGAGGCCCTGGAGGAAGCGTTGTCGTATGGATGGCCGGAGATCTTCAACACCGACCAGGGAGCCCAGTTCACCAGCGACGCGTTCACGGGCCGGCTTGAGCAGGAGGAGATTCAAATCAGCATGGACGGCCGCGGGCGGTTCCTCGACAACATCTTCATCGAGCGGCTGTGGCGCACGGTCAAATATGAGGAGGTGTATCTGCACGACTACGAGAACCTGTGGAGCGCCGAGAAGCACCTGGGACGGTATTTTCCGTTTCACAACGACGACCGTCCTCATCAGGCGCTTGACTGGAAGACCCCGGCCGAGGTCTACTGGGGTGGTGTACAAGAGAGGGCGATCCACCTTAAACAACTAGCAGTTCTTCAAGTCGAGAATGATGGATTCACGGAGCCAGCCGCTCCCCGCGTTTTCCGAACCCCGAAGGGGTAGCAGCAAGTAGCCGGGGGTGATGGCGGCGCCGCGCGTC
>Ga0315282_10003338_pt1 | contig 28840 bp, 26 predicted proteins | sample YL17G07_20_MG_FD_203693 | JGI IMG/M metagenome (GOLD analysis project Ga0315282, IMG submission 203693) | Sediment microbial communities from Yellowstone Lake, YNP, Wyoming, USA - YL17G07_20 | ecosystem: Environmental > Aquatic > Freshwater > Lake > Sediment | place: USA: Wyoming | collected... | reverse complement strand
CATCGTTGCCTGCCCCTGTGCGCTCGTTCTGGGTACGCCAACGGCAGTGGTGGCAGCAATTGGAAATGCAGCCAGGCAAGGCATTCTCATTAAAGGAGGGCCCTTTCTTGAGCAAATGGGGAGGTTGAAAACCCTTTTGATGGATAAGACTGGAACCCTCACTCATGGAAAACCGAAAGTCGTGGAGATGAAGGCCTTCGATGGCGTCGATGAGAAAGAGGTTCTTTACTGGGCTGCCATTGCAGAAAAACGTTCTGAGCACCCTCTGGCCAGAGCGGTAACAGAGAAAGCCGAAGCATCAGGCCTCTCTATCCCACATCCCGAATCCTTCGAAAATTTCAGAGGAAGGGGTGTCAAGGCCCAATGGAATTCCAAGACGATTTTGGCGGGGAGTTCTGAATTCCTAAAGAGCGAGGGGATAGAAATTCCAGAATCCGTAAGAGAGTGGCTGAGGGTGAAAGAAACGGAAGGCAAGACTTCCCTGCTCATTACGTTGGATCATCGACCGGTGGGAGTCATTTCCATTGCTGATACTTTGAGGGAGAAGGCGAAGGCGACCATTGAACAGATCAGAAGAGAGGGAGTATCCGAAATCTGGATGCTCACCGGGGATAGTGAGCAGGTCGCCAACCGGATTGGAAAAGAATTGGGTATAAGATATGAGGCGAGACTCCTCCCGGAACAGAAGGTGTCCAAGGTTAAGGAATGGAAGAGGAAAGGACATGTGGTGGCGATGGTCGGGGATGGGGTGAACGATGCTCCGGCCTTGGCTGCGGCCGACATCGGCATCGCCATGGGCGCAGTGGGAACGGATGTGGCCATTGAAACAGCCGACATTGCCCTGATGACGGATGACATTGAAAAGATTCCCATTCTCATTCAACTCTCTCGAAAAGCCCTCCGGGTGATCAAAGAGAATCTGATCTTTGCCATTGTCTTTAATACGATGATGGTCTTTCTCTCCGCTCAGGGATGGATAAGCATGATCCTGGGCGCCGTCATGCATCAGGTGAGCTCCCTCCTCGTCATCCTCAATTCGATACGATTGTTAAGAAAAAGTATTTAATTTTGTCTTGACCAAAGGGGGGCTATTCCGTAAAATGGCAAAAGTTTGAGAAGTCTTTCGGGGCTGAGAAAGGAACCAAAGGGGAAAGGAGAGATTATGGAAGAAAAACAATTTAAAGAAATAATCAAATTTGCCATCGATAAGGAGATCAAGGCTTACAATTTCTATACGAGCGCAAGTCAAGCAGCAAAATTTTCGGGTGCTAAAGAGCTCTTTGTAGATTTATCAAAGGAAGAGGTGGGGCATCGGAAATTGCTCGAGAAGCTTGATATGGAAAAGATAGCTAAGGTAAGGATTGAGCCTGTCCCCAATTTAAAAATAAGTGATTATATGGTCGATGTGGAGTTTAAGCCCGATCTCTCCTATGCGGATATCCTCCGGGCAGCCATGAAGATGGAAGAACGATCTCTCAAACTCTATACCGATATGAAGGAATCAAATAAAGATCAAGATTTAAAGAAACTTTTTACTTTGTTAGCCAATGAGGAAGCCAAACATAAATTTCGATTGGAAAAAATCTACGACGAAGAAATCCTCAAATAATTGCACAGCGCATAGCGCAAAGAGCATAGCGTAAGAAGATTTTCAACCCTATGCCCGATGCTCTCTGCCCTCTGCGTTTCTAAATTTGAATTCAGAATCGGAAATGGAAAAATGGAAATGTAAGATCTGCGGTTATATTTATGATCCGGAAAAAGGTGACTCTGACGGAAATATTCCTCCAGACACCCCTTTCAATAAAGTGCCTGACGACTGGGTTTGTCCGGTTTGCGGGGCGCCGAAAGATATGTTCGAAAAGGCCTAAAGGGAATAATAGGCTCTTTTTAACATCTGGTCATCCCTGATCGTCTTTCGAATCATCTCGAGATCTTTTTCGTCAAGTAATATCTTCCTGTGAATTCCCTCGAAATGTTCTTCGCTAGCTTTCTAGAAATTGAGCATCGCGAAGCTAACGGGGTCGGCTCATCGCCCTCTTGCAGCGATATAGAATGGAAAGGACTTCGAAGGGTTGTTCGATTTCAGGGAAAGTCGGAACTCCGAGGGGCTCGAGAAATTCTTTACATTCATCCATGGATTGCTTCTCTGCACTAAAGCTAACCAAGATAGGTTTATCCGGGAACTTCTTAGCCAAATCTACAATGAAATCGAAAGGCGGGACACCCGTGTCCTTCGTGAGCATGAGAATTGGAACGACTGCATCAATGTTAGGATCTTTAAGCACAGCCTCCATGCCTTCTCGATATGCAAACTCAGCCCCGTGGGCTGTGGCGGACGGCCAGATGTCAACAGGGTTCCGCATACGGATGAAAGGAGGGCTGATCTCTTGAAGCCTCTGAACGGTCTCCTTCTCCAATTCTGGTACCTCGAGGCCAAGACGCGTGCAAAGGTCCGAGAGAACCACTAACATTGCCCCAGAAGGTGCCGAGAAACTGACCCGGTTCCCTTTTGGTAAAGGCAACATCGATAGTGCTTTTCCTGCAAGGATCAGGTGGGTATAATCATGAATCCGAACGATGCCAGCCTGGCGAATCAGCCCGTCAATAAGACGGTCCTCTGCAGCCATGGCAGCCGTATGAGCGACGGCAGCGTGCTTGCCAGCCTCTGTGACACCCCCCTTCAGTAAGACAACAGGCTTTCGTCGGGTCACCTCTCGTGCCACCTCTAAAAAGCGTCTCGGCTTTTTTAAGCTTTCAAGGTACATGATGATCGCACTCGTTTCTGGATCATCCCCCAAGTACTCAAGCGCTTCACTCTCTTCTATGTCTATCTTATTTCCAAGACCAATCACGCGTGAGACCCCAAAATGCTCAGCGGTCAGGATATATTTCATCGTGTGAGTGGCAAAGTTTCCAGTTTGTGCAATATAGGAGATCTTCCCACGACGTATCTTCCCCTGGGGAAACAAGGACGATGTGAAGTGATGGGGGGTTGACGTGTGGCCCGAAGTGTTGGGCCCCAAAGCACGAATTCCTTTCTCTCGAATGAGGGCGGTTAACTCCTGCTGGATCTCCGTTCCATAATCATCGACTTCAGCAAACCCACCTGCCTGGAGGACGGCATGCTTGATGCCTTTTTCAGCACACTCTCGAAGAGCTTGTGGAGTATCTTTTGCAGGGAGGATAATGATCGCCAAATCAATCCCCTCTGGCAAGCTGGCAATAGAGGGATGCACGGGTATTCCGAGGATCTCCCCACCCTTCGGGTTGACCAAAAAGAGTTTCCCCATATAGCCATTGGCCAGGATGTTTCGTATGACGACGTTTCCAGACTTGCCGGGAGTAGCGGAGGCTCCAATGACAACAACACTATCAGGTTCGAAAAACGCAGAAAAATTCCCTTTCATCATCCATTCTCCGTACCATTGCCCCTCACCCTCCCCTCTCCCCGCTGGGGAGAGGGATGGGGTGAGGGGCTCATTTGACAGGGGGTATTAAGGGTGAACACAAATGGAGCTCAGGGGTCAATGGTTCCAGCGGACTTCAGGACGATGAGGGCATCCACTGAAACAGGTTTGCCGTTTTGCCGAATTTTCAAGGGATTGATGTCAACCCCGGCCACGTCCTCATATTGAAGTCCTATTTCACCAAGAGCTACCAGAGTTTGAGAAAGTACCTCCAGGTCAACGGCGTATTCTCCCCTAAAGGGTTCGAGGATCTTTCGGCTCCGAATTTCTTGGATCATTTCCTTGGCATCCCAAGAGGTCAGAGGAGCAATTCGGAAGACAACATCTTCAAGAACTTCGGTGAGCACCCCTCCAAGACCGAACATGACGCATGGACCCAATTGGGAATCCTTTGTCAGGCCACAGACAAGTTCTCGGTGACCCAGTACCATTTCTTGAACCAACAGGGCTTCACATCCATTAATCTTAAGAAGACGTTGGGCCTCTTTCTTAACCTCTCCTTTTCCTCTGAGATTTAAAACAACGCCCCCTGCCTCAGTCTTGTGAGTCAGATGGGTTCCGCATGCTTTTAGGACGACAGGAAAACCGATCTTTATGGCTTCACTCGCGGCTGAATCAGCATCATACACAATGGTTTCCTGGCAAACCGGAATCCCGAAGTATGAGAGAAACCGTTTTGAATCATACTCACTTAGAGCTGATTGACCTTTTGCTAAGGCCTCTTGAATTAAATTCGATGAATTTTTCATTCTAGGTCATTCCATCCATGTCGTATATCCCCCATCCTTTATCTGATCGCGAATTCAATGTCAAGGGATCACGCCGGACTCCAAAGGTTTTTGGCTCATATCACTTTCTAATCCTTTTCATTCCTGAGAAAGATCAAGAAGAAGAACAGACACTATGTGCTTTTCTTTAAAGTCTGATTCAGCGCAAGGCTCTGGAGTTTTGCCAAATTTTCCTGTTTCTTCTGAGCCATTTTTCGAAAAATCCTGGCCACTTCAGGAAGGGGTACTTTGATGGATACATCACTAAAGAACTTCTTCTCTCTCTCCTCCAGGATCAAAGCAGCCCTTAATAAATCAGCATCCTCCATGGGGTCAACGACCTTTAGGTCGACCCCATAATCTTCCTGGTGAAGTCCAGCAATGGGTTCCAGGATCATCTCCGTCACATTCTCCCGTCGTGTCTTTTCCATGAGGGAGTGACTTTTCCCTTCCTCTGCTGATAAAACCTGCAAAACCTCTCTCAGGGTAAGGTCTTTGGCCTTTTGGGCCAAGGTCTTATAGATCTCCCCGGTTTGTCCTGTGAATTCTGCGGCAAACCCCATAATCGCTCCAAATGTGGTCAGAGTCATTCCCGGCTTCTCCTTGAATTCTACCTTTTTATTTACGGATTTCTATCTCGCTATGCCTGCCTGCGGTAGGCAGGCGCTATGCTCCATGCGCTTTGCAATACAATGTTAAGTCCACCGCTGAATGACAACTTTTGTATCTGTAAAGAACTGAAAGACTTCTCTTCCGTGACCTTTGATATCTCCGAAGAAGGAACCCTTTGCCCCGCCAAAGGGGAAGAACGACATCGGTGCGGCAATGCCAAGGTTGATTCCCATCATGCTGGCTACGGCACGGTACTTGAATTCCCTGGCCGTTTTGCCATTCGTAGTATAGAGACAGGCCGCATTTCCGTATTCACTGTTTTCGATCAATTTCAGACCTTCATCCAGATTCTTGACATGAATGAGGGCGACAACAGGTCCGAAGATCTCTTCCTTGGCAATGGTCATATCCGGATGAACTTCATCGAAGACCGTGGGGCCAATATAAAAACCATTTGGATATCCGTCGACCTTTATATTCCGGCCGTCCAGAATCAGCTTCGCCCCTTCTTTTATTCCCTTCTCAATATATCCCAAGACCTTATCTTTATGTCTCTTGGAAACCACAGGGCCCATCTGAATCCCTTCCTCAAGCCCATTCCCAACCTTTAGCGCCTTAGCTGCAGCTACAAACTTTTCTTTCAGTCCTTTATAGGCATCTCCAACAGCGACCAGAACAGAACCTGAAAGGCATCGCTCACCAGCACATCCATAAAAGGAGGTAATCATGGATGGCATGCTTCTATCCAATTCGGCATCCGGCATGACCAGGACAAAGTTCTTCGCCCCACCCAAGGCCTGGACGCGCTTCCCCGTCTCTCCACAAACCTTGTAAACATATCGGGCTGTGGTGCTCTGGCCGACAAAGGAGATCCCCTTAATATCGGGATGATAAAGCATCCCATTCACGGCATCCTTTGCTCCATGGACCATGTTAATAACCCCCTCGGGAAAACCGCATTCATCGATGACTTCAAAGATCCGAGTCTGGGTCATGGGCACCTGTTCCGAGGGCTTTACAATATATGTATTCCCACAGACAACGGCATAGGGCATGAACCACCAGGGCACCATGGCCGGGAAATTAAACGGAGCGATCACCCCGAAGACGCCAACGGGCTGACGCTCGGCGGTGCAGTCAATCCCCTGCGCAATATCCTCTAAATTATATCCTGTCATCATGGTCGTGACCCCTGTGGCATGCTCCACGTTCTCGATCATCCGGCGAACTTCACCTCTCGACTCATCCAGGGTCTTTCCCTCTTCAGTGACTAAGGTTCGAGCGATGTCTTCAAAGGCAGTCTCGAAGAGGTCCTTGAGTTTGAAAAAGTATCTGGCTCGTGTCAGAGGAGGCGTGCATCTCCATTCCCAGTAAGCCTTCTTGGCCGCCTGGGCCGCTCTATCAATATCCTCTGCCGTAGAAAAAGGAACCTCCCCGATCTTCTCCCCAGAGGCAGGGCACCAGACATCTCCATATTCTTTTGTCCTGGGATCGACCCACTCTCCATTCACATAATTTTTGACCCTCTTCATCTTTCAGCTCCTCTTTTTTGTCTGTCGACCCCCCGTCCCCTCGAGAGAGAATGGGGTATTTTTTCTCATCTCGCCTCAATCCTCTCAGTGAAGAAACCTACTTGTTTGATTAGATCCAGATCATGAACAACAATGGAGGGCGTTTTGAATAGATTAAGGTTACGTCATCATTCTCCTCATCCTCGCAAAAGGGTCTAACTCCTACACGCAAGGATAACCAGTTTCACTTAATATAACACAGAATTTTTGTCAAAGTATTTTCAAGAAAGGAAAAAGTCTTGATTTACTCCAAACACCAATAATATACTTTTAGAGTCCTCATTCCACCTATGAATCATCAGAATTCAAAATCGGTTAGACCTCTTTTGATACTTCGACGGCTCCAAACCTTGGCCGTTAGGACGAGGTCAAAAGCGCCGCTCAGTATCAACCCTGAGCAAACCCCGGGCTTTAGACCGGGGATAGTCGAAGGGTTGATTTTTTCCACTCTCTCCGCCCTTTTCATCCTTTCTATGTTCTACCGCGTCTCCAATGCGGTCATTGCCCCTAATCTCATCCAGGATTTAGGCCTCAATGCCGAAACCCTTGGGATCCTTGGAGGGGCTTACTTTTACTCCTTTGCTCTGCTTCAAATTCCAATGGGACCCATGCTTGACCGGATCGGACCCCGCATCATCATCGCCTCCTTTTCATTCATGGGAGCCTTGGGTGCCTTCCTCTTTGCCTTCGGAACGTCCTTTACCTCAGCCCTTCTGGGAAGGATCCTCATAGGGGTAGGAATGTCCTCTGTCTTGATGGGCTCTTTCAAAGTTCTTGTCCTTCGATTCTCGCCCGACAGATTTGCTACCCTTGTGGGCATCCTCCTCTCCATTGGAACACTGGGTAATATTCTGGCTGCTTCTCCATTAGCCTATCTTACCTCCAGCATTGGATGGAGAATGACTTTCATCCTTGCGGGTGTGATCACTGTTCTCTTAGCCTTTTTAATCTTTTGGGTTTTAAAAGGGGAAAAGAGAACCGAAGATCATCGATCCCCATCCCCATCCAAACCTGAGATCGGGGTCCTTTCTTCGATGCGGCTGATCCTGGGCTCCCTGGTCTTCTGGCAGATAGGTGTGGTAGCCTTTTTCAGATACGGAACCTTTGTCAGTCTCCAGGGCTTATGGCTGGGCCCTTTTTTGATCGATACAGAGGGATACTCTCCTGTCCAAACAGGAAATCTTCTCATCTTCTTAGCCATAGGAATAATTGTGGGAGGCCCGATAGCAGGCCGCCTCTCCGATCGCTTCCTCAGAGCGAGAAAGGGAATTGCTCTCTGGGGATTGGTCCTCTATGCACTCAGTCTTTTTCCACTGGTAGGCGTATTGAATATTGAGAGCCGTTATCTATATGGATTCCTCTTCTTTCTCATGGGTCTCTTTAGCAGTTTTGGAATGATCATCTACTCTCATGCCAAAGAACTTTTTCCCATCTCGATCTCAGGAACCATCATGACATTGGTAAATTTTTTTACCATGGCAGGTGTTGCCATCTTCATGCCCCTCCTTGGAAGGGTTGTGGAATCCTTTCCAAAGACCAATCATGCATATCCCGCCGAAGCCTATCACCTCGCCTTTCTCATCTGCTTCCTGGGTATGGCCGCCAGTGTGATCTTTTATGCATTCTCGAAACGGGAGAAAACGCAGAGCGCATAGCGCTTAGTCCCCTCTTCCCCCCCTTTAGAAAAGGGGGGTGGGGGGGATTTGATACTTCGACGGCGCCAAACCCCGGCCTTCAGGGCGGGGTAAAAAGCGCCACTCAGTATCAACCCTGAGCAAACCCCGGGCTTTAGACCGGGGATAGTCGAAGGGTTGATTTTCCACGCTATGCCCTATGCCCTATGCTACTTCTCGGTGGGGAAGGTCATCTGGCCTCCGTAATAGCCGAGAAGACCGACGATTGGAGTGAGAAGGATCATGAGGATAAAATAGAGGGGGTTCGTTATGGCAGGGTTCGACCCTCGCCAGAAAATCAGGATAATTTCAAGAATGATAAGAAGGATTGAGAGTTGAATTTTTCTCTTCACAAAAAGAGTAAGTTTCAGTCGGTAATTGACCCACCAGGTGAAAAGACCCGTTACCATGGCAAAGGGTGAAGAGATCGCTCCAAGGATGAGAAGGTAAAAACTCGTGATTTCGAAGGCAGGTTTCTTAAAGAGGAGATGGAGGAGAATGAAAAGAGAGGACCCCATTAAGAAGGCAAGAGGGAAGTGGACGATCATGGGATGAGGATGGCGCCTGGCCGTGGGGAATCTTTGGAGAAGGTCCTGAAGCACAGGTGGAAGGTGCTTTAATTCTTCTGGAGGTCCCTTTTTGAGGATTCCGACCTGGGGATACCGCTCAAACACTTCCGGTCCATGGGGTGCAGCAGAAATCTCACCGGTGAGATCCTTCCCAGAGGGATGCCTGTTCATGTGAAGACCTGAAGACCAGAGAGGACTCTTGGAAACATCATAGACCTTTCTCTCAAAAACAATGTAAACAGGCTTTCCGTCTTTTCCATTAAGCGTTAGTAGTTCTTCAGATGTAAATTCTTTCATTTTTATCTCCTTTCACCCCCACCCGCGCCCTCCCCCATCAAGAGGGAGGGTATTCTCAAGCTGAATCCCATAATCAAGTCACCCTCTCCCTTGGTGGGAGAGGGGAGGGTGAGGGGGGACATACGAATTTTTATTTTTTCTTAAGAGGAGCTTTGGGGCCGGCAAATTCAGCAATGATATAGACCAATGCCCAACGCTCCTGTTCAGAAAGCTGGTCCCATTTCACCATCGAAGTATTCGGGATTCCCTTCGTAATCACGTCAAAGATCTTACTCATGTCTCCCTTCGTGATGGGCCATTGTTTTAATGCCAGGGCAAAGTTTGTAGGTGCTGGTGTGAGAGCACCCCCAAGTTGACCCTTTCCATCCCCTTTGGGGCCGTGGCATGTAGTGCAATTCTGCTCATAGAGTTTTTTCCCCTGGCTCAATAACTCAGGAGTTTTCTTGGGAGGTTTTGGGGCCTGACCAAAAACCCATTGGGATGTAAGAATGAAAAGGATTCCAGCGATCATCCATACCCACTTTTTCATTTTATCCTCCCCTTCTAATTTCAAATTTCGGAATTTAGCAGGATGCTAAGAAAGTCTCTTTTCCTGTCATTCTGAGCGAAGCGAAGAATCTTAGCTTCAATGCGTCAGTGTCTTATGAGATTCTTCGTCGCCTACGGCTCCTCAGAATGACATATTCTGGGTTTTTTCGACACCGTGTTAGATTTCAGATTTTTTCAATCCCTGCCTGCGGCAGGCAGGTGCTATCTGCCATTTACTATCTTCTCCTTCTCTTTTTCTTTCTCTATTTCCCAGATGGAGATCACTGGAAAAAACTTTGAGAAGAGGACGATTGCCAAAATAAACCCTGCAGAGAGACCGGCCATCATAGACCACTCCACCCATGAAGGCATATAGGCGCCTCGTTCGTAGGGAAGTCTAGGCTCGCTCAGCGTAGGGATGATGATCAAGTAGCGCTCTAACCACATCCCAATCAGGATAGAGATGGAGGCAATCGAAGTTCCCCAGATCGTCCGGGTTCTCTTTATGGCGAGAATGGGAAACGGAATGACGAAACAGAAGAGAACCATCAGCCAGAACATCATAGAATATTTCCCCGTGATCTTCACCCAAAAGACGGCCAGCTCATGGGTCCCTCCGCCATAGAGAGTCGTGAGGTATTCTGCAAAAGTGAAATAGAACCAGAGAAGTGTCATGGTGAGCAGAAGGAGCCCCATATTATTAAAATGAAGGGGTTGGAGGTATTGCTCCAAATGATAGACCCTCCGTAAGATGGCTGCTACAAGAATGATGGTCGCAATTCCAGAGTAGATCGCGCCAGTCACGAAGTACGGCCCAAAGATGGTGGAGTGCCACATGGGCTGAGTTTGCATTCCAAAAACCCAGGAGACCACCGTGTGGACGCTCACGGCAATGGGAATCACAGCAATGCACAGGAAGCCAATAGCCCTTCTTAAGACCTTCTCTTGCCTTTCTGTTCCAGTCCATCCTAAGGATAACAGTTTGTAAAACGATCGCCGTCCGGTGACCCTATCCCTTAGAATGGCAATATCAGGGATCATGAGGACGTATAGGAACACAACGCTGGTTATGAAATAGGTCATGATGCAGGTGAAATCCCACAAGAGGGGTGATTTGAATTGGGCATGGAGGCCCACCCAATAGAATCGAGCGGATCGACCCAGATCAAAAAGGATGTTCGTAGGACCTGCAGCTAAGGCAAACACGGTTACCATCTCTGCGGCACGCGTGATTGGCGTTCTCCATCCTGCATTGGTGATCCTCAAGATGGCTGAGATGAGCGTCCCTGCATGACTGATCCCGATAAAGAAGACAAAATTGACGAGATAGAGTGTCCAAGACATGGGATGACCCATTCCCGTCACTCCCAAGCCCCAGATATATTGCCAACCAAAGGCAAAGAAAGACCATAGGAAGATAATCGAAAGAGGAATCACTGTGATCCAGAAAGGCCACCCTGCGCGAGTCAGGGGTTCTAAGATTGGATGATATTTTCGGGCAATGGTCTCACTATCCATCTTGCCATTCCCCTTCTTTGAGATAAAAGACTTTCGGTTCTGTCGCTAAATCCTCAAGCAGGCGAAAGGCCCGTCGGCTCTTGGAGAGCTTGGAAACTTGACTCTTTGGATCATTGAGATCTCCAAAATAAAGGGCCTCACTCGGACAGGTTTCCACACAAGCCGGAATCACTTCACCATCACGAATTCCTCGTTTCTCCTTTTTCGCTTTCTCCTTCGCTCTCCGAATCCTCTGGATGCAGAAGTTACACTTCTCGGTGATTCCTTTTCTTCGTCGGTAAACATCCGGATTGAGCCCCTTCTTATACTCCGGTGGCCACGAAGGAGCATGCCAGTTGAAATATCGCACCGTGTATGGGCAGTTGGAGATGCACATCCGAACCCCGATGCATCTGGGATAGACCTGCGCCACAATCCCTTCAGGGTTTTTGTAAGTCGCTGCCACGGGACAGACGATGGTACACGGTGGATGATCACAGTGCATGCAAGGCATGGGAAGAAAGTGCATCTCCACATTGGGATAACTCCCTTTGACCTCAGAGACGAGGTTCATCCAGAACTTTGCCCTTCCCAGTTTGGTCTGTTTCTCTCCTGCAAAAGAGATATTATTTTCCTGGCGGCAGGCTACCACGCAAGCCTGACAACCTGTGCACTTATCGAGATCGATCACCATTCCCCAACGGTACATTAATCACCTCTTTTATTAAATCCCCCTTTGGAAAAGGGGGATAGAGGGGGATTTTACAAATTACAAATTATCCCAGATCTTTTCCATTACTCCATTTAAATTCTTAAAGACCTCTCGGTCTGAAAATCTGAAAATCTTCAACCCAATACTTCTAATGAAATGATCTCTTGCGTTATCTTTTTCTTTGGCCTCATCACTATAATGTTGACCACCATCGATTTCTATAACCAGCTTTCCCTTAGGACAGTAAAAATCAACAATAAAATTTCCTATAATCTTCTGCCGATAAAATTGATAACCTTTCATCTGTCTATTTCTGACCTTCGCCCATAATAATTTTTCTGCATCTGTCATATTCTTTCTGAGTTTTCTGGAATAATCTTTCAGTGATTTGTCACAAGGTATCATCTACTTCCTGCCAAATCCCCCCCAACCCCCCTTTGCTAAAGGGGGGGAAAAGAGGAAATTTATACTTTATAAATCTTCACCCTTGTTGAGAAGTGAGAGACGAATCCACCCAGGTAGTCATACTCTCTCACGAGAAGATTATTCGGGTTAATTCCTCTTCCCTCTGCCCAGCGACCATACGCCTTGTGACCTTGGCCGTAGGGGATGTTAATACACTTCGGGTCTGTCCCAGGGAAAAGTCTTGCCTTTGCTTTCAACTTCCCGGTCTTCGATTCCACCCAGATGAAATCCCCATCTTGAATCCCCATCGATTTTGCTGTCTCCGGATTGATTTCAACCCAGGAGTCCCATCTCTCCTTTAAATGGGGACCGAAGATTTCTTGAAGGAAAGGCTGATTAGCTCCTCTCCCTTCTGCTGTCGTCATCAATTTATAATGGATTAAATGAAAAGGATGCTCTTTCTCTTCTCCAATGGACCGGGGCTTTTCAAAATGAGGAAGGAAAACTTTATCTCCTCTTGCCTCAATCTTTAATTCCTTAAGAATTTGATCCAGTCCCTTTGAACTCTTTTTTGATGCATCCCCCAGTCCTTGCTCCATGGCAAGCGAATAGAACTCAAATTTCCCTGAAGGCGTTTTGAATCTTTTTCTCCATTCACCAAAGGGATATAAAGAATCCCACCAGCCCCCTCGATCGATCAAAGTCTTCCAGAACTCTTCAAAATCGTTTGTCTGGATAGAACCCCTTTTCGATGCAAAAACTCCTCTAACAGCGTCCTTCAGGGCTTCTTGGAAATCTTTCCAGGGAAAAGATTTTGCGACGCCCCCACCTAAGCTTCTTGCCATCTGGATAATCACATCACCTGTATTGCGGGTATCGTAAAGAGGCTTCTCAAGCACCGGACTTCGCAATCCGAACATTGGGAATCCTAACCCTGGTTCTACATGGTCATCCTGCCACCGCTCCAAATAGGTTCCGTCGGGGAGAACAAGATCAGAATACAAGGTCGTTTCATCCCTGAAGGGTGAGAAACTAACGATAAACGGAATTTTCTCTAAGGCCTCTCGAAACCTTTCAGGTTCCGGGAGACTGAAAAATGGGTTGGTGTAGTAGAGGCAGAGGACTTCGACAGGATAGGGCTTCCCTTTTTGAATCTGCTCAGGGAGAATGTAAGGAACCTCATCAGCAAAAGGGAAAGGCATTTTTCCAGCCCCATCAATTCGAGGCTGTGAGAGTCCCTTTTCTGCAACTGCATCTTTCTCTATGGAAGGCCATTTCTGAAATGGCGGCCGCCTCTGAAGCAGAAGGCCTCCTCGAGCATCAATTGAACCAACCAGGGCATTCAGGCTATCAATGGCCATCTGGCTATGGGTTCCGTTGGTCTGCATGCCAACCCCTCTCCCAGAGATGGCAATGGAAGGCCGATGAGATGAAAACTCCTGGGCGATCTGAACAATCGTTTCCTCGGGAATCCCTGTCAGGGACGAAACCTGTTTTGGAGAATATTCCTTGAGCACGAGGGTTTTAAAACCCATATGGATCTTTCCGTCAGCATCCTTCCAGTCTCCGAATCCAAATGTATATTGATCGATAAAATGTTGGTCGTATCTCTTCTCTTTGATCATCCAATGGGCGATCCCCAAAGCAAGTGCTCCGTCCGTTCCCGCGCGAATAGGAACCCACTGGTCTGACTTCGAAGCGGTGACGGAGAATCGAGGTTCAATCTGGACCAACTTTCCTCTGATTCCCGGCCTTCCTCTCCTCAAGAACCCATAACCCCAGAGGTTCCGAAGCGATGGTCTGGAGGCCTCAAGAAGACTTGCCCCAAAGGAGAGGACATAATTGACTTCCTCCCAATGAATTGCAAGAAAGTCTTTAGCCCCCATTGTGAAGAAATGGCCCTTCAGAATTCCCTCAGAGCCCCTTGCAGGGTTTCCGAGATGGTTGGGTGAACCATAGGCCTCCATAAATCGTGCCATCAAATCAGCCATATGACCGCGATACCGGCCTCCCATCACCACAAGACTTTGAGGTCTTCCTTTTTGGCGGAGGGTTTTCAACTTCTCCGTGACAAGACCGATTCCTTCCTCCCAAGAAATCTTTTCCCAATCCCCGTCCCCTCTCTTACCTTTCCTCTTTAAAGGGTGGCGGATTCGATCTGGATCGTAGAGAACTTGAAGCCCGGACTGGCCTTTTGGACAGAGACGGCCACGATTGATTGGATAATCCTTGATTCCTTCCAGCTTGACCGGCCAGTGGTTGACCGATCTGATCCGGAGACCACAGCCACTCGGGCACTGGAGACAGACACCGGTCGACCAGTACTCCTCGTAGGGAATCCATTCCCCTTCTTTCGGGAGGGCGTGGAGGAGTTCATCAGGCAGTGCCATCCCAAAGGTGGCCGCCCCAATCATCTTCAATAAATTTCTTCGAGAGATCTTCATCGCTTCTAAACCCGCAGAGCGCCCCCCACCCTCTCCCTCCCCCTCGAGGGGGGAGGGTTGGGGAGGGGGTGAGCCCTCTGCGCTCTGCGCTTTGCTCTATGCGGTTCAACTCGAGTGACACGTGTAACAATCAACACTTGCGCCTCTTTTTTCATGGCAGTCCAGACACCATTCCATATAGTTCCGGTCCACCATCTTTACGGGCCTTTCTTTCACACCTGTGAGGCCGTGACATATAGAACAATCCACACCGCTTTTGATGTGAGTCCAGTGGGGAAAGACGACAAATTTTGGTAGTTCATACATTCGCTGCCAAGGAATCTCCTTGTCTGCCTTCACATACTCAACGACTTTTAGCGCTTCCGGTCTCTTGCTCATTGCATCGGTTGAATGGCAGGCGCGACAGAGTTCGATATTCGGAATTCCAGCAGCGCGGTATCTTTCGACATAACGGTGGCAGAAGGTACAGTTCAAACTGACTGCTTCTTTGTGACGGATATGATTGAAGAGGATGGGCTGATCGACCGACACCCAGGCATAGATTGGAAAGATGGAGAAGAAGATCTTTTTCGTTTGAACTTCAAATCGATAGTAGGCAATGATGGGGAGAAGTAGGATTAAGAGAATCCCGATGAAAAGAGCAAGAAACTTCCTCATAACAATTAATCTATTTTATGGTTGTTGAATCTGTCAAGAAAAATGAATGAGATCTTTCAAAAATAGTATTCCATTTTCTTGATTTCAGCGTGTTGGGATGGTAATTTATAAAGAGGAGGAACATCATGGTATTGAAAATTCTTATCGGGTTGGTCGTTGGAGGACTTGCGGGGTTTTTGTTAAGCTATCTCACTCGATCCATCGGAAGCTCCTGAGCCTTCACTTGTAACCCATACATTTCTACCCCCTTGGGGGCTTTGGTAGGGTTACTCGTGGTCTTAGGGTAAGGCCTTCAAAATGCGGAATTCGGAATGTAGATTTCGGAATGAAGCTAGCTCACTCAATTGTGGAGTGCGGATTTCGGAATGCGGAATTAATACTTGAAGATAGGTTGCATGCCGAGACAGAATCGTATCAATACATTTCCGAAGGAAGCATAAGATAATTACAGTAGGTGATCCAAGGTAAGGAGGAACATCACCAGAAGGACATAAGCGTTAATGGAGTTGAAAGTGAGCCGAAAAGGAAATTCTGAATGATGACTCGTTAGAAGCATGAAAGCCTTCCACACCAACCAGATTCCCGCAATCAAGAGACTCACCTGAACCGCATAGAAGTTCACCAAACCGAAGAGAGGAAGTATCAAACAGGCCACAGCCGTGGCGAAGATCCATGCAAAGAGAATTCTTCTGAGTTGAGCCGCAGTGAAGATTCGGGTTAGGGAAGGGAATCCTGCCTTTTCGTAATCCTTCCCAAAGTCTAAAAGAAGAAGCCAGAAATGGGGAATCTGCCAGATGAAAAAGAAGAAGGCAACAGCCAATATCTGGGAGTCGAAAGGATGTCCTCCCCCGTGAACCCAGCCCAATATGGGTGGAATGGCCCCTACCAGTGCTCCGGGAATCACAGCAAAGGCGGTCTTTCTCTTCAGGGGCGTATAGATTCCATTGTACCAAAACACTGCGAAAGCCCCTAAACCCAGTACCATCCAATTTGTCCCGGCCATAAGAATGGAAGCACCTCCCAAGAGGAACCACAGAGATATTTTCAGAGCCGTGATGGGATGTAATCTCTTGGAAGGGAGGGGACGTCCCTGAGTTCTTTCCATCCATTGGTCATTCTTTCTCTCTTGATATTGATTGAGCGCACAGGAACCACAGGCCAGAAAGAAGACTCCTGAGATGGCCGTCATCATTTCGCTGCTTAAACCTTGCTTTGCCAGGATGAAACCAGCGGAGGTAGAAAAGGCCGCGAAGAGAGCGATTCTGAATTTCGTCAGCTCTAAGATGATCTTCACCCAATGTTTCATAAGCCACGAACCGCCATCAGAATTGTAGGGCGTGATCCCCCTGCCTTCGCCGAAGCGGCTTCGCGCAGGCAGGCGATCACGCCTCTAAGTGGTGCGTTCGGGGAACGCACCCTACGATGTTCTGGAATTCCATTTATTACGTTAGTAATTTGCCAGTAAGAACTAAAGAAGTTATTTCAATTCCTTTATATAAGTGATGATCCCTTCTAACTCCTCATCGGTGATCAAACCCTTTTGGGATGGCATGATTGGTGGAAAACCTTTGACCACATCAGCGTTGGGCTCCATCAGGGATCTTTTGAGATAGTCTTCATTTGCCACCACCTGTCGCTCTTTTCCGTCTGTAATGACCGTGACGGTTTTACCGAAGAGGCCTTTTACCGTCGGACCCACGAGAGGTGTTCCATCGACGCTGTGACAGGCCTGGCATCCCTTTTCCTGAAAGAGTTGAATACCACGGGCTGGAGCCTTAGCCTCCTTCTCTTCCTTCCCTTTTTGATACCATTGATTAAACTCATCCTCTGGAAGAACAACAATTTGGGTGGCCATTTTGGCATGTTGGAGCCCGCAATATTGCGTGCAGAGGACATCAAACGATCCCACTTGAGTGGGTTGAAACCATAAATGGTTTACCATCCCCGGGACAACATCCTGCTTGATCCGAAATGCAGGCGCATAGAAACCGTGGATCACATCCTCTGAGGTGAGCGACAGATTTACAGGTTTCCCTATAGGAACTCTCAATTCTGCACTTCTCATCCCATTCTCGTATTCGAATAACCAGGACCACTGCCGGGCGATCACCTTCACCTTCATCGCTCCTTCTGGAGCACGCTTCAGGAAGTTGAAGCCAGTCAATCCATAGAAAAACATTGTCAACACAAGAAGGGTGGGCACGATGGTCCATACGATTTCGAGCCAGATGTTCTCGTGGATATCCACAGGTTGAGGATTCCTTCTCTTCTGATACCTGATGACAAAATAGACCATTAAGAAAGTAATCAAAGAGAGGAGGAAGACCGTGACGACGAGAATATAAAGGAATACCCGGTCGACGACTTCTCCGGATAGACCTGTTGCCCATGAAACGAACATAGTCGTCTTCCTTTACCGAAAAGCCACATCCGAAAAGGTCAACCCGATGAAAATGGTCAGGGTCGCCAGAACAATCGGAATCATGAGTTTGAACAGCAAACCGTTTTCATACTTGAGATGCATGAAGTAGCTGAGCACCAGCCCAGACTTCGTAGCCGCAACGAGCAAAGGAACCAAGATGCTCAAGCCTCTCAGGTTCATCCCTGCGAAGGAAACAGTGATCCCTGTTAGAATTAACAGCCCGATCCATACCAGAACATATGTTTTAGGCTTTATTGGATGAAATTTTTCCTCGTTCTCTCTTTTAAACTCCATTTGATTTTTCCAGAAAGAACCCTCTCCCCCAGGGGGAGAGGAATAAGGTGAGGGGGTTCATTTTTTCTTTTCTATCTTCTTTTGAATCAGCTCACTTACTCCCTCAGCATTATTCAGAATGTCTCGATCACTAAATCTCAAAATCTCTATGCCTTGCTTGAATAACTCCTTTGTCCTCATTTCATCTTTCCATTTGCCTTCGTCTTCATAATGTTGCGCTCCATCAGATTCTATTCCAAGCTTATATTCAGGGGAATAAAAATCCAAAATGTATTTTCCAATGGAAAATTGTCTTCTGAATTTTACCCCAACTAGTTGACGATTACGCAATATGGCCCAAAGCTTCCTTTCGGCCTCTGTTTGATTTCTACGAAGATTTCTTGACTTATCAATATTGGTACGTTTAATTCTAACCTCCGCATTCTCCCCTCACCCTTACCCTCTCCCCATTGGGTAGAGGGGATTCTTGAAAATGAGTCTTACGTAATCAAATAAAATAAGGGAAATAAAAAAATCCAGATGATATCTACGAGATGCCAGTATAATCCAGAGTTTTCCAAAGGAATGGAACGATTCTCATTGATCTTCCCTTTCATCATCAGAAAAAGCATGACCGAGAGGACAAGAATGCCAACCAGGACGTGAAGACCGTGCAACCCGGTCATGGAATAGTAAAGGCCATAAAAGACGACTTCCCCTTTACTACGTCCTAAGAGGCGAGGGGAATTGGGATAAATGCCATGTCCGATCTTGGCTGCCCATTCCGCAGATTTAATAATGAGAAACAAAAATCCGAAGAAAATAGTAGCTATGAGGAAGGAAACAGATCCCTTGCGATTCCCTTTTTGAATGGAATAAATGGAAAGGGCCATGGTTAAACTGCTGGTTAGAAGGATCAGCGTGTTGAGTGTACCAAGAAGTCGATTCAGTTCCCATGCGGCAAGATGAAATTCTACAGGGTTTTTATATCGATAAGCGGAATAGAGGATAAACAATCCTCCAAATAGAAGAATTTCTGAAAGGAGGAAAAGCCACATCCCTATTTTTGAAGCGGTATCGTCTCTATGAGTTTCCATAAAGATCTCAAATCCCCCCTTTCCCCCCTTTACTAAAGGGGGGTTGGAGGGGATTACCTAAATTCATAGGGTCCTTTTTCAACCACAGGGATCTTCTCAAAATTTTCTTTGGGGGGAGGTGAAGGAACCTGCCATTCGAGGGTTGCTCCACCCCAAGGATTACTTCCTGCTTTTTCACCTTTTGAGAGAGCATGAAAAAGATTTACAAACATTAAGATCAGCCCGGCAATTAGAATCCAGGATCCGATCGTCGAGATCAGGTTAAGGGTATGGAACTGAGGCGGGTAGTCATAATACCGACGGGGCATCCCTTCCCAGCCCAGAACAAGCATGGGAAAATAGAGGAGATTAAATCCAATAAATAAAATTCCCCACGCCCATGTGGCTCGTTTCCCATCAACCATTCTCCCGAAGATCTTCGGGAACCAGTAGTGGAGCGCTGCAAAGAAGCCAAATCCCATGCCACCGAAGATGATGTAGTGAAAGTGCCCTACAATCCAGTAAGTATCGTGAAGATGCATATTGACGGCAAGTGCACCTTGAAACAGGCCTGTGAGTCCACCAATCGAGAAGAGAAAAATAAACGTGAGGGCAAAGAGGAGGGGTGGCTTCAAATCAATGGAACCTTTGTAAAGGGTTGCCACCCAATTGAATACTTTAATGGCACTGGGAACAGCCACTAAAAAAGTGAGAAGAGAAAAGATGATACTCGCCACGTCGCTCTGTCCGCTGACAAACATGTGATGCCCCCAAACGAGAGACCCAACACTTGCGATGGCGATGCTTGAAAAGGCAATGGCTTTATATCCGAAAATCCTTTTTCGGCTAAAAACGGGTATCACTTCTGAAATCACCCCCATGGCCGGAAGAATCATGATATAGACTGCAGGATGGGAATATATCCAGAAGAGGTGTTGATAAAGGATTGGGTCTCCCCCCTTCGAAGGATCGAACACACCAACACCAAAAAATCTCTCAATGATAATGAGGACGAGAGTAATGCCGATCACGGGTGTGGCGAGAATCTGAACCCACGCGGTTGCATAGATTCCCCATACGAAAAGAGGGAGGCGAAACCAAGTCATGCCAGGCGCCCGAAGCCGGTGCGTTGTGGTCACCAGATTGACCCCTGTCAGGATGGAGGAGAGGCCTAGGATGAAAACCCCGAAGACTGCAAGAGGAACATTAACTGTCGTCCGAAGGCTGTAGGGAACATAAAAAGTCCATCCTGTATCAACCGGTCCACCTCCTGTGAAAAGGGACAACAGGACGATGATGGCACCAGAGAGATAGAGCCACCAGGAGAGCAGGTTGATCCTTGGAAAAGCCATATCCCTTGCACCGATCTGAAGGGGGAGGAAGAAATTTCCGAATATGGTAGGAATGGCGGGGATGACGACCAAGAAGATCTGAATGACTCCATGCAAGGTGAAAAAGGCATTGTACAGTTGCGGTCTCATCAGGTTGAATCCTGGTGCAATCAGCTTGAGCCGCATCAAGAATCCAAGGGAGACAGCCATAAAAAAGAAGAAGAGGATAGAAATGAGATAAAGCAGCCCAATCCTCTTATGGTCAGTTGAAAAAATCCACGCCAGGATTCCACGATATCGTCCTTCGGGTTCGTAAAAACTGGTGACACTCTTAGATGTCATGTCTCTATCCTTCTTTCCCTGGTCGCCTCTTCCCTTTCAATACGAGAAACAGGATGAACGATAGGGCGAAAGCAAGCGTGACGATGCCGGTTACTTTTAACGTGTTGAAGACATATTTCCGACCTTTTGGATCATAACTGAAACAGAATCTGAGGACCTTACCAATGGTGGGTCCAATCCGTCCCTGAGAGGCCTCCAGGATGCCCATTTTTAGGTCAAAGGGGAGAAGATCGGTGCCGTAAATATACCGGGTGATTTTCCCATCCGAAGAAAGGATGACTAGGGAGACCGGGTGGAGAAAGTTCTTTCCCTCTCGTCTAAAATGAAATCCAATGGACTCCGTCAATTTTCGGATGTTCTCCTGATCGCCCGTTAAAAATCTCCACGCCTCTTTCGGAAAAGGTTTTTCAATCATCTTGAGATACATCTTCTTCTTCGCGTATGCCAAGGGCGGCTTTTCCGTTTCATCAAAACTTACGGCAAGGATCAGATATTCTTTGCCGGGTTCAGAAGGTAGTTGGTTCAACACCCTGGCTACATTATATAATAGGAGACTGCAGACATCCGGACAGCTGAAATAGACCGGAGCCAGAATGGTCGGTGTATGAATCAGCTGTCTCAAGCTGACCTCTTGGCCCTTTTCATCGTAAAACGTTAAATCGAGGGGAATCATCTGGCCCAATTTTTCATCGATCCCAGGCTGATCTTTCTGTTGTTCCACATGAGCATGAATGCTATTCTGTAAGAAGAGAATAAGGATAACGAGGGTTAAAGCTGCAAAGATTAGTCTGGCGTTCTTGGACTGTCGAGATGAATGTTTCATTTTCGTTCCAGGACAAAATTTAAGTTATCTTATTTCCAAATCCAAATCAATCAGGAATCTTTGACGCGTCCAAGGAAATGATACTCAAAAGGTGTCTGTTCAAATATATCACAATTCTTCTGCAGGACAACCTCTCTTAAAGGGAAATTTACATTGTTCAGCGATAAGAAATACATGATTTATTCCGACAGAATACAGAGTCTTACGGATTAATTTTTTTCACCCTTTTGATATTATTGAAAAAACCTCTCTTTTAAGTAGAAGATCATGATAACTCATATTTTCCTCTATATGCTATTAGGCCTGATTGCTTTCTACGGACTTATCCAAAGCCTTAAAAGCCGACAGGAGATTCTATCCTTATTAGTTTGATGATCAAAATAGAGTAGGTTTCGGGTTTTAGGTTCATCAAACCCTAAACCCCAAACTTCCAAGTCAAACAGGAAAGAATCAAAAGGAGGAGCGATGAGATACCGAAGATACTCTCCATGGATATTTTACTTCCTCTTCTTTACCTTTGGATTAATTGGGGGTGTTCTATCAGGCTGCCAGTTGCTGGCCTTCACCCCACCCAATACGATTCCTTCCGATGCGACGCCCAACTTTCAGTTAATGGCAGAGGCCTGGAATACCATCCAGAAATTCTATGTGAATCGGACGGCCGTGAAACCAGAACTCCTGACCTATGGCGCGATCAGTGGCATGGTCGACTCCCTTGGAGACACAGGCCACAGTCGCTTTCTCACTCCAGAAATGGTTAAACAGGAACGCAACTTCTCAAAAGGTAAACTTGAAGGCATTGGTGCTGAAGTGCAAATGAAGAACAACCAAGTGGTCATCGTGGCACCCTTGGATGGCTCCCCAGCCCAGCGAGCGGGTTTGAAACCAGGTGACATCATTCTAAAGGTCGATGGCGAGGAGGTCAGTGGCCTCCCACTGGAACAGGCGGTCAGCCGCATTTTAGGACCTCCCGGAAGCACCGTGAAACTGACCATCCTCAAACCGAAAACCGGCCGTACCATGGATCTTGCCGTGGTTCGAGCACGTATCACCCTCCATAGTGTGGACTGGGTGAGACTACCAGGAACAAGAGTGGCCCACGTGCGGATCGTAGCCTTCAGCAATGGAGTTACAAAGAGTCTCAGGAAGGCGTTAATGAAGATTCAGCAGGAAGACCTGACCGGACTCATCCTTGACCTGCGCAATAACCCAGGCGGTCTGTTAGATGAAGCGGTGGCCACCGCCAGTCAGTTTCTGGAAAGTGGCAACGTGATGTTGGAGAAGAATGTAGTCGGTAGGGTCACGCCAGTATCCGTGCGAGAAGGAGGCGTAGCTCTTGCAATCCCGATGGTTGCACTCATCAATGGCGGCACAAGTAGCGGCGCCGAGATTGTTGCTGGCGCACTCCAGGATGCGCATCGTGCCACGCTCGTAGGGGAAAAGACTTTTGGTACAGGCACTGTTTTGGAACCACTTTCCCTCTCTGACGGCTCAGCACTCATGCTGGCCACCCAAGAATGGCTAACCCCTGCTGGTCGCGTCATCTGGCACCAAGGTATTTCTCCCGACGTATCGGTTTCCTTAGCCCCGGAGGTGACTCCTTTAATTCCAGAGGGGGAGAGGGGAATGACCGCAGATAAATTGCTGGCCAGCGGAGATGATCAACTCCTACGAGCTTTGGATATGTTTACGATGCAGAAATGATTGCGGGCAAAAATGAGATCTATTATTGTCATATTGACCAGGGTTTGAACCCGGGATATTGGCCCGATTCCATGCCAGGCATCCCAAAATACCACATTTCCGCACAATAAATACGGGATTTACCTTATTTCTTTTTTACACCATTCCCGGAGAGAATTAAGAATACGGGCAATCCCTCCTTTTCCAAGGGGGGTGAAAAAGTTGGGTAGGGGCGACATAAGTCGCCCTTTCTGTGGGAGGCTAAGGCCCCCTAGCCTCCTACTAATTATTATTAATTACTGTCCCGCCCTTAGGGCGGGACCTTCCCACAAAAGAAAGGAGGACAATAATGATCACTCATATTCGCCATCGTTTGTTGTTTGCCATTGTAATGCTGGGCATATTGTTGATGCTAATCGAGTCGGCTCCCGCTCGAGCCGCCGAGAACATCAAATCGATCGACTTGAGCACAGCTATCATAGAGGTGGCAAGACGAAACATACCCGCTGTTGTGCATATCGAGGTGACTGAACGCCAAGAGGTGGCCAATCCCCTTTTGCCCTTCGAGAGCGATCCTTTCATGCGACGTTTCTTTGACATCCCCAAGATGCCCAAGAAGTTCAAGCGAGAGGTGAAGGGACTCGGTACGGGAATGATCATTGACTCTCAGGGCCATATCCTCACAAACCATCATGTAGCAGGAGGAGCGACCAAGATTGAAGTACTTCTGTCCAACGGGCAAAAATACGATGCCAAATTGGTGGGAACCGATCCCAAGACAGACTTGGCGGTGATTCGTATTTTTGCGGGAGAGCCCCTTCCTCATGTGACTTTTGGAGATTCGGACAAAGTCGAGGTGGGAGAGTGGGTAGTCGCCATTGGCCACCCTCGCGGTTTGGATCAGACAGTAACCCAGGGGATTATCAGTGCCAAGCATCGGCGGGGAATTACAGACCCCAGTAGCTATCAGGACTTTCTACAGACCGATGCCCCCATCAATCCAGGCAATAGTGGTGGCCCCCTATTGAACCTCCAGGGTGAGGTGATCGGGGTCAATGCGGCTATTGCCTCTGAGTCAGGAGGTTTTGAAGGAATTGGATTTACGATTCCCAGCAATATGGCTCTTCACGCTGCTAGGGCATTGATTGCCCATGGAAAGGTGGAGCGTGGTTGGTTGGGGGTCACCACTCAGGACCTCGCACCAGAACTGGCCAAGAGTGCTCATACAGAAACCCTAAAAGGGGCGTTCATTGTGGATGTCCTTAGGGGAGGACCGGCTGAAAGGGCTGGCATAAGAAAGAATGATGTGGTGATCGCATACCGGGGAAAGGAGATTCCAGACTCGAGCACCCTCCGAAATGAAGTAGCGGCAACCCCGATTGGCGAAGAGGTCAAGGTCATTCTCTATCGCAATGGGAAGAAAGAGGAACTGACGGCCAAGGTGGGGAATTTAGAATCGGCGGCAACGATATTGGCTGCCTCGGCTAAAGACCGTCTCGGAGCGGAAGTGAGGTCTCTTACCCCGCAGGAGCTTGAAAAGTACGGTCTCAATGCAAATCAGGGCGTTGCCATCGGTTGGCTCGATCCCAAAGGGCCTCTCCATGGAGCGGGGTTCGAAGTAGGAGATCTCATTCTTGGAATTAACAATCAGCCTGTGGAAGGAGTGGAGAGCTTTGTTCAACTGGTGAACGCCTTAAAGCCGAATACAAAAGCATCCCTCTTCGCCCTTGACCACAAGAGTGGCAATACAGGAACAGTCTTAGTAAACGTGCAATAAATGTCCACGTGAATAAGGAGATCAATGCAATGAAAACCGATCGACTCACAAAGATTCTCTTAGGTGCCATTGCCTTTTTGCTTTTTATGAATCTGGTGAACAGCCTATTTTCTTCCAAGCCAGCCTTAGCAGTTTCGGGAAGCGACGACAAGGGAAGATACCAAATTTCTGCATGGGCGGTCCAAGCAGAAGCTACTAAAGTACATAGTGGCTATTACGTTCTTGATACCGCTACGGGGCAGATTGTGGCAAGTAAGTCAGAAAGTCCCCGCTTGAAGGAATAGGACACTGGTCTGCAATAACGGCCCCCCAAAAAGGGTTGTCATAAGTTTCCATCGAGGACTACTTTTCTGATTTAGATGGCTGCGGTTCAAAAAAGGAAAGAAACCGTGAGGTCCGACGGTAATGCTGAACATGATTTCCCTCTTCCTTATTTCTATACCCGTGGGCTTTCTGGGAGCTCTGACCGGCCTGGGTGGAGCAAGCATCCTGGTTCCTTTGTTGGTCCTCCTTGGGATACCCGTAAAGGAAGCGATCGCGTCTTGCATGGTAGCCATCATTGCCACTTCCAGCGGCTCGGCCTCATCATATGTCAGGAAGGGGATCACCAACGTCAAGGTTGCGTTCTACCTTGAAATGTTTACCACGGTGGGTGCCATCGTAGGGGCTACCATTACCACTCTCATTGCTCCCGTTTATCTCTACTTCTTCTTTGCCGGATTTTTGCTCACATCCTTCCTTAAATCTGGAGAAGAAGTGAAGGACGATTGGGCTACCCCCGAATATCAGGATAAGCTCTCAAGATGGCTCGATCTTCACGGAAGTTACTTTGACGAAGCGAAAAGGAATCTTATCGAATATAAAGTCCAAAATGCTCTTCTGGGAGGCCTTGGAATGCTGATTGCCGGGCTCGCAGCAGGAATGCTGGGCATAGGAGCCGGTGCTTTCAAGGTAACCGTTCAGGAAAGCATCCTGAAACTGCCTCCCAAGGTGTCCAGTACGACGAGCAATTTCATCATCGGCATGACAGCCCTTGCAGGGACCAGCGTCTATTTCTTCTCGGGATTACTGAATCTGACATTAATGGCCCCGATGGCGGTAGGAACCACCCTGGGTGCTGTTGTCGGAGGCAGGGTGCTGAATAGGCTCGGGAACCGAACGCTTCGAATCCTCTTTTATGCCATTGTGGCTTTCTTAATTGCTCAGATGCTTTACAAAGGAGTAACTTCCATTTGAATTCTGAAGATAGATTCGACCGAGCGATTGGCTATGTTCTTATTACGGGCGTCGTGATCAGTCTCCTGGTGGAGGCCATCGGCATCCTTCTCTATTATTTGTCATACAGGCATTTCAATATCTCGGAAGAAAGGGCCCTGTTCATCCACGGAAGGAATTTCTTTGATTTTCTGATCGAACTCTTCCAAGGAGGGTCCATGGGCAAGAAGGCTGTCTTTCTGATGTCCCTGGGCGTGATCATCCTGATCTTGACCCCCTATGTCCGGGTGCTCATGTCTGTCCTCTATTTTGCATGGGAGAAGAACATTAAATATATATTGATCACCCTTTTCGTCCTTGTTCTTTTGACGATCAGTTTAGCTGTTTAGTAACCCTTCCTCCTTTTTTATGAAGAGAAGCGGATCATAGTACGATGCTTTAAGGGGGATGGGAGAAAATAGAAATATTCATTCCTGGAATTCTTTCCGGACAAAACTTCTCACAACTCAGAGAAAGATGAACACCACGATGAACCTTGATAACTCAAAAGGGTTGCAACTGATCTTTCGTGCCCTACATCATCGAAATTACCGCCTCTTCTTCGGTGGGCAGGGGATCTCATTGATCGGAACCTGGATGCAGCAGATTGCGATGAGCTGGCTGGTGTATCGGATGACGCAGTCTGCCTTCCTGTTGGGGGTCGTTGGATTCTTAGGCCAAATTCCTGCCTTTCTTCTATCGCCTTTTGCGGGTGTGCTGATAGACAGATGGAACCGACACCGTATCTTGGTGGGTACTCAATCACTGGCGATGATCCAGGCTTTCATTTTAGCACTTCTCACTCTGACAGGGACGATCGCCATTTGGCATATTATTATCCTGGCCTTATTCCTTGGGTTTGTGAATGCTTTTGATATGCCGACACGTCAGGCATTTGTCGTCGATATGGTCGAAACAGGAGAAGACTTAGGAAACGCCATTGCCTTAAACTCTTTCCTGTTCAATGGCGCCAGGCTGTTGGGGCCCTCCATTGGAGGAATACTCATCTCCGTATTAGGTGAAGGAATGTGTTTTCTCCTGAACGGCATCAGTTTTATCGCGGTGATCGCAGCCCTTTTGGCCATGAAAATGACCAAGAGAGAAATAAGATCCAAAAGTTCTCATGTTCTTCAGGGGGTAAAAGAAGGATTCACCTACGCCTTTGGTTTTCCACCCATCCGGTTCCTATTACTCCTTCTCGGGTTAGTCAGTTTGACAGGAATGCCTTACACCGTACTGATGCCTGTATTTGCAAAGAATATTCTACGCGGTGGGCCACACACCCTTGGTTTTCTTCTCGGGGCCTCAGGCGTGGGGGCCTTGGTGGGCGCAATTTATCTTGCTTCCCGAAAGAGCGTATTGGGGCTCGGCAGACTCATCACCATTGCTTTGAATATCTTCGGGATAGGACTCATCGCTTTCTCCATCTCTCGCACTTTGTCGCTCTCTCTATTATTCCTCGGCTTCACCGGCTTTGGCATGATGGTCCAAATGGCATCGACCAACACGGTTTTACAAACCATCGTCGAGGAGGATAAACGTGGGCGGGTGATGAGTTTATATACGATGGCATTTATGGGAATGGTGCCCTTTGGTAGTCTTTTAGCCGGCAGCTTAGCGAGCAAGATCGGTGCTCCAGGAACAATCATGATCAGTGGGGTCGCCTGTATTCTGGGATCGATCCTGTTCGCAAGAAAACTTCCATTATTGAGGGAACTTGTACGCCCGATCTATATAGAAAAAGAAATCCTTTCAAAAGAATTGAAATGAGAGCCTCGATGGATTTCAAAAACAGGAGCACATCGGAATATAAGAATATCTCCTCACAGGAAACCCTTGAATTCTTACAGACATCGATAGATGGGCTTACGGAGTCCGAAGTCGGGAAGCGCCTTGAGATATTCGGGTATAACCAAATAGAAGAGAAAAAAAGGAATCTTTTTCTTGAATTCCTGTCGCGCTACTGGGGTCCCATGCCGTGGCTTCTGGAGCTGGCGATGGGCCTCTCGCTCGTACTGAGACATTATCTTGAAGGGATAATTATCTTTGTGCTGCTCACGGTAAACGCCATCATTGGTCACATGCACTCACGGGGTTCGCAGAAAGCGGTCGAACTTCTCAAGAAAAAGCTGGCGATAAAAGCGAAGGTATTACGAGACGGGAAATGGGGAATGAGGGAGGCTAAGGAGATCGTGCCCGGGGACATCATCGCCGTCGGACTCGGGGATATCGTGCCGGCCGATGCCGAGATTGTGAGCGGCGAGCTTTCAGTTGATCAGTCAGCCCTGACTGGAGAATCCTTGGCTGTAGAGACTCGCCAATCGGACGTCATCTATGCGAGTTCCGTAGTGAGGCGTGGAGAGGCGAGGTGCGCGGTCGTCAATACGGGAGCAAATACGTACTTCGGTAAAACAGCGGAACTGGTCAAAACAGCCAAGCCAAAGTCCCATCAAGAGGAAGTAATGATGGCTGTAGTCAAATATATGATGTATCTGGGTATAGCCGCATCGGTTTTAGTTTCAATAGATGTACTGGTGATGAATTTAGGTATGCTGCTGATACTGACTTTCGCGGTAATCTTCCTGATGGGCGCGGTCCCCGTAGCCCTTCCGGCCGTTCTCACCATAGTCCAGTCCGTCGGAGCAATGGAGCTTGCA
>Ga0315282_10003337_pt1 | contig 28845 bp, 32 predicted proteins | sample YL17G07_20_MG_FD_203693 | JGI IMG/M metagenome (GOLD analysis project Ga0315282, IMG submission 203693) | Sediment microbial communities from Yellowstone Lake, YNP, Wyoming, USA - YL17G07_20 | ecosystem: Environmental > Aquatic > Freshwater > Lake > Sediment | place: USA: Wyoming | collected... | reverse complement strand
TATAGAAGCGTCTACAGAAGACGTTAAGAAGATCCTTCTCAAGGTTAAGAGGAAGTCTGAGAAGAGGAAGAGCGTTCTCTCAGATGAGGAGTTCTTGAGGATAGTTCACGAAGTTACCGGACCTTGACTCAAGCATTTCATTCTTGGGGTGTGTGGCGGGCCCGGCGGGATTTGAACCCCGCGGGGTGAATTTGACCCGCCACCTTCCCTCTTTTTTATCCTATAGATGAAAATTCAATTCTGGTAACTCCTAGGGACTTGACGACAGATAAAGGTGACTGGTAACTGGAGGGACTTTGAACTGTGCCGAAGAGTTAACAACCCTCGTTCGCAGGTTTCATTATGTTAAGAGGCTCATCGCCGATAAATCCGAATCTTTTTAAGTAATACGGTCTATGGATAAAACGGTCTATGGATAATTTTGTTATTGGAGCAGTCACCTAGTTGCTGTCAGGTTTTGAACGAAAAGGTGTAATTAAAGAGACTTTTGTCTGGTCTGAGCTCGGGTCACCAAGTGAACTGAGAGAAGAATGGTTGCCTAAGTTTGAATCGGCCACAAGAACTCTTCAGGTTGACCTAAAAGGGCCGATGGCCGATGAATGGATTCTGAAGTTTATTGACTTGGAAAGACCTTCCAAAACACCAGGCGTTTATGAAGAACATATATTCCACATTTTGTCTCATCTAGACAATGCACTTTGGGAAATATACACGCTTGAATCGCCACGCTTTCGTCGAACATTAGATGCTTTAATCAGATTTATACCAAGACTTGGGTATGCTTTGATTCCTCCCAGTTTCATCAAGAATGTAATGAAATCATTTGATCCTAATCAAGAACTTGTTGCCTTCAAAGCGCAACGAGACTATTTCTCAATTGAAGTAGGGAACCCCCATGAAAGTATTCGGCGCAATTTTGCGGACTTGAATTACAAATCTTCTAACGTTCCTGATGACTTTGTGACTCTTGTTGAGAACAGACCTGTTGGGCCTCTCATGCTAACTAGTGCAGACTTAAGAATAACCCGCTCCTCCTCCGAAGAAAGAACCTGTAGAATCCGCATAGACATAGATGGCAGACTTCGACAGATTCAAAGGGGAGATAAAGATCTCTTTCTGGAGATGAGAAAACGAGTGCTAAATTATCTTTCGGTCAAAAACGAGGAGATACTTCGTAGTATTCCAGTAAGCCGTATCAAAGTCGTGGAAGATTCAGAGACGGAAACGGAAATGGTCTCCAAGGAGATCATCCAACAGTCAAAACCGATCCTCATCAAGTTAGGCAAAGAAATTGATTCAACGGGTTTCAATAAGACAATAGGCCTCTTCACCCAAAACTTCTGTCATAGCAATTTCTTAGGAACAATCGAAAAGAAATCCGAATCATTGTGCTTGATTCATACAACAGATATTGCTGGAGGAGGTGATGCGCTTGTCGAAATACCAATCTCAAAGGACACCATTATCATCCACCCGACAACCACTACTGGATCCAGAACTATAGACCGCATTTATCACACCGTTCTTGAGAAATTAGATGTCGATTCAATCCTTGTTGCTAAATCGGAGGATGCGTAAGATGATTGGTCTTTCTTATAGAGAGCACATGGATCATACGGATCTCAAAAACTGGGCTCTTTCGCTTTTTCAGAAAAATGCTGCTCTTAATACCTGTGGTTTTGCAAATCCACATACCACACCGTTGATCCATGGAGGTAATGATTCTTGGACGCCAGACCTTATGGTTTGGAACGACAGAATTGTTCTAATCATTGAGTGCAAAGCGGGAAAGCCATCTGAGGACGATTTGGTGCAAGCAAAAGAATATGCGAATATTCCCCCCTCTCTCATAACGAAGCAAACAGGTCTTCAAAAAACTGCACAAAAGGTAATCCTGCTCTACTTCAAGGACAAATTAGACTCTGACCCTGACCTGAAGAACGAACTTTTGTCTAAATTAAGTTTTGAAAGAGATATTCTAATATGGGCTTGTGAAAGGGGACTTCAAATAACATTGATCGCTGGCAACCATGGTGATGTTCAACTTGACTCGCTTTTGAAAGGAGGCTTGTCATTATACCATCTTCCTCCCCACCAGATCGAGATTCAGCCCGACTCGCCAATAGTTTTGCTTGAGAAAATGGTTTTCACTAAGTTGTGGGAAAGAGCTTTTAGATACAGGGATACACGCTTTACAGTTGGGACAGTTCGCGAGATACTTGAAGGACATAACTATGCTTTTGAGAAAGATCGAGAGCGAAAACTCTTAGATGCTGTGCAGTCAGGTGAAAGACACAACCTCTGTTTTGTGGAGCAAACTAATCAGGTCTGGCGACTCAACATGATGCTAAACAATCCAACAACATATGAAGAATACCTGAAAAAACTGAGAGACATAACAACCTACCAGAGACTGGACAACCTTTTCTAGTAACTCCTGGAAAAACAACTCAATGCATAGGTTGCAGACCCTGCGCGTGATATTAGCCATTGCGCGGACGATATAATGAAGATCATTAAAGGTTCTTTGTGGTACCATACTCTTTGTAAGAGCGTGGCACCATATGGAAACGAAACTTCTCGACAAACGCCAGCTTAAAGCCATCGTCTTACAGAAAAATATCCACAAGATAGATGATGTAACCTATGCAGTGAAGAGCCAAAGCAGTGAAGCAACTTACATAGTGGCAAGACTAGGCCTAGAATGGTCATGCCAATGTCCAGACTACCAGATGAGAGGTGTAGTCTGCAAACACATCCATGCCGTAGTCCTAGCACAAACTTTGAAAGCCAGAGACACAATAATAGGAGGCTCTCAAACCGAAGGGGTGGAAGAAGCATACACACAAACATTAGCCTGTCCCAAATGTGGCTCCATAGAGATAATCAAGCGTGGAGTCAGAAAAACTCTAAGCGAGATGCATTCGCCGAGATGCTTCCCAAGGTGAAGGCATCACACGAATGTACCCCGCACACCCCTTCTTTTTTCTGTGCGCAATCGATTGATTAAGTATTACTTTAAGAAATGGATCTGGCAAAAGAAGTACGCCCGATCAGATAATCCGTAAATATTTCGAACGCGTGATAACCTTCAATCGTATAAAGAACAAACTAAGGCTCTCTTTGTAACCTCATCTTAAGAATATAGTAGAGGGTGTATTCAGTGAGCTTCAGGGCTAACATGGTATCCAGCAAGTTAGGGGTTGTATGTTCTCCGGTTGAAAGCTGTGCATAGAGTTCTTCTACAACCTTTGAGATGGCATCAAGTAGCTTCGCCCGACGTGACGAACCCAAAATCTGTTTTATGCGCTTTCTGCGAGTCATTTCTCCCGGAGCTAATGTCCTCAGAACTTGGTTAAGGAGCTCTCTTGCAGAAGAGATGCTCTGTCTATAACTATCACCTGTACCAGATGAAAGAGCTTCCCAAGCTCCATTATGGATTTTGGCAAAGTTAGGATCGATCTTGATGAGAAGTTCATCCAACTCGTTTGTGATCTTCTTTTCCTCCTCCATACCTCTCATAAAAGGATATATTGTATTCTTTTCGCTGTCATATCGTAACCCGTCACGAACCAAATACCGGTTTATTTCTTTGATGTCTTCAGAGGATAGCGGGTTTGCTGCAACAAGCTCAACTATTACCCCAAGAATCCTCTCGCTTCCCTGAAGATTATTGAGAATAGCTTCGATTTTTGCCTCCTTGCTTGCTGAAGTTGAGTCGATATGGTCGGAAAGTATATTCCAGTAATCTTCATCATTCTTTATGATTCCTAATTTCTTTAGAACGCCCTTGATATCATACTCTCTTATCCTACTCGTTTTCTCAGCTATGATTCTCACTGTAGAAGGACTAAGCTTGAACATAATTAGCTCGCCTGAACCTTTCGGGCTTTTTTTTGTATTCTTATTTCAGTTTTCATCTAGATAAGTGCATGTGAGATTCAACCTTCGCTGACCTTGAAAATATCTGCGCTCAAGCAGTTAGGGCAAAAATACTCTTCCTTATCTGAATTCCAGAATTCTCCGCATTCGCCGCAATCCCATGTAGCCATGGCTTAAGCATCCTCAAATGCGCACACTTCTTGTTTCAATACTCTAGTTTTTCTAGTTCTTCTCATTCTTCTCGTTCTTCTCATTCTGTTGGACTGCTTTAAATCAGCCTTCTCGCTGCGTGTCAGCCGATTCGATGTTGGTTGCTAGGACCTGCTTCTTCCCTCTGATCGGAGGCAAGTTCAACCTGCTGAAGGCGCTTCAGCCACTCGTTCCTCCGCATCACATCTACGTGGAGGTCTTCGGAGGCGCGGCGAATCTGCTACTTAACAAGCCGCCTAGTCCTGTGGAGGTCTATAACGACATCGACAGCGATCTGGTGAACCTGTTCCTCGTGATCCGTGACAGGCGGGAGGAGTTTGTCAAGCGCTTCAATCTGGTCTTCTACAGCCGGGGCCTCTATAAGAGATGGTTCGATGAGCCGACGCCGGAGGATGCTGTGGAGAGGGCGGTGCACTTCTACTACATCATGCGTTGCAGCTTCGGAGGCAACTATGGGGCTTCCTGGGCTTTTAAGAGGAAGGCGCATAAACACGCGCCGGACATCTTCTGGTCCAGCATCGAAAAAATCGAGGAGATAGCTCATCGTCTCAAGAGCGTCTACATAGATGCTTTAGACTTCAGAATATGCTTCCGTAACTGGGACACGCCGGAGACGTTCTTCTTCTGTGATCCTCCTTACTACGGTCTACAGTATTATCGGCACAACTTCTCGGAGCAGGATCATAGGGACCTCCGCAAGGTCCTCGGCGAGACTAAAGGGAAATGGCTGCTTACCTACGGCGAGCACCCTGAGATCCGGAGGCTTTATCACGGCTTCTGCTTTCAGGAGGCGAGGCAACTCCGAAGCAGCAATTTGGTGAAGGACGGAGGGAAGAGAACGCACTTCACCAATCTGGTGATCGCGAACTATCCGCTGTCAGGAGGCTTGAAGCTATGAGCAGCATCGAGGATGCGATTAGCAAACTGAAGCTTGGCGACCGGATCGACGTCTATTGGTACGATGCCAGTGAAGTGAGCTCCGGGAAACCTAGCCAAGACGTTGAGACGCACGTTCACAGCACCGGCTTCTACCTAGGTGTCAAGGGCCTGGTGCGAAAGCACCTCGTGCTTGCCAAAGAGATCATCGATCAGGGCTCAGCCTACCACTATAACGTGATCCTGTTCTCTATGATCGATAGGATCGAGATCATTCAGCGGGATGCCCTGGATCCTAGGCTTAAGAAGAGCCTCCGGAGGTTCGTGAAGGAGTCCATAGAGATACTGCGCAGAAAAGATGGATGGGCCTTTAAGGAAAACAACCACGTAGCCCTGAAGAGGTTTGCGGGTTCGAATCCAGCCGAGAAGAAGCCTAAGAAGCTGACCAAGGACGAGAGGATCCAGAGCCTCGAGGTCAGGGTTGCAGTCCTCGAGGAGCGTCTCGAGCACGCGAGCTTCTACCAGAAGATCATTTGGGTGCTCCTGGCCACATCCTTGGGTAAAATCGTTCTAGATGTATTGGCGGCTTTGAGGTAATCGCATGGCTAGAGGAAGACGCTGGACAGACGAGGAGAACCAGCTTATAGGCCAGCTATACGGCGAGGGCGCGTCGGTCGAGGAGATAGCGGGGAAGCTTCCACCGGGCAGGACGGTTAGCGCTGTCTCGATGCAGGTTAAGAGGCTGGGTCTCGAACGAGGCTCTATTGTTAGTACAATGAAAAAAAGTATTGTTGGTACAATCGAGGGCGTCGAAGTTATGAGCCGGGAGGAGGCGTTGAAGGTCCTTGCAGCCGTGATCAAGCGCCTCCAGGAAGGCGGAGAAATAGATGAAGTTGAGCTAGGCCGTCTCAGAACCATCGTCTCGGCGATAGGCCGGTACTTCGTCGTGTTCGACAGTTATGAGAAGTACGCGGAGCTCGAGGCTAGGATGAAGAGGTTGGAGACGAGTGTGGAGCAGGTTCTCAGGAAAGGTTAGGAAGAGCCTCGTGAAAGGCATGAGACGGCTTGAAGACGCCCTCAGCGCCATCATCGTCCAGCCCGATATCGGCCAGATGGACCCTATTGAGTTTGCCGAGAGTGTGTTAGGGTTCAAGGCCACGCCTTACCAGGCTAGGCTTCTTCTCGATTCCTCGGACAGGATCGCGGTGCGCTTCTCGAGGCAGAGCGGAAAATCGACGACCCTAGCAGCCAAGGCTATCGCGCTGGCAGCGATGAACCGGAATAAGTCAATTCTGGTGGTGGCGCCTGGGCTCAGGCAGAGCATGATTGTCATGGACCGGATCGAGGAGCACCTTAACCGCATGGATCCGGCGGTGAAGCGTGAGTTGATCGCTCAGCAGCAGCGGACGAAGATCACCTTCAGGAACGGGAGCAGGATCTGGGCTCTGCCGTGCAGCGAAAACATGATCCGGGGCTTAACAGCCCACCTCATTTTGGCCGACGAGGCGGCCTTCTTTGAGCGGGATGAGTATATGTTTAGCAATGTGCTTCTGCCGATGCTGGCGACGACGAATGGCGTTCTGATAGTGAGTTCGACGCCTTGGTCGTCGAAGTCGCAGTTCTACGAGTTTTGTAAGGGTCGATTGAAGAACCGGTTCAATCAACACTATGCGAATTGGCGTGAGGCCGTAGAGGCCGGTCTCATCACGCAAGCGTTTATCGACGATATGCAGGTAAGTATGTTGCCTCAGCAGTTCACGATGGAGTTTGAAGCCGAGTTCGTCGAAGACGTGGACGTCTGGCTGCCTCAGGACCTCATCGCCAAATGCGTGTCGTCCGAGCCTCTCGTCGAGGGCAGGGACTGGACCTACTATCCTTTCGAGCACGCTGCCGTAGGCGTCTTCTTCGTCGGCGTGGACTTTGGCAAGCACATGGACTACAGCGTCGTCACCGCGGTTGAAAAGAAGGAGGACCGCCTCCGCTTGGTCCACGTTTACCGGTTTCCCCTGAAGACGAGCTACGCGAGCGTGATAGGCTACGTGAAGGCGCTCTCGGACCGCTGGAAGACGGTTCACCGGGTCTGCGTGGATCAGACGGGCGTCGGCGAATACATCACCGAGGACATGAAGAACGCTGGAATACAGAACGTGGAAGGCGTGATGTTCACGGAGCAGAGCAAGGAGGAGCTGGCCACAGTCCTCAAGGAGAAAATGCTCAAGAACGAGTTTAAGCTACCCTACGATCGGGCGCTGATCAATGAGCTAAACGTTGAAAGGTACGAATTGGCGAAGACCGGTAAAATCAAATTCTCGCACCCTGAAGGCAGCCACGACGACCGCTTCTGGGCCACCGCCCTAGCCACCTACGCAACAGAGAAAGAGCCAAAGCCTGGACCGATATTCGCTAAAACCTTCTAGACCAATGAGCTAACGCCTTAGATTGTATACATAATTCTTGGAGTTTCGGAAAAACAATCATTGTGGTAATATCGTCACTTTTTCTATTTCTTCAATAAGGCTTTTTTCCCGCTCTTGCAGAAATTCTTTGTAGTTATCTGTGAATAGACCTGAGTCAGCCCTCGATGGAAGAAGCTGCGATTCCAGAATTTCCCTTAGTTTTACATCTCCAATCTTTTGCTTAATGCCCTTGAGGTAATTTGAAGGCGGCTGGTCTTGAATGGTCTTGTTAGTCGTTGCATCTATTAAGGCACGGTTTAGGACACAATTCCTTTGGACCCAGTCCTTAACACCGATTCTCTGGAGATAAGCGTCAGGAAAAACATGATGGTCCTCGATCTTTTCTTGTAGCAAAAGACTTGTATTGATACTTTGTGTTGTATTGAAGTCTCTAGCGTGATGTTTCAAAAGAAGGCAGAAAACACCTTTGTACAAACCTTCTCTTTGCCCATAGACAGTTTTCAGGACTGCTGGATTGAAGAGTGATGAGAAATTCTTGACCGCGTAAGGGTCATCACCGCCTTGTATCCACTCTTTCAGTTGTGCAAAATCCCAGGCATTTTGGCTGTCGGTACCGCTATCGTAGGCTCTAGTAAATACAGAACACCAGAACCAACATAATAGTTTGCGTCTTACCTCTTCTTTTGGGAATCCGCCGTCTTCAGAATCTACAAGCGTTGCAGCCATCGAAGCAAGAAGCGCAGAGTAAGGCAGCCACTTAGGGTGAAGTACACCAGCCTCTCCTTTTAGCAATGATAGAGATTCGGCCAAAGCCTTCACGGCCTTTTCCCATGGCTCCTCAAAGTTACGAGGCTCGATTTCAAAAAGTGCTCTTTTCGTACATGAAATGTGTGTTGGATTACTTTTCGAGGTTTGAAGCAAAGCGATGGTTTTTAAAGGCAATACCCGGTCGATAGCTTTTTCTGAGGAGGAGTCTTTCAATATAGATTTCTTCTCAGCTTCCTCCCATCTCTTGTATAGGTCTATTTTGAAAGGCCAGACCCTTGCGGCTACAACCTCAAACGGAACGAGTGGTTTCTGTTGGATGTTGAGATCTACAAACACTTGGCACACTGCTTGTGGCTCTGTTTTTTCACGTAAGAGAACAGCAGGAAAAGAATATCTTTGAATCGGCTCAATCAACCTGCGCTTGATTTCGTCTAACTTCCTGTGTAACTCAAGCCGCTTTACTTGATCTGAGGGTTCACGAGATTCAGCATACTTAGTCTTCCATTCATCAAATCCGATGCTCCTTCTCTGTCCATTTTCCCAAACCGGGTACTCTTTCTCAAACACACATGTCAACGGCAACATACTTCTATTGAACTGTTCTTGAAGATGACCATAGTGAATGTCTATAGTACCGGCGTCCATAAACTCGACTGAATTTTTGACAAGATCAATTCCCGATTCCTCGCTACTATCCGGCAATTTCCATTCTTTGCTGAAGTACTCCTCGACTTTGCTGATGTTTATGATGGCTCTGCGAGCGCTCTTCCCGTAAAATATGTGGTTACCGCTCTTTCCGTAAAAGACATGATAAAGAGTTGTTAGGCGCTGCTGTCCATCCAATACTATACGGTTAGGAGGCGTTGACTCTTTTAATGGAGCCACTCCCTCAAACAAACGTTTGCCTAAAGCCTCCTCCTTTGGCTGTTGCAAGAATAGTATACTTCCTGCCGGATACTCATTTAGGATCGTTCTAATCAAAGCGTCTTGTCTTCTGTAGTCCCAGTCAAATCTTCGCTGAAACGCTGGAAGGACAAGCTTGCCCTCGTCTATTTCTTGTAGCATAAAACTTATTGGCTCTGTAGAGGGTATGAATAAATGACTCATCAACTTACCCTTCGTGAACGGTTAAAGTAACATCTATGACTTCTAAGAATAATGAACGTCGCAAGACTTTAACCTCCTCTTTTAGATGTTCTCATAATTTGGTCGATATTAGTCTTTCCATTCCGTCCATTCGTGTATGCATCAGAGGAAACCACAACAATTGGTTCTGGACAAGTGTCATATTGTCTACATCGGAGAGAAGAGCCCTGCTCTGCGCTTCGCTGTCGCAAAGATTTACTAAAACATCGGAGTGGTCTTTCTTGTTTGCCTTTAACCTTATATGTCTTGAAATCTTAGCTAAAACTGTGTTCTTGATTGACAAATTGGATATTCTCATGTTCCCGTGAAAATTGGGAGATTTTAAAAGAGAGGAATTTTTGGGCCGTTCGTACGGAAAAGATACGTGACAAGATTAAGGCTGGAGATCGCATAATTTTTTATATCACCAGGTCTGATCCTCCTTCTTTTCTAGGCCTATACAAAGTAGTTGGAAATTGGCGCCAGGCAGAGGAGCCTGTTTGGCATAGCGAGGTTAAGGAAGGGAGGATCCTGTATCCTTGGCAAAGCGATATAGAGCTCATACAGTTAGGAACGGCGAATTACAAAGAGCTTTCTTCAAGACTGAACTTCGTTGAGAATAAAGATAAATGGAACGTCTACCTGGTTGGGACCCCTTCCAACCTTCAGAGACCGATTTCTGACGAAGACTATCAACTGATATACGAAGAGATGAAGAAACCGCCGACAAGCGTCACCTTCCGAGAGGCACGTGAACCATCTAGACCGAAGCCTCTAAGGGAAGAGGGGGGAGAACCATCACCAGCGAACCAGCACAAAGACGCCATAGAGAAGCTGGTCGAGCTGGGCGAAGTGTGCGGATGGTACAGTAAAGATGAATTTGCTAATGAGTCATATAGATTCGATGTTGTCTGGAAGGAAACAGAGCATCTTCCCCCGCATAAGGTCTTTGAAGTCCAGCATAAGGGGATGCTAAAGGACTCCCTGATAAATCTCCAACACGCGCAAGACAAGTGGCGTGCCGACCTATTCTTGATTGTTACGGATGAAAAGGATAGAAAGAAGACAGAGCAATACCTTAACCCATACTTCACCGGTTCCTTTCACAGAATCAGACATACCAAAGTGCTGCTTTACGATGAACTTGTCAATCTATACGATACTGTAATCCGCTACAAAGATTTCGTAGAAAAAATGCTAAAGTGGAAAACTGATTAGCCTATCAGATCCTCTGCGCGCCTAGACCCATACGTAAAACGTTTTACCGTGCGCATCGCGCGCGCAAAAGAAAGAGCTTTTGAAGATCAGATCTCGGCCCAGTCTCTGCAAATCAAACTTGCTTGTTCTAATACCGTTTGCGTAGCCTTTTTCTGTTTATCTGGAGGATAGCCATATTTCTTTAGAGTTCTTTTTACCATCACCCTTAGTTTTGCCTGCACGCTCTCCCTCAGCGTCCAATCAATAGTCACGTTTTCACGAATAACATCAACGAGTTCTCGCGCAATCATTCTTAGAGTTTCATCACCTAATACCTTAACTGCGCTGTCATTTACTTCAAGCGCATCATAGAAAGCAAGCTCTTCTTCATTTAAGTCCAGTTTCTCTCCTCTAAGCTTTGCTTCTCGCATCTCTTTTGCTAGTTCAATCAACTCTTCAATGATTTGAGCGGTCTCTATACTCTTGTTTTGATATTTTTTGATCGATTTCTCCAACATTTCGGCAAACGATTTTCCTTGGATCAGATTCTTTCTTGACCGGATTCTTATCTCATCATTAAGTAGTTTCTTGAGCAATTCAAACGCAAGATTCTTATGAGGTAATCCTTTAACCTCAGCCAAGAATTCGTCTGAAAGTATTGAGATGTCAGGTTTTTTCAGTCCAGCAGCAGAGAAAATGTCTATGACTTTATCCGAGACAATAGCCTTGGACACTATCTGTTTTATTGCAGAATCCAATTCTTCTTGTGGTTTACCAGTAATTATGGCGGTCTTGGCTATACTGGATCGAATTGTTTGAAAGAACCCTACATCGTCACGAATTCTGAGAGCTTCATCACTGGGTACAGCAAGAGCAAATGCCTTTGACAATTCAGTAACATATCGCAATAACCGCTCTTTACCATCTTCTTGTCTTAGAATATGCTCAATAGCTGATGGAATAATAGCCATCTTTTCTCTCGGTGTTGCTGTAAAGAAATCTCTGTAATTGAAGCCATGGAACAGCGCAGACACTATTTCGTATTTCTCAAGCATCAACGCGATGGCTTCTTCTTGCGGGATACCTGTCTCTTTCTTGTCTTTTTCAGAGTATTCAGCGAGTGCTTTCTTCAGCTCGTCAGCTATTCCCAAATAGTCAACGACAAGCCCTCCAGGCTTATCTTTGAAAACACGGTTTACCCTCGCAATTGCCTGCATTAATCCGTGACCCCGCATCTGCTTATCAAGGTACATGGTGTGAAGACTTGGGGCATCAAACCCTGTCAGCCACATATCCCTCACTATTGCCAGTCTCAGAGGGTTAGCAGGATCTTTCATTCGCTCGCCAATCGCCTTGCGTCTTGTTTTGTTCCTTATGTGTCCCTGCCAATCTATTGGGTCGCTAGCAGAGCCTGTCATAACAACTTTGATGAGGCCCTTGTCGTCATCTGCATCGTACCATTCAGGTCTTGTTTTGACGATTTCATTGTGAAGTTCAACGCAGATACGCCTACTCATGCAGACAATCATTCCTTTCCCATCAAGGACATTGAGGCGTTGCTCAAAGTGGTTCACGATGTCTTTAGCGATACATTTGACACGTTTCTCAGTTCCGACTATTGCTTCGAGCCTTGACCATTTGGTCTTCAACTTTTCTTTCTTTTCTACTTCCTCGCCTTCTGTGACTTCCTCAAACTCCGGATCGATCCTTGGTCTTTCTTCTGGTTTCAAGTCAAGTTTTGCCAGTCTGCTTTCATAAAAAATCCTTACTGTTGCGCCGTCCTCTACCGCTTGTGTCACATCATAAACGTCAATATAATTACCAAAAACTGCAGGAGTACTTCTGTCCGCTTTTTCTATCGGCGTACCTGTAAAGCCAATGAAAGAAGCATTAGGTAAAGCATCTCTCATGTGCTTCGCGAACCCATCGATGAAATCATACTGGCTTCTGTGAGCCTCGTCCGCTATGACAACTATATTTCTTCTTTCTGAGAGCAGAGGATAACGATCACCTTTCTGCTCTGGAAGAAATTTTTGTATTGTTGTGAAAACGATGCCGCCGGAAGGCACTCTGAGAAGTTCTCTCAGCATGCTTCTTGATTCTGCCTGAACAGGTTTTTGTCGTAGCAATTCGAGGCAGCGGCTGAATGTATCAAACAGCTGATCGTCTAAATCATTTCTATCTGTAAGTACAACGATCGTCGGATTATCTAGCGACAAGACGAGCTTCCCAGTGTAAAAGACCATGCTCAGACTCTTTCCAGCGCCTTGTGTATGCCAAACGACGCCACATCGTTTATCTCCTCTCGCGCTTGACGCTTTGATTGTTGCTTCAATAGCTTTGTTGACTGCATGATATTGGTGATACGCGGCGATTTTCTTGGAAGTTTTTTGACGTTCTTGTTCAAAGACCACAAAATGTCTTGCTAGATCAAGCAACCTTCTCTTGTCAAACATTCCTCTGATGAGTACTTCTAACTGTGACATCGTTGGCGGAGCTGTCTCTCTTCCTTCGATGGTTTTCCAAGGCAGAAACCATTCTTGGCCTGAAGTTATTGTCCCAGCTCTCGCCTCTACTCCGTCGCTGATGACAAGTATTTCGTTAAAGTGAAATAATGAAGAAATCTGGTTCTTGTAAGTTTCAAACTGATTGAAAGCGGTTAAAATCGTCGCATTCTCGTCAGCTGGGTTTTTGAGTTCAATAACAACCAACGGTAGACCGTTGACAAAGAGAACGATGTCCGGTCTCCTCGAATTGTTGTTCTCAATAACTGTGAACTGGTGGACAGCTAGAAACTCGTTTTCTTCTGGATTTTCAAAATCAAAAAGCCAAACCTTGTCTCCGGCTATGCTTCCATCAGTTCTACTGTATTCAACATCAATGCCGTTAGCAAGCATTCTGTGAAAACTCAGATTGTTAATAACGAGCTGCGGGCTTTCCGTTCTCAATAGTTTTCTGATCGCTTCTTCTCTAGCCTCCGCTGGTATTTCAGAATTGAACCGGTCAACAGCACGTTTCAATCTCTTGACTAAAACAACGTCGGAGTAACTCTTTCTTTCAGGTGTCTTGCCATCCGGAGCGGTATCCGGACCAAACAATACCTTATAACCTAATTCGGACAGATATTCAAGAACAGCATCTTCAACATAGGATTCAGCCATTACAGCTATCATGCAATCATACCCGAATCCTGTGCGTAACCCTTAACCTTGGTTTTGCCGGTCATAAGCCTTGGAAGAAGAGTGTCCCTGACGAGTCCAAGTTTATGATTTTGACATTGATTAGTCAACATATCATCAAACAGAGGCTTCAATATTCCGTGAAATCGCTCAAGAACGGTTTCTTCGGGTCTAAGAATTTCCATCTTGGAAAAGATGCGTGTATTCAGATTCAAGGTGGTAGAACCACCACTCGCAAGGTTGTTCAAATGATCAGTTATACTCTTCATCTGATAGAACAAATAATAGGTGTGAGAAATCCTGTTTGGAACTATCGAGTTTACCTGTTGATTGGTCTGCGAATCTTTGCTAGTAATACTGACCAGCCCTACTGTAGCAATACAACTGACGCAAATTGATCCACTTGGTATTGTTTTGTTACTCTGTGATCTCGCACCTTCTTCAGTCAGCGAATCTTCTGTTTCTGTGACAAATACCTTATTGTGCATATCAGGGATTTTGATAAAGGGAATAGCTCCACCGAAATACTGCTTAATCGATTTTGAAGGAGTCTTCCCGCACACTATTTTGCCAAACCTTTCCAGCCTATCCACTTTCCAATTTTCTGGGATAGGTTCCAGTGCTGAGCTTGTCATTTTGCCGCCGCTTGATTTATATGGCTTGCCTTCCTCATCTGGAAAATCAAAGTCAACAAACCAACGTTTGAAAATTGCTTGCCCGATTGCTTCGAGAGTCTTGTTCATTTGCTGGTTAAGCTCGATTTTGGAATCAATGTCATATAGGGTTTTTGCCAGTAGTCTTAATTCATCTTCATTCTTTGGAACAGGTATGAACAATTTCTTGAAGTCGGATTGTTTTACTAGTGGTTGGGTGCTCCCTACATTGAGATAAGAAAAATCAATTCCCTTTAAGAAGTAATAGATGAACTTGAGCAGTTCTGCGTTTCTTGTCTTAAAATATAAAACATTATCTGATAGCCAAATTTTTCCCTTTTTTTGATAATTTATCTTACCTATTGTTCCGACTCTTCCCGTATAAATTATGTTTTCATCTTCTAAATAATCATTACAATAACCCATAAGTCCATTCGAACCAATTACTGGGTATTCTCCGTACTCTGAACATTTAGTTCTTTTACCAGTAGCAACTTCGCCTAACTTACCCAATTCTTCCAATTCCCAGTCTTCAGGGATTTTCCCGATTTCGGTTTCTTTCCATTTTAATTCTTTTTTCATGCAATCAGTCTCTCAACAATAGGCCTAAGAAATACATTCGCCCATCCGATTACCTGTCGGTCTCTTTCCTCGTTCAGTCCTTTATCTCCATGGAATAGATTGTTTCTGGCTCTGATAATAAACTCAATAATGCCTGCAAAATCGTCCGAAGTGTCAAGTTTCCCATCCCAACGATGATCTCCAGATGGATTCTCATTAATCAGAGGCTGAGTTTCAAGTGCTTTCAGAAGTTCAGTTCTTTGCTCCATAGACACATAACTAAAAACATACTTTCGAAGGTCCACATCCTGTTTCAGATCTCTTATGCTGCTATCACGCAGCTTTACAGTGACTTCTAGAGCAACATAATATAGCAAGAACATTACGAACGGGTCTTTCTCGCCCAAAGCTCGTTCATACCATTGCTTTGCACGTTCTCTATAGCTCATATCCGATCCTCTTCAGATTTTGGGAGATTTCTTTTTCCAACTCCTTTGACTTCTTGAATTGTTCGGATAATTCGGAAGTAAGCTTCTTCATTTTTTCCTCGAATTTTTCGTCGTCTTCCTCCTCCGCTTCAGTGCCAACATAGCGTCCTGGCGTGAGAATGAACCCGTGTTTCTTGATTTCTTCGAGCTTCACGACCTTGCAGAAGCCGGGCACATTCTCGTACTTTCCACCCTCGCCGCGCCACGCGTGGTAAACTGAGGCAATTCTTGCTATTTGTTCGCCCGTGAGCTCGCGGTGGCGCCGGTCGATCATCGCCCCCGTTTTTCTGGCGTCGATAAACAAGACTTCGCCCCGCCTGTCGCGAAACTTGTAGTTTTTCTTGTCTCGCGCTACGAACCACAAGCAAGCTGGAATCATTGTGTTGTAGAACAATTGAGAAGGCAGTGCTATCATACAGTCAACCAAATCTGCTTCTACAATGTTCTTTCGTATGTCACCTTCCCCAGATGTGTTTGAAGACATGGATCCGTTTGCAAGGACAAAACCAGCAATTCCTGTAGGCGATAAGTGATAGATGAAGTGCTGAACCCAAGCAAAATTAGCATTTCCAGTCGGTGGCACTTCATATTTCCACCGTATATCTTTGTGAAGAAGATCTCCTTTCCAGTCGCTGTCATTAAAAGGCGGGTTTGCAAGAATGAAATCTGCCTTCAAATCCTTGTGCAAATCATTGTGAAAGCTGTCTCCCCACTGAATATCTGCGTCTATGCCACGAATGGCAAGATTCATTTTGCATAAGCGCCAAGTTGTTGGGTTTGATTCTTGACCATAGATGGAGATGTCTCCAATTCTTCCCCCGTGTGCGTGTACAAATTTTTCGCTTTGAACAAACATTCCGCCTGAACCACAACAGGGGTCATAGACTCTGCCTTTATATGGCTCAAGCATCTCAACAAGCAATTTGACAATACTTCGCGGAGTGTAGAATTGACCGCCCTTCTTTCCTTCGGCGTCCGCAAATTGCCCTAGAAAATACTCATAGACTCTTCCCAAAACGTCTTTGCTCTTGCTCGTAGCATCTCCAAGTCCAATGGTTCCGATTAGATCTATTAGCTCTCCCAGCCTCTGCTTATCTAATGTGGGTCGAGCATAATCCTTAGACAACACTCCTTTGAGCGAGGGGTTATCTCTTTCAATAGCGACCATTGCATCGTCAACAAGCTTCCCTATAGTTGGTTGCTTCGCATTCTTCTGTAGGAAATCCCAACGAGCTTCTTTTGGAACCCAAAAAACATTCTCCGCCCTATATTCATCTGGATCCTCAGGGTCAGCACCTTTTGCTTTTTCGGAAGCGAGTTTTCTATGAAGTTGACCAAAGGCATCATACACATATTTTAGAAAAATTAACCCAAGAACAACATGCTTGTAATCAGCAGCATCCATATTGCTCCTAAGTTTATCGGCGGCACTGAACAATTTACTTTCAAAATCAATATCCTTTTCAGCCATCGTCTCCCCTCTAATCATGATTGCCAAGATGCTTCATATAAATCGTTTGTGAATGGAACACTCTAATGCCCTTATTGGTTAAGTCATTTCGCACGCACTCGTTTGAATAGATTTCTTCCTTTCAGCTATCTGGGAAAAACCTTGTAAAACCCATAATTCCGGTAGGAGCGTAAGAATTTCAAAACGTCTTCTGTTATATGTCATATCAGAATAAGAGCTTTTTACAGGAATTCGGCCTGATACACTGGCATATTCAGATAAAAAGTAAACTATCCTGTAATAACGAAAGAAATCTGTATCTTGTGTTGAGTCATCAAAACACCTTCAATGTGTTCAATGACTTCTGTCATGTTTTTGATGTTGGACTTAAAGGTCCTAACGATGTTCCTCAGACAATAGCGCAGTTACTCGCTGAGATTGTCATATGTAGCTATTCTCTCTACTCAGACTAACTTAGTTCTGTTGCGGCGCCTATTCGTCCGCACGCGCGGTCATTGTGTCGGTGGCCGTTCACCGACTCTTCTGTACATTGGTATTATGAATTGCTGGCCGCCGACGTATTCCTCTTTGCCTCCTAGGAACTCTAGGTAGACCGTCTTCCCGTTCTCAACGATGTAGAGTACGCTCCTCGTGTGTATGCCGGGTAGCGTGTAGCCGAGCACGTTCACGCCGTAGACTCTTTCTCCGTCCACGACAATGCCCCCAGCCGGCGGCGAAGTCGTGACATAGTAGATGTCGGGCGCCGGCGGCATCTTAGCATGATAGTCCTCGATGATCTGGTTGATCTTGTCCCAGTCGTAGAACGTGCCTAGGTTGATCCTGCTCGCCACCTCCGCCTCGTTCATGCCCTGGTTTATGGCCTCCTGCCTCTGTCTCGTCTGTTCAGCGTAGATCGCTCTCTCGAGTTCGTATTCCATTCTTCTCCGGTCGCTCAGCTGGTCTTCAGACCTCTTGATGTCTTCTATGGTCGCAGGGGCCTCCGGTGCCGTGGGCGTCGGTGTTGCCGGTTTCGGCTGCTGCTCTTTCCTCAGCCCTATGGCTGCCGCTAAGCCCTGCATCGCAAGCGTGAACTGTTCCTGCTGCTTCGCTCCTCTGAACACTGTCTTAAGCCATGTCTCGATGAAGGTGACCAAACCAGCATAGGCGATCAGCTGCGTAATCACATCCTGCTCAGTCAACGGGCTACAGGTCAACATCGCTACTATGCCAATAATCAAGCCAACGATCAATGTCGCAGCAAACTTAGTTGGGTCAAAGGTCTCGTCAGTCGATTGTCGGTTCTTAATGTAGAATGAGGCGGCATAGACAATGGCCGAGATCACCGCATAGGCTAAGGTCAAGTAATTCATTCTCTATGTTTCCACCTCCTTTCTATTCTATATCCTATAGAAAGGATATATATTCCTTTTCCACATCATTCTCCAGACGGGACCGCCCCTCTTGACAGCCTCCGAGAAATTCTTCGTAGACAAGATCGTAGAGCTTCTTCGGATTTTTGCCGAAGAAAATACCAACCTCTACCGCATAGCCAAGCTGCCAGGCTGGAGTAACCCGACAGCGGGAAGATACATTCGCTACTGCCTGAAGCAAGGATATATTGAGTTCGACCATGAGGAGAATGACAAAGGGCTGCCTGCAAAATTTTATCATATAACGGAGAAGGGCAGGGACTTCTTGGAAACCGCCCCCTCGTCGCTTCCTTCAGCAGAAAAGGTGAAAGAGCCGGAGAAGAAGCCGCGGAGAGAAGAAAAGGGTACAGGCATCTTCATCCGGACCGCTTAAGCAAAATCCTCTTTGTATACAAAATTCTCTTAGTATACAAAGTCTTTTTTGTTGTCTGTTTTTTAGCCTGCACTCCAAGACTTAACATGATCTGGGTTGGTGCAGAAACCCATCGCGAAGAGCTTCTTGACAGAAAAGGATCGATGGGAGGCTCTGAAGAAGCGGCCGGGGGTAACGATCCTCTCGACCGCCAAGAAAGAGCAGGGGAGGCTGATCGTGGCTAGAAAGGTGTCTCCGGAGTACCAAGCGGCTGTTGCCACGCACTGGGTCTGGTCCAGGCCAACGCCCGAATACCCGTACACGGGCAGCAACAAGTTCTACCGCGAGTTCCGCCGCGACTCGCTGGTGCGAAACTGCATAATCGCCAACGCCTTCTACCCGACCGCGAAAGGCTTTGAAACAGTACTCGAATTGGCTGATCCTGGAGACCTCTCGGAGGAACAGATCGCCGCACAGCTTGAACAATACCAGAATGTCAAGGATGAGATCGATGCATTAAACAAGGCTGTGAACCTAGATCACGTCCTTTTCGTAGCTCAGATAAAAAGGTCGATCTACGGTAAAGCTGGCTTCGAGATCGTATTGGACAAGAAAGGCGTGCCCACGCAGCTTCTGCCCCTCGACTCAACGCAGCTTGAGCCGGAACTTGACGGTGATTGGAATCTTGCAGGCTTCGAGTACGATAGGCAAAGCGGGTTCTACAAGCCGGAGCAGGTTCTGTATTTCGTGAATCTTAGCCTCGAAGCCGATCAAGAGGGGCTCAGCGACATCGAGCCTGTCCTAACCATGTGCGAGACGAGACAACAGATTCTGGCCACGGATCTTAAGGAGACGGCGGAGAAACTCTGGGCACCTACGGTGATCCTGACCGTGGATGTTTCAGGGCTCAGCGACGCCGACGCGCAGAAAGCCATAGATCAAGTAATCACGGGCATCGAGCCCGGCAAGAACATAGCGATGAGTCAGAAGGTTACGGCTACGCCCGTGGACCTCAAAAGCGATATCCCGGGTCTTATCCAGAGCCTTGAGTACCTCGACTTTGAGATAATCGGCAACTTCAGGGTTCCCAAGTTTCTCATTGGACGCGAGAAGCAGGTGAACCGGGCCACGGCTTACGCAGAACTCGAGGCCTACCGGGATGGCAAGGTCGCGGATGTGCAGCGTCACCTCCGCAGGGAGATAGAGAATCAGTGGTACGACCGGCAGGTCAGGCGTATCCTGGACCTGGTGGATCCGAAGAAGCCTTTACCCGTTTTGGTGAAGCATCGCTGGAACCCCATCAGCGTCATGGACTTCGCTGAAATGGCCGACGCCGTCAGTAAACTCTACGACTCAGGCATCGGCATCATTGACCGGAAGAAGGGTTACGAGCTGCTCGACTTCGATCCAGCCGAGTTGGAGGAAAAAGGTGGATGAGTGTACGCGAGCTCATACCCGTCCTGAGGCCGCAGAAGCTGGAGTCGCTGCTGGCTAAAGCCCTCTTGTCAGTCCTCGCAGAAGCTAAGATGCGGGCACTGATGGATGGCAAACGCATCATACGCGCTTACGGCTTCAAAGCGTTTTTTGGAGGTCACCTCGTCGCGGTTGCCGAGCTTAAGCAGCGCTGGGAGTATGGGCTGGGAGACTACAGCATGGACACCATACAGGGTCAGCGTGAAAAGTATTCCTCGGATCTCGCGGACGTTTTGTCTAAGCTCGACGCGGAAGTCATCACTCGGGACGAGGCTGAAAGCCGCATGAAGATAATTGCGCAGCTGGTCGTCTGGAGCCTCTACAACGAGGGAAAGCTGAGCACATACCGTCAGCGCAACGAGGGCAAAGTAGGCGAATCCCCCCTCTTCACCGCGCAATTCATTCTACCGGAGTTCAAGTTTCACGCCGTATGGATCACCCAAGGAGATGAGCGCGTATGCGGGTACTGCGCAGGCATGGACGGCAAGCTGTTCCCGCTGTACGGTCCATTGGCGGTTATACCCGCGCACCCGTTCTGCCGGTGCGAGTGGGGATATGAGGAGGCATTGAGAAGCTAAGATGCCGTTCAGTTTTAACTATCTGGCCTCCGTCGAGGTATACGATCCAGCAAGACACTTGGCGAAGATCCTGGTCATCGACACCACGGTTAATGCAAATAGGTGGCAGGTAACCGGTGAGGCTCTCAAGAAGGCACTGGATACTCTTATCGGGAAACCGCTAATCGCTTACCCGGATCATAGTGGACTCGTCGAAGCCGGTGCATTTATCGATGCACAGAGGATTGACGGCTACGCGATCGGAATCGCCGAGATCACGGATACGGCTGCGTGGGAAAAGATCAATCGCGGTGAGTGGCGTTTCGTCAGCCCCAAGGTCATCGCCCACGATGTCTCAAAAATCGATGGCGTGGACCTTCTGAAGGATTTTGAGTTCGAGCACGTGGCGTTTGTGCCTCGAGGCGCGTATCCAAGCGCCCAGGTTTTATCGACTTATGCTGGTCAGGAAAGCAGTCCGAGACCGTTCTCGGCTGCCCTAACCGAAAAGTTAGAAGAAATCAATAAAGGAGAAAAATGGAAGATGAGCGAAAATGCTCATGACAAGGAATTAGCTGAAGCAAAAGCAACAATCGAGAAACTAGAAGCAGCGAATAAGAATCTGCGCGAGTTGCTTGAGCAGAGGACGAAGACGCCTTACGAAGCCGAGATTGCGAAGTGGAAGAGCGAAAACGACGCTCTTCGCAGAGACATCGAGAAGCTGCGGGAGAGCCTCGGCAAGTTCGAGACTGAACGCCACTCGACTAAAGTCCAGGAACTGCTGGGCTTAAGATCGAAACTAGGCTTCACGCCATCAAACGAGGAGCTCACGAGGTTTCAAGGCATGGCAGACGACATATTGGAGCAGCTGACCGAGGACACGAGGAATCTGGTGGACCGCGGAAGCTACACCGCGATGCCGAAGGCGAAATATCTGGGTGGCAGCAGCAAGCTCGACCCCGTGGAGAGGGAGAGACTTAGACTATGCGGCTTTACCCGAGACACCGAAGGCAGAATACTGGGAGGCAACTAAGATGGCTGCAGGAGACATACTCAAAGAGGAAGGCTTGATCATCGAAGAGTTCACGGTCAAGCTGAACGAGGACATCGAGAAAGGCGAAGTCGTCTACAACGACGGCAACGGCATCCTAGCCGCGCCGAACACCGTAACCGGGCCATTCTACATGGCCTTGAAAGACCACGACTACAGCGCGGAGACCACGCATAAAGTCAGATGCGTAGTCGCCGGAGCCGTCGCGGTCCAGAAGGTTTCGGGCAGCGGCGGAGGAAAGCAAGGTCAAGGCGTCATGATCTCCGCAACCGCGGGAGAGGCAACCCTCTACACCGATCCTGACGCCCCAGCAACCTATGTTGAAGCAGACGTGCAGACCGCGTTGAACAGAACACTGCAACGTTTAGGAGCGCTTATCGCAGACGCTGCAGACGCCGACACGACAGCAAAGATCTGGCTGAGTAAGAAGTGATCCACATGAACGAATACTGCGGAGTCTGGAAGGATCCTGTGAGTGGAAGAATCTTCAAGTCGCCTAGTCTAGGCGTCTTCGAAGCCCAGATGATCCTGCCCGAAGACATCTCGGCAATCCAAGCCCAGGTGATCCTGGAAGAAGTGTTGGGGCTTGCGAGACAGGCCTAGGACCCAGCTCTGTTAAGGCTGGTCAAAGGATCGGTCGCTCCGGTCTGAGTCCTAGGCCATCGCACATGTGCGCGAAACCCCAATACTCCTTGCGGAGCATCTGCCGCGTGGTGAGCATGCCGAAGCTAGTCGCAAGCGTCGATGTAGCCACGAAGCTCACCGGAGTCGAGAAGGTACCGGCGCTGGTCGAAGCCGAGATATCGGCCGAAGCCTACACACGCACCAATTTTGACCTCTGGAAGAACGTAGCACACGTCGTCGTCAGCGACGAAGCCGCCAAGAAAGCAGCGCACGACATTATCAACCTGCAGATCGCCGACGCCGCCAAAGAAATAGCGCGGATGGAGAACAGCCAGATAAAGACCGTGGTCGAGACCGCGACCGCCGTCGCAGGCGCTGACTGGGGCACCGACACAAACAACCCGTTCGACGACATCGGCAGCGTCATGGACATTATCGAGGGCAACGGGTTCCCCGTTGACTTCATCGCCGCGGATCCGCTGGTCTGGATGGACTTCTTCAGCAACGACCATACACGTGGCACGGCTGCAGGCGTCCAGATACCCGCGGGCAAGACGTTCCCTATTCCGGGCCTGCCCGGAGTGACGGGAATCAGCGACACCGTCCTGACCAACACGGCAGCGATCGTGGGATCCTTAGCAGCACCCGCCATAATCTTGGGACAAGGACCCACCGAAGCAGCAGCCTACCGCGACGAGAAAGCAGGCTACGACGCCTTCTTGATACGCCAGTGGCTTCAGCCCATCCTTGTACAGACAGGAGCATGCCGGAAACTCACCGGAGTACACGCATAAACCTGATGCCCTATTGCGGTATATACTGCAATCGAGGCGATGAAGGATCCCCCGGCTTTTTACGGGTTAGCATCATACCAAAAATAACACAAAAGGAGATGAAGAAGAATGGTCGCAATCAAGTACATAGGGCCTGGGCGATACGGCACAGCCGAGCCTAAGAAGATCTGGGCGCCAGGCGAGATCATGGACGTGCCTCCAGAGGCAGCCGATGTTCTGCTTCAAGACCCGTATTTCGTTAAAGTTCCTAAGTCAGAAGTGGCTGCTGAACCTAAGCCTTCGGCAGAGTCGAAGCCCTCTAAGAAGTCCAAAAAGGTCGCTTGACTGTGTTAAGCGAGACGAGAGGATCCCATGACCGAGGAGAAACGATACCGCGTAAACGCGTCCGTGCCAGCCAGCGCCCTTGAAAGACTACGGAAAGCTTACGACGCGGAATGTGAGGAGGCACGGAGGAAGAACCGCCTACCATCATCGCAGGGAGGTGCAGCCGGCACAATGATAGTTAAGGGCCTGCAGGTGCACGAGTTCCAGCAACGCGAAAGCTTCCAAAAAGTCTACGCGAAGGAGTGCGAGAAGGCGATTAGACAGGGCCGCGCGAAGCCGGCGGAATGCGAAGTCTTGCACAGCATCCTCATGAAGGGCTTAACCGCCCTACTCGCAGAGGAATAGCCCCTCTTTCTCATCCTTCTCAAAATGAGAAGACTGTTGGACTGGCTTAAATCAGCCTCCACCCCCGATTCATTCGACTGGTTTTGGCTTACACGACCGAGACGAAAGTACTCTACAGGGCCAAGCTGACAAAATCAGACGTCAGCTCTAGCGATGCCGAGGCAACTAGCATAATTGCCGCGTGCATAGCGGACGCCGAAGCCGAGATAAACGCTTTGACCAGGCACCCTTCGGGCTGGGCTGAAACAAGTGATTACTACGCCAGCATCCAAGCCGCAGCCACGGATCTAGCCGCTTCGTACCTATTCCAGCAGGACATAGCTGCGCGAGCAGTAGGCCGGGGCAGTGAAGAAGTCTTGATCGACCGGGCTACGCAGTTGCACAACCGCGTCATGGCGATCTTGGCGCAGATCCCAGGCGCTAAGAAGCTATTTTTCAAGGTAACGGAGGACGAAGAGGAATGAGCGTTAAAATAACGGTGGATCTCGCTGAGTTCAACCGCGTCTGGAAAGAGAAGACGGAGAAGATTAAGCAGGCAATTCAACAGGCGCTTGAAGAAGCAGGCGCTTTAGTTAAGAGCGAAATGGAGACGCAAGCTCCGGTCAGAACAGGCGCTTTAAGATCGTCCATAATGGTTGATGTTGAAGCCGACAGGGTTACGGTCGGCCCCCAAGTTCCTTATGCCGGTTTTGTCGAGTTTGGGACGCGGCCGAGTCCGGGAAGATATGTGCCAGCCATAGGTAAGAGACTTGTAAATCCTGATCTGCCCCACTTCGGCATGCACCCAGGCATCAGAGCCACGCATTTTGTCGAAAGAACCGCGTTGGTTGCTGAGCCTCAACTGGCCGAAGTTTTCAACCGAATTTTATCGGAGGCGTTAGAGTAATGCCCTTGAAGACCACGCATAACAATATTTTGACAGCGATCAAAGCTAAGATCGAAGCGCTCACATCGATTAAGAGCGTGACGATCGGCGAGCTTAAAGTCCTGCCCCCGGACAAGTTTCCAGCATGCTACCTTATTCCTGCGAGAGACGAGGAAGATGATCACACGGTTTCGAGAATCCTTCACAAATTCAGAACAAAAATAATCATCATAACGCGGTCGCCGGCAACGGATCCGCTCACCGGCATGAGCACTCTAATCGATTTAGCCGGTGACGCACATGACAAGCTTCTCGAGGACCGCACACTCGGCGGCAAATGCGAGATCCTCTATTTTATTGGCCGAGATTTTGACTACAGCATCGGCCAAGACTACAATCTGTTCTGGTGCATCATCACGGTCGAGCCTTGGAAGGCGATCTAGATGAAAATCGTGTACATCAGGCAAGATTCGGGCGTCTCGGTGGACGGCGTCGGCTTCTTCAAGCCTGATGAGCCTGTTGAGGTGCCCGACCAAGTAGGCGAGGACCTGATCAAGTCAGGCCTCTTTCAAGAGTATAAACATAAACGGAGGTAAGAAAGGAAATGGCAAGGTATCTAGGCATCGCGAAAGAGACGGTCTACGGAACACCAGTAACACCAACGAAATTCATTGATATCGTCAAAGAATCATTAGGCGCAGATCAAGAGATCCTCTTAGACGAAACCGTCAGAGGACGCGACTACTACAAGCAGTCAGCGGGACCCGTCAAGATCGGAGGGGGCTTCGACTTCTTTGTGGCGCCCGAAAACGGCATCGGACAGCTGCTCTACTATTGCTTAGGCGCGGTGAGTTCGGCGCAGCAGGGAGGCACAACCGCTTACCTGCACACGATCACGCCGGCTGACGATCCACCGTCTTTCACCGTTGAGAAAGGACTAGACGCTATAACAGGCTTGCAGTATCCAGGCTGCAAGATCGCAAGTCTGACGCTGAAGACCGCGAAGAAGGCGAAGCTGAGCGCCAGCGTGGACGTCTTAGGTAAGACCGAGAAGATCGTATCTCTGAGCACGCCAAGCTGGAGCAATCTACCGGACCTCACCTTCACACAAGGAACCTACAAAATCAATACTGTGGCCTGCGGAGACATCGTAGGCATCGAAGCCAAGATCCTTAACGCGCTGCAGGGGGACGAATACCGGCCAGGAGCACGTGTGATCAGCAAACTGCCGGTCGGAGCGAGGAAGGTCGAGGGCAAATTAGACATCGAGTTTGTGAACAAGGATCAGCTTGAAAAGTTCTACGGCGCAGCCGCAGCGACGGAGCCCCAGGGCGCTCTCACAGGCGTAGCATTGGATCTGCTCTGGGAAGGCGTGGTCATCGAAGGCGCGTACAAGTATTCGTTGGAACTTGAGATCCCTGAAGTCTACTACAGCACAGCTAAGGCTCCTTTGGACACGCGTAAACTGATCGTGCAGGGCGTTGAGTTCCAGGCCATCTACAATGCCACAGCGACCTATGCGGTCAGAGCGAAGCTGCAGAACAAGGAGACAAGTCTCTAAATGAAGCCGATAACCGGGAGCGAGTACCGTAAGCGAGTCGAGGACAGACGCAGGGCGCGGAAGCTGGTTGAGCTGCCCAGCGAAGCGGTCTTCGAGATCAAGAAGATCGATGTCTTAGCCTGCGCTCGCATCTTCAAGAAGAACAAAGGCATCTTAGATGAGATCGCTAAGGAACAAGATGAATTAAAGCTGGCCGAACTATTGCGAAGCAAAGAAGTATTAGCATTACTGTCTGAATCGGTCACGAAGCCTACCATCGTAGATCTCGTGACGGGCCCCGAGGATCTGAGCGTCAACGATATTGAGGGCATGGACCTAATCACGCTCTTCAACGAGATCATCCTGTTCAACGATCTGGACCGCTTCACAGCAGGCAGGCTGAGCTCGTTTCGTAAAGAGCAGCTTCGGACTGGCGGTGGGGCTCCTAGCGGAAAAATACCATCGATTGCCTAGTGAGTTGGTCGAGTTGGATCTTAGCCCGATCGCGGAACTCATGTTCAACAGCATGATCAGTGCAAGAACGGATCGATGGCTCAAAAAGAAGATGGAGAAGCAGAGGGAAGAAGAAGAGCCTGTGTCTGTGGCCGAGCAAGTTAGGAGAGAACAAGCAGAATGGCAGAAACTCAAGTAGGAATCCTGATCAGCGCGGTAGACGATGCCAGCGATGAGCTAGCGAAAGTTGGGACCTCAGCGCAGACGATGGCTGACAGCGTGGAGCAGAGCAGCTCGCGGGTTCAGACGGCAAGTGAAAAATCATCGTTCAGCCTCAAGAGTCTGGGCACAAGCATGGCAGGCTTGATGACCAGCGTCACAACTCTCGTCTTCGCCTTCGACCGCGTCGAGAAGGCGCAGTACAGCCTCAATAAAGCAACGAATGCGTATGAGGACACAACGCGGAGGGTGGAGAAGGCTCAGAATGACCTCAACGCGGCAATTGAAAAGTTTGGTGCAGACAGTCCAGAAGCTGAAGCCGCGGCTGTCACCTTGAAGGCTGCGCAGGACGATTTGGCTCTTGCAGGGGAGAGGCTTCAGCTTAAGCAACAGGACATGAATCAGGCGATGATTAGTACCGCGACCATGATTATTCCCGCAGTCATCACCGCGATAACGAGTCTGCAGGGCACTATGGCTGGTCTGCGGGTCGCAATGGATATTCTCACAGCTCACCCCCTCGCCTTAGCGTTGACGATCCTGATCGGAATAGTACTTGCTCTAATCACGAATTTCGGTGGTTTCAGGGACGCGGTGATCGGCGTCTTCACCGCCATCTATAATTTTGTGAAGCCTGCCATCGACGCAATCATCGGCGTGATTCAAGGGCTTGTCAATTTCATCAAGGGCATCGTGGACGCGGTTGCAGGCTTCCTCAGCTGGCTTTTCGGAGCCGCCGGAACAGCAGCGACAACAGCCGCGACGGTCACCGCTCCCACGCCTACACCTGCTCCTGTCAGACCTAGCCCGGTCAGATATTATCAGTTTGGAGGCATAGTCGAGGAGACAGGACTCGCGTTTCTGCATCGGGGTGAGGCTGTGATTCCAGCTGGGGGATCATCTTCGCTCTTCAACGATTATAGCACGATCACGATCTATGCCTCGATTGGCAGCGACTACGATGTAGACCGCTTAGCCGATAGGCTGGATGAGATCCGCAAGCGCAAGCTGTTGGCTTATGGCAGGAGATCCGGATGGTAAGAGACATCGAAGTCAAGATCACGACCTCGAGTGGGCTGCTCGACGTCAGCGCCGATGTTGAAGCCCTCGACTTTGAGGGGCCGTCTGTTCTGAAGGCTTCGCCTTTCACGCTTCGCATCAAGAACGATGGATCCTATAATGGCAAGTTCAGCAGATACAATCCGATTACGATCCGAGTCGCGCAGACTCCCGGCGGCGCCTTGAAGAGCATGTTCGCTGGCAGGCTGGACACTTGGGAGGATGTCCGGCTTAGGCGCGGAGGCTTGAAGCGCATCGTCAACATCGAGGGCTTCGACTACTTCATGGACACGCAGATGGCTATGCACTCCGGCGTCTTCAAAAACCAGACCGCCGGCGCCATCATCGGCAACCTGCTGCAGACCTATTGCCCAGATATCGATCGGACCAACATCGATGCCGGGCCCACTCTGACCTTTATTGGCGGTCAGGACAAGAAGGTGAGCGACTGGATCGAGGAGATCCTAGACCAGCCGGAATGCGATGGTTGGTCTTTCTGGATCGACTACAAGAAAGCCTACTTCAAGAACCTCGGATCCTCATCTTCGAGCCTGCAGCTGACAGACGACAATGTCCTAGAGCCAAGGGTCAAGAAGCTGGAGGAGCTCTACGCGAACAGGGTCAAGGTCTACGGGGCCAAGAACCAGATCCATCCGCCGACGCTGGATGATTATACAGAGAACGATGCTGTAAATTGGACTGTCAGCAATGCCACTGTAACTAATGACAGTGCCGACAAGAAACATGGATCCTACAGCCTAAAGGCTACTTTGACAGCGAGTCTCGATCGGTATTTTAGGCGCGCCTTCACTTCAGCCCTCAACCTGAATGTCCTCAAGAGGCTGCTTCTCTGGATTAAACAGAACACGGTTCTGCCCTGCCAGATCCGCCTCGAAACAGACGCCACCAACTACTATTATCGAAACTCACCCCTTGGAAAGGTTGATGAATGGGAG
>Ga0315282_10003336_pt1 | contig 28847 bp, 22 predicted proteins | sample YL17G07_20_MG_FD_203693 | JGI IMG/M metagenome (GOLD analysis project Ga0315282, IMG submission 203693) | Sediment microbial communities from Yellowstone Lake, YNP, Wyoming, USA - YL17G07_20 | ecosystem: Environmental > Aquatic > Freshwater > Lake > Sediment | place: USA: Wyoming | collected... | reverse complement strand
TCACCGTGGGGGACCGTCCCCGGCTGGTTTTCGGACGATGGGAGCAGTTTTTAGGGTGCTATGGCGCCTCAAAAGCGTGCACCGAAGTAGTCCAAACTCTCGAGTGTTGTGCATTGCGTCCATTTTTTTGAACATGACAGTGGCGGGACAGATTCTCAGGATAACCCATTTCTGCGTATGAGCTTGCGAAGAAAACTGACTAAGAGGCGAGCGGATCGGTGTTGTTTTTTTACTACATGAAGCTTCTTCAATTAATGACAATAAAGTAGCAGTCAAATCTCTCCTGTACTCCTAACTCATGGGCCAAGGCCGAGTTACGCTACGATGCTTCAGCCGAATGGATTTTTCGGGCGAATTGGCACGCGGTTTGCTTCATTACATCTGTGCATACAGAGTCAGTGTTTCCAGACGACGGGAAGATTGCGCCCATTTGTCCTCCCAAGAGGGGGCTACGAGTAGCTCCGCGTGGGCAATAGCCGTTGGAATTGTGTGTTGGAACGACTAGGTAGACGCGTTAGGGTCGGGCCCGCAGGGTGTCGAGGTGGCGGGACGATCTGCTGAAAAAAAGGGCGATCCAGCGTAATAACCTTGGCCGGAAACCGCTGGCTCGCCCCGGACAGGCGGAGGCGCCGGTCTTTTGGCGCCCGCGCGCCCCTCCTGTCTATATATACCACCCGCGAGCCCGGTTTCAAAACGAAGCGGGCGGAAAACTTCGAGTCGGGAGTGAGGAGAAATCATGCCGGAACCTGTAACCATGATAGGCTTGGCGGCAGGACTTGGGACGCTGACTATTCACCTCGCCAGGCGTTTCTTTGAGGTCGCCAAGGAGGTCGTTGATGTGGTCGTCGGGTTCATTGCGCTGGTGCTTTCGCTGCCTCTTTTGGCGGTTTGCGCCATTGTCATCAAGCTGTCGAGCAAAGGGCCCGTCTTTTTCCGTCAGGCCCGCGTCGGCCGCTCCGGAAAGCATTTCATGATGGTCAAGCTGCGTACCATGTACGCGGACGCGGAGGGTGGCGGGTCGGATAACGGAGCCTTGTGGACGGAGGACGATGACCCGCGCGTGGTCCCGGCTTGCCGGTGGATGCGCCGCAGTCACATAGATGAACTGCCGCAGCTTATCAACGTCATCAAGGGTGAAATGTCGCTCATCGGCCCGCGCCCGGAACGCCCCGAGATCGTGGCGGAACTCGAAAAGGTCTGTCCCGACTTCAACAAGCGCCACCTCGTCCGCCCCGGAATCACCGGACTCGCACAGATCCGCAACGGATACGAGTCCTCGGTCGAGGGCGCGGTCCGCAAGCTGAAGGCGGACCTGGAATACATTGAGAAGAGAACCTGGAGCACCGAGCTGCGCATCCTGGCCGGCACGGTGCCTAAACTGTTTGGAGATGACAAGGCCCGGTGAGGGCCGATCCGGAGAAAAAAGCAGGGGACAAAACGCCAAGCACGAAGGAGAGGATTGGATGAGCATGAAGAGATTCCTGGTGGCTGCCGGTCTTGGGATGACGTTGGTCCTGCTTGGCTTCACGGCGGCACACGCGACGGTCTACGGCAAGATAGAGGCTAACTTCCTCGGTGTGTACCAGAAGAACCAGGGGGCGTCATACTACGCGGATACAGATTGTAGTACATATGACATCAACTGGTCTGGTTACCCAGGATATGACTCAAGCAAACCCAAGGAGTACTATGACGATTACGGGAGCACGATCGCGGGGCTGTACCACTTCAAGACGACCAAGAGCTCCTACAATACGTATGCTCCCCTCGGCAAAGACACCGATTTCGGCACGTTCTGCGTCGACCTCGTCCAGTACATTGGCCAGGGTGTGACCTACCGGTACACGGTTACGGATCTCGACAATGCACCCACTCCGCCCGGCGCCGCCATGCACAAGATCTGGCCCGGACAGAAGTCCGACCTGGAGAGGCTCTATTACGGATACTATGACCTGGCCAAGTTTGCCTCCGATGACAACGAAGCCGCGGCGTTCGGGCTGGCCGTCTGGGAGATCGTCTGTGAGCATTGGGAAAGCTCGTACACCGTGACGAGCGGGAGTTTCAAGACCAGTTCCAGGGCCAACGCCCGGGCAAACACCATCCTCTCGAACCTGCCGACTATCCCTCCCAACGTCACGCCGCCGGAACTGGTGGCGTTCGTGAGCGATTGTTCTCAGGACCAGATGTGGGTGCTTACGTGCGGCGGGGTTCAATACGTCCCCGAGCCGCTGACGATGCTGGGCTTGGCGCTCGGTCTCGGGAGCGTGGGTGTTTACGTCCGCAGGCGCCGCCTGGCATGACCCTCGGACCGGGAAGGAGCCCGGTCGGATGCTCTCGTTGGAGGCTAGCAGCGAACGGAGAACGAAACACAAATGGTAACGGGTAGGCCGTATCAAGCGAACCCTTTTGAGAAGGAGGGGAAAAACCGAAAGCGAAGGCTGTGGCCGGCGAAAATTCCTGGGGGATCGAATCCGGGACAATCGTCGGCAATCGTCCTATTGGCAGTTCGCTCTTGCGTGAGGAAGTCGCAAATCAAACCCTTAAGGAAAGGAGAAGCATGATGAGAAAAGCTTCTGGTTGGGACCGGCTCCGTCTAGGACCGGTCATGGTGATGTGCCTGTGTGCACTGCTGCTGACCGGTTCGCCGGCTGGTGCGACTCTTGTCACACTCACCGATGCTGACTCGGTGGTGAAAATTGACACGGGAAACCAGCAGGGAGTGTACAGCTGGACGGTGGATGGTACTCAACAGTTGAAGACCCAGTGGTTCTGGTATCGCGTCGGTGACGTCGGGAGTGAGGCGTCAATCGACACCCTCACTCTGGGCTCCGAGACGATCGGAACGAGCAGTCTGGATGTCACCTACTCCGGTACGGGATTCACGATCCAGATCGTGTTTACCTTGCTCGGTGGGTCCGTCGGCAGTCAAACAAGCGACTTGGCCGAGACCATCAAGATCCATAACACCCAAACCAGTGGGTCTCTCGATTTCCGCTTTTTCCAGTATGCGGACTTCGACCTGAACGGTACTCCCAACAATGAGACGTCCATGCGAGTGAACGCTAACACGGTGGACCAGTCGGATGAGCTCTACATCATCCAGGAAACCGTAGCCACGCCAGCGCCCAGTCACTGGGAAATGGCGCTTACGACCACCACACTCGACAAGCTCAATGATGCCAACCCGACTACGCTGAGCGACATCAGCCCAGCGGGGCCGGGGAATGCGACGTGGGCTTTCGAGTGGGACAAGTCCATCAGCGCTGGAGGGACTCTGCTCATCAGCAAGGACAAGAACATCACGACCATCATCCCCGAGCCGTTGACGATGCTGGGAGTGTTCTTGGGCCTTGGCAGCGTCGGTGCCTACATCCGCAGGCGTCGGATGCTGTGACGAGCAGTCTGCACACAGGCAGTAACATCGGGTAACTAAAAGCCCGGGCGGGCGTACTCCGCCCGCCCGGGCGGCCGTATGATTCGGTTCACGGCCGAAAAATTACGCTCCATTAAGGAGGAATATCATGAAGTATTTAGGAGTTCTGGTGGGTGTGGCTCTGGTTCTGGCGCTTGCCGCCACAGTGGCAATGGGCGAAACGGTGACGTTCAATCCGTCCGACGTCGTCAACATGATCGGGGGTCTGCACAACGCGACGGACCAATGGGGCCTATGGGCTGTCCGGGCCCGTCCAGTGGTGACAGGGGGCAGCTACACAATCACGGGAGCCTCGACAACTCAGACCGGTTGGGGGACCTCCGCACCGAGTTGGTACAGTTGGAACACCTACGGGACCAACTGTGCATGGTTCTACGATGAGTCCGGAGCTGAGGCGAAGCTCCCGTCAAACCCCCTGTACATGATCATGGACGTGTCTCAAGACAACTTCTGGAGTTCGTCCTTCAATAAGAACGGCTCGTGGGTTGGGGACTGGTCGCCGGGCGGCGGAGGCACCTGGTACGATTCTGGATATGACGACGGCAAAGGTGGCACCAACCGCATCACGGCCGTCGGGAGCGGCAGCCAGTTCTCCTTTAGCTTTACTCTGGGCGGCGGCGCGAGTTGGTGCGGCGAGTGGCAGTTCCTGGTGGACGGTAGCAGGTACAGCCTTGGCACCTACGACACTCCCGGCGTTTGGCAGGAGGACTTCTTTGGGGACTACGGCACTGGCGGAGGCCTGGCGGGAAATACGGGTGCCGGTTACACCACCCCCGAGCCGTTGACCATGCTGGGTCTGGCGCTGGGTCTCGGAAGCGTGGGTGCTTACATCCGCAGACGTCGGATGGTGTAAAGTTTCGTCCTTCAGGGCGCAAGTGTTCATCAGAAGGAGGGTGCGAGTGGAGCAATGAACCTGTTGTTCCTCGGACGGTTTGCGAGGAGAGCACGACGGGGAAATCACCCGGCAGGTTGCCAGCCGGCATTGGCATGACGTCGGGTCTGATGGCAAGAGATCCACGTCCATGCCTTCAGCGAAGTTGGCAGCACGGAGTCTGTTTAATGGAGACGTGAAATGCGACATTTACTTGCAGTTTGTGTGGTGGCAGGACTGATTGCTGCCGGGGCGGCTTCAGTCCAAGCCGTGGCCGTGAATGGGGCCACCGCGGATCTGGACATGCGCACGACGCTCACGTTCAGCAATGGGCTCCAGATGACGTTTTGGCCGAACCACGGGTGGAACGGCGCCGAAGGCTATGTATACACACGCGTGGGTGGGGTGGTTCAGCAGGACTACCACACCAGCGGGAACTGGCCGCAGTCGGGCGTTTCGGCCTCGGCATTTACAGCCAACGGGGCTGCTAACGGCAGCACAACCGTGAACAACGTGAACAATCCAGGCTTTGACTACTCAATGCATGCCGATGCCATGGTGCAGGGGCTCGGGCTCGGTGACTACGGCCTCGCATTGGGCGACGCTTATGCCTGGCCCGATTGGCTACAGTGCATTCAGGCAGGAACGGCAACTTTCGCCATCGATTACACCTACACACTGGACACCACGGACACGGTCGGTTGTGCTGAAGCCTATGTCTACATGAACGCCTTCTTTGCTGACCACGCGAGGACGAATTACCTGACGGCACAAGGCGACTGGACCTTGGGCTATGGGAGTAACCCCAACACCACGATTGTAGAGTACTACCGGCAGATCGGAGCCGGCCAGTACCTTACAGTTACAGACAGGGTGAGCTGGAACGTCGTCATCCCTAACACCGGTGAACCCTATAGCTGGTGGTCCACGTGGAGCTACGGCGAGGCAGGTGTTGAACTTGCCCCGGTTCCCGAGCCGCTCACCATGCTGGGACTCGCGCTGGGTCTCGGGAGCGTGGGCGCCTACATCCGCAGGCGGATCGCCCGGTAGGGTCAGCCGCCCAAGCACAAGTTCAAGAAGTTCCATGGAATACGGGCGAGGAGAATGCTCCTCGCCCGCTTCTCTATGGTTGAATTCGAAGGAAAAGCTCTCCCCGTGTTGGTTTTCATGGACATCGTCCCATCCACCGTTCCAGCAAGATGTTGTGACAAATCGCGCCTTTACATGACGGCCGTGTGTTGTTTTTTCTGAACACGCCTGCGCTTCGATCGATCGTTGAAGACATTAAACACCTTTGGCGATGGTGTAACTGCTTGATATGCAATGAGTTAGGACACAGGAGCCTCAAGGTCCGTGTTTCTCCGCGGTTTGGCACGGGATTTGCTTGTTTTAAGAATGCTTGGTCGCGTGTTGGGTGGATGCTCAGTCAGGGATTACCCGAGGAGGGAGTAATATGTCTCGTTGCCTGTCTCTGGGTCTTGTGGCGATTGTTATCTGCGGGGGAGGTGCGGCGGCTCAGGCGGAGGCTATCGCCATTAACGACGTTCCGAGTTATCTCTGGTACCACGGCTGCGGGCCGACGGTCGCCGGCATGATCATCGGATACTGGGACGCTCACGGCTACGACAACCTGATCCAGGGGTCCAACGACTGTGCCACCAACGACTATGGCGTTAAGCTGATGATCGCTTCGCCCGGGCACATCCACGACTACGTGCCGACGCCCGACTGCGCGACGACCCATGACGACAACTGCGTGGCCGACTTCAATCAGTGCTCGAGAGACTGGACCGGCCACATTACCACATACGGTGACAGCCCCTTCGGAATGCAGCCAAACGGCCTTGCGGGATATGCGGCGTATAGAGGCTACACGTGTTTCTCCGCTTGGAACGAGACCTACTTTGACAACAGCTTCTGGACTGCCTACGTTGGCGAGATCAAGGCCGGAAGGCCGGTGGAACTCCTTGTGGACAGCGACAACGACAGTTTTTCGGACCACTACGTGACCGGCATTGGTTATGACAACTCGACGAGCACGCCCAAGTATGCCTGCTACAACACGTGGGACCAGGGCGTGCAGTGGTATGAGTTTCACATGTGCTCTAAGGATCTAGCCTACGGGATCTACGGCGCGACCTTCTTCACCCCTGTTCCGGAACCCACGTCGGCGGCGCTTGTGGCCGCCGGCGCGCTGTGGCTGTTTGCCTTTCGCAGACGAAGGCGTTGAGCGTCGCGCTTTCCGGCATCACGTCAGCGGGATTCTCGCGATGTCTGGGAGTCGCGGGAGGGCGTGAAGCCATTGCTGCCGTTATGTGAGATGACCGCTTTTGCCAACTGTCGGTCCGCAGCAGGTTCTGGATGCAGCGGAAAGGCACCTTGAGCCGTTTGACCAGCCTCGTGAGAGTTCCACTGGGCCCCCGACCACCCGGCCGCCGCGACCTTCCGGCTATGCTGCCCCGAAAAACCGTGCTGAACCCCTGGGAATCGCCCTCTCCGACTAACAAGATAGCCCATGTTTCGCTGCAAGAGCAGCGGCATTCGGCCGATATAAAGCTTGAGAGCTCAAACGGGCAAACAGGACTCGCTCTCGGTTGCGGATCTGGGGGGAATTGTCTTGCCTTAACTCCCTCACCCGTGTAGGCTTACGGATTGGAAGGAAAGTGAGATTCTTTCAAACACCGGCTCCCGAAGTAACGTATGAATAACATACGGTACCAAGCGTTACGTCAATTCTTGACCTGCAACCTACGTACCATCTGCAAGAACGAAGGGGGGCATCCTCAAAGTAAGCGGTCGGCCGGGAGTTGATTTGTGGCTGACCTGCAAGGTGTTTCTGGTGTAAGTAGTATTATGCCGTGAGGCTTGCGATGCGTTTGGTGGATCGGGAGCTGTTCTGCTGATGCAGGAGATATGCTGCAGACGTGGCTCCCGAATGGATGGAGTCTGCTCTCCAGCTAAGTTGAGGCCACAGATGTCGGAATTTTTCGAAAAGCGGACTTTACGCGACGCCCTGAGGGTAGTCTTCCGGCGTTGGCACGTGTTCCTGGTGGCGGCCGCGGCGTTTGCGGTCGTCCTCATCTGCTCGGCACACTATTGGCCATTGCGCTACACCGGGACCGCTTTTTTCAGGCGCACCGTGGACCCCGCCGTAGCCGACCTCAAGATCGAGTCTTTCGAGAGCCTGAAGCGCGAGCTTATCTGGCGCCTCGGAGGCCGGGAAGCGGTCGAGAAGGTGATCGAGGATTGCGAGCTGGACCGCGGGTGGCCGCACGGTCTGGACCGTCCGGGGTTGGCACTTGAGGGCGACAAGGCCAAGCAGGAGCTCGTGGCTGAGTTCCAGAAGAGGCTCAGGATTGATTTCCGGGTCGAGTCTTCCACCATCGACCTCGTGTCGGTGGAGTTTACTCACGAGAATGCCACGCTGGCATCGAAGGTGCCCAACGTACTGGTCTCCAACTACATGGAGTCGGTGCACAAGAGTATCTACGACAGTTTGGCAGCCAGCAAGAAGTTCCTTGAGGAGCAGGGATCCAAGTGCAAGACGCGGCTGGATGAACTTGAACAGCAGAGACTGGAGTTTCAGGTCAAACACGCCGGGATGTTCCCGGACAGTCCCGACGCCTTGCAGACGCGGATCGACACGGTGCAGGCAGATCTAAAGACGTTGAAGCTCCAGCAGAAGATGGCCAGAGAGGAGTTGGAAAGACTGGAGAGCCTTGGCGGGACCCACCGGCCAGCAGATCAGGTCCCCGAAGATGGGGCGGTGGCACTGGAACTGGAATACCGCCGGATGAAGGACCAGCTCCAGGAACTGCTGGGGCAACTGGTGGTAGCCCGACTGCAGTTGACCGATCGGCACCCGACCGTCATCAACATCAAGGAGAGTATCGGTCCCCTCGAAGCACGTGCCGAGCAGATGGACCCCCGCATCGTCAAGGAGTTGGCCAAGTTGCCCCTCGACCCGATTGACTGCCAGTTGCTGTATACGGACCTATTGGCTCGTCTGAAGAAACTTGACGATGAGTTGAGCCAACCCGCGCCTGGATCCACGCCGAAGGAACCTGCTCCGTCGGGCAAGAACATCAAGGGAGAGATGACGCAACTGAAGGATTTTGTCGCCAACAAGGTCCTGTCTGCGCTTCCGGAAAAACGGAAGAGCGAACATTTGGGAGCCCTGCTGAAGAATCTTCAGCGCAAACTGGAAGAAGCGTGCACGGTGGATGCCGTCACGGATGCAGCGAACCCGGCGGTCAAAGCGTTGAAGGAAGCCGTGCTCAATTTGAGAAGTCACCTGCCGACGCTGATGCCAAAAGTCTCGAGAGACCTCCAATACCGCTTGGTCCAACTAGAGTTGCAGTGCTTCCAGGATCGGCTGGACATAGCCCGCCAGGTCAGGCGTCTTCCGGAAAACTCCCAGGAAGTTATGGATCTCCGGGAAGGGGTCGAGAGCTTGCTCAAGCTGGCACCCAAACTCAAGACCGATCTGCCCATGCGGGCGGACGCCGGTTATGTAGAGGGGGCAGCGGTGAGAAGAGAGGATCTTGTCACAGCTCAGGCAAGGGCGGAGGTCCAACTGGAGGTCACAACCGCTGAGATAGAACGGCTGGAGAACCAGTTGAAGCAGCTAGAGGGCGCCATGGCCAATTTCACGGTCGTCCGTCAGCAGTACCTGGAACTCCTGGGTAAGATCCAGGACGAGCAGGCCGAGGCCACCCGCTGGAAGGTCCGTCAGGACGAAGTCCAGATGGCTCTGGATGCCGAAGTCGCGAAGAGGCGGACGCACCTGGAGAGCGTGCAGACGGCTGAGACGCAGTTCCGGCCGTCCTCGCCAAGTCTTCTCAGGGTTCTGGCGATGGCGTACGTCGGTGGATTGGCTTTCGGCGGGGGGGTGGTATTCCTGCTCAATTACCTGGATCGGTCCATCAGCACGACCGAAGAAGCCGGCAAGTACTTCAATGTCCCGGTCCATGGGGTGATCGGCGAGATTATCACCGCGAAGCGCAGGCTGCAGAGAAAGTTCAGACGATACGTTCTGGAGCCCGTTGTTGCGCTGATCATCCTCGGTGCCCTGGGCAGCGCCACGCTCAGCATCTCGCTGTGGCTGAATGCGCCTGATGCTTTCAAGGTGTGGAAGTCCGAGCCGGCCAGCTTCGTTGTCGATCACGCGACGTCGGTGGTTGAGGGATTGTGGCGCTACGTGCGGTCTTGAGAGACGAGGGTCGGCGGATGTATCTCAAGTTCTACAAGCTCCGGGAATTCCCGTTCTCGATCACCTGCGACGAGCGGTACTTCTATGAGAGCGCCATCCACGCAGAGGCGCTTGCCAACATGATGTACACCATCCAGCAGCGGAAGGGAATGGTCCTGATCACGGGGGAAGTGGGAGCGGGCAAGACGTTCCTCGGCAATATCCTCGGCTCGAGGCTCGGGCTGGGCTGCACGACTCTGATGATGTCGAACCCGCCTCAGTCCGGCAAGCAGCTTCTGCGGGCCCTGGCGGCACGCATCGGGATGAACGTGCGCAGCACCGCCGACAAACTCGGGCTGACGGAAGACCTGGAGGAACACCTGGTCCACATGCACAACCGCGGGCGGCTGGTCGCACTGATTCTCGACGAGGCGCAGGATCTCTCCAACGCCTCTCTCGAGGAACTTCGCCTCCTGTGGAACTGGGAACACAAGGGAGACCGGCTGGTCCAGATTGTGTTGAGCGGCCTGCCCGAGCTTCGCTCGAGGCTGCTGGAACCCAAGTGGGAGCCGCTAAGACAGCGGGTCGTGTTGAGCTACCATCTCGGCCCGCTCTTCCAGCAGGACACGGTCGCGTATGTCAAGCATCGCCTCAAGGTCGCGGCGGACGATGGGTGCCTCGCGGAGTTCTCGGACGACGCCTTGGCGGACATCTACTCGGCGACGAACGGCATACCCCGGCTCATCAATATTCTGTGCGACAACGCCCTCTTGGTGGGCTACAGCAAAGGCGTTCAGCGCGTCGACAGGGCGATCATCGGCGAGGTGCTTCGGGACATGACCTGCTGGGGACTGAAGACCTCGACACAGGCGTCGGCGGTGGACGCGCCGGCGTCTGCCGGTTCAAAATAGGAGCGATGACGTGTCACACGTTTGGGATGCCATGAAGAAGCACGCTGAGGAGTCATCCGAGGAGCAGAAGGTCGACAAGTCCTCAGCGAACGCGCCGGTCCAGGCCCCGCCGCCGGTCGGGCACGAACCCAGCCGCAGCGTGAAGACCTCCGAGCCGCTGAAGATTCCGGTTCAGATTCCGGACAAGTATGCCGAAATCCTCACGACGTATCACGACCGCGGCGGCCCGATCACCGAACAATTCCGCGCCTTGCGCACGCACCTCCTGGCTCACTACGGCGAGAAGCGTTTCAGCGCCATTATCACCTCCGCCGAGGCCGATGAAGGCAAGACGGTTACTTGCCTCAATCTGGGGATTGTGCTGGCCGAACGCCCGGAACGAACCACGATCGTCGTGGATGGCGACCTCCGCAAGGGCAACGTCGCGTCTTACCTGAACATCGCGAAGAGCCCGGGAATGGCGGACCTCATCCGGGGCACTGCCACGATCGAGGCCGTGGCGAGACCCACGGTCTACTCGAACCTGTTTGTGATTCCGGCGGGAGAGGCGCGTCTGAACGAGGTCGGGGAACTCATGGGACGCCCCGAACTCAAGGAGATCGGAGCCGAACTCCGTCAGAAGTACGACTACATCCTGCTGGATACCCCGCCGGTCAATCGGGCGGCAGACGCTGGAATGCTTGGGCAGGTGGTTGACGGCGCGCTGCTGGTCGTCCACATGAACAAGACACATCGCGAATCCGTGGAGAGGGCCATCCGATTGCTGCACGCGTCCAACATCACCGTCGCCGGACTGATCCTGACCCACCAGAAGTTCTACATCCCGAACTATCTCTATCGCTACTCGTGAGATGGGGCGTTCGGGTCGTGGAATGCGAATTCCCAATGTGCCGGGAGAACCTCTTGCCACATGGACCGCAATGCTTTGATAGTCAGGCCCTTCGCTGAACCGGACGCGAGCGCGTGGGAAGACTACGTCCGAGCGCATCCGTCGGCGACGGTTTTTCACCGGTTGGCGTGGTCCGATGCGGTGGAAAAGGTTTACAGACATAGCCCGGTTCACGTGACGGCATGGTCTGAGGGCAAGCTCGTCGGCCTGCTTCCTCTGTTCTTTGTCAAGAGCCTGTTTGTAGGGCGCGTGCTCGTCTCGGTTCCTTATGCGACCTACGGCGGCATCCTGGCGGATTCCGACGAGATTGCCGGGGCGCTGCTCGGATTTGCCGAGGACCTTTCGAGACGGCATGAAGCGGAATACCTTGAACTCAGGCACCGGGATCCCAACAGGCTGGGACTGCCCGAGATGGACCGGTACGACACCTTTCGCAAGGAGCTGCCTCACGATCCGGACGAGGTGCTGTCCGGGCTACCGCGCAAGACCCGTGCGGCCACGCGCAAGGGCATCGAATGGCTCGGCCCCGACGCCGTGGCGATGGGGCCGGAGCTGCTGGATACGATCTACCGTTTGTACGCCGTCACTCTGAGACGACTGGGTTCTCCCAACTACCAGCGAGCGTTCTTTCACGAACTGCTGAAGTGCTTCGGTGAAGACTGCGTCTGCCTGGTGGTGAGGGAGAGCGGCACGCCGGTTGCCGGGGTGGTGAGTTTCGTCTTTCGTGATGAAATCGTTCCGTATTTCTCCGGCAGCACCGACGCGGGCATGACGAGGAACGCCAACAACGTGATGTACCTTCGCTTGATGGAATACGCCATCACGAGGGGCCTGAGACGGTTTGACTTCAACCGGACGAGACGAGACAACTCTGGCCCGTACGATTTCAAGAGGCATCACGGTTTCGAGCCGACGCCGCTTCATTACCAGTTCAGTCTGAACCGGTCGAACGAGTTGCCGAACCTGAGCCCGAGCAACAGAAAGTTCGCATTGGCCGGCCGCATCTGGCGCAGGCTTCCGTTATGGATGACAAAGGCGGTCGGCGGACGCATTACGAAGTGGATTCCATAGCAGTTCGCATGGAGCCGGTCGAGCGCAGGTAGGCGGGTAGCTCAATGGCAGAGCGCCCGGAAATACACCCGGGAGGCAGTGTGGTTCAAATCCCACCCCGCCTACCAGACAATTGGAAAAGCCTGAGAGATGGGTGATGAGAAGAGTGCTGTATGTCGCTCATCGGGTGCCGTATCCACCCGACAAGGGCGAACGCGTCCGGGCGTTCCACGAGATCACCGCACTGGCGAAGCATTTCCGCGTCACGGTGGCGACGCTGGCGCACGATAGGGGCGACGCCGATTCGGCGTCGCATTTGTTCCGATGGTGCGAGAAGGTTATCACAGCTCCGGCGGGCGGGCGGTGGGGTTTGTTCAAAGGAGCGCTGAGCCTTGCACATGGTCGTTCAGTGACGGAGGGGTTCTTTCACAATTCGACGTTTCGGCGGTTGCTCCTCGAGGAAGTTGCAAGAGAACCGTTCGATCTCGTGATGGGCTACTCGTCCGGCGTGCTGTCCCTGGCGCTGGAGGTCCCGGCGCCGAGACACGTCATCGATCTTGTGGACGTGGACAGCGCCAAGTGGGCAAGTTACGCCGATGGCTCGGCATGGCCCAAGAGCTGGCTTTACCGCCGGGAGGCCCGCGGCGTCCGAGCGTTGGAACTGAAGGCGCTCGAGCGTTGTGATGCGGTGCTGCTGGTCACCGACGCCGAGGTCCGGGCGCTGGGAGTACAAAGCGACAAGATCCTCGCCGTCAGTAACGGCGTGGATTCGGAGTACTTTAAACCGCGGGCCCACCCAGTGGGTACCAGCCCGTCGCTGGTGTTCACGGGCACGATGGACTACCGGCCCAATGTGGATGGGGTTTGCGGTTTTGTGAGGGACGTGTGGCCCGGTCTCAAGAGCAAGGTGCCGGAGCTGACTTTCGGCATCGTCGGGCGCAATCCGACTTCGGCCGTCAGACGCCTTGAGAAGGAAGCTGGGATAAGGGTCACCGGTGCCGTACCCGATGTCCGGCCCTTCCTTGCGGAAGCAACGGCGGTCGTCGCCCCGCTGAAGATCGCACGGGGCATACAGAACAAGGTGCTGGAAGCCATGGCCATGGGCCGGGCGGTGGCCGCTTCGGGGCCGGCACTCGAGGGCCTCGACGTGACCGTTGGCAAGGATGTTCTTCAGGCCGATACGCCCGAGCAGTGGCACGAACGGATCGTCGAACTGCTCTCGAACGCAGACTTGCGGATCCGTATTGAGCAGTCGGCGCGGGAATGCGTTGAGGCAAAGTACGACTGGGACGCTCGGATGGAACCGCTTGTTTCGCTCTGCACGAGGCTTACGGAGGCCGAGACGAATCGAGAGACAGTTACTACTCACGCTTCGCAGCGAGCATGACTTGCCACGCTCGCTGTTGTGTGAAGCGCCGGAGGCCTGGAACGGATGATTCAGCTATCGAAAAGGACGATGTGGATCATCACGGCGCTGTATGCGCTTGCGCTCGTCATGGTGAGTGTTCTGCCCTCGGGGAAAGGCGTGCTCTACGGCTGGGACCAGGGCATCAAGCCAAGCGTGCAGGATGCGCTTCATGTGCCGGCGTACGCCGTCCTGGTCGTGTTGGCGTCGATGGCCTGGCTGCTTCCGCACAACGCCGGTTATGGTCGGGTCCTGGCGGTTGCCATGATCTGTTGCGTCTTCGGTGCCGTCCTTGAAGCTGCCCAGGTCTGGATTCCGGGCCGCGGCGCCTCGCTTACGGATGCTCTGCTGAATGTGGCCGGCGCTCTGGTGGGGGGTGGTGCCCTGGCGGGTTGGCGGTTTCTGACGAATGCACGGAAGACACCCTTATGCGGTGCCACTTCGGCCGGACAAGAGGAACGTGGATGATCGAAGGCCGGACCATTCTGTGTTTTGCAAGCGGGTACGACGCGCCACCGACCAGCAAGCATCACGTGATGCACCTGCTGGCCGAGCGGAACGTCGTGCTTTGGGTGAACTACCACGCCTCGAGGACGCCGACGGCAAGTTCGTCGGACCTCCTCTACTTGGCCAGGAAGGTGAGGCAGGTGTTCTCGCGTGTTTCGAATCCTCGGAAGAACCTGTATGTTGTGACGCCGCTCGTCTTGCCCCTGCCGGACCGGACATGGGCCAATGGCATCAACCGCGAACTCCTTGTGCGCCGGTTGAAGAGCGTCCTGGCCCGCATCCAGACAGGCCCGCTTCAGATATGGAGTTTCACGCCGGACGTCGCGTACCTGGTAGACCACTTCCCCTGCGAGAAGGTGGTCTACTACTGCGTGGACGACTTCGCGCACTTCTCGGGGTACAGCAAGGAGCAGGTGCTCCGCGACGAAGCGGAACTGTGCAGGAAGGCCGACCTCGTCGTCACGACGTCCCAGGCGCTCCAAGACTCGAAGGGCCCGCTGAATCCCAACACGATCCTCGTGACGCATGGTGTCGATTACGAGCACTTCTCCAAGGCTGCATCGAACAACTTGCCCGCGCCCGAGGACATCGCCGGTATTCCGCATCCGATCTTCGGCTTCTTCGGTCTCATTCGCGACTGGATCGACCTTGACCTGCTGGCGGAGGTCGCCCGGCGAAGACCCGACTGGCACTTCGTTCTGATCGGCGATTCGAAGGTCGACCTGGCACCCTACAAAGCGTTGCCGAACGTGCATTTTCTGGGTCCCAGACCCTACGCGCAGTTACCGGCCTACTGCAAGGGCTTCGACGCGGGACTGATCCCCTTCAGGATCAACGACTTAACGCTCGCCGTCAACCCCATCAAATTGCGGGAATATTTGTCGGCCGGGCTCCCGGTAATCTCGACGCCCCTGCCGGAGGTCGAGGTGTATAAAGACATGGTCTGCATTGTTCGAACGCCGGATGAATTCATCACGGCGGCAAGCTTGGTGTTGGCAGAGGGCTCCGAAGCGCGTCTTAAGCGGCAGAAAGCGATGTCACAGGAAACTTGGCCGGAGAAAGTGGGCCGAGTTTGCCGGAATCTGTAGGTGATCAAGCTATGTCTTCCATGCACCTTGTGCCCAAGCTCATCGCATCATGGCCTAAACTGGCATGGGTTGCCAAGTTCGGCGATGGCTCACAGGCGGTCGAAGTCCTACACGGGCCCATGGTCGAGGCAAACGACCAGTGGTGCGTGGAAGCGGCTATTCGGAGGAGTCAGGCATGCTGTTGCGCATGCTGCCTTGGCGGGCAAGAGAAGCGATAAAATCCCGCAAGACCAAGAGGTATCTCGGGCAGGCCCTCGATGCACTGCCGCCGCTCGAAGTCGCCACGCGGGATCTTCGCGCCGAGGTGCACATGATGCTCGGCAAGAACCACCTGTACCGGGGGCTGGCGGCGTTACGGACTTTCTTCCATCACTCGGGGTTGTCGGACAGGGTCGGGGTCATGTTTCATTCGGACGGCACAATCAGACCTCGACATCGCCGTCTGCTTGAGAAACACATCCATGGCGCCGAGTTCACCCGTTATCCATCGAAGGATCCCCGCGTGGCCGAGGTCTTCAAGAACCGTCCGTATTGCGCCGACTATTATCGCCGTGGACTGTCTTGTCAACCCAAACTTGTGCATATCCCCGTGTTCGCGCGAGTCGACCGTGTCATCCAATTGGACAGTGACGTTGCCTTCTGGGGGCGTCCGGATGCAATCATCGACTGTGTTAACGGTCCGGAGGCACGCCCGATGTATCAGATCGATCACAACAAGAAGAATCCTGACCCGGGAGCCGACGTGCGGCAGCACTTCGACGAACTCCGGCATTCCCTGGACAGTCTTCGGGAAAGGTCATTTGAGATCAAGAGCTACTACTTCTGTTCCGGGATCATGTTGCTTCCCGTTCGACGGTTTTCGTTCGATATCGTGGAAGACTACTTCAGGTGGCATGCGACAGAATGTCCTGCTCACACCAAAAGAGAGTTGCATTGGTTCTGGGACTGGACGGTGGAGCAGACCGCCTACATGCTGAACTTCGCGACCTGGCCCGACGCGATTCCCCTCGATGCGAAGTATCCTACTGGCGATGTGCCCGGTGGGGTCTGCAACCACTTCCTGGGTATGAACTATAGCAAAGACAGCAGTCTCCATCGGATTCGACAAACCCTGCGGGATATTGCTTCTAAGCGGTGAGGGCTGGCAAGTGGCCCAAGCCTTTTGGCCACAGATTCTGCGGTAGAACGGGGGCCTCTCGTGAGGCCGAGGAAATGAGTAAGGTTCACAAGAGAACTGTGGTATTTGCCATGAATTCCCCGAGTTCTGTGGGAGGAATGTGGGAGCGCGTTGCTCGGTTGTACGACCGTGTGGCCGGACTTCTACAAGAAAGAGGTGTTTCCTCGATAATTGCCTATCCGGAACTGTCCCCTGACCCTGCATTCAGCCCAAACCACATGGAAATGTGCGCCGCAAATCTGCGTGCTCTTAGCTCTGCGAACATGCCTGAGGTCAAGTCATTCATTGAGGATCACAAGGTCGGATGCATAGTCTACGCCGACATGAGGCTTCGGAGCCTGGGAGCGTGGCGCTTGAGACGGCTAGGAGTCAAGACGGTCAATTGTTGCCACTGGGGTCCGACAGAGTCTGAGAAACCTCCTTTGTGGAAGAGAATCGCAAAAGCTGCAATAGGGTGGTTTGATTTCTGCCATTACGATCTCTACGTTGCGGTGAGCAAGCATCAGTACTACTACCTGACTTCGTGGGTTGGCGTACCGAGACGCAGAGTGACATTGTCGGTCAACGGCATAGATGTGAAGCGTTTTTCGCCGGGTTCAGCTCCTGCGCCTGAGGAATACGGCCTTCCGAGGACAACATACTATGCGTTGACGGTGTGCAAAGCACGGCGCGAGAAGCGGTTGGACTTTCTTATCGATGTTGCCGCTGAATTGTTCAAGCGGTGCCCGGACATTTCACTCACATTTGTTTATGTCGGTGACGGTGTGTGCAGGGCGGAATGGGAGGAGAAGGCCAGAAGTCTTGGGTTGTCTGACCGTTTTTGCTTTCTGGGGCACATTCGCGATATAACACCCCTGTTTCGCCTCGTAACGTTGGCGCTTCTGGCCTCCTCGCGGGAGGGTTTCGGTCTTGTGACGGCCGAGGCGATGTCCTGCGAGGTCCCAGTCATTTGCAGCGATCTGCCCGCATGCAGGGAGATTGTCTCTCACCGAGAAACCGGCTACCTATTGCCGCTGGATGATTTGGACACCTGGGTGCGGCACATTAGTAAACTCTTGGATTCCGAGGAGGATCGCGTCCGGATGGGGCGCCTTGGACGAAAGAGAGTCGAAGAGTTTTTTTCGCTAAACAGGCAGGCAGGCGAGTTCTGTCAAATCGTCTGCGAACAGTTAGCTTTACTTGATCACCGTGGCTATTGAAACATATAATTGTATTTTCTGGGCAAAGTGCTCGGAAATAAGCGCCCACCGCGATTGGCCGCACGGTTAGTCGCTTTAGTTTTCTCTCGAGCCTTGTCGAGGCATACCGTCTTGGCTTGGAGGAAGATAATCGATGAGAACGCTACAACGGGTCCTGTGGTTTCCCTTTCGCGAAGCATCGGCGTTCGTGGCGTGGCTTATTTATCATGTCATGTCTTTATGCGCGAGAAGGCATTCGAGGCGGTTCCTCCTGTCTTGGCATGGCCTTTGTGCATTGTATCCCAGATGGTTCGGGGCGTTTCGGGTGGCCCTGAAAGAGAACTTCTCTGCTATATATGAGAACAACGCGTGGGGTAGTTCAGAATCAGTCTCGGGAGGAGGCTCAACGTCAGGGCATACCCAGGTAATTAGAGAGGCTCTGCCGGTCCTGCTAAAAGACCTGGGCGTAAGAACTCTTCTGGATATTCCATGCGGCGACTTCAACTGGATGAAGGAGGTGCCGCTTGAAATAGCGAGGTACATTGGGGCTGACATTGTTCCTGAATTGGTCGCCTTGAATACCAAGAGATTTGGGAAACAGAAACCAGCAATCGTTGACTTTCTTGAACTGGACATTACAACAGATCGACTGCCAACAATGGACCTGATACTCTGTAGGGATTGTTTGGTACACTTGTGCTTTGATGATATATGGCGAGCTATCAATAATATCAGGCAGAGCAATTCGCAATATCTCTTGACTACAACGTTCAGGGATCTGGATAGGAACATAGATATAGTGAGCGGTGCGTGGAGACCATTGAATTTGCAGTTGCCGCCTTTTGCGTTTCCTGCGCCTGTTAGAATCGTCAATGAATACCGTACGGCGGCAGAGAGCAGAGGATATCCGGATAAGAGTTTGGGATTGTGGCGAATCGCCGACATGCCCGTATCACCTGGAGCCAAGCGACAGGGTGTACCCGAGGCAAGGAACTGGCAGGGTCGCGACCGCAAGGCATAGGGGAGGAATGCTCGTGCCAACTAGTCTCGAGATTCGCTCATCTACTTTATTGGGGCCAATATGCCGGTGGTTCGGAGGGGGTTCATGAACTTGCCCAGGCGAGTCGGACGCTGGTTTCCCAGATCGAAGGCGTCGAGAAAGGGAGTTCCGTGAGCAAGGCACGCATGCATCTCCGCAACCTTGCCGCCAACTGGATTGGCCACGCCGCCAATATGGCGGTCATGTTTTTCCTTTCGCCCTTCATCGTGAACACACTGGGAAAGACGGAGTACGGCGTATGGACTCTCATGACCCTGTTGACCGGCTACCTGGGGATTTTTGACCTTGGCGTCCGGGTAAGCACAGGCAGGCATATTGCGCTCTACCTGGGCCGCGCCGACCACGACAGCGTCGATGGGACGATACGGACCGGCCTCGGCATCTATTCCCTGATGGGACTCGTGATCCTCTGCGTGGCGATAGGTTTGGGCTTCGCGTTTCCCAGCATTTTCCCGTCCTCACCACCGGCGTATCATGGGGTGGTCAGGATCCTCCTACCACTCATGGCGCTCAACCTTGTGCTCAGTGCGTACGGAGCGGTGTTCGCCTGTGTGCTGACCGCTCATGATCGTTTTGACCTGGCAACGGTCCTGGCTCTGGCCGTCCTGGGACTGCGGACCGCCGGCACTGTCATCGCGCTGAAGTACGGATACGGGATCGTCGGCCTCGCTGTCGTTCTCATCATGGGCAATATCGCCGGACTCGCCGGAGCCTGGCTTGTGGCCCGGAAGGTTTATCTCCGTCTCAAGACCTGGCCTTTCATGTTTTCCGGCGTTCGGGTGCGGGAGCTCTACGGGTACGGCATCTGGGCGTTCATCGGGGCGCTCTCATCGAAGCTCGTCGGTCAAACGGATCTTGTCGTCGTCGGGGCACTCATCGGCGTATCGGCTGTGACGCCCTACTCGGTTGGGGCAACTCTGGTCTGGTACTCTGCGTTTTTCTTTTCGGTAATCGGCGGCACCCTTTTCCCAGCGGTCCAACGTGCCGTCGGTCGAGGCGACATGGGCGAGGCGCGATGGCTTTACCTTCGACAGGTGCGATTGGCTCTTGTGCTCGGACTGCCCGTGTTAACGGGGTTTGCCGTCTTCGGAGAAAGGTTCATCCGGTTGTGGATGTTGGGGCCGAAATTCGACGAACCCTCCGTGCTTCAGGCCAGTATCATCATGGTCATTCTCGCCGCGGCAAGCATGGCACGACTCCCCGCCATCGGGGCCGGCGGCCTCCTGGATGCAACGGGACACGTCCGTTTCAACGCCTTGGTCTCCATAAGCAGCTCGTTGTTCACCCTGGGACTCTCCATATTCCTTGTCCTGGTCCTCGGTTGGGGCCTCAAAGGCATTGCCACAGGAACCTTGGTTTCGTCGGTCCTCGCAGGGATGTTCCTTGTCCCGTGGTATGCCTGCGGGAAGGCGGGTGTGAAATGGTCTCGGTTCCTTTACGAGGTGCTCGGGAGGGGCGTGCTCTCGGCCGCCGTGATTGCGACATGGTACCTGGTCATTCGTTCGCTGGTCCCATGTGACACCTGGGTGCTTTTCGGGGTGCAGGTGGCGTTGGCCCTCCTGGGATATGCACCGTTCGCCTTGTTCGTGTTGATTTCGGCGGAAGACAGAAGGCGGATATGGAAAGCAGCAAGGATTCTGCCTGTGGATGCGGGGTGAACGTGTTCCTTCGATAATTCACCGGTAGATATTCGGGCAACGCATGCAAGGTGACCCATGACGAATAAGCCGCTTGTGAGTGTCATTATCCCGGTCTACAACGCTGAGCGGTTCCTGCGCGAAACGCTGGAATCGGTGCTGGCGCAGACGTACAAGCCAATTGAGGTCATCGTGGTCAACGATGGGTCCACGGACGAGAGCCAGCAGATTCTGAACGAGTACGCCGGAAGGATCAGGTGCTTCCACCAGGAGAATGCCGGTGTTGCTGCCGCGAGGAACCGGGGCATATCTGACGCCTGCGGTGAATGGGTCGCCTTTCTTGATGCGGACGACCTCTGGGACGCCCAGAAGATTGAGATTCAAATGTCCGGAGCAAAAGAGGACGACCATGTGGTGTACACGAACGCACGGAAGATTGACGCCTCGGGAAGAGTCACCAGTGATAAGATGCGCTCAGGGCTGGCATGGTGGCACAAGCCGCCATGGCTCTTGAACCTGTTCTTGGGTGACATGCTGCCGATGCTGACCGTCGTGGTTCGGCGTGAGGCACTCCTGAGTGTGGGCGGCTTTGACAGGGGCAACCGGTTTGGGACTGACGATTATGAGTTGTGGCTCCGCCTAGCGGCCACGGGGCACAACTTCCGCTTCATTGACAGGGCACTCGCATCCTACCGGGTGCACGACCGGAACCTCAGCGCAGACAAAACACGAATGCAACGCGGTCATGTCTACGCTATCGAGCGGACGCGGGAAGAGTACCCTCAGGCATTCGGAAAGCGCGAGATCAAGGTCTACCACGAGCGGCTGCACAGCCTTCACTGGGCTGTGGCATGGGACCTGTACGAGCAAGGCGAGCGCCAAGAGGCCGCACGGCACTTTCGGAGGGCTATCCTTCACAGGCCCGGCTGTCTGAAGACTCGATTCTTTGCCGCTGCGCTGAGTCTGCCTCTGGCGAGCAAGGCACTACCTCATTTGCGAAGGTGGGTACAGCGGCTTGCCAAATGAGCGAGGAGTCACTGTGGATGCCTGGCCCTGCCGACGCGCCGTAGCGGAAACACCTACTGGTTCCGGCGTAGAGACCGCAGGTGAGCATCAAGACAGAAACTGACGCCAACTAGTGTCTAGGTTTGGTGGAAGTAGAATGCCGCTCAAGACGATCCTGTTTGCCGTGGGCTTTGTCCTGGTCTGTGTCGGGGCGCTGTTTTCTCCGATCATCGGGATGGCGGGGTACGTACTGCATTATCACATCTCCCCTGAGCGACATTGGTGGGAAGCACCTCTTTCCAGTTGGGGGATCCGATACTCGTTCATCCTTGCCATATGCCTGGTTGTGGGCTTTGCCCTGAAGTTCCGCTGGCTCCGCTACGGCAAAAACTTCTTCACGACACACGAGGTGCTGGTGGTGCTGTTCCTGGCCGTGATCTGGTTCTCCGCAATCATCGGTGAGGGCGCACCAGAGAACCTGTCGGCTACAGGTGAGGTCGCGAAGAGCGTTGTGGACCCACCTGAGATCAAGTTCACGAAGGTCGTCATATTTCTCCTCGTGCTGACGCACCTCGCTACCGACATGAAGAGCCTGAAGATTTTTCTGTGGACGCTGATTCTCGGGGTGCTCTACCTGAGTTGGCAAGGCTATTGGGCGCCCAGGTCGATGTTTGTGACCGGGCGTCTGGAGGGCATCGGCGGGCCGGATTTCGCCGATTCGAACTCATTCGGCGGGCATCTTGCCGCATGTCTTCCCATCATCGGTGTGATGTTCCTTAGGAGTTCCTGGAAGGGCAAACTCGTGTGCCTGGTCACGGGTGTGCTCGCAGTCAACGCGATCATTCTGACGCGCAGTCGCGGGGTGACTGTGGCCATAGCCGGGGGGATGCTGGCAGCCGTCCTCGCCGCCCCCAAGGACCTGCGCAAGATGATCCTTGTCAGCGTCATCGTTGCCGCCATCGGCGGCTACGCCCTGACCGATCCTGGCTTCTGGCGCAGGGCCGAGACCATCACGGCTGACGAGCGACAGCGCGACGCGTCGGCACAGAGCCGGATCGACATCTGGATGGCTTCACTCCGTTTGCTCGAGGATCATCCACTGGGAGTCGGTGCCGGAAACTTCCCCGGGGCAATTCACGGCTATCTTCCCCAATACGCGCCGAAGGACGCTCACAACAGCTACGTGCTCTGCTACTCCGAACTGGGGGTTCAGGGGATCATCGTCTATCTGCTCGTCATCGGCAGCTCGGTGCACATTCTCTGGAGGATCCGGTCGAAATGCGGTGCCTTGCCGGAACAGCAACGGCGGGACATTGCGTTGCTGAATTATGGGCTTGCGGTCAGCTTGAGCATCCTCATCCTTCGCGGTTTGACCATGAGCAGACTGTACACCGAGGGGGCATGGTGGATACTGGTGCTGCCGCTGTGTCTATCCCGGGCTGTAGACAACCTCAAGGCGGATTTGGACGCGTCGAAGGATAGCGAAGAAACCAGCGGCACTCCGGCCCTGCGGGCAAGGGGACAGCGCAAGATCCTTCAGGGCGGCCGTCAGTTCGGAGGAAGGCCTAGATGAGCGTCTACGCCGTTACAGCCGGCGCCGAAGTCATAGGGTTCAACACGGTGAGTCCGAAGAGAGAGAACAGCATACACGTGCTTCACGTCATACCAACACTCATGCCGGGCGGCATGGAGCTGGCGATGGTCCGCATCATAAACAGCTTGAACAAGGGCGATATGCGTCATTCGGTTGTCGGCCTGAAAGGCGATGCGCTGATTCGCGATTATCTTGATCCTTCAGTTCCTGTGCACTGCCTGATGGCGACACCGAATGAGGCGCTACTTCCTTTGCGCCTTGTGACTCTGATTCGGCAGGTTCGTCCGACGGTAATCCACGCCCGGAATTGGGGAGCATGGCCGGATATCGCCGTGGCGCGCCTGTTGGCGCGCACGCGAGTCCCTTTGATTTTCAGTTTCCACGGGTTCGATTTTGCCGGCCGAATACCTTATCGACGTCGTGTGGCTTGTCGCCTGCTTGAGCCTTTAACGTCGCACATCTTCACCGTCAGTGAGGCCTCGAAGAAGTTCCTGTCGCGGAAGGTCGGGCTTCCGCCCGGTAGGATACAGGTTATTCCGAACGGCGTGGATCTGTCACGTTTCCAGCGTTCTGAGAGGAGTGTTCCGCAAGCGACGTTGGTGGTCGGCACCGTAGGAAGTCTCACAAAGGTGAAAAACCAGTCTCTGTTGCTTCGCGCTTGTGCACGACTTATCAAACATGGTGTGGATGCTGAGGTGCGAATAGCGGGGGAGGGCCCCGAACGAGCAACGCTCATGGACGTCGCAAGTTTCCTTGGGATTTCCCGTCAGGTCAGACTTCTTGGTCATGTAGCCGACGTCGCCGAGTTCTTGAATCAACTCGATATTTTCGTGCTGCCGAGCGATAGTGAGCAACATCCGAATGCGCTTCTGGAGGCCATGGCCTGCGGCTTGCCCTGCATTGGAACACGCGTAGGAGGTGTCCCCGAGATTCTTGGGGACGGACGATATGGGTATGTTGTAAACCCTGGCGACGAAAACGCGCTGACGAATGCGCTGCAAGCACTGAGCCGGGAACCTCCTATGAGAGTCTCATGGGGAGAAAAGGCACGCGAGAGAGTTGCCCGGCGCTACAACATGGACATCATGTTGAGAGCGTACGCGGATCTATACCGCAAGTTCTCCAGAGGTGGATTCGGAGTGACTGGGGAGAGGCGTTCTATCCTATGTCCCGAGTCCGAACCGAGGCCTTCGGGGGCGGTTTGTGCGGCGCCACGAAGCAGAGGAGCTCTGCCTCGTGTGCTAATGGTCGGGCCGACGCCGCCGCTGACTGGCGGCATGGCTGCCGTGATAGGCAACCTCTGCAATAGCGACCTTGTCCGACGCTGTCGGGTAACCGTGCTCAACAACGGCAAGACGACGGAACAGGGACGACCACTGTTCGCTGGCATTGCTTCCCAGGTGGCTTTGCTTTTTCGTCTCATCGGGAGCACTGTCGGAGGACGGGCGCAGATTGTACACATTCATACGTGCAGCGGGTTCACGTTCTGGAGGGACTGTTTTCACGGTGCTGTGGCCGGGCTATTGGGTTCGCACGTGATATGGCATGTGCACGGGGCGAAGTTTGACGACTTCCTGGCTCAGAGAAACCGGATCGGCCGGCGGCTCGTGCGATTGGCGTTTGAGCGGGCTTCAGCTGTCATCGTTCTAAGCGGAGATTGGGTCTGTCGCCTGTGTCGCTTTGTGCCGCGTGCGAAGTGGCGCGTTGTGGAGAACGGCGTATCCGTTCCCGGGCAGGCGCCATTCAGGAAGAGCCGCCAGCCGGTATTCCTCTTCTTGGGCGACTTGGGGGAGCGAAAGGGCGTGCGTGACCTTGTAAGGGCGGTCTCCGTTGCATCGTACGGGGGCTTTGACTGTCGAATCGACGTGGCGGGCAACGAAACTGAACCCGGAGAGAGGGCCGCAATTGAGAAGTTGATTGCCGAGTTGGGATGCGAGTCGCGGGTACGGTTGGTGGGCGTGCTATCAGGGGAGGCGAAAGAACAGGCCTTGTCATCGGCCGCATGCCTGGTCCTCCCAAGCTATGCTGAGGGGCTGCCGATGGCTGTTCTTGAAGCTATGGCGTACGGGATGCCCGTCATTGCGACCCGGGTTGGTGCGATCCCTGAGGTGGTTACAGACGGGCACGAGGGTTTTCTCATCGAACCCGGCGACGTGGAAGCGCTTGCAGACCGCATGCTGAAGCTGTCCAACGACCCCGAACTCCGGAAGCGGATGGGGCAGGCGGCAAGACGCCGGGTGGAAGCGAAGTATAGTCTGGACGTCATGGTCGAACGGATCATGGACGTCTACCGTGAAGTGCTGGCTAGGAAGCCGGTGACACAATGAGACCAATCAAGACTCCCAAGGCGGCCGAACTGAATGCGGCGCCACGCGAGCGTCGTGTTCTCGCTGTTGTGGGTGACACGCAGGTCGGACTGTGGGTAGTGCGCAGCCTCGGACGGGCGGGTCTGACGGTGTTTTCCGTGTGCCACAGCGAGCACGGATTGCCTGCGCACTGCCGCTATTCCTGCGGTGCGTGGCAATTGGAGACAACTCCACGGGATGCCGGTTTTGCAGAAGAAGTGCTGTCGCTTGCGCGGGAACTCGATGTCGGTTCCGTCATGACTATTGCCGAGTCCTATCACAATGCGCTGATACGGTGCCGCGAGCGCTTCGAACCGGACATCCACGTGTTCAGTCCTTCGGCGGAATCCTTCGCGAGGGCAACCGACAAAGACTACATGTACGAGGCTGCGCTGCGCCTGGGTGTGCCGGTTGCGCGGGGACCGAGACTCGACAGACTGATGACGGAATCGGGCGGACGGGTGAGGCGTTTTCCTCTCGTCCTGCGCACACGCAATCAGAACGCCACGGATGGAACAGCGCCATGGAAGGCCGCCTATGCCCGGGATGAGGCCGAACTCGAACGGCTCTACCAGCGAATCGAACGTATCGCCTCGAACGTCCTCGTTCAAGAATACCATCCGGGCGTGGAGGACCATGTGCAGGTTCTGATGCATCGGGGCGAAGCGTTCATGGTCGGGGAATACGTTGGGGAACATCACATGCCGCTGGCCGGCGGCGTTACGGTTCAGCGCGTCACGTGTCGCCATGAGAACGTGATCCGCGACGCAGTAAGGCTGCTGCAGGCGATTGGATGGGAAGGCGTAGCGGGCGCGCAATTCCATTATGACCCTGAAAGCGGACGATATATTTTCCTGGAGATCAATCCCAGGTTCATCGGTGGCTTGCCCACGGTTATCATGGCCGGGTTTGATGTGCCGTTCCTCTTGTGGCAGAGCCACTTTCAGCCAGAGCGCATGCAGCGCGGCCGATACCGGCTGGGAGTTAGAACTCGGGTTCTCGGCGGCGACGCGAACTGGATGCTCGGGATGATCCGTGGCGACGCCTTGCCTCCGGGCCAACGGCGCCTCGGCAAGCTGTCGACGGTTACGCGGTTTCTGTGGAACTTCGGTCCCTGGACGCGAGACGATGTGTTCACCCTGAGAGACCCGAGGCCGTTCTTCGTCGATTGGCGGCAGATGTTGAGGCGTCTTCGAAGCCAGTCCGTGGATCTCATCGGTAACCCCGAATCCGGCGAGGATCACCCATGAAGCCGGGTGTTTTCATTACCTTCGACGTCGAATGCAGCATGGGTGGCGCATGGAGCGACCCCAAACTCAAGCCGGTGCCTCCACGCCGCGCCGTGATGGGAGAGTATGGCGACAAGGCTTACGGATTGCCACTCATTACGGACATTCTAAAGGCTCACAACCTGAAGGCAACGTTCTTCGTCGAAGCTTTCATGGAAGAACAGGGTTTCCCGGGGCAAGGCGAGATCGTCTGCAAGTACCTGCTCGACCGCGGGCATGATGTGCAGCTTCACATTCATCCGAACTACCAGCACTATGGATTGAAGCGGCGTGGGTTGCCCTACCACCATACCGACTCGATGTCGGATCTCTCGGCCGACGAGAGGTTGACACTTCTCGAGGAAGGTCGTGAGCGGATCAGGCGCTGGACGAGTCACGCACCGGTGGCCTTCCGCGCGGGGAACATGGCAGCATCCGAGGAGGTGCTCAAGCAGGTCTCGGCCGCGGGCATGAAGATCGATAGCAGCTACACCTTTCCATACTTGAATGGACAGTGCGGGTTCAGGACGGATGAACTCTATAACGGCTCCCGGTGGTACGGCGACGTGCTCGAACTGGGGCTATCAGGGTTTCTGCTGCCGAAACTCCCGGGTCTCGAGACGGCCAAGCCGCTCGACCTCATGGGGATTTCATTCGAGGAATGCCGCCGCGCCATTGAGAAGATCTGCGGCGCCGGAGCAGACGCGGTAATGATCCTGCACAGTTTCAGCCTGTTTAAGGTCCGCAACGTCCAGTATGACGATGGTCGGATCAATCACATCGTGACGCGTCGGTTCCGCCGCCTGTGTGAGTGGCTCGTGGATCACGAAGCGGAGACTCCGGCTCACACTTTCAGTCAACTGGCCACAGCGGTCGCGCGCGGCGAGTACGCAGCAAGATCTGTGCCGCCGTGCCGACTGTCCGGTGCTCGGGCGATCGTGCGCAAAGCAGTCCAAGCCGTGAACAACATATATTGGGTTTAGGCTGCCGGCAGGACCGTCCCTCGGAAAGAGGGTTACAGATGTTACCTGTTGTTGCCAGAACGGTGTTGCGCATCCAGGAGCGGCTGCTCGGACGGAGGACGTTCTGCATCTTTGAGGAGCTTCGGGAGAGCGAACGGTGGCCGCGGGAGAAGCTGGATGCCCTCAGACTTGAGCGCTTGAGAGAAGTCGTCGCAACTGCATACAGGACAACGCCCTACTGGCGGTCTGTAATGGACGAGCATGACATCAAGGCCGCGGACATCAACACGCTGGAGGATCTGGGTCGGTTTCCCCTCCTCAACAAACGCACCATCCGGGAGAGGCGTGAGGAGATGGTATGGCGCCGCGAAGGCCGAAGGGTCGTGCTCGCGCGCACGAGCGGCTCGACCAACGATGCGCTCGAATTCTATACAAGCTCCAATCGCGAAGCACACATCACCGCGGCACGAATGAGAGGACATGCGTGGGTGGGCATCATGCCTGGTGATAAGGAGTTGTATTTCTGGGCCGCCCCCGTGGAGGTTAATACTCAGACGTACATCAAGAGGATTCGTGATTTCCTTATCAACAACCCTTTTGCCAATGCCGTGGAGATCACCAGGGACGATGTACCTAAGCATTACGCCGCATGGCAGCACTTGCGCCCGAAGTGCCTGTTCAGCTACGTCAGCAGCTTGGCGCTTTTTTCGAAGATGGCGGCGGAACTGGGGCTCGATCTCGGACAGCTTCAGGTTCTTGGTCTAAAGGCGGTTGTGACGACCTCCGAAATGCTTAGTCCTAGCGATCGCAGAATCATCGCAGATGCCTTCGGCGTGCCAGTCTACGACTCTTATGGTATACGTGAAGCGGGGCTCATCGGACATGAATGCGACCGCTTTACGATGCATACAAACGACGAGCAGCTGATTCTGGAAACCATTGACCCCCAAACTCTGGAAGCTACACACGGGGAAGGCGAATTGGTGGTCACTAGTCTCATAAGCCATGTCATGCCGATCATCCGTTACAGGACCGGCGACATCGTCACGCTTTCAAGAGATCCTTGTCCCTGTGGAAGGACATTGCACGGCATCCGTGTCACCGGGGGTAGGTTGAACGAGTTCGTTGTCACACGAACCGGGAAATGGGTGAGTTCTGTCGCGTTTCTCTATATGTGCCGATCGATCCGCGGAATCAGCGAGCTGCAGGTTCGACAGGACCGGCTGGGGGAGATACGGGTATTGGTTGTGCCCGAGAAGAATCCCCCTGATGATCT
>Ga0315282_10003335_pt1 | contig 28857 bp, 29 predicted proteins | sample YL17G07_20_MG_FD_203693 | JGI IMG/M metagenome (GOLD analysis project Ga0315282, IMG submission 203693) | Sediment microbial communities from Yellowstone Lake, YNP, Wyoming, USA - YL17G07_20 | ecosystem: Environmental > Aquatic > Freshwater > Lake > Sediment | place: USA: Wyoming | collected... | reverse complement strand
AAAGTGCCGGTTGTGAAGAATGGTTCAGTTTCTTGCTCGCCGGATGATGAGGTCGGGACGGAGCGATTTGGCGTGGGGCGAGAGGCGCTGCTTGAGCGATGGGTCACAGCCGATCAGCTCGCGGAGTTGCGCCGAGACATCCTCAAACGTCCGCAAGGCGAGGGCGTACAGGGTTTCCTCGCTTTCCGGGAGCTTGTCGCCGTAGTCACCGGCGATCACGATGCGGTCGCCGGCCCACGAGCCGACCAACCCGGCATGGGGCGTGCGGATGCGCTCCCAGCCGTTCCGTTCCCAGCGTTCGAGCGGGGCGTCGGGAGGGGCGATGTGGAGGTCGCCGATCCCGCGCCCGTTGTCCTTGGCAAGGAGGATGGCGAGCGCCGTCAGGGTCGCCCCGCCATCCGCGAACTCAAGGAGCTTCTGCCCGTCGCCGAGACGGCAGGGATGGAGGTACTGCTGCTTGTCGAGGTTGACGACGAGGTGGTATTGCCCCATGGATTCCTCCTTTCTTGGGGGTTACTTAGCGGATTGTGCGGCGGCCTCTACGAGGTCGTCGAATTCGGGCTTGAAGGCGTACAGCACGCGCAGGGCGTACTGGAGCCCTTCGGCCTTCTGCCAGAGGCGGTGGGCTTCTTCAGGGTTCGGATGCCGAACGGCTTGCCGGTTCCACGCCTCGATTTGGGTTTCGATCTGGACGAGGAGGTTTTGGTGGAGGTGGGGATTCAAGCGGGCCATACGGCCTCCTTTCGGGCGGTTTCGGGCTCGTGGCCGCAGGAAATGCAGAACAGTTTGCCGTGGGCGTCGTGGGTGAACCACGTTAGCGCGCGGCACGTGGGGCAGGTGCAGAGGCCGTGGCCTCGTGCGCGGAGGGCGTCATATTCAGCTTGCGTCATAACGCCTCCTTTCAGGCGGCCCCCGAGAGGAAGGCGCCGAGCTTTGCTGTCACCTTGAACTGCGGGATGGGGTCGAGTTCCTTGAAGGCCGACGTGAAGGCGTTCGAGAGGCTCCACATCGTGCGGGGCGTGAACTCCTCGAACTGGGGGTTGAAGTAGAGGTCGTGAACTTTTCGGGCCAGGTGCTTGGGGGCGTCGAGCTTCTCTTCGATGAACGCCCCGTAAATCAGGAGCTTGGCCTGGGTCTCCGGGAGTTGCAGGCCTTTCCAGGCTTCAATCTGACGCCGCATCGGCTCGAAATTGCGCTGCATCCGGTCCACGCCGATGGACAGCGCATCCACGAGGCTGAAGTGCTTCGAGTGCTTGGCGAGCACGGGCGTGAAATCGCCGTGAAAGGCCATGTTGTCGCAGACGAAGACGCGGTAGCCCACCGTCAGGGCCAGACGCATCGACTTGTCGTTCGCGTTGCGGACGCCGATGGAAAAACGGCAGCCGTCAAAGCTGGTTTCGAGGTCGAGAACCCCAAACATCTTCATGCCGTCATTCGAAACCGCGTACTCGTCCTGAACGACTCCGATGTGGCGGAAGCTCAGGGTTTCGGCAAGAGCTTCAACGATTTCGAAGTGGGGGACGGGGCGGTGCGTGGGTGTTCCCTCCGGGGTGGGGACGACTTTCAATTCTTCGCGGGATAGCTTGCGCGTGCCGCAGTGGGCGATGAGTTGGGAAGGTTGTTCCATAGCTCTATTCTCCTTTTGTTAAGGTGCTATTCGGGCGCGAGCGCCCGTGGCAGAGGGCGAACGATCGAAGACCCTCTGCCACGGACGTTCGGCCAGGAATCAGGCGTGCCGGCGAGCGCGGGAGTCTCCTTCTGCAGCGGAACAGGCGATGGCGAGAGCCACGGCGTCAAACATGTTGAACTGGTGCCGCCGCTTCCAGTTCCGGTCGGGAGGAAGGTAAGCCCTGAGCTTTGGAAATTTCCGGGCTACCGCTTGGGCCACTTGCTCCTTCCTCGCCCACCCATATCCGGCGACGATTTTCTTAACGGTGTTCGGGGCGAAGGCTCGGACAGCGAGGCCTCTACGCCGCCCCAGAGAAGCGATCTGATTAGCAAGCGCGTTTAATAGCGAGGCGTAACGTTTTTTGCCGATCGATGTTTTCTCGACGGCGAGCACGGAAGGCCGGAAGCCATGGATCAGTCGCGCCACAGCCGCCCGGCCCTGCTTCAATCGTTCCGCGCGCGACGGAAGTTTTCGGAAGATTTCGACCCCGGAGTAAAGCAGAACGCCGTTTTCAAGGACGGCGACGCCCATTTCCCGCGTGCCTGGATCAATCGCTAGAATTCTTTCCTTCTTAGGCATGGGGTACGGGCGTTTCGAGAGAAAGCAAGGTGAGAGCGCGGCTCTCCCGGCGCAGTGACTCATAGGACGCCCAGCCGAAGGCTACGGCATCGAAGATGCCCATCCGCCCGTCCTCGCTCATCCAGGGCTTCCTCACCGGCGGCAGATGAGGTTCGAGTTCCGGGAATCGCTCAACGAGGGCAACAGCGATCTGTCGTTTGGTGGCAGAGCCAGTTTTGGAAAAACATCTTTGCACCTTCCGCCGTGAAATCCGCCGCGCACGGATATGACGATCTCGGGCCAGGGCGAGAAGATCCTCGATGAGCTGACGCACGCGCAGACAGCGCCGGAAGCCTTTGGCCGCACTTCGCTCAACAACCAAGACCTCGGGCTGATACCGCTCGATCAGTTCGGCTGCCTTCTCGAGAGATTTCGCGTTTCGATCGCCTCTCGCGCGCTTGACGCCCCAGTCAATCAGGCTGCCGGGACCTTCGAGGACCGCGAAGCCGAAGCCTTTGCTGGTAGGGTCAACCGCCAGGACCCGCCTGGCCTCAAGAAGAGACGCATTCATAACTGTTGGTGTCGTGGAGCGGGCAATCCTGATGCAAGGGTTTCGAGGACGCCTAATTTGCGAGTGGCTGTCCCGTTCGCTTGCGAACGAGCCAGTTTTCGGGCCAGCAATTGAGCCCGCGATCGAGTTTCCTTTTCGACCTTTTGGTAAAACCCCGCGAAAAGGTCTCTTACCGGGGCGCGGAAAATCACTTCAAAGGCAAAGATAGTCAAAAGGGTCGGCTGCCGGGCGAGCCGCTCGTAGCGGGACACCTTTGCGCCGCTTGTGGAGCCTAAAAGAAAAGCGACTTCATCTTGGGAGAAGCCGGAGCGCTTCCGATACGTCCGAAGATAGCTTTCGAGGGGGGCCGACATGGGTGGGTTTACTTTTCAAGGTACGCATGCCGCAGGCGCCTGAAAGGCGGGAAAACTTGCCGGGAGCGGCAAGGTTTCGGGGTAAAAGAAAGACCGAGTTCGACGAGGCTCGGTGGGAATCTTTCATTGTAGCGAATGCGTCGGAACCATCTTGGGGATGACAAGTGTTTAAACTGTGTGTGGAGGGTACCAAAGGTTCCGGGTTGTTTCCGATTCGGCGACCATTCGAAAGTTAATCGGTTCGGTTAACACTGCGGCGTTACACAGGATCTAAACCGGTAGGTGGCTATTTTCCGGGAAGGCTCAGGCCGAATCCAGATCAGCCCCGGAACCAGCTGAGCTGCCGCAAATTGTAGTGAATCAAGCGAATAAATTCCTCTGCGACTACTTGAGACCAATTTTTGAGTGCGACGATTCGTCCAGAACCCGTCCAACTGGCCGAGTGCAAGGGGTTTCTCTACCAAGCGGCTAATTGGAAGGCGGCGCGGCGGGTGGTAGCGGACGTGGGGCACCATGCAGTGGAGTTTTTGCCGAGAGTGGGTTTCATTGTGACCAATTCGACTCTGCTGAGCCGGCGATGGTCCCACTATGAGGCGGCCTGAGATTTGGGATTGACCGTCCGATTCATACCGCGAGATCCCATATTCGGAGGCATTCGCAGAGGAGCTGAAGAAATAGCGGGACATGTGCCGTTACTTACGGCGCCACGCCACAAGTTCCAATCCTGCCACGAATGTTCGCCCCGGCATGGGGACTCCCGTGAGAATCTCGTACTGAGTGTTCGTCAAATTGGTCAGCTGCACAAACGGGTGGACGCGGCCGCCCGCGCGGGCAATGTAGAAATCCCATAAAGCATACGGGTCTTGGCCGAAACGCTCGACGATGCCCAGGCGCGAACGGGCGACGAGCTGATACGGAAGGGTGGACCGCCAGGACGCCACTCCGGAGTTCACCGGGAAGCTGAACGCGTAGCGCGACTCGATGCCGGGGAACGGCTCGCGAAATCCCCGCAGACCCGTGTAGCGCACTTCCACTTCCTGCGACCGCCCGAGAGGCGCAATGGCCGCGGCTTCAATACCCCGGAATCGAAGTTGCTGAATGTTGGTCGCCTGCCAGATTCCGGTGGGCGAATTCCGGGCATAGTCGATCACATCCTGTTCGTTTCTCTGGAAGAACGTCAGCTCTCCGCGCACCCGCCGCCACAGATTTGCATCAATGCCTGCTTCGGATGTCCACGCCCGCTCCGGGCGCAGGTTGGCCGAGCCACGGTTCGCGGGGTCGCTGTAGTAGAGGTCCGTCAGCGACGGCATGCGAAAGGCTCGATGGACTCCGGCGCGCAATTTTACCCCCGCGCCAAGCCAGTAGCCGAGGCTGATGGTGGGGCTAAACTGTCCTTGCCCGTACTTGTACATTTCCTCGCGCGCGCCCGCTTGGAATGAGAAGCGCTTCAAAGCCCGGGCATCGAATGCCAAATAAGCCGCGCCGCGCCCGCGCACGTGATCTCCCAAATTATTGCTGATAATTGAGTCCCGGTAACCCTCCATACCGTAGAAGAGCCGCATGTTCTCGCCGAGATTTTCCTTTCGCCGCACGGCCGCCTGGTAGCCAGCCAGCGCGTGGCGGTTGGTGTAGATCTCGGGCTGATAGCGGAACAAAACAAAATGGTCGGTGTGGCGGCGAAAGGCGAATGAAATGTCCGTTTTCCGGCCGAGTTCTTGATGCACGCCGGCAAACCACGTGCGCGTGCGTTCCCAGGAATTGAACGGACCGTAGAACTGGTCAGCGCCGAAGGGGCGATCGTTATGCGCGAGGGTAACTCGCGTCGACCCCCATGACGTCGGGATGGCCGTTGAGGAGAAGAGGACCAGATTCCGGTAATCGCGGTCGGGCCGAAAGCCGGAGGAAAAATCGCGGGAGGCGGCAAGCTGCTCCGTGAACTTACCGCGAACGAACGACAAGGAAACGCTTTGTTGATTGATTCCAAAATTGCCCATCGCCCCGCGTAGGCGGACTTCTGTTGCTTCGGGCGTTCGCGGGACAAAGTTGATCACTCCGCCGACAGCGTCCGAGCCGTACATCGTCGACCCGGAGCCGCGCAGGATTTCAACCCGGGAGAGGGCTTCCAGGGGAATAGGCAAGTCAAGATTGTGGTGGCCGGTTTGCGCGTCATTCATGCGGAAACCATCCAACAGGACGAGCGTCTGCCCGAAGGTCCCGCCGCGTATGGAGACGTCCACCTGAGTCCCGTTCACACCGCGCTCGCGCAGATCAATCGAGGGTTCGAGGCGCAATAAATCGGTCAGCGAACCCGAGAGCAATTCCAGACCTTTTGCGTCAACCAGCGTTACGGGCCGGTCGGCGTCCTCGAGCGGAATGGGTTCGAACACGCCCGTCACGACAACTGTTTCGGGCTTTGGGGCGGGTTGCGGGTCCTGGGCAGCGAGGGACACAAAGCAAAAAAGAAGCAGCGCCAACTGCCACGCGGCGATTTTGATTTGGCGCAAAAGCCGGCTATTGCAAAGATCGAGTCTGGTCATTCTGTCGTTCTCATCTGTATCCGGAATTGACTTTTTGGCCTTCCGGCAGTCAAAAATGTACATCCGTTTCGGTCCGACCGAGCACAATGTTTTCTCCGAGAGGGTCATCGGCTCCGAACCGCCTTTCCAGAAGTCCTCGAAACCCGTTGTCGCCACTGATGAAACCGGATTTTCCAGACACCACTTCCTTCGGGGTCTTTCCTGGGATCGCGATTTCTTCATCGCCGCAACCGGTGGCTCTACCCTGCGCGGATCGTGAGAGCCGCCATCCTTTGCAACATCGCTCCGAACAGCCGCCGGGTCAGATGACCCTCCGCCAACAACAACCAATAATAGCGGGCATGTTTCACCAGCCTCCCGCCCGTCTTCACCAGCCGCTGCTGGAGACTCGTCAAAGACCAGTTCCCGATTCTTTGCGGCAAAGCTAGATGCCGCCAAAGGTTCCCCAGGTTATAGGCGATCACGCTCAGCCACAGCCGTACCTCGTTCGACCGGAAGCGATTGCAACTGAGCCGAGTCATCTTCACCGCCTGCATTCCTTCCTTGATCCACTGCTCGGCGGTCCCTCGCTTGTTGTAGAACCGCACGACCGCCCGGCTCGGCAGCGTCAGGTTGGTCACAATAAACCCGACTCGCGGTAACAACTCTCCCTCATGATGCTCCGCCTTGGCCACCACCCTTCGCGCCGTTTTCCAACTGACCGCCTGATAGAGAAAACTCTTATACCAGACCACCGGCTTGTGGCTGGGCCTTCCCACCGGGCGCACCGCCAGTTCGGCTATATCCCGTTCCAGATTGTCGTTGGAAGGAATGCGGATGGCGTACTTCACGACCCGCTCCTCCAGAGCTTCGTAAATCTCCGGCTTGGCAAAGGCCGCGTCGGCGCGAAACGCGACTTCCTTGCCCATCCGTTGTTGGCGCTCGATCCCCGGCAGCAACAACTCCTCCCAACCCTCCGCGCTGTGAGCGTTGCCGGGACGGAGCTTCGCCGCCAGACAATCGCCTTCTCGGTTAAACAGCAAGAGCGGGTGAAAGCAGGTCGATTCGAAGTGCCCGTTGTAGGCACCCTGCTCCTGCTCCCCGTACACCGGAATCTCCGTCGAGTCCATGTCCAGCGCAGTTCGGTACGTCGAACCCAACGCTTCTGCTTTGCCGATCAGTTCCCGGTTCAGTCGTGCCAGCCCGGCGAAGTTCCCCTCCTCAGCCAGCAATTCTGTCTCGAAGGTCTGCAACCGGGAAGGCAGTGCTGCTCCTCGATCCCAAATCTTCTCGGAGCCGATCAGCCGGAAAGTCGGGTCCTGGGACAGCCGCTCGGCATCGTTCACATCCTCGTACCCAGCGAGGCGACTGTACACCGACTGCCGCAATAGGTCCGCAAATGAAAACCGCGCATTGTTTGCCCGAGAGTCTGTCAGGTGCTGTTCTATAAGTTCCCCGAATGCCAATCGTTCGTCCAACTCCCGAACCAGAATCAAGCCGCCATTGGATGTGACTCGCGATCCCTGAAAACCGATCCGCAGAAACCGGTTGAAAGACAGTTGAAATCCCTGTTTTTGGCTTTCACCCATTGGGTTTACACCTCCAGAAGGCAATGTCGATGCTCGAACCCGCATCAATATTGACGTTGGAGGTTAGCAGTAAGTTGCCTTTGCGTTTTCAAAATGGAAATGCGGGATTCGGCAATTTCCCGCTCTGGTTCTTGACGACTCCGAAGCGAGTGACCAAAACCAATGGCCCTGGTGGCAGACCAGCATTATTACGGTCGGCGAGGACGCGTAAAGACCGGCAATGGAGCGAAGCTTGAATGGCTCGTGCAGGTACGAAAGCGAGAGCATGAGCTGTTTGGCCATACGACCTGCTATAGACCGACGCCACCTCATAAATCTACAACGATCTGTTCAAGATCTGCTCAAGCATCGCTAAATCAATATGCTCGAGAATCAGCGTGGCCAGAGAATCGAGTGCCTTGGCCGCTTGTGAAATGCTGATGGGCAGAAGTGGCGCCCAGCTTCGACGTAAGCGCAGATCATTGAGGATACGACGACGGAAAGCTGGGGCGTCAAACACTCCATGCAAGTACGTTCCCCACACTGAACCGTTGGCAGACACGGCCCCATCAAGGCGGTCAGTGGCCCTTCCGCATTCACTGGTGATCCTAAACAGAGGCCGGATGGGCTGGGCGCATTGCGTTTGCCCCATGTGAATCTCGTAGCCATCGATTTCTTCCTCATGATCTAGGCTCAGGGCACGCACCTGTTTTGTGATCTTTTGGGGCTCAAACGTGGTTGTGCTCTCGAGGAGACCCAAACCTTCCATCGAGGGAGTACTCGATTCAATCTCCATGGGGTCGCGCAACTCCCGGCCCAGCATTTGATAGCCGCCGCAGATTCCCGCGACGGAAGTGCCGGATTCGTGGCAATGACGGATGTAATCAGCAAGCCCCGAGGATCGCAGGTATGCAAGGTCAGCCATAGTGCTTTTGGACCCCGGTATGATGAGCAGGTCGGGAAGCGGTTCGCCAAGCTGCGGTACCTCCGCCAGGTAGCGCAGGCCCACGTCGGGCTCGAGTTCGAGGCTGTCAAAGTCCGTGGAGTTCGAAATATGCGTCAGAAGAACGACCTGGATCAGCAGCCGTGTGGGATCCTGAATCCAAGGCCCCTTCCATTTTGAATCGGGAAGGCCGTCCTCCTCCGCCACCGCGAGATCTTTGAGGAAGGGCAGCACTCCAAGGACTTTCTTGCCTGTTCGGTTCTCGAGAAACTCCAGACCTCCTTGTAAGAGCGAGATGTCTCCCCGGAACTTGTTAATAATGAATGCCTTGACCATCGCGCGCTCCGCGACAGTGAGTAACTCGAGTGTTCCTACCAGCCAGGCGAACACGCCGCCGAGATTTATGTCACCTACAAGGACAACAGGGGCGGAGGCCATGCGGGCCACCGCCATATTGACGATGTCGAACGGTCGCAGATTGACCTCGGCAGGGCTACCGGCACCCTCGATGACGACGATATCGTGTTCCTGTAAAAGCCTCTGAAAAGATTCCCGAATGACCCCTAGCAGGTGAGGTTGATACTCGTGATACTCACGTGCGCTCATCACCTTGACGGCTTTCCCCAATACCACGACTTGAGCGCCGATTTCGCTACTGGGCTTTAGCAGGATCGGATTCATTTCCACTCGTGGTTCGATCCCGCAGGCTTGGGCTTGGAACGCCTGAGCCCGCCCGATTTCGCCGCCTTCGGTGGTGACGTACGAGTTGTTGGACATGTTCTGCGCTTTAAAAGGAGCGACTCGAAATCCCGCCTGCCGGAAATATCGGCAGAGGGCAGCCGTCACCACACTCTTCCCTACGTATGAACCCGTTCCCTGAATCATGATCGTGCGTGCGGCCATGTCTAGGTCCTCCTCTGGGCAGCAAGGGTGTCTCCCGCTTGGCGCAAGGTCTCCAGCAGGCAACGGTTTTCCTTCCGGGAGCGAATCGCCACGCGGATGTATCTTTGACCCAGCCCCCGGAAGTCCGTGCAGTCGCGAATGAGGATGTGCATCGCCTCAAGTTCCCTTCGCAGGTCGGTGGCCCGAATCGCTGGATGTTGGATACGCACCAGGAGGAAGTTCGCCTCTGAGGGATACGGCTCAAGCCATCCAAGCCTTAAAAGACCTGCGGACAGATACTGGCGTTCTCTGGCGATGAGGTTGAGTGACTTTTCCCGAAAAGTGGAGTCCGCAATCGATTCTGCCGCCGCGATCACCGCCACGGTATTCAGCGACCATGGTTCTTGCTGACGGGAAAATTCTTCCACCAAGCTGCGGTGGGCCACGAGGTATCCAATTCTCAAACCTGGAATTGCGAAGAATTTCGTGAAGGAGCGTAGCACAATAAGGTAACGCTGCTGGCTGGCCCGCCTGGCAAGCGAGGGCTGAGAGGTGAAATCGATAAACGACTCATCGACAACGAAATGAATTCGTCCTCTATGGCAGACGTCGACGATGGCTGACAGCATTTCGGGGGGGATCACAGCGCCCGTCGGATTATTGGGATTGGCAAGGATGAGCATATCGGGCGCTTCATTCTTAAGAGCACGAAGAAATTCATTCAGCTCGATTTGGAAGCACCTCTTGGGTTCGAGCCGGTATTCACCGATGCGGCAGCCTGCGCACCGAAGCGCGGCAGAGTATTCGGAGAAGGCAGGCTGAGCCAGCAGTGCTTTTCGGGGCTTCAAATGGCGCGGGATGAGATGAAGCAGTTGTGTGGCGCCGTTGCCAAAAAGAATACTTTCCGGATCGATGTTTTCGCAGGAAGCAATCAAGCTGCGGAGGTCTGCCTTGCGCTGGTCCGGGTAATGGCAGACCAGACTCAATTCTTTTTTCAACCTGCGGCGCACTCGCGGCGAGAGTCCCAAGGGATTGATACTGGCGCTAAAGTCCATGATCGCCGATACCGGTACGCCGAGCCGCTTGGCGGCCCCGAAGATATCACCGCCATGTCTCGCTACGGGCATAGGAGTTTCCCAATCAAAGCCGCAAGCCCGACTGAAACCAGGAGCGCTAATGCCGAGGTGAAGTAAAGCAGGTATCGCACCTGGGGGTACAGTTCCGGTTTGAGTTCCCGAACGGGCTTCCCAAGATGCGCCTTGCGGACTGGCTGGCCACCATAGAAATTGGTCCCTCCGAGCCGCACACCGAGGGCTCCGGCATAGGCCGCTTCAGGGTATCCACTGTTTGGACTAGGCTGCAAGTGGGCATCTTGCCGGACGGCGTGGTAGGACTCATTCCAGCCGAGGCGCAAAGCGAACGATCCGGCTATCACCAATACTGCCGTCAGACGCGCGGGCACGAGGTTTACAACATCGTCCAGGCGCGCCGCTGTCCAGCCAAAATCCCGATAGCGATCATTTTTGTAACCGATCATGGAATCCAAAGTATTGATGGCCTTGTAGACCAGCGCCAAAGGTACTCCTCCAAGAGCAAGATAGAACAGGGGCGCGACAACTCCATCCGAAGTGTTTTCCGCCACCGTCTCGACGACGGCGCGCACAATCTCGGGCTCGTCCGCCGTTCCGGTGTCACGACCTACGATCATCGCCAAGGCAGATCGCGCACGATCGAGGCGGCCACTTCGGAGGTAACCGAGAACTTCCCCTCCCGCACGGTCCAGGCCCCGTACCGAGAGTGTGGTGTAAGCGAGGTAAATTGCCGTAATCGACGCGGCCAGAGCCGAGAACTCGCGTATCCGTTTCAGCAGCAGCCAGGAGCCCAAGCCCACAGAAGAGATGATGAACAAAGTCGTGAGAGCGCCTGCCAGGCGCAGGGTCCGTGGAGTGGGGGCAAGTTTCCGGCAAGTTTTCTCCAGGGCCTTGGTCGCGAAGCCGAAAAGCCGGACCGGATGGGGCAACCAGGGTGGATCGGCGAATGTCAAGTCGGCTAAGTAAGCCAGCAAGATTTGCAGGTCCTTCACAACAATGGCCGCCTTTCAAGACTAACCCAACGCAGAGAACCGTCACGACAGAGGCTGTGCGTGGATCTGTGTCCCCTGGCTCCAATCGAGCTTCACGGCCGCCCCCGGAGGAATCAATCCGGAGAAAAGTTCCGGGTGAAGGATCTCCGCCAGTATTTCGAGTCCGTTGACGGTGCGAGGTCCCGGCCGGCTGAAGTAAGACGGACTGTCCACGATGTATACGCGCCCGGCAAGCACGGCGGGAAGGCTGTTCCAGCCCGCGCGGGTTGAAAGGCGGTCCATTTCGCCTAAGGTTCGCTCAATCTTGTAGCCGCAATGCATAACGACCAAGACTTCGGGGGCGTATTCAACCACCTGCTCCCACGGGATGACGGTCGAGGGTGCGCCTTCGTTGCCCAAGCCGTCGATTCCACTTGCGAGACGTATCATCTCCGGTACCCAGTGGCCACCTGCCATTGGCGGATCCATCCATTCCATGCAGAACACTCGCGGACGCGAGGTGACGGCCGAGGCCGCCTCAGCGACCCGGGCGATCCGTTCCTGGAGCGAGAGCGTCACGGCCCGTGCCCGCTCCTCTCGTTCCGTCACTTCACCGACGGTCAGAATATTGCCGAGAATCTGGCGGAGATTGTTGGGTTCGAGAGAAATAATACGGCGAGGCCCAGCCAAAATCCTTGCCGCCTCCCGCACCTGCGCGACTGGAATCGCGCAAACGCTGCAAAGCTCCTGGGTTAGTATCACGTCGGGATCAATCTGCCGAAGCAACTGCTCGTCGATGCGGTACAGGCTGTGGCTAGGATGACGATGCGCGCTGACCGCCCCGTGGATCTCCGTGCTACGCAGTGTGGAGGGAAGATCGCTGGTCGAGACCACGGGTTTTGTCCTGACTTCGGGCGGATAATCGCATTCATGGGAGACTCCCACCAGATTGTCCCCGAGGCCCAGTGCATACACGATCTCAGTCGCGCTCGGAAGAAGGGAAAGAATTCGCATGCTAGTCTCCTTTTGGAAGTCCTTCTTTTACCGAAACTGATAACAGCATAAAACTTGCCCACTCACCCACAACTCATTGCTCTTTCGCGCGGTCGCGAAGTCGGGATGCCGGAAGGACGATGGGGGCTCGGCCGTTACCCGTCCGCACAATCTCCACAGGCCCGCCATAAGCCTCTTCCACGAAGTCAGCGCGCAACACGGCCTCCGGCGTACCCTCGGCCAGCACAGCCCCTCGATGCAGGATCAGGAGGCGATTAAAGTACCGCCCGGCCAGATTCAAATCATGGATTGCGGCCACAACAGTGAGACCCCGATCGCGATTGAGCTCGGCGACCAAATCCAGGATTTCAGCCTGCCGGGTGATATCGAGCAGATGTGTCGGTTCATCCAGTAGCAGGATTTCCGGTTCCTGGGCGAGCGCCATGGCGATGATGACCCGCTGGCGCTCCCCGCCACTCAGTTCGTTGATGATCCGGCCGCCGAGGTCGAGGGTATCCGTCAATTGCATCGCCTGCTCGACCGCGCGCCGGTCGTCCGCCCGGAAACCTCGCAGCAAGCCTAAATGCGGCGTGCGTCCAAGCTCAACGATTTCTCGCGCCGTGAAAGCAAACGGGATCGCCAAATCCTGGGGTACGACGGCAATCTTGCGCGCCAGCTCTGGCCGAGGCACGGTGTGAAGTCTGCGTCCGTCCAGGAGAATAGAGCCTCTGCTCGGGGGCCGTGCGCCGCTCAAGAGTTTCAACAGCGTAGTTTTTCCTACGCCATTGGGACCGAGGACAGCGATCCGCTCGCCGGCGCGGATATCCAGGGAGATGCCCGTAAGGACCCGCTGGCCGTCGTAGTCGAAGCACACTTGAGAAACGCAAATAATTGCCATGCTCAAAACCTGTACTCTCGCTTGGTCCGGCGCAAAAGGAGCAGGAATGCCGGGCCACCCACGAGGGCGGTCAGAATACCGACAGGCAACTCATTCGGGGGCATTACGACCCGAGCGAGCAGGTCGGTTGTCACCAGGAATGCCGCTCCGCCGAGAGCCGCCAGCGGGAGCAAACGGACATGATTTGGTCCAAACAGCAGCCGCAGGAAGTGGGGTACGATGAGCCCCACAAATCCGATTAAGCCGCCAGCCGACACTGCCGCGGCGGTGAGGAGTGACCCAACGACGATCACAGCGGTCTTCTGGCGTTCCACCGCGATTCCGAGATATTCGGCACATTCCTCTCCGAGCGCGAGACCATTCAAACTCCTTGCCAGCGTGAGCGCACCAGCAATGCCGGCGGCCACGATGAGTGCGATGAGTCCGAGTTGGCTCCAGTGCTCAATCCAAATTCCACCCAGTAGCCAAGAGTGAATGAGGCGCGTGTTGAACTCGAAGCGTTCATTAACAATGAGCAAGAAAGAGACGCTGTAACCAAGAATAATGCTAACCGCGAACCCAACCAGCAACAGCGTCACCACCGGTGTTCGCCCCCCCACACGGGAGAAACGGTAGACGAGCACCATCGTTCCCAAGGCTCCGAGAAATGCCAGCGTCGGAATGGCGCCGAAGCCCAGAATCGAGAAATGGGAAAAAAGGACCGCTCCCAGGCTGGCTCCGAAAGCCGCGCCGCCGGAAGTGCCAATCACGTACGGATCGGCCAAGGGATTTCGGAAAAGTCCCTGAAAAAGAACTCCTGCCACTGAGAGTGCTGCTCCCACCAGCGCCGCCGCCAGAACCCGCGGCAACCGTATCTGGAAAATGATGGTTTCGTCACTATGCGGCCATGTTTGGGGCAAGTGGACAAAACCCGTGCGGTTGAGGACCATGCAAACAATTTCTTTGGAAGGAACGTCCACGGCGCCAATGCCGGACGCCAACACAACACTCACGGCGACCAGCACTACGAGCAGCCCTAAACCGGCGCGGAAACGCAGGGTGGAAGACAAAGCTGCCGTGTGGGTGCGCTTCGACATATCTCCGGTCGTGGGCGGCGGTTCCTGTGTTGAGACGGACATGTTGGCCTTTCTCAGGTGCTTCAACGTCGGATCAAATCGCTACTTCCGCTTCCATGCCTCCCCACCGATGGTTAGTTTGATCCCGATGCGAAAGTTAAAGGGTAGGGCGGGGTATCCGAAAGCTCCTTGATAATGTTCATCCAGGAGGTTTCCAATGCTGGTGTAGAGCGTGACGTCGCGGTGAACCTCGTACCAGCCGCTCCAGTCGATAAGTTGATAGGCGTTGAGCAGGTTCCGGTTGGGCAAAAGCAACGTGTTGCCATAGAAGGCATCCGAAAGGAAGGTGGTGTCATCGGACCGGCTGGCAAAATAACCTGTGGCGGACATCCCGAATCGTCGCTTGGAAAAGATGAGCGCCATGCTTCCGGAATTCGGTGGCACGCGGAAAGGCCTGCCGCCTACGAGGGGAGAATAGGCCCCGATCGGAGTGTTGGGGAAAGCCGGATTATAAGCCGGCGTCTGGGCGCTACTGGCAAACGACTGCGTCACAACGGCGGCGGTGTGGGTGTACTCCGCCTTCAGCCTGAAATCCCGGCTGAGCTGGGCCTCCAAATCCACCTCGGTTCCCAGACTGCGATAGGAATTTGAGTTGACGGTAGCTCCGAAGGGAAGCGCAGCGGCGACCGGGTCCGGGACGCCGAGTTGCGGAAGCCGGCTCTTGTCCACAAAGGCAATCAAGTCAAAGAAGCTCTCGCGAAAACCGGTAACCCCGAGGCGGGCTCGTCCGCCCCATAACGATTGCTCAACTCCCCAGTCGAAGTTCCTGCTTCTCTCAGGCCGAATGGGAGAAACACGGTACTTCGAAATCAGCTCCGGCCCGTTCGGCAGAGTAGAGAGCAGATTGAATAGCGACGACCCTTGATGGAAGATGCTGGGCTCGTCAATCCCCGTGCCGTAATTGAATCTCAGCTTAGTGCCGCCGAAGAACGAGCCGGAGGACGGCCGGCGCACATAGTATGCGATTGAAACACGGGGCGTGGCCGCGAACCCATAGACAGCGTTATCTTCAAAGCCCACTCCTGCGGTGGCAAAGGCCCGGTGGCCCAGGCTGCCGTGAGCTTCCATGAAATAGCCAAAGTTGTTGCGATAGGTTGGAGACAGAGTGGCGCCGGACTCGGTATAGCCGCTTTCGTGATTGTACCGAATGCCGGCGCTCGCGCTTAGATCCTGTTTAAAGGCGTAATTCGATAGGGCGTAGAGCGACTGCACGGCGGTATGGGAATCGTAGAGGCTCGGATAGGCGCCTCCATAGTTGAGAATGGCCTGGCCACTCGAGCAGAATCCATTGGCGCCGCAGAGGGTGACCGGGTCCCCGAGATAATTTCCTTCAAAGGGTAATCCCGTAGGCGCGGGATCGTCGTAGTGGTACCGAAGGCTCGTGGAAGTCAGTTGGAGTGAATTCCGCCACTGTGACGTGGTCTGGTTCTGCACCTTGATTCCCATATAGGTGTCTTGCTCCCTTTGGAAGGCATCGTCCGGGATACCGTAAAGAGCCAGCGCGTTGGAAACACCCAAACCGGTTGCCGTATGGCGAATCGTGAAACGAACATCAGTGCTTTGGTTCGCCTGCCATCCGAAGTTTCCAGAGAATGCCCCGTTATGAAAGGAGCTATTGGGAAGGCTGTTTTGGGTGTCGAAGCGCATGAAATCCGTGAAATAATCGAATTGGTGAAAAGCACCCCCCAGTGAAGCTTCCTGGCGCAAAGTGTGAAAATTTCCACCGTCTACCGAGTAGGTGAACTCTGGAATCGTAGAAGAGCCCCGGCGAGTAGTGACATGGATCACGCTCCCCAGGGCGTCGGCTCCGTACAGAACGCTGTTGGCCCCTCGAAACACTTCCACCTGGTTCGCACCACTGGCCGAAAGGTTGGCGAACTCGAACGCTCCCCCAATGTCGTTAGCGGGAATACCGTCGATCAGCACCTTATTGAACTCACTGTTGCCGCCGCGCGCGAAAACCGAAGTCGTGCCACCTCGTTGGCCGGTTTGCACGACGGCGAGCCCGGGCACCTGGCGGAGCACGTCGAGCAGATCCAGTTTGTTAAAGGCATCCAGTTCAGATTGATCAATAACGGTCACCGAAGCGCCCACCTGCGATTCCGGCAAACTGGTGCCGGTATCCGAAACCACGATATGCTGCCGCAGTGTGCCCATTTCCAGCATCACTTCGATGCTGACCGTTCGATCTGGCGCGAGATGCACGGGCTGGCTTTCCTGCTGTGCGAATCCGGGTGATTCGACTCGGACGAGGTATTGGCCAACGTCAACCGGCGAGAAAGCAAAGTTTCCTTCCTGGTCCGTCTTCGTAACGCCGGCTACTTTCCCGTTCTGAAGCAAGGTTACGTCCGCATTGGGGACAACCGCTCCGAGCGGATCGACAACCTTGCCCCCAACCGTACCGGTCGCACTGGCCCCTGCGATGGAAGCGAAAACGGTGATGAAAAATGTCAAAAGCAGAATGCGGGTCGTTGAGCGGGATTTAGACTTAAACATACTGTCCTCCTTTTCCCTCGAAAGAGTGGACTCTGACAAACGCTGGCAAGACCGGTCTCCTGACTCGCGACGCATTCCCCATCGCCTGTGCCTTCCCACCCATGCTGGCAGTGGCTTGTAACAGGCTTCTACCGTCGCTTACAGTTGCGGGGCAGTGGCGGATTTTCACCGCGCTTCCCGTTCATCTCACCATGAGTTTTCTGTGATCTTCTCCTTCGAACTAAAACTCGATTCCTTTTTGAGCCACAATACCCTCGCGAAAGGGATGTTTGATTTCGCGCATTTCCGTGACCATGTCTGCGATTTCGATGACCTCGGGCTTGGCATTGCGCCCGGTCAGGATCACGTGGAGCATCGCGGGTTTCTTCTTCAAGAAGTCCACCACGTTTTCCACGGGCAAAAAGCCATAGCTGAGCGCGTAGTTGATCTCATCCAGAATGACCAAATCATACTTTCCGGACAGAATCTCTGCGCTGGCCGCCTGCCAGGCCTCTCGGACCATGCGCTTGTCAACTTCAATATCCTTGCTTTCCCAGGTGAAACCGTGTCCCATCGGACGGATTTCGAAGGTCTCTAACTTCGGAGCGCTCCGCAGCTCGCCGTACTTCCATTTTCCTTTGAAGAACTGGAGCATGCTCACCTTCATCCCATAACCGCAGGCGCGTAACGCGACCCCCAATGCCGCCGTGGTCTTACCCTTCCCGTTTCCGGTGTTGACGATGATCAGGCCCTTCTTTTTCTTCGCCGTGGCTCCGGCGCGTTCGATACTCACCTTCATGGGCTACCTCTCCTGGATTAGAAAGCTTCGGGATGAAGCTCTTTCGCGAGCTGCTCCAACGCATCAAAAACCACGGGGCTCGGATGAAAGAGCCGCTCGCCCATGTAAATCAAGTGATTATCCCTGACCGCCTCGAGCTGGTCCCATCCGGCGTGGGCTTTGAGATCTTCCCCCGTAACCCCCCCATGGGCGCCTCGGACCAGCAAGACGAAGTCAGGTGATCGGCGTAGCACTTCCTCCAGGCTGATTTGGGGCCACGCCTGAGGCATATCAGCGGTAATCGACTCTGCTCCGGCAGCCGAGATAACATCGTTAATGAACGATTTGCTGCCGGCCGTGATTACCGGGTCATGCCAGATCACGACGAGAACCTTAAGTCGCGGCAGCCCCTTCACGCGAGCGGTCACGGCCACACGTTGCTCCTCCAGGCGCTTCAACAACCTCCGAGCGTCACTGCTGCGGTTGAGCGCGTCGCCGATGTGTTGGATCGATGCCATGATCCCCTGCAAGCCTTGGGGATCCACCACGAAGACCGGTATCCCCACATGTTCCAGCTTTTCAAACGTCTCCTGACGGTTGATTTCAGCCATGGCCAAGACCAAGTCAGGATGAAGCGAAACGATTTTCTCCAATGAGGCATCGGTCAAGCCACCCACACTCGGCTTCATCTGCGCCTCCGGCGGGTAATCCGTAAAGTCAGTCACGCCCACCACGGCTGCCCCCAGACCCAGCGCATAAACCGTTTCGGTGAGGCTCGGAGCCAGACACACAACACGCTGCGGGTCATCGGGTAGACGTACGTGCCGGCCCAGGACGTCCTTAAGATCTCGGGAAGCCAGCACAGGGGCGCAGGCCAGGAGATACAAACCAATCAAAATCGTCACTCGCTTGAAAGATCTCAGCATGAGTCTGCCGCCTTCGAGAACTTCTTCTGCTTCGCCCGCTGCACGTTTTCGACGAAAGTTGCCGCAAGGTCCGGACAGGACAGGAAGTGGAGATGAATGTAGCTCGCCAACACGTTCTTGATGTGGAAGCCTTCAGCTTCATCACGTCTGGCCAGCGTGTAACTGACACTGTACGTTTGATCCATCGGCCCGGACTCTATGATCGTCGAACAATGGAAGCTGTGGCCGCGAGCGCGGGTCCCGGCAACTCCGCAAAGACAATCCTCCGTCAGGCAGACTTCCGCATAGCCGAATTTCACCAAGCGATCGGTCATCTGCACACCCAAGGGAAGAATGCCCGCCATAGGAAAACTTTTGCCGTCGCGGGTCACGATTTTGTTGCCCAGATACATCAGGCCTCCGCACTCGGCGTAGATAGCTCCCCCTTCATCGGCGAATTGCTTCACCGAGGCAATCATTTCCTCATTCGTGCTGAGCTGGTCGGCGTAGAGCTCCGGATACCCACCGCCGAAGTAGAGGGCGTCGAGCCTTGTGGGCAGTCTGGCGTCCTTCACGGGACTGAATTCCACAATTTCAGCGCCAGCCGCCCGAAGCGCATCGAGGTTGTCTTCATAGTAGAAGCAAAAAGCTCGATCACGAGCGACTCCGACGCGCACGCGGGAGCTCGCCGGTGCTGAGTGTCCGGCAGGGGGGGGCGCACCGAAAGACGCAGCAGATTCGAGTAGCTTCTCCAGATCGATGTCCCCTTCCGCTATTTCGGCGAGTAAGGCCAACTTCGAGTCCGGCAGGAGGTCTTCACCGGCGGTAAACAACCCAAGGTACCGTTCGGGTATTTGAATCCGCTCGTCTCGCGGCATGTATCCCAGCGGAGCAGCGCCGCACCCGCTTTCAACCGCGTCACGTAGCAAGGCATAGTGGGTGGGCCCCGCAACTTTATTGAAGATCACACCTCGTATTCTCAATTTAGGATCAAAGGTCTCAAATCCATGGACCAGAGCAGCCACGCTCCGCGCCACCGAGGAGGCATCCACCACCAGTACGACGGGAAGGCTCAGCAGCTTTGCCATTTCTGCCGTGCTGCCCGCCTCGGATTTTCCGCTCGCGCCGTCGAAAAGCCCCATGACTCCTTCCACTACACAAACATTAGCGCCCGCCGCACTGCGACAGAAGATGTCGCGATTTCGGTCGGCAGAGAGCATCCAGCCGTCCAGGGTGCGTGATGAGCGTCCACAGGCGCGTGTGTGGTGTCCGGCGTCGATGAAGTCCGGCCCGCACTTGAAAGGCTGGACCTGCATTCCCCGTCTCCGGAAAGCCGCCATCACGGCCAGCGTCACGGTGGTTTTGCCGACCCCACTTGCCGGGCCAGCAACAACGAATCCTTTAATCATCTCAGCCATTGATGCAGCGCACGACTGCGCCCTTTTCCATAAAGTCGATTACGTTAACCGCGCAAGAATCCTGCGCCAATCGAAACAAGTTTCGCGCGGGCATGCCCAGGACTCTCCCCAGAGTGAAGCGAATTACGCCGGCGTGGGTGACGATGAGGGCGCATTGCCCTCGATTCGCTGCGACAATCTCGCGTACCCCCGTTGCTATGCGCTTCTTGAACCGGCTGAGGGGCTCGGCGCCGGGGATCGTCTGGCGCGGAAACCGCTCAATCCATAAGGCGGCCAGCTTTGGAAAGCGCCTGACGATCTGATTCCACGGGAGCCCTTCCCACTGACCGAAGTGCATCTCCCGCAACTCCGGCCGAACATCCACTTCGAGCCCGAAGTTACGAGCGACGGCGTCTGCGGACCGGCGCGCACGTCGCAAATCGCTCGAATACACGGCTCGGACAGGATATCGGGAGCACTTCTCACAGAGGAGACGCAGTTCCCGCCGGCCAGCACTCGTCAGGGAAACATCCCGGTGACCCTGAAAGCGCCCATTGCCCTCCGCGGTCGCATGCCTGACCAGGAGTAGCCGACAAGTTGTTGCGGGTAAGCCCCTGTTACTCCAAAGTTTTCTTTCCCCAGTTTTCATAAAAGATCAGTTCTTCCAAAGGAAGTCGCGCGAGCCAGCCCGCGCTTTCCAATTCCGGGCGCGGCGCAAATTCCGATGCGTATCCGACACAAAGGTAAGCCACGGGGATGACGTGAGAGGGAATTCCCAAAACCTGACGAAGCTTGACGGGATCAAAAACACTCACCCAATCCACGCCTATTCCCTCGGCCCGCGCCGCCAACCAGAAGGTCTGCACTGCACAACACGTGCTGTAAACGTCGGTTTCAGGAATGGTGTGGCGTCCCAGCACATGTGGCCCATTGCGGATAGGATCGCAGGTAAAGCAGATGTTGAGCGGGGAATCCAGAATCCCCTCCAGTTTCAGGCGCGAGTAAATCTCACGCTTCTCGCCTTCAAATACCTTGCTTGCCGCCTCGTTTGCCTCCTGGAAGGGATTCTTCACCCCCCTCTTCACGTGCTCGCTCCGTATGATGATGAACGACCACGGTTGCATGAACCCCACCGAGCCGGCGTGATGAGCTGCATCCAGCAGTTTGTAGAGCAGCGCGTCCGGAACCGGATCGGAAAGAAAGTGCCCGCGCACATCACGTCGCTTGTAAATGGCGTCGTAGACCCCTTGCTTTTCACAAGCGCCAAACTCTTGTGAAGGATTTCGCTTTGGAATGCTATCCTCCATTATCGCAGGACGACGCCGGTCAAATAGACCGCCACTTCCGCGATCTGGTTCGTTGCCCCTAGGCAGTCGCCGGTTACGCCCCCAATCCTGCGGCGGTAATAGGCCCCGGTCGCTCCCGTAATTACAACCGCTGCTAACATCACCCACAACGCCTTCGCCCCGAGAGCAACCCCCACAACAGCGACGGTCAGGAGAGTTCCCGTTACAAGAGAGAAAGTCGTAATTTTCCCGGCCATCCGGGCGCCCTGCCCGCTTTGCTCCCGAGCGGAGGGCAAGAAGAAAGCAAGTGGCAAGGCGGTCCAACGGCAGGTCACTTGACCCGCCACCAGATAGCTGTCAAACCTTTGCGGCGGAATGTTAGTAAGAAAAACAAAACGGGCGAGCAATGCGAGCGCGATAGCCAGTGCGCCAAAACTTCCTACCGGGCTGTCCCGCATGATGCTGAGAATCTGATCCTTTCCCCAGCCGCCACCGAACCCGTCTGCGGCGTCTGCTAGTGCGTCTTCGTGGAGACCGCCCGTGATGGTAACGAGGAAGACGAGAACGATAACGATCACAACGTCGTGGGCGACAAACTTGGAGAAAACATGATTCAAGATTATGGCTCCTGCACTCACCAGTAATCCCACGAGAGGGAAAAACACGGCCGAACTCGACAGGGCATCCGGCCCACCTTGCATCTCATGGGGTACCGGTAGTCTCGTTAAAAAGGCGACTGCGCCCAGGAAGAGATTCACGAGCCTCCTCATGCCGATGCCTCGCTGACGCCGGCCGACGAGAAGGTCGCCATCTCATCGAATAGCTTCGCAGCCGCCTCAATCAACGTCATAGCCAAGGCTGCGCCCGTACCTTCACCGAGTCTCATATGCAAATCCAGCAGGGGTGTTTCTCCGATGAACTCCAGCAGTGCGGCGTGCCCCGGTTCCGACGACCGGTGGCCGGCAAAGAGAAATTGCCTGACCTTGGGCTCCAGGGAGCAGGCGATGGCAGCCGCCGCGGTTGAGATAAAGCCATCGATGACCACCGGAATTCGCCGGGATGCGGCACCGATGGTCAAGCCCGTGAGCCCGGCAATTTCCAGGCCTCCAACCTTTCGCAACAGGTCGAGAGGGTCGGATGGGTCGGGCCGGTTTACCTCCAGGGCTCGCTCGATGACCTCGATCTTCCGTCTCAGGCCGGGCTCATCCAGACCAGTCCCCCGTCCTGTCACCTGTGCTACCGGCCGTACCGTCAGGACGGAAGTGATGGCGCTGGCGGCTGTTGTATTGCCGATTCCCATCTCGCCGGTTCCGATGAGGGTGTGGCCCTGCTTCTCGGCCATGGCCGCCAACTCAATGCCGATACCCAGCGCCGAATGAAGCTCGGCTTCACTCATCGCAGGCTCCCGGGCCATGTTCCTGGTTCCGCGACAGACCTTCGCGTGCACGAGACCCGCGACTTCACCCATTTCACCGTCGACACCGATATCCACAACCACCACCTCGATCCCACAATGCCGGGAGAGGACATTGATCGCCGCCCCTCCGGAAAGGAAATTGAGTACCATCTGACTGGTCACCGCTTTGGGATAGGCGCTAACTCCCTCCTCGGTAACGCCGTGATCCGCAGCCAGGGTAAAGATCACCTTCTTGGTGCATCGAGGGCGCTCTTCCTCGCGGATCGCGACCAGGCGGGTTGCAATCTCTTCCAGACGGCCGAGGCTTCCCAGGGGCTTGGTCAGACTATTCAACCGGGCCACGGTCCGCGCTCGCCATTCCGGGGCGAGCAATGGCACGGACGCAAGACTGTCGCGAAAAGTGTTCCCGTCTTTGCTGTATTCGATGAGTGTCATCTTCCTACCTCTTAATGCCCACGACCTTTTGACCTTCGACCCTCAGGGCCGTTACGTGGGCATTCGGTTGAGGGAAATTCCAAAGCCTGGCCAGTGGCGCTCCCGTCGCGGCGCACACGAGGAGGGCATTGATCACCCCGTGACTGACGATCAGGACGTCGCTGCCTGTGGAGGTCTCCGTGAGCTCGTGCAAGAAGCCTGCGGCCCGACTATAGGGTTCTTGCAGTGACTCCCCGCCACGGGGTCGCACACGATCCGGCCGCAACTGCCACCCCTCGAATTCCTCTGGAAAATCACGGGTGATCCGGCCCATCGTCAGCCCGGTCCAGACCCCGTGGTCAATCTCCCGCAGGCGCGGCTCAATAATCACCGGGCAGTCTCTCACGTGGCTTTGGAGCAGCGTGGCTGTGTGGAGCGCGCGCCAGAGCGGGCTCGTGTACACCTTCAACGCCCGCAGACTCGAAAAGCGTTGGGCGATCTGCCTACCCTGATGGATCCCGACTTCGTTCAGCCTCACATCTAAAATCCCTTGTAACCGCCCGTCGCGGTTCCAGTCGGTTTCGCCATGACGAACCAGATAGATCCAAGTCACAGTGTCCTTAGGCCGTGGAGCGATCCTTGACGGTCAGCGGCAAGCCCGCAACCATCAGGATGACCCTGTCGGCTACTTTGGCGATTTGTTGGTTTAATTCCCCGAGAAGGTCCCGATACTCGCGCCCACTCCGATACGGCGGAACGATCCCGCTGCCCACCTCGTTCGAGACAATGACTACGGAAGCCTTGGTCCCTCGAACGGCCTCGCAGAGGCGTTGTATATGGCTTCGCACCTGGCGGCGCCCACCACTCTTACGGCCCATGATGTTGGCCATATAGAGGGTCAGGCAATCAACGAGCAGCAGATCAGCCCTTGGATCTTCCTCCCGGAGGGCGCGGTCGAGACCCACGGAGACTTCGATGGTCTTCCACGCCGAAGGTCGCTCGCGACGGTGTTGCGCAATCTTGGCTCGCATCTCCGCGTCATCGCGGCGTGCCGTAGCGATAAAGACGACTCGTTGGAAGGCGGAGGCGAGTTCTCGCGCGTAGCGACTCTTTCCGCTATGCGCTCCACCCAGTACGAGCGTCACCGTCTTCGGTGGACCCGATTGCATGCGTCAAGAAACCTAGCATTCTGAAGGGAAAGGTACTACGAGCTTCTTGGCCGGATATGTCAAATTGATTGACTGCCTGAGAATGCTCATCGACTCTCCCATCGAAGTCGAATCAAGCTGCTGTGAGAGTCTGGTCGGTCTCCTGACTCGCGCATCATAGTCCCGGAGCTGCCTTCCCAGAGTTTCTACCCCAGTGGCTTTAATTGCTCCGGCTCTCCGCGCTTACAGTGGCGTGGGCCGTGCCGGGTTTGCACCGGCTTCCCAAATAAACCAGACAAAAAGACTTATAGCGTAGGACACAGGAAGGAGTCAAGCTGAACTTTTGCCAATGGCAAGACGAACGAAAGAGAAGACTGGTTTGAAGGCAGTCTCGCAACACATTCGCGGTTGCGCCTGGCGGCGCACTCGGAAACTATGCTGAGTGGGTACTTAGATGGATTGGGAATGAAAAACGCTATGACTCAATCGGAAGTGCCCCGGCAGAGACCGTAGGAGTGGGACTCAGCAGTGATTCCGGGGCACTTTCGATTGGGGCGTTTGAACGAAGCCGCTGGTGTTTGCGGCGGACGCGGGCAACCTATGGGTTTTGAATGGGGTTGCGGGCTTCGGATAGGAGTTGAACACCGACCGGCGGCGTGCCGAGTTTTGCTGGATGGAGCAAAGAAGCTTGCGCGCAGGGGGTTTTCGAGTGCGTGGCCATAGGTAGGGTTGCCTGTTTTTGCCGTTTTCGCGTGCGAAGACACACTTCCAGTGTGCGTGCCAAAGCACACGGACGGTTGGCCATGGAGTGTCGGTCATGAGCTGTCAAGGAAGTGGCTCGCTTGGGCTGATTTCCAGCGGATCTCTTCTGCCGTGAACTTTTCGATCAGGACCATGACGCCACCGCAGTACGGACACAACCAGGAAGCGGGTAACTTTGCCTCTCCGGCCTGGAGTGCTGGGAGGCTCTGAGGCGAGATGACCTCCAGCAACCGTTGGCAGAGTGGCAGGAGTTGGGTTCGCCGCCGATTCGCCAGGAATCCGAAGAAGCGGATCCGCACGAAGCCGCGCGGCAGCACGTGCAACAGGAACCGGCGAAGGAACTCGTCGCCACCGACCACCATCGTCCGTTGCTTACTTCCGCGAGCGTAGTCCTTCCACCGGAAGGTAACCTGGCCGTCCGCAACGTTGACGATCCTGTGATTGGAAATGGCCACTCGGTGGGTGTAGCGGGCCAGGTAATGAAGAACATGTTCTGGCCCTCCGAAGGGCCGCTTGGCATAGACCACCCAGTCATGACGGAAGAGCGATCGTAGGAAGGAGCGGAAGGCTTTTTCATCGGCGAGGTGTCGGAGGCTTCCAGGAAAGGAGAGCTTTCCGTCACGAAAGGCGCGCTTCAGTCCGGCGATGAACTTGCCGCGAAACACACGGCTGAGCACTTTCACCGGGAGGAAAAAAGCGTAACGCGGGCGGACCCAGTGCTTGCCGTCGAGGGAGAGACCCCCGACGGGGATCACGCAGTGGACATGCGGATGATGCAGAAGATTCTGGCCCCAGGTATGAAGCACACTCAGGAAGCCAATTTGGGCGCCTAAATGCCTTGCGTCCGCCGCGACCTCGAGTAAAGTGGCGGCACTGGTGCGGAACAAGAGGTCGTAGACGACCTTCTTGTTCTGGAGAGCCAGCCAGGAGAGTTCATGGGGAATCGTGAAGACCACATGGAAGTAGCCGACCGGAAGGAGTTCTCTACGGCGTTCAGCGAGCCACTGGTCGCGAGCGCGGGTCAGACACTTCGGGCAATGCCGATTACGACACGAGTTGTAGGAGATGGCGCGATGACCGCATCGGGAACAGCGATCGAGATGGCCGCCCAGCGTGGACGTGCGGCAGTGCTCGATGGCGTGGAGCACGCGCCGGTGGTGCCACGTAAGCCAGGAACGGTTCTTCTCGATGAAGCTGTTCTCGTGTTGTCGAATGATATCGGCCACCTCGAAGGGTGGCCGGTTCACCGCTTCTGTAACTTCCGCGAGCGTTTAACGCTTTCAGGACTGGAGACGCCGATCGTGTCCAGGGGGTTCGCCACCGCCGTCAAGTGTTTCCGCGAAAGGTGCAAGTAGACGGTCGTGTGTTCAATCTTGCGATGACCGAGGAGCACCTGAATGGTACGCAGATCAGCGCCGGCTTCGAGCAGGTGCGTGGCGTAACTGTGCCGAAGCGTGTGCGGCGAGATCGGCTTGGTGATCCCCGCGCGCTTCGCTGCCTGTCGGCAAGCTTCCCAAGGAACCTTGGTCGTGACGGGAACGTCCGCTCGCCAGTTCTTCAGCGTGCCGGGAAAAAGATATTGCTTCGGCTTCATCCAGCGCCAGTAGACACGGAGCGTCTCCAGCAGTTTCTCGCTTAAGGGAACATCGCGGTCATGGCCGCCTTTGCCTTGGCGGATGTGAACCATCATCCGCTGGCTGTCGATATCGGTGACCTGAAGGCGGCACAGTTCCGCGCGCCGGATACCCGTCGAGTACAGGGTCATCAGCATCGTGCGGTGGAAGAGGTTACTGGCCGAGTCGATGAGCTGCGCCACTTCCTCGGGACTCAAGACCTCCGGAAGTTTGCGATGCCGTTTGGGTCGCGGAATATCTTCGAGCAGATAACGTCGCTTCAAAGTCTTGATATAGAAGAAGCGGAGGGCGGCCACATGCTGCTGCACCGTGCCGGCGTCCAACTTCTTCTCCTGAAACAGGTAGGCTTGATACTGGCGCAGGTGTTGCGGACCGAGCTGGTCGGGGGATTGATGGAAATGGTTGGCGAATTCTTGCACCATCCGAACGTAGGCTTTTACGGTACTCTTAGCGTAATTACGACGCTGGAGTTCCTCCAGCATTATTTTGCGTAGATGGGTCACAGGGACCTCCTTTCTCTGTGACCCAAGTTATCTCAGGTGCTCCCGAAACGTCGGTACTCACGCACGCGTAGCGTCCGCCGCACCACCGGCTTCGTTCAAACGTCCTACCCGGAAAATAGGACGACTGCGCTTTGAGAACGGACTGGACTCCCACCGGCCTGTTATGATTAACGAGTAGTCGCCAAGTGTTTACCGATGGAGCGCGCGGGCAATTACTGATTCAGCCCGAGTCAGGGCGCACCCGAGAATAATCAATCCACCGCCCCTTCAGCGGCTCGCAGTCGGATTTTTGACACCCCTTTCGGAAGTTGAACCCGGCATCTCAAACACTTTCCTCTGCACGCTCAAGGGGACTCCGGGGACTTGGGGGACTTCATTCCGACTGCGGTGGTGGTTACTCCAAGGAATGGCAGGCCCAGGCAGCGCCTACTCTTTGGCTGCGACCTCGGGTTGACCTTCTCCGCCAGAGTCCCCCAAGTCCCCCAAGTCCTTTGACCCTGAGCCTATCCCGTACTTTTCCACCAGCTGAGCCAGTTTCGGTCCTTCTGAGTCAGCGACAAAGTAGCTCCCGTGTCGCTTCTCGGTCTTGAGTCCCAGTTTTCGCCGGATAACGTAGCCCACCCAGTGCGGGGTGATCTTCCGCTCGAAATCTTCGCTATGGCGTGCGATGAATCGCTCGGCAATCTCTTTGATCGCGAGACCCGGTGAATAGGGAGCCTCTTGAAGTTCCTGAATGATCTCCAAAATCTGAGCCTCTACGTCCATCCCCCGGTCGGCTACTAACTCCCTGTGGTAATCGCGGGCCAACTGACTTAGTGCCCGCCGCGCACCTTTATCCTCAATCACGCTGAGAAGTGGCACGAAGATCTGCGTTAGGCGCGGCTCAATTGACCGATCCACGAGGGTGGGATCGACGTGGCGTTTGCTGTGGTTGCGAAAGCGGAACATCAAGAGCCTGTTTCGAAGCTCGCGGGGCTCGCTTTTGTATTCGGCCGTGAGGTTGATCGGAATGTCATCTCGCAACCGGCGTCCGCCCATTTCTTCAGTCAGGCAGCGGCTCTCTAAGGCGCGATCCTGGAAGAATCCTCGCGTGGACACGAGTTTTGGCCCAAAGACGGTATAGGCTCTTGGGCTGAACTCCCGGCCATTGACGGATTCGCTCCGCAGCACCGGAAACCCGCGAGCGTTCCCATTGTTCAAGATTTTCACAATCTCCGCCTTCTCATCCGAAAACCGGAAGTCTCCCTCGTCAATAATGAGCGTTCCCCGGATCTCGTCGAGGATGCGGAAAAGGGGCGAGACCGTCGAGGCGCCGCTCGCAAAGATGGGCTTGTAGCAGAGCGAGCCTACGGTCAAGAGGAAACGAGTCTTTCCTGAACCCGTGTCTCCCCGCAATCTCAAATACGGCAATTCATTGAAGGCGTCGTAGACCCAGGTAAAGAGCACGTAGTAGCTCGCAATCTGTTCGAAAAGTGGCGAGACATCCACATAGCGATGAATAAAGGCTCGAATACCTTCCACAAGCTCCTGCTCTGTCCCGTATTCCGCGGGCTCCGACGGAAACAGCACAACTTCGTTGGTGAGCAGATTGTTGCGCGGCGAGTAGGGGGCTAGGCGCCGTCCGTTGACCAGGAGATTCGTTTCGTAGCGGATGTCGCCGTCTTTCGAGATGCAAAAGAGCGTGCGGTTCTCTTCTGGGCGATAGAGCATCTCGACCAACGAGCCATCGGCCAGGACCGCCGAGACGGTTGGCTGCGAGCTTTGCGTTTTGACTCTTTCGACCGCTTGCTTGAGCTTCTCGCCCATGTCAAGGGGCAAATTGGCGGAGTACTTTGAGGGCCTCCACGAAGGTTAGGTGTTCGACCCTCATGAGGAAACTGAGCACGTCGCCGGATGCGTGGCATCCGAAACAGTAGAAGCTTTGGGTTTCAGGATAGACCGCGAAGGACGGATTGCGATCATCGTGAAACGGGCAACGGGCGACAAAGTTTTTCCCGCTCCGCCGCAACG
>Ga0315282_10003333_pt1 | contig 28868 bp, 51 predicted proteins | sample YL17G07_20_MG_FD_203693 | JGI IMG/M metagenome (GOLD analysis project Ga0315282, IMG submission 203693) | Sediment microbial communities from Yellowstone Lake, YNP, Wyoming, USA - YL17G07_20 | ecosystem: Environmental > Aquatic > Freshwater > Lake > Sediment | place: USA: Wyoming | collected... | reverse complement strand
GGTGTTACTCCATGAGTAGACCAAATTCCTTTTCCTGAAACAATTACAATTGGAGTAGAAGTAAATGGCTTTGGAAAAGTTATTGTGCCTTTGTCTGCTGCTGTATTGTATCCTGACTGGATATTTGCAGTATTTCCAGATATTGCAATCCAATAAACTTCTGGGTTGCTATAATCTGCTGATAAAGTCACACCTTCATTTGACACTAAATAAGGTGTTACTCCATGAGTAGACCAAATTCCTTTTCCTGAAACAATTACAATTGGAGTAGAAGTAAATGGCTTTGGAAAAGTTATTGTGCCTTTGTCTGCTGCTGTATTGTATCCTGACTGGATATTTGATTGAGATGTTATTGCCAAATCAATATATCCAGTTTGATGAATAGTATTCCCATTATAAGCATTTTTTCCTGAAATATCAACCCAGAATCTTACTGGCTGGCTGAATGATTCAAATTGAGATGTTGCCATTAAAGAGGATGTCCATAAAGATTTTGTTTGTCCTGCTAGTAAGGTGTTAGTTGTTGTAGGCAAAGCAGCTTTAAATGCTGAGGGTGTTGCATCTGCTATTTTCATTTCAGTAAAATCATAACTTCCAGTATTTGTGCCTTGTATTTCTAAGCTTATTGCATCAAAATTTCCTCCAGGGGGGGTAACTATGCTAAATGTATTCTGAGGAAAAACTTCTATATTATTTTTATAATAATGTACTTTAAAGCCCATAGAATCTGGTTGTTTATTCTGATAATTATTTAGGAATAAAATTCCAATTATAATTACTATAATCAAAATCCATGAATCATTTTTTTTCTTTGCCATTTTTATAAAAGAGCATATACTCCTACGACAGCTAATATGAATAATATTGGGATGAGCAATAAATAAGCTTTATTTCTTTTAATAAAAGATAAGATAATAGGCAATCCGAGGACACCAATAAAAACTATTGTCAAAGAACTGCTTGTTTTTTGATTTGCAACACTTATTTCATCAAATCCATGGGGAGAAAGCTGATATCTACTCCCCCAGTTATTGAAGGTATTTATTGTCTGTTCTTTTGATTTTTCATAATAATAATCAATCTCTCCAAAATTAACTGTCCCAATATAAGGGGCTAAAAAGTTAGTCAATTTATCCACATAATAATATCCTTGAAATATCCATGTGCTTCCAGCAGTAGAGGGATTAAACTGAGAATTATAAAAATTACTACCGCTTACTGCTATTTTTAATTTTACTAATTCATCTTTCACATTAATCATAGAATTTGCTCCCAATGCATCATCTATCATCTGAACATATCTATCTCCTTTTGGACCATTTAAGGCATCCATAGAATGTGCTGTCTGTTCCACAAGTTCGGGAAATTTCAAAGCCAATGCACTATCGAATTTTTTTTCTAAAAGTGGATGAATTATCAGATTGGGCATTCTAAATTTTTCAATTGCAGCAGGAATTAATTGAGTATGTGAAATGCCGTCGGCAATTAAATGTGCTGCAACTCCCCAACAAAAACATTGTTCATCAATAGTAATAGCTTGAGCCATACATTGTTGTTGGAAATCCCAATTATGCGAAAGGCGATATTCTTTTCCCCCCTCTTGAAAATAATAAATTACAGTCAAATCCACAGATTTTTCTCCTAATATATATACAGCCCTATTTTCAGAAGTATAAGAGCATAATTTTCCAACAACAGTAGAATTATCATTTAAAACAAAATTATCTATTGCCGTATGAGTGATTAGGTCCAAACGCAGAACCAAACTGCATAAGCAAAACTATCATTAAAAATAGTAATGCCCAAACAGACAATCTTTTAAATTGTTTGTTCATGCGTCCTCCCATATTGTAGCATTTTATTCATGTTTCTTCCTCCCAAGAAGTATTATAATTATGAATATTGCAATTCCAGCATATAAAAAATATTTGAGGTTACCGAAACCAAAGCTCGGTCCAGGACCCGTTGTTCCTGTTCCAGAAATTGCCGTACTGCCTCTAGCATGTCCTTCTGCAAGGCTTTCCTTTGTTGCATATACATCAAAAGTATATTTTTCAACCTGTAAAAAAGTATACTGAAAAGAATAAACTCCTAAACTTACTCTTGTTAAATCAGATTTTGATAATAATTTCTCCTGATATCCTGATGGCAATGAAATTATCACATTGATAGTGTCTGGGTCAATCAAATTTCCTGTTGAATCTGTAAAGGAAAAGGGTATTGTTTCAGTAAAATTAATATAACTGCTTGCAGGAATCTTGCTTGTATCTATTGAAATTGCAGAAACCCTGACATCAATCTGTATTGTTGGGCTTGTGAAATTGCTTCCTAAATAATCAAAGCTTACTTTCCCTAAGAAAACCCCTGTTCCAGTGACATTGACGCTGATTGCATAATCTCCATCACCAAGATATTTATAGCTTGAGGCAATAATCTGCCCATAAGATAATGAAGATATAATTTGGAAATTCGTTATCTGGCTTTCTGTAATCCATCTGAATTGATTATCCTGCACATTAACTGTAAACTTGATTGGCTCTTTATTTGTCTGAATATAAGATTCTGTTGTTGAGGCAAACTTTAAGATACTTCCCGAAAAAGTTAATTTGGAAATTGCAGTTTTGTCCCTTCCCCCTATATTCTTTGCCGTAATCTTTAATTCAGCTTCTCCAAATGCTTCAACATTATAAAAATTTAAATTGACTTTTCCTGTTGCATCTGTAGTTTGAGTATCAGAAGATATGACAATTCCATTGTTCCATATCTCCCCAATCATCACTATATTTGGCTGTGGAGTTGCCCCTAAATATAAGGTAGGAGTTATGGTTATAGAATCACCATAGAAATAAGTTTGTGCTGTTGAAGGCAAGTCTATCATTATTGGAGGTATGTCATCAAAATAAATATCCATTTCCTGCTGTCCTACTAATCCTTCAATATCTGCTTTAATGAGTATTTTTGCAAATCCTTTTACAGCCTGGACATTCTTGAATTGTAATATTGCCTTGCCTTGAGAATCAGTAAATCCAGTAACTGGTCCAGCTATTATTTGGAGATTTTGGGTAATAGTTCCGACTAATTCTTCTCCAGATTTAGGGGCTTCATGAAAAAATAAGGTTGGTATTGCATTTACATCTTCACCGATGACTAAATTATTTAATGGAGAAATATCAATATAAATCGCTTCGCTTCCAGTACAGCTTCCAGCATTGCATTCATCCAAGCATATTTTATGGATAAGCCTGTCTGCTTCTGGAGCACAGATTTGACTTTCCCATCTTCCATCTGTCCTCATTACGCAAGTCCCTAAATTTGGCTTGCAATAAGCATTGCATTTTATTTCAGGTATCCCATTTGAAGCATCAGGGTCATAAGAAGCAGCCTGCCCTAATTTATAATTTGGCAAGTTTTCATCTATACAATATTGCTGGATTGTTTTGCAGAATGTTCCTTTTCCATCTGATGATACCCCCCCACTTGGAAAATTTGAAGCTGTGGATGCATCTGAATAAGGAGGGCATGAAGCATAAGGAGTTCCAGGAATGCTTGCTCCTTCATAGAAATAAACACTGCTTGTACAATATTCAGGAGGCACATTCCATCTAAAAATCCCACTATCATAAGTTACTATCGCTGTGATGTCGCCAATATATAATTTTCCATAATTAATAGAAGACTGGTAAAAATTGGAGGCACATTGGCTTCCACTTCTGAATGTCTGATATAATAAAGTAGGAGAATCAGACATATATACATCTCCTATTCCAAATAGCCCGATATTTAATCGAGGTAAAACTAATATAATCGCTATTAAAATTCCAATTATAATCCAATTAGCATTCTTCATTTTACTTTTTCAAATAGCCAAACCCATCTCTAAATTATCCGAATGGGTTTGATATTGTAATTTGGAATCCTCCTGTTGGGTCTGGATAAAACTTGTAAGATATTGATTTTGTCTGTGTCTCTATCAGCTCATTATAATTGTTTGTTCCCTGAACTGTTACTGAAAATGGCACTATTGTGTTTTCCCATGAAGTTGGGATAGCGAAAATTGCTGATGTAAATTGTGTTGTTGCTAGTGGAGCCAAAGTTCTTGCAGTCTTGACCAGTGCAGTGTTCCATGCTGTAGGGGTTACTGATTGCACATTCAAACTATTATAAGTTATTGTTGAAGACGAGCTTGTTACACTAAATCCTAAAGACATTGTAACGGCTCCTTTTATCACACAAGAACCACTCCAACAAACTACTGGTGGATGTGTTCCAGGACAATTTGCATCTGTAGTACAAGTTATTGGAGTTTCTGTAGTCCATATTGAGAATGCTCCATTCCTACTCTGAAGTTTACTGCCTATAGCAAAATTATCTGGAATTGGAATCTCATTTCCATTTGCATCGTATAGATGTAAATCCCATCCCGTGTCAGTTCCAGTTGTTGGTGTAGTTATTGGTGTAGTCTTGTGGAAATAGAAATATGCTCCTACTGCTAATAAGAGAATTAATATTACCAAAATCGCCGAAGATTTACTTTTTCCGTTTCTTTTCATTTATTTTTATACCTCCTTGATTTTAATTTAAGCATGATTTATTTTTTCTTAAACAGCATGATAATTAATATGAATCCGCCAATCCCGATTATATACCACTTATATTGTGTCCAAAAAGCATTAAAATCAAATCCACAAACTTTAGTTCCTGCACAAGTTCCATTGCATCCATTACTGCATGTTTGACCAGCACAAGTATTAGAAGCACAAGCACAATTAGGAGTGCAAGTCCCTCCAGTTATTGTTATTGTTGCTTGAGGAAAATTATTTATTGCAAATTCGGCAAATTTATAGTCTCCTGATAAAGTGCAAGTTGTTGCACTCGCAGGTGCAGTAACTGTATATGTTAAAGGATTAGGCAAATAACTCATCATTACAAATTTTAATGATGTTTTTCCGTCTATGGTACATCCTCCCGAAATAGTATCTGTTACTGATGCTCCCCATAATCCTGTTTCATTTGTTGAATAAGATAACTGCATTGTTGAACTTGTTATTGCTGTTGCTGGAACACTTCTTATTATTGTTGAACCAGTAGACATAGCATAAGCTATACCATTAAGCATTATTGCCATCATCAAAATTAAAATTATTTTTTTCATTTTACCTCCTGTGTATTTTCATTTTAAATTAATTTGATGCCCAACTATTTATTTCTATTCCTAATTGATTTCTTGTTTCTTGTCCATTTATCCAATTTTCAATTCCTATTCTTAATTCTGTACGACTTATGATACCATTACAATCCAAATCAGAACTTGTTAATTGTTGGCAAATTTGTATTGTTAAGTCAGGCAAATTCTGTATTGGAAAACTTCCATATTGATAATCTCCATGTAAAGTACATGAACCACTCGCAGGTGCAGTAACTGTATATGTTAAAGGATTAGGCAAATAACTCATCATTACAAATTTTAATGATGTTTTTCCGTCTATGGTACATCCTCCCGAAATAGTATCTGTTACTGATGCTCCCCAAGGAGATACAACCCCCATAGCAGTATAAATTAATATAAAAGTAGCACTAGGATTTACTGTTGTTGCTGAAGAAGTCCTGCTAAGAGTTTCTGTTCCTGAAATTGACATGGGTGCATAATTTTTTTGCACAAACATCCCAATTATCACTAAGGCGATTATTGCTATTAATATTATTAATCCATTGTTTTTTACCATTTTAACCATTCACCCAAGATGTTATTCCAAGTCCTAAATCTGTTCTTGAAATAGTGCCTGTTTGCCAATTTGTTATCATTATGCCAAGCTCATCACGACTTATTTTACCATCCCCATTTGTATCGCCTATTAATGTAACTTTAGTTCCTTGACAAACTCCCCCACATCCATCTGAACAAGTTTGCCCTACTAAAGTATCTAATGCACAAACACAATCTGGCACACAGACTTTAGTTCCTTGGCAAATTCCATTGCATCCATCTGAACAGGTTTGTCCTACATAAGTATTTGAAGCACAAGAACAATTTGAAGTGCAAAAAACAAAAGTAGCTGAAAAAGCCGTAGGACCATCGCATCTAGGAACTAAACATTTAAAAGTAATCATACCATCTTTCAAATCATCTTTCTGGAATTCTACTGAGCTACCTAAAGTATTAGATTGAGATTGTATTGTATAATTATCCCACATATTTGTATTCCACCAGCAAGTATAATGCATACCTCCACCACGAGCAGAATCAAAAATCTCTGCATAAGTTCCTCCTATAAGATTGCAGTCTGCCGCAGTAACCCCATCAAAAAATGAAGAACTTGTGCCATACCAACTTGTTAAAGGCATATAATATCCATAATGTCCTTGTTCATAAAAACTCGCTTGTGTAAAACTTGCACTCATTGTTATTATTTTATTAGTAGAATCTATAGTTTGGCTAACAGAAGCATAACCTGCCATAATCTCTCCAATAGAAAATAATCCGATATATCTTGCAAATAAAATTAAGATTATTGCTCCTATTATTATATATAATATATTCTTTTTATTTTTTACCATCATTTTACCAGATATTTATGCAATAATTTATCGGTAATTATCAATATAATCAACAAACTTGCAAATTCAAGCAAAGTTGTTTTTAGCCAATGAAACCCAAATCTTGAAAGTATTAACTGGATTGTTGGCTTGAAAATCATGATTGCAATTACCAAGATTATATAATGCAAAAAGTCTGCAAATGTTTTTTTCATCTTATACAACAATCTGGATTTGAAAAATCCACTATTTTATTGCTATCTTATATATTATATATAAAATTAAATATAAACATAATCCCTTCGTTATTGAGTTCCAGATACCATCCTTGCTGAAAGGATGGCTGAATTTTCTTTTAGTGAATAAATAATGTGCTGATATTAATGATAATCCTAATACTAAAGCCCAATAATATTTAGGATAACCTATCCCATTTGCTAAGGTCTTGCTTCCTTCAAATAATTCTCTTACACCATATTTTAAATAATACCAAATTGAGGCAAATATTGATTTGGCTTGATTCGCAGTATTTGAATTTAAAACCTGATTAGTCTGATTTGTTATCGCTGTGATATTAGTCATCGTTTTCTCCTGCTAAATTTTCTTTTACTAAACTTCTTCCCAGTATAAAAGAAAGGTATTCTACGCCTTCCTAATAATTTTCCAGATTTTTTTTCTCTGATGACTATTGTCGCAATTTCTGCCATTTATGCAAACTCCTTTTGCCACATCTCATAAAATACCCAGCCCATAGCAAGCCCAAGCAGAGTCATAACTTTTACACTGTCTAAAAGTTTTGTATCAAGCAGATAATTAAATCCTAAAGCTTTGGGAATATTCAAAAGAAATGCTGATGCTATTGCTATAATAATCATTCCTATCATTTTTTTGCTTCTCCCATTCATTCTAAAATTAACCATTTTTTCCTCCTATTTTCTTCTTCTACTGAATTTATGTGTTGAAGATTTCTTATACGATTTACTCGCTAATTTGAGTATATCACTTAAAGATTTTCCTTTATTTTTTTTGCTTACTTCAGCAACATGTTTTTTCCAAGGATTTGACATTTTTTTATTTACCTCCTTTTCCCACTTTTTAAAAGTTTAAGTATCCATATAACAGCAATTCCGATTAATAATGCTGAAAGCAATGGATTATTCTTTAAAACTGTTCCAATAAATCCTAAAGCAGCTGGTAAAATAACTAATGGGAAAATAACTATTAAAATTACTAGTATTCCTAATATTAATAATGAAGGCAATCCTAATGAAAAGCTTCCCAAACTTAATGTGCCTTTAGCTAACCATCCAGCCCAAGACGACATTGCTGGTGGAGAAGTTATTGAAAATGCCTGTGGAATTAATTGAGGTAAGTAATAATATAATCCAACCAAAGCTCCTGCAATTAAAGCAAATAAGATTAAGTAAGGACTATCTATTTTTGCATTTCCTTTTATTCCACCTTCAATTGCAACTAATAATAAATATAATCCAAAAAAGATTAAAAGCCAAAGTAGAAACCACCCCAACCTTATGACTTCTATATGAAATAATTGATTTAACAAAATTGAAATTCCTTGTATTAAGAACACAGAAATCAAAAGCCAAACCATAAAATCCCTTATATTCCAAATATTTTTTTCTACCATTTTATCTCATCAATTTCCCTATTAAAATTATCCCTATTAAAATTATGACGCATAGCACAATAGTATTAGTTTGGCAATCTTGGCTTCCAGTTAATTTCCCAAACCAATTAGTTGCTGACTGAAAACAAAAACCTCCTTGACTTCCTTGAGGGATAGCTATGCAAGCTCCCTTTGATATATCTTGTTGTTTAAAAACAGCACATCCTGTTATTGTTGCAAATCCAATAGAAGCTGTAGCCGAACATATACCGATAGTTATCGGGGCGGAAATGGTACAAAGTCCTCCAGTAGCTGCTGCACAAAAAGCAGTTAATGAGATTGCACCAAGACATCCTGAACCACCTAACCAAGTCAATCCGAGTCCTACTTGTTTAATCCAACTTGAATCACAAACAATTTTATAATCTTCTGCTAACTGAGTTACAACTTGTTGAGTTTGCTGACATTTTACAACATACAAAATATTATTTCCAGATAAATCTTCATATGGTTCGCAATTTTCATCAACAGAACAGACAGTTTTAATTCTCATTGCCGAACTTGCAGTATTCCATTCTGTCCAAGTTAAAGAAGGTTGAGATGCTTGTATAACATCTGTTCCGTTTACATTTTGAACAGATAAAGGAGAACAGCAAGTAGCTCCTAAACCACAATCTAATTTTGCGACTTGTCTTTCAGTGTCTAAACAAGCATTTCTACAAGTTCCTTGATTAGTTGTACCTGCACAAATTAATTTATCTTGCAATTCACAACAAGTTTCAATAATATTAATACAACCTGTTAATTCAGGTCTTGCTATTTCATTTGAAAAACAAGCCCATCCTATTCCTCCAGCTCTACAAGTTCTTCCAATTCCTTCACATTTAGTCGAAGAGACAACACAATCATTAGGACAATTAGTTATTGTTTCACCAGAATCACAGCTTCCATTATTATTGCATAAAGAAGTAGCATGACAAGGATTTGTATTTGAAATTGTTCCAACAGTGCAAATTTGTCCAGATAAACAATTAAAGGGACTTCCCCAAGTTCCACTTGAACATTGAGAAACTGAATTTTCAGTATCGCATTTATATTGCCCATTAGTACAAGTTTGAGGCTGTCCACCATCAACACAAACTCCAGAAGTGCAAGTCTGCTCAGAAGCACATTTTACATCAGAAGGGCAGGATGAGCAAGTCTCTCCAGAATTAATAATTCCATCTCCACAATATCCACCAGAGGAACCACATGAGGCTATAGTTGGATAACATAGATAATCAGTTATAGAATCACAAATTTGAATTGTTTTTTGTCCATTTATACAAGCACTATCTGCTAGGCAACCCCAAACATCATTTAAACAATTCGGAATATTTGGAGGAGTTATAACTGTAAAAATAACTTCTTCCCTTAAAGTATAAGTATAAGTTGAACCAGAAGGGATATAGTCTTCAACAATCCAAGCTGTATAAGTTCCAGCCTGAGAAGGAGCAAGGAAATCCATTGCTAACCAAAAATTGTTATTTGTAATTATTCCATTAGCAAAATAAGAATTAAGATTAGTAAGATAAGATTTATCTACTATATAAGGTGTGATAAAACTTCCACCACTTCCTTTAGCCACAAAAAAATGCAATGCTGTAACTTTTGAATTAATTGGGACTTTATCCATAGCAAAATCTATGAAAATCCTATCTCCTATATTATAAGTTCCACTGCCTTGCTGAGATATTGAAAACAGGCTTGGAAAGAGACTAGCCAAAAATGATTTCTGGAATATATTGAAATGTAAGTCTGAAATATAGGGATTATTTTGAGTCGCTTCAACCAGTGTAAAAGCGAGAGGCAAGACTAAGAGAAGTGCTATGATTAATATTATTTTGTTTTTCATGTTATAAAGTTAAAAAAATAAAAAAAATAAATTAGTGGATACAGCAAATGCTATCCCAATTAATAGGCTTAATCCAATTATAAATCCAAGATATTTCTTATTAACCATCTTATTTAAAAATGGTTATTACCACCTAACTTTTGTTATAGGGACAATTACATAAATTGCTACAAGCGAAAGTGCAACTGCATATATTCCAAGTCCTAACAATAATGCTCCTTCAAATTTAAGACCAACTGCCAATAGATAAGCATATAAGCTACCTATGACAATTATGGAAGCTAATTTCTCCCATTCTTTTTTGAATAAATCGTCTATACCTGTTATTTCAACTGTTAGCATACCTAAAACCAGTAATATGAAAGCCGTTATAGCTATCATAACTAAGCTTTGTAGATTTGTCAAAGGCAAATAACCATCAATGAAATGTATAACTTTGCTACCCAATGTAGATGTAAAAGCTGTAGTTAATGGGATACCTGACATCAATGCTGTAACTTTTAAGTTTATCTTAGAGAAAAGCCAAGATACTAATACAGTTGTAATTGCTAAGAGTCCAGCTAGTGGAAATGCTGCTTTCGAAGTTCTTTTTATATCAACCATTTTTTCCTCCTTTTTCTTGATTTATAAATTGTGATATTTTATTTTTCATTATTTTCTTCTCCTTGCAAATTTCCTTTTTGCATATTTTGGCAATTTCCTAATATTCGGGGTTTCTTTTGCCCATCGTCGAGCTGTTCCTTTAGGAAGTTCTTTTCTTGCTTCTGCTGCAAAGAAAAATCCTTGCTGCTTTTTCGATTTGAATGGTGTAATTTTTATATCTCCTTTTTAATTACCTTTATATTCTCTATAAAACCTACTAAATAAAGTAGTTTCTATTTCAAACTAAACAAATAAATTTACTTATTTCTTTTTTAGCAATAACCAAGCAACCAATCCAAGAGCCACCAATAGCAGTAATTTTGATTGTTGAGACATATGTGATATTGTTGTTCCCTGAGTTCCTGCCAAAGTTGCTCCTTGCTGGTCTTCTGTTACAGTTACACTCCCTGTTGGGTCAACTATATAACTTATCGTTGAAGATGACATATTTCCTACCCAATCTGTTGCATTACAAGTTAGATAATTTGTTCCTGTTTTTGTGTTATATCCTGAAGTTATATATGCGTTTATATCTCCTAAATCTGAAGCAAATTGTGTCGCAGTTCCTGCATTATCTGTCAAATTATATTGTGTTCTTATTTGAGTATTTGGCGTGACTGTATCATTTACTTTACAAACAAATGAAAAGCTTCCTTTCTCATTTATCCTATTCATTCCCTTGTTCAAAGTAATTACTGGTGCATTGCTATCGAATGTTATATTTGCTATTGAAGAATCATTAAGATAAGCTCCATTAATAGTCCCATTGAAAATAGTCATATTGATTGATTGAGCTCCATCACCAAAAGCAGATATATCAACTAAAGCAGAACAAGCTATTAAAGTTCCTGCTGCTCCAGTTATTATATCACTTTTTAAATAAGTAAAAGTTGTTCCAGTCTGCCTGTAGAATGTGCAGTTTAGATTTTCTGCTCCACCTAAAGTTGCAGTAAATGTCATGTTAGCTGAAATGTTTACAGCACTTCCATTAAGCAAAGTTGTAGCACTCAAAGCTGTTGGGATTCCGTTTAAAGTTGCGAACATATTTCCATAATTAGTTCCAGTAGTTGCAACTGGGACTGAATTTGTCTTATTTCCAGTTGAAGCCAAAACCATTGGCATCATCAAAGCTATCAAAGCTATAGCTAAAAAAATTGCAAATTTATTCATTTATATACCTCCCTAATTTATATATCATTTAAATATTAATCCAAAAGTTGTAAGCACAGCGATTATATTCACAAAAATGTGAAATAAAACTGCCTGTTTAGTTTCTTTTTTGATGGTAACAATAACCAAAGTTATAAGCATAAAAACAAACGTAGCAATCAATGCAGCTATATCTTTTATTCCTTTAGCTTGCAAGTGGAAAAACATGAAAGCCGCTGAAATAAGGAATATCGGAATTATCAATGAAAACCAATTATTCAATGAGCTATGTGTTTTTTCTACAAGCCATTCATAAACCCTCACAAAAGTGAGGGTCTCAATTACAGGGACTAAAATTCCCCAAGCAATCACTGACAAAAAGACACTATTAGCAAAAATTGGTGTTGTTGCTGAAAGAGATTGTAAAATTGTTTGTATGCTAAATTTTGTTTGAAATGCAGACAAGATTACTGCGTAGATTATGAAAAATACTACATAGTAGATTGCTGCTTCCAAAAATGCTATACTTCGATTATCTTTCCTCCTTTCTAAATTTAATTCGGGGTTCTTATCTAATATAAATAATATTATCGATACGACAAGGAAACCCAGATATAATGACGATAAAGTTGGATTGAAGTGAACCCATAAAAATATGAGAAGAAGTGCTGTAATTATAAATACAGTTCTTTCGTTCTCATACACCCAATCCAATACTTTTGGCATTCATTATTTTTCCTTTACTGTGATTTTCTTCTTTATAAATTCTGATTCCCCTAAGCATTTAGGGCAAACCATATATTTTTTATTATTCCTTTTAAATATATAAACATAAACTTTCTTTTTACATTTCCTGCAATGGAATCTCCATCTTGTTTTGAGAGAATACCCCTCTAATTTTTGCATTTTGTTCAACCTTCCTAATTGAAGGTAAACTGAGCTCTTCCGTTTACTCCTCCTGAAGTCATTATATCCAAAGCACCTACATCATAATTGCTGCCATCTTCTCCTGCAATTACAAAGTCATCCTTTGTTTGTGCAGCAGATTTGATATACATTGTTTGGTCATATGCTGAGACATTTATCCCATCAATATTTCCTGTTGCTGGTGATGGATTAGCATTAAAGACAATTGTTCCTTGGTAATCTGATGTTACATCTGCTGGAACTATGAATTCCTTGTCTGTTATCATGAAGCAATAATATTGTCTTCCCTTGCCAACATTAGTAATGTTATTTTTACAAGTAACTGGTTTTGTTCCAGATATATCTATAGAGCTAACTATTGTCTTGTTTATATCCAAAACAAAAGTTAATCTTTGGTAAGCTGCTCTTGTTTTGTTTTCTTCTGTATACAAATGGAAATTTTTAGTTCCACCTGCTGCAACTGTCAAATTAGAATCTGTATCATAAGTATCAGTTCCAGTTATTAAAACTCCACCTTGTTTATAAAGGTGCATATATTCTGTATCAGAAGAAGACTTCATTTTATCAGCACTTATATCTAATTGCTTGTTATAATATCCTCCTCCAGATAATTGAGCTCCAGAATTATTAAACGCATATACTGTGTAGGCTTGTCCATAAGGTAAATCAATTGAAGCCTGCCCAGAGCTATCTGCTGTTCCAGATGATACTATCTTTCCATTCAAATCCGTGACATAATATTTAGCTATTACTGGTGTTGAAGTTGTTGCTAAAGCATCATCAAAATTTAATTTTAGAGTTGTAAGTCCAGATGAAGGGATTATTCCTGTTGGGATTATTCCTGTTCCTCCACTTGGTGTTGCTGGTGTTGATGGAGCTGAAGGTTTTATAAAATAATAATAACCTCCTATAACTAGAATTGCTACAATAACATAAGTCAATGTTGGAGATGCTCCTCCTTTTTTTCTTAAAATACTTTTCATTTAACCTCCTTTCAATCCAAAAATCTCCTTTCGAGAGATTAATTTTTTTCTTTCTCTTTTTTTTAGCTTCTCCTTTCGAGAGAAATTATCGCAAAATCCAAAAGAGCAGATTTTGAAATAAATCGCTTTTGACGACTATGATTATGAAATTAATTTTGAAATTTTTTAAATCAACGAATATAAAAATCCAAAAATCCAATAGAATCCAAAAATACAAAATGCAACCTGCACTAACTGCATTGTTATTACTATAAAATGAAGATTTATAAAGCTTTCTCTTTAGCAATATATATATTACTATTAACATATCCTTTTAAAACTATATTTTGTATTCTCTATATGGATTTAATTTGGATTTTCTTAAAGAAAGAGTATATTAATGCAATTTGTTCAATAAAAGATGATATTACCCAAACAGAGTTAATGAGGGGGAGCAATATTTCTTTTGCGGGACTTTATCAAATTCTGCATAAATTTGAACAGATAAACTTAATAAAAAGATTAAGAGGTGGAAGAAAGGTTAAAATTGTTCTTACTGAAAAGGGACAAAAAGTAAAAGATGAAATTTTAAGATTAAAGGAAAATTTGAATAAATTGGATTTGGAAAATGAGCCAACAAATACTACTTAGATTCGATTTTAAAAATTACCTTTTGTATTTTTTAATAAAGCGTGGTAAGATGATATACCATAAGGGAAAGCCTCTTTTTGCAATGAATAAAAGAGATGAAGTTTATATGGGAAATCAATATAAAAGATTTGAGATATATAATCCAAATATGATAAAATTGCCATATCTGACATACAATCCATTTGAAGAAGAGCAGAAAATAGAGAGAGATATTGTAAAGATAGATTATTCGGAATTTAAGAATACAGCAATGAAACAAGGATTGTGCATTGTGGCTTTTCTTGTTGGAAAAGACAGATGGATAAAAAGACAGGTAGTGGAATATAAGATAATAAATTATCTTTCAGAAAGAGAGAAAAGAATGAGGATAATGAGGAGCTGTCCTCCAGAGCATTATATTGAATATGATAGGATAAATGATAAATATAGGATTGTTGGCAAAAATGTCCGTTTTGGAAAAAGCCAGTGGAAATAAATGGGAAAAATAGATGTTTGGAAAACAAAAGATGGTGCAATAGAGAAAGTTATAATTGGGGATATAGAGATATTGAAAAAATTAAAAAAAGAATTTGATGATGAGATAGAAGAGCAGTTATATTATAAAAATTCAAAAATAATGAATAAATCCCAAAGGATACTTGATTTGCATGATAAAATACTTCTGAATTTTCAATTAAGATATGAGAATGCCAAAGAATGTCTAAGCTCTCTTGGGGAAGAAATAGGTGAAGTTGATGAAGAAGAAAAAGGGTTTACAAGGATTGTAGAGCCTAAATCTGGGATTCAGCTTGATAGAAGTGGGGGAACAATAAAAGAAAACATAAAAAAGATAGGTAAAAGAGGCAATGAAAGTAAAACTCCCTTTGGAGAATACCATTGTATTAAGTGTGATAAGTATTATAAAATGACGGAAATAAAAAATCCCCAGATTACTGAAATAAATACTGGAAAGGCAATAGTCAAACAGGGTGTTTTTGAATGTGGAGTTTGCGATAGAAAAATGAGGAAATTTTTGAAAAAAGGAGAGGAAAAATTCTTTGAGAATGGATAAAGAAAAAGTTATGCAACGACTTAAACATTTTTTGTTTAACATAAATGGATTGACTAAAAAAGAAGCAATAGAAATATTGGAAGAATATATTTTGATTATAAAAGAGATGAAATGAAGATTAAAGTGCAATGCAATAATTGTAATCGTGAAATAATCTGTGATTTGGCAGATTTTGCAAATAGCCAAGTAAGATGCTATTGTGGTGGTAATTCATTCTCAATTATAGATGGTAGAGACCAAGATAAATTGGAGAAAAATGAATAAATTTGATATTAATTAAAGAGGTAAGTTGATATGGAAGAAGATGAACAGAAGCTTATTGAACAAATTGAGAAAAAGAAAAAAGGAATTACTTTTGGAAGAAGGCTTGCTAAAGTTCCTCCAACTTACTGGATTATATTATTAGTCATAGGATTTATAGGTTATTATTTATACAGTAAAAAAGAAATTACATTAAGCACATTCAGGGTTTTGCTTGGAAGCATTATCTTCCTTGTTTTCATATGGCTTATGAGGGAAGAAAATCCTTATAAAGAACCATTGACAGAAAGGGAAGCAAGGGCTTTGGCAAGAGAAGAAATCAAATTATATCAGAGAACAGGATTAAGAAATTATTTTCCTCAATCAGCAAGAATAGAGGATGGATTTGGCAAGTTACAGATGCAACAGCCATTCGGAGGAAGCCCAGCACCAAAAACTTGGTTTTTGGGATACAATGTCTATTATACAAATTCAATGCAAAAAACAATCATACTCGGTCTTGAGCCTTATAAAGGTTGGATTAAATCAATTGAACAAAAAGATGCAGGATATAATGGAAGCGATATTAAAGATGAAGTTATAGTCCCAAGTTTGACTGATAAAATCTTTGCAGAATCAGGAACGCAGATAAAGGGAGTAAAAACTTACGAGGAATAGAGTGAAAAATGGATAATTTTAAAAAAATAATGTCTGAAACTTTTAATAAAGAAGTATGGTTAGACAAGGAAGATAAGGAAGTTAAAGTCAACATAGAAGGAATCCCAATAATGATTTCAGATAAAGGAGAAATAATTTGTCTACCTGATTTGCGAGATTGCCCTGTCATTCAGGTTACGGGGCAGCGTGGCTCTGGGAAAACAACCCTTTTACATAATATTTTAGACAGAATGCACAAGAAGTATTCAGGATATTCTCCTCAACAATCAAGGCAATCACAAAAAATGTTTTGTTGGCTTAATGACAGGCAGGGAGATACATTAACTTATTATAAGCCAAATTATATTCATTCCCCAGATAACTATCCGAGAGAGTTAAACATTCTTAATGAAAAGCCTCGCCCATTGCCTATGGTTTATCTTTATCCAAATACAAGAACTTTGATTTATGAAAAAGAAATAGATAATTTTAAGATGTCTATTCCTTATAAAGAGATTCTTGAAAATTCAGAAGATTATTATAAGCTTGAAAAATCTGGTTTCTATCTTAAAAATATGATTAAAGATTTGATTAACTTAAAAAGTTTTAATGAAATTTTTGCATATTTTGAGGCATTAAAAGAAGAAAAAGAAGAAAGCAAATCCACTAAAAAAGAAAGCAAAGAATATATTTCTAATATGCTCTATAAGCTATCAACCTTCTTTAGTTATATAATAAGGGAAAAAATAATTGATATTAATGAAGATGAAAGCATTGCAGAATTAGAGATTGATGGAATTAAGCTAAATCCTATTATAGCTTTTGCAAGTGCTGGAGCAATTCCATCAGTTTTAACTTCTGACTTAATGAATAAGAAATATTTCCATAGCTTAATGAGATATTATATTGAGCAGATTTTTTCTGCACAGGAAAAATATTTTAAAGACAGGGAAATATGGGTTTTTATAGATGAGTTGCAGGAATTATGCTCAGATGAAAATACCAAGGAAAGCTTGAATAGGCTAGTAAGCCAAGGAAGACCACAAAGAATAGCCACTGTTGCTTCAACTATAAATTATACTAAAATACCTGACCCAATAAGGGTAAATGCCCAATATCTTTTCACTTTCAGGCATAATGACAAAAGAGAAGTAAATGAGATTATAGGCAACTGGAATTTAAAGGAAAGTGACAAGGTAAAGATAATGGGATTGAAAAAGCATCAGATTATGGCTGTAACTTCTGAATATTTTATAGTATATAAAAATGGAAAAAAATTCACATCTGAGGAGCTTGGATATGAAAAAATTTTTGGTAAAAGTCTCCCTCCTTTGAGTAAGCATAAAGCTCCAAAGGAAGAGGTTTAAATTAATAAAAATGAAAGGAGGTTAAATGAAAAAATATAAATATATTTGGATTTTACTTGCAATTTTTCTTATTCCTATGATTACAGCTTCACAACAGATAGTTCAGACAGATATGAATATAACAATAACACCCTCAATTATTACTTGGAATAGTTCTACAAACATAACCAATTCAACTCTTGATAATGTGATAATAACAATAGTATCTCCAAACAACAATTATAATTTCACAATAAATTCTTCAAGTAGTAGCATAAGCCAAACTATAAACTTCCTTAATATTAAGGATGTTCAATGCCAAGAACAGCTTGAAACACAAAAATATGTCAATGTTTCTTATGAATGCATAGACAAACTTGAAAAAAGCTTGAATATTATAGACAACTATATAACTTGCAATATTTCATTGGCAAAATATAATATAAGCGAGAATTTCAGAGATGACTTTACTATTTGCGACAAGGATTTAGCGACAACTAAACTAATCAGAGATACTTGTGTAACAGACAAAACAAGGGCAGAATCTCAAAGATTATGGTATCTTGGGGGAGGTGCCTTGTTAGTAGGAATAATTTGGATGGTTTTAAATAAAAGAAAAGAAGGAATAAGAAATCCTACAGACCAGTTTCCTAAGTTTGGATAAAAATGGTAAGAGATGAAGAACTTCGCCCAGAAGCGAATTTTGGATGGGTAATCTTCACAGACGGAGTTTTTGCACAAATCTTGAAGCATAGAAATGAAAATACTCCAGAAGGAGTTATAGCAAAGATGTTATTACGCCCTTCACAGCAATTAAAAATAAAATATAATATAACAGACCAAGGAACAGATGGCTATGGTTCAAGTATCAGGGAATATAAGGAATCTTCAATAGTTCTATTGAATCCAGACCCTTCAGGGCAGATATGGCTTTGCTGGGAGGGTTGGGATGGGCAGAAAACGATTTTTGCAAAAACTTATGCACAGAAGTTTTTAGATAGAATAAGCTCTCTTGAAAAGGAAAATGATAATCTAAGAGCCTATAATGCTACTTTGCAAGAAGATAATAGGGAATTAATGGCACAGAAATTGATTTATTTCAGAAAGATTGCAGAAATGCAAAAGAGCATTAAAAGTGAAAGAAGAGAAATTCCAATAGAAGAAGAATTAAGGAAATTACCCGAAGAATAAAATGATAAATCTAGATAATAATGAGATTACTGTAAATGCAAATACAGAACCATATGAAATATTATGGATATGTGTCAGAAAGCTTACAAGATTCAATAATATAAAAATAGAGGTATTTGAAGCTCTTAGCCCAAAAGTTGAATCAATAATCCAAATGCTTTATTGGCTTGGAATAGAAAAGAAAAAGGTAGAGGTAATAGAAAAAAGGGTGGAAAATAAAGTTTATCCAAGAGTAAAAGTTTATATACTTGAAAAAATACCTGTATTAAAAACACTTTAAAATGGAAGAAGAAAAGAAGAAAATGGGAGTTTGGGAAAAATTTTTATGGATATTTTTAATTTTAATAATCATCTTTTTTATAGGAAAGTCTATTTATAACAATAATACTGAAAAGATGTGCAAAAATGCCTTTTTACAGATTTATTCTGAAACAAGCACAACTTATGTCAGTGGTTGCAAATGGTATCCTAAAGAATTAAAATGCAGTTGTTACTTAAAAGATTGTGAAAGAGTTCCTATTGATTTGAAATTATATACTTGCAAAGATGTGGAATTTGTTTTTTGGAATGTTAAAAACAATACAAAGAAAATAATTCCAACAATTCCTCCTTTAATTGATATTGATGTAAAGAAAAATCCTTAATCATTGCAATAGCTCATAAGGTAAAATAAAATTACTTCGTTAAAGTTATTTCTATGGTGCTTACATTGATGTCTCTTCCTTCTTTGTTTTTTGCTGGTTCACTTCCAAGAATTACTGACTTGACTTTTGTATTGCTTATTCTTTTGGCAACTTCTTCAGCATCAACAGCCCTTGAGATGTTCTTTCCTCTGGCTATAAGCTTAACTTCACTTACCTTACCAAATGCTATATTCAAGCTATGTAAGTAAACCATTGTTGGCTTTGAACCAACAAAGACTACATCGTCTTTCTTGTCAATTTCATTCATTTTTGTCCTCCATTAAATTTGTTTTAATTTTTCTACTAATTCTTTTTCAGTTATTGCTTCTTTCAAAAAAGAACATACAACTTCAACATACTTCTTATTTTTCTGCTTCTGTATTTTTTGTTCTTCTGTTTCTTTTGGTCGTCCCATTTTTGTTATACCTCCTTTCATTGATTTTAAATCAGAAAGTTCTTTTGCCATTTTTTTAACTGTCATATCCAAAGCCATCCATTTTAAATAATATCTGTTTTCTGGATGCATCTCTTTATTGCAATCATTACATATTACTATCTTCTGAAATTCCCATTCTTTCTGCTTTTTTAAGCCAAGTCTTTTTAATAATCTTCTTGGAACTATATGATGGGTTCTGCAAGGCAATTTCTTTCTTCCACAGATTCTACAATTGCTTATGAATGTTATTTCCTTGAATGTTTTTACCATTTTACTTGCTTTTTAATCTTGTAGTATCTTCTATGATTTCCTAATCTCCATTCATACCAAATAGACAAAACAAATTGGAGGATTAGCAATAAAAAGACTATTATCTTCAATATAGAACTGCTTCCTTTTCCTATTCCAAAAAAACTTTGAATATCTTGTATAACTGTAAGAATGCCTATGCTAAAAATAAAAGTCCAGACTATATTCATCCAGAATCTTGGCTTAGTCCAAAATCTTCCTTCACTTTTTTCCTTTAAGTATTCAAATGGAGATATAAAAATCCATCTTATAAACCATTTCTTTTCTTCCCATCCTTTAAGTTTTTCTTCTTTCTTTTCTGGATTATCGGGATAATTCTGTTTTTTAATCGGTGTCTCCGAGATACTTTTATCCTGACTATTATTGATTTCTTGTATTTGTGGTTGTTCGGATGTCATTTTTATTCATTTTATATTATTTATTACAGCATTTATTTCAGCAGTTTGAGTTATGTTGCCATTATTGAATGTAATATTAAATCTTGCTATTTTATTTGGGTCTTGCATTGTAAGTTGATAAATTGTAAAAACAAAATTAGAAATTGTGATATTTGTTGCATTTTTATAACCAAAAGTATAGGATTGGTTTATTTTATAGTTGTATGTTCTTATTGAAAAGAATACAATAGCAAATAACATAATAATAATTATTAATATATAAAATGCTTGTTTATAATTTATTTCTGCCATTTTATCTTCTATGTGGGTTTGTTTCATACAAAACCTGTAAAATCCACCATCCTTTTATTGTTTCTCCAATGTCTAATTCTCTTAATCTTTTCTTGATTAAAAACTTTCATATTCCTGTAGGGTATCTTCTTCACAACCGTCATACCCTTTAATGATTTTTTCTTCTCCATCATCTATTTCTTCAATCAGGTTTTTGCAAATTCCACATATTTTTTTTGTCATTTCAGTTTTTCTCCTGCTCTCTTTCTTAATCTATCCAAAAACCCAGCTTTCTTCCTGCTATAATTAAAAGTCTTTTCAACATCTTTTATAGTTTGTTTTATGAACTCTTTGACATTCCTTAATCTTATAACTCTTTCGTTAGGAATTTCTTTTGAATTTTCTATTTTCTTACCTAAATCAAACTCTTCTGTCATTTTAATTTGCCCCTTATTATTTGAATAAAATGCTTTAATCTCTCACCATCTTTAATAATTATAACAACTTCACTTTCATTTTTAACTGCTTTGTCTATAATCTTAATAACTTCATCTGCTGAATACTTTTTCATTTTGTTTCTCCTTGTCTGTCATTTTAATATCTAATTGGAATATCAATTCCCTCCACATTTTGTCTAAATATCGGCTTTTCATCTTTTTATCCTCGTTTCATTCATTTTTATCCAAACATATAATATTCCTCCTGCAACAAAGGCAAGAGCAATTATTCCTGCTCCGATGTATCCAACCCATTTTAATATTGTGGAATAAGGTATTGTATAATTCTTAATCAAATATCTTACATTCAATACATTGACAACTATCAATAAGCTTTCAATCAAGGCTTCTACTTTTCTTTTTACAGTAAACAAAAACTTGCTTCCTTTTTTGTAGCCTTTCCTGTTAAACAAAAAAATAAACTCCATCAATATAATTACTATTATTGCAAAAATCCAAAATGAAATTGATAATTGTGAAAAATGTGTAAGTCCAAATACAAGTCCAGATACAAGTCCAGATACAAGTCCAGTTACAAGTCCAACTGCAAGTCCAGCTACAAGTCCAAATGCAAGTCCAACTGCAAGTCCAGCTGCAAGTCCAGCTGCAAGTCCAATTGCAAGTCCAAATGCAATTCCAGTTACAAGTCCAGCTGCAAGTCCAGCTGTAATGTTTTCTTTCAATTCATTATCTTTTATTTTGTCTAAATATCGGCTTATCATTTTATCTTAACTTTTAATTCCAATAACTTTAAAATAAAGTCATGCCAATTTAATTTGCCTTTTTTCTTTTCCAATTTTCTATGTTCATCATCTTCAAAATAAACATTAATCTGCTTCATAATAGATTAGTAGATTAGTGGCTATTTAAGCGTTATTAAGATATAAATTATATGTTGCAGTATATATTGTGTCACTAATCAATTACAAAAAATAAGAGAAAGATTTAAATAATCTCTTTTATATATATATTTCATGTTAGATGAAAGAGACTCGCTGATAAAAAAAATAAAGAAAGAGAATGGGACAATTTATTCTTTAAAAATAGAAGATAATAAAAATTTTAATTTGATTATACTTGATTTCTGGAATAGACCGAGACTGATAATGGCTTTGAATTCATATAATAAGAAAAAAATAAATGGAATAAAGAAATCTCAAGATAAAACAATCTTGCCTTTAAATCATAACAAGAAAGAAATATGGTATAGGACAAAAACTGGCTGGGAGAAAGTAATATGATGCACTACGAATTAAGATACAGGATAATGCAGAAACTGGAGAAAGGAGCTTTCTTTGCTGATGAGATAAATAGCAATGTTAGCAATATCCATATATGTGTCAGAAAAATGAAATTAAAAGAGGGCATAAGATTAAGATATATATCCCATAAAGGAAATAATCCTTATTTGATAATATTCAAAGATAATCAGAAAGCATGGGGTATATTAATTAAAAGATTTCCAAATTTAAAAAAGAAAGAAAAGGATGGTATATTAAGACTGATATTAAATAATCAGAATGGAGGTTATAAATGATAGATATAAATTCAGAAAAAGGAGAAAAAATAGATTGGAGAAAAGATGGAGATTAAAGAAAGGCATAAGAAAGAAACTAGTAAAAATATTTTTATATATCTGGCTGGATTGATTCTTTTAGTTAGTGGGATATATAGATATGTAATAGAATACAAGGATTTAAGCGAAGCAGTTATTTTTATAATTATGGGATTAAGCATTATCTTTGCAGGTTATATTTTAGATTATATAATGAAATTCAAATATGATTGCATTTTTGAGATAAATGAAATTAAGAAGAAATTTGAAATTCTTAAATCAGAAACAAATAGTGAAATAAATAAAGTTAAATCCTCTTTTGAATATGTTGAGGAAAAAGTCATGGAAAAGGTAGATGAGAAAAAAGTTGAGGAAATAGATTTAACAAAAAAAGAGGTAACTATTGATACTGGAGAAGTAAAATGAAATGGATTTGGGTCTTTGGTATAATTTTATGGTTAATTTTAGGAATATTAAACTTTATTAAACCTACAAAAGCATATGTTGTTCTTTCAACAGGACTAATTATTTATTCTTATATTATGTTTATTAAAGAAAAGAAAAACCAATGGGGTTAAAATGAAAACAAGTAATAAGTTAATGAAATGGATTAAAGTTTTTTATCAATATAGTTCAGAAGATATTAGGTCAGCCAATTACAAAGAGCTTATGGAACTTAAAGAGATAATAAAAGAAATTAGGAAGTTAGAAGGAGAAACAAAACAAAAGATGAGTGAAAAGCATAAAGGCAAACCTCTTTCAAAAGAACATTGTTTAAATTTGAGTTTAGCTCATAAAGGAGAAAAAATGGCAGTTGAGATTATTTAATAAATTATGGGTGGGAAATGTTATACAATAAAGAGTCAAACCTATGGTTGCCAGAAGATAAATCGTGGAGAATCTATAAATTTGTATTATCTAATGGAAAATTTATACAATTAAATAAAATAAGATGTATTAGAGAATTAAGAGAATATCTTATTAAATATCAACCAACAGATGTTTATTATTCTGTTTGTTGTTTTAGGAATAGATTAGAGGTCACTACTAAACAGAAGTTAAAACAATATAATATATTATCTTGGGATTTAGTTTTTGATATTGATGAAAATCCAGTAATAGAATCAAAGAAGTTAATTGATTATATGGATAAAAATTATAAATTGAATCCAGATTATATATTAGTAACAAATAGAGGATTTCAGATAGTTTATCTTAAAAATGATTTATTAAGAGATGAGTTAGTTGAACAAATAACTAAATCTGGGATTAAGATAGATAAAGACATAACTAAAGACTTGATGAGAGTTGTAAGACTTCCACTTACTTATATGAAAAAGTCTGGGAGAGTAGCAGAATTTATAAGCATAGATGAATTATATTCAAAGATGGTTGAGAGCTTCTTCTCTGAAGGAGAGGCAATGAAATCTATTCTCAGCTCACAAAGTGGAGGGAAAGCACGACCAACCATAAGTGCTCCTCCTATTTCTACTTGCAAGTATATGTCAAACCAAGTTGAGGGAACTAAAAAATATGTCCTTTACTTAGAATATTTCAAAGAAAATATAAAAGATGAATTGTTGTCACTTGGAAATGAATACAATATACCTTATTTGTATGTTATTGATTATGATGATTACTTGGCTGTTTTATCATTAAAGACTTTTGATTTGAGAAGATTGGAGAAAATTTATAATAGAAGTTCTGCTTCAAATAAGAATAATTTTTTAAAGTTCAAGAAAACTTATATTCCTGTGACTGCTGAAAGAATAGATATAGTCAAGCAAGATGGAATGATTAAAAGGTTCAGAAGAAATCCAGTATTAAGATTGGTATTAGGTTCAACTAAGGAATCAAAAGATATGTCTTATCCCCATTCAATATTCCTAAAGCATCTTGGAGCTAAGATATTAGAGGAAGAGGAAAATCCGAATATAAAGAAGATTGGTGGAAATCCAAAAATAATATTAGCAGAAAAGGAGTTGAGAAATTTAATATGCTAAAGATATTATTTGGGTAGGGTATCTTAAAGAACTATGGAAACAAACAAAATATATCAAGGTGATTGTATTGAGGAATTAAAGAAACTTCCTGATGAAAGTGTGGATTTAATAATTGCTGATTTCCCTTATAATATTTCTAATTATGGGAACAGCATTACAAAAGTAGGTTCTAAATTTAAGAAGGCAGATTTTGGAGAGTGGGATAAGTTTGACTTAGAAGAATATTGTTTATGGGTTGTTAAAGTTATGAAAGAGTTTGAGAGAGTTTTAAAACCAAAACATCAGGCATATTGCTGGTTTGATAATCATTTTACAGGACATTATACTTATTTAATTGAAAAAGAAACAGGACTCACTCAAAAATGTCCTATTGTATGTTATAAAAGAAATCCAATACCCCAAATGCGAAAGAAGAATTTTAGAAGTAGTTTTGATATGTGTGTTCTATTTACAAAAGATAAAGATAAAAAATGCGAACCTTTTAATTTCTTACAACAAAGCGAGATGAAGAATGTCCAAGAATATAACCTCAAGAAATTAACCGAACATCCAACTGAAAAGAATTTAGAACTTGTTAAAAGATTTATAAGAATATCAAGTAATAAAGGGGATTTGGTAATTGATTGTTTTGCTGGTTCTGGAACAACAGCAGTTGCCTGTATGGAATTAGAAAGAAACTTTATTATTATTGAAAAAGATGCTAAATATTTTAAGATGTGTGAAGATAGAATCAAACCATTATTGCAACAAACTAAACTAAACTCGGAGGGCAAAACACGATTTATATGAAAGAATATCATAAAAGTAACCACAGATTGGTTAAAAATAAATATATAAGATTTTGCAAGGTTAAAGGATGCAATAACACTTTTGAAACTCCATTTAAACATTCAATGAATTGTGGACAGCATAAGCCAAAAGGATATATAAGAGGAAAAGCTAAGATTTGTAATAGTCTAAAGAAGGTTATAAAATGTTAAATAAACAAAAAAGAAATATGTATTGTTTCGTTTCCCATACTTGGAACCCAATTAGAGTAAATAAAGAGAATTTAAATAGGATATTAAAATGAAAGCACTATTTAACAAAAAAGAATTAAAGACATTCGGGCAATTTTGCATTAGGCATGATAGAGCTATATTAATTGAAAAAATAGAGAAGATTAGAAAAAGAATGCTCAAAGCATATAACAAAGAATATGGAATTGAGATAAATATAATCATAAATGAAGTTATGGAGTTATTGAAAGGAGGTTAAAAATGGAAATTAAAGATTATGTCAATAAGTTTAAAATTATACTTGCAGTAGTAAAAGAAAGAGATTTAGCTTTGGCTATAATGCATGAACTAAGATTTGATGAAAGAAAAGAAGAAAACAATTTGGCTTCAAATGCACAGAAAGATTATATGAAAAAATTAGACAAGAATATAAAAATACCAGTTGGAATGACAAGAGAAGAAGCAAGTAAAGTAATAGATGAATTAAAGAATAAAGAAAAGAGGTATTAATGGTATCTCCATCAGAAAAGCTTATTGATTGGTGTTTTAAAGAAGGATTTGGATTAGAGATAGAATTAGATAAAAATAATGCTTTAGCTTTACTGAATTTTGTAAATAAGAAAAATAAAGAAAAAGGAAGAGATAATCTTCATTTCAGATTTGGGAATAGAAATAAATTTTTAGATGGAGCTAATGAACAAATACAAAATTCAAGTGTTTATCAAGAAGCATTAACTGGCTATAATAATTTTTTGAAAGATATAGGGAATGATAGTGTTCAGGAGTTAATATACAAAGATGCAGAAGTAAGAAGCAATAGAAGAAAGATAGAGTATGTTACTCAAGATAAATTGCTTGAAGAAATAGACAGGCAATTAAGAAGTGAGGAAAAGAAAGTTGGAATAAGCCAATTAGCTCCACCAACTCAATTATCAAGAGAGATTAAAAGAACTGGAGAATATTCACCACTATTTAGTGACATCATAAGTGAGATTGCAAGTGAGAGGGGATTGCAAGTCAGAACTGAAACTGAATGGAATGCACTTGCTTCAGATGATAGGAGATATATATCAAGAACAATTACAAGGAGATTGACTGGAAAATAATGGAAAATAATGTCACTCAAAAATAGTAAATCAAAAGATATAAATTTAAATACTAAACAAAATTAGATTAAATGCTTCAAAATGGAAAAAATCACAAAAAAGAAATTAAAGAAAATTGAGAAGCGTAAATTAAATCTTCAATTCAAGGAATGGGCAGAAAAAGTAAAGCAAAGAGATAAATTCTGTGTTATATGCCAAAATAAAGAAGGGATTAATTCTCATCATATTTTTCCAAGACAAATAAAAGAATTAAGATTTGAATTAGATAATGGAATAACTTTATGCCAAAATCATCATCGCTTCTCATTTAAATTGTCTGCTCACCAAAATCCTGTAGCTTTTCTAATCTGGTTGTTAGATAATAAAAAAGAGCAATATGGGAGAATAGTAAATTTATGGGAGAAAATAAATTTAAAAGATGAGTAGCAATAATCAAATAATAATAAGAAAAGAGAAGAGAAAGTGGAGAACTCAGGAAAGATATAAGTTTATAATTTATCTTAATCCTTGTGTTGATAATGAATTTGAATATAATAAGGAAGATATAATTGGTGCATCTTGGGTTTTAGAAAATGCAGTTCAATTAGCAAATAATTATATGAAAAATTGTGAATTTCCTATTGAGTATGGAATATCTTTGGAAATATGATAGATGAAAAGGATAAGAAAGGAATATTAAGAGAGCTTGAAAATAGATTCAATGCAATAATTGATAGATTAAATCAGCTTGAAAAAAAGATAAATGAAATAAAAGAGAAGTTTGAAAAATAAGATGGTATGCCAAGGAGATTATACTGAAGAAGATTTAAGATTAATTAAAAGTGTAAAAGAAGAAATTATGAAAGAAGTAGGAGATTAAGATGAGATGTGATTTATGTGGTAGATTATTAGATAAAAATAAAATATATAAATGGATACTTGAAAGACAAGGTTATGAAAATATGATTGTTTGTTATGAATGCGATTTAAGTATTCAGAACCAGATATTTGATATTATACAAAAATCATTATTGATTAAGTTTCAAGATAGAAATATTAAAATCATAATCAATGGAAAGTTTTTGAGAAGTTGAGGATAAAGAAAGCTTATCTATAATATATTAAAATATATTAAAAATGACGACTCTTTCAAAAACCAGAATAAAAAAACAAGAAAAAACAGGGGAAAGCAAATTTTGATTTGCCATACCGAGATTACCTGAAAGGAAAAATCATAACCAACAAATAATTTGATAGAAGGTTTAAGAATATTTCCAAAGCAGAAGGTAATATTTTGGCGGTTCAAGTCTCTTATAGTGGAGAGATAATGCGAAACGCAGAATCTCTCCTCTGCCTATATAAGAGATGTTGCCAAACTATTCCAATGAAGGACGAAGGGTAATATCTTGTTTTGCAATGAAGCTGAATTAAAAACAGCTGAGTGCAAAAGGTTAAAGTAAATACCTTTTGTGTCGCAAGGCAACAATTTGGTTGTTTTCAACAACTATAATAAATTAATTGTTGTCACTATAGAGTAAAACAAGTATATAAAGTTATGGTTTGCCGAATATGGTTTCAAATCATATATAATATAGAAAGTGTTACTTTATAATAGTAACATTCTCACAAAAGGCAGAATTTATATAACCAAGAACTAAGCAAAATAGTTGTTACTATATAATAATAACTATTTTCCTATAATAAACTAATACTCTTTCTCTCAAAAAAAGCTCAAGAAACACCACCTATATGGTATCTTTTTA
>Ga0315282_10003332_pt1 | contig 28868 bp, 29 predicted proteins | sample YL17G07_20_MG_FD_203693 | JGI IMG/M metagenome (GOLD analysis project Ga0315282, IMG submission 203693) | Sediment microbial communities from Yellowstone Lake, YNP, Wyoming, USA - YL17G07_20 | ecosystem: Environmental > Aquatic > Freshwater > Lake > Sediment | place: USA: Wyoming | collected... | reverse complement strand
TAGTTCGGGCATTTGCGTTATCCTTTTTTTGAGTGTTATGTCTTTCATTAGGATAACGTATAATGCCCTTAAATGGTTAAAGTTTGGAAAGGCTAATTTATTACCCGATTAATTTTTCAAACTCCATTATATATAAAGAAAACAATACTTAGTACAAAAAAAATAATAACTATCAAAATAAGCATCTGTATTTCCTTTCCATAGCATCAAGAATAACAAATATAGGTACCCTTGTTTCCTTTATACACGACTTACCATGACAGATTATCGAATCTATGGAGATCCTATTCAAAAATGTAAGATATTCTTTTGATATTCCAATTTAACTCCTATAAAAGATTGTATTTCTAAGATTTTTCCTCAGACGAAATTCTAAACTTTATACGTGATATAAGCCTAGATAGTCTGCCAACAATACCATCGGGCATGAAAATCATAACCAGCATCAAAAGTAATCCATAAACAACTATGTCGTATTTTTTAACTACGGTGAGCCATTCAGGTAGCCACGTAAGTAGTATAGCGCCGAGGATCGCCCCCCAGATATTACCCGACCCGCCTATAACTACCATAGTTACAAGTGTTATTGAAGTCCCTAGATGGAACGTGGGGTAGCCAACAAAACCATGAAAATGAGCGTATAATGAACCCGCAATGGCAGCGTATACTGCACTGAGGACAAATACCTGAACTTTATACTTCGCTATGTCAATACCCATTGTGCTAGCCGCAGTCTCACTTCCATGAATCGCTCTGAAAGCACGCCCAACACGTGATCCGGTAATATTTATAGATAATATCAATATAGCAAGCACCACTATCCAGACAAAAGCATATTGCCCTAGTGCAGAATCACCATTAAATTCTATGGAGCCAATCGAAAAAGGTGGGATCCCCAGTAGTCCTGAAGTATCATGTGTAAGCCAGTCCATTTTGCTCAATACGACGTATACAACCTCGCCAAACCCAAGTGTTGCCATAGCGAGATAGTGACCCTTGAGTTTCAACGTTGGGACACCTATGATATAGGCAATGCAAGCTGTGAATATTACAGCCAGAATAGTTGATACCCAGGGGGACATGCCCATATTTACGGTCAGCAGTCCTGAGCAATATGCCCCTATACCGAAGAATCCAGCGTGTCCAAGAGATACCTGTCCAGCGTAGCCCATCAGCAGATTAAGCCCGATTACAATGATAGCGTTAATACCAACCGTCGTCATAACCCCAAGCTTATATTTGCTTCCATAAGCGATAAGTGGGAATAATACAAGAAACAGCACTAATATTGTTATTGGAATTTGTCTGGTATAACGTTCTTTAGTATTTTTGAATATTGATGAGAAATAGTCTTTTATATTCATTGTCTTTTTTAACGTACACGATACGGATTATTCATGATCCATTGCCTTGATTGCTTTATTAAAATCACTCCAAAGCCTTCCACTACTCTCGAAATCTGATGTTTCTCCATAAAAAAGCTCATATTGAGTGATTTTACTACCTAGTTTTGGAATAATGTTTCTAATATAATGTTTTACAATCTCTAATTGCTTATCTTCTTGCTGTTTGGCTCTTAATATCTGAACGAACATTACTGATTTGTCAAGATAGATCGGTTTATCTTTAGAGGATGGAATATAGCATTTTGTTGCACTTGCGGCTGTAAAATTGCCGAATAAGGATGATGGATTTACATCCCGCTCTTCTACCTCTATAATACCAGTTATTGTATCTGTTGGATTTACTAAAAGATCAGGATGACAAAGCTGATAAGGTCTTTTATTATCTTTTGGAAATTCATAATACAGCGGTAATATGGAATTTCCACCACAGTGATTACCTATGATCACTTTATCCATTCCGATAATACTCTCAATTATCCTAGCCATATCTTCATGAAATGGTTCCCTTGGCATTTAAAGACCCTCCTTTACTTCAATGGTGATACTAATCTAGACCCAACTATCCTAGCAAAGCACAAATTATAGTAAATACCCCTGCGCCCCCTCTCAAGAGGAAAGCTTTGTACCATTCCCTGATTAAGAGGTATATTAGAATTATAAACGCCTTTTCTTAGAGCCTAGAATCCCTTCGGGTTTAACGAATAAAATTACGAGTAGTATTATAAAAGCAATGGCATCTTTATATCCAGAATATCCAGAAGGTGCGAATCCAACAGCTAGGTTTTCAACAACTCCAATTACAAGACCACCAACAACAGCACCTAAACTATTGCCAAGACCACCAAGTATTGCGGCACAGAATCCCTTCAAACCAAGTATTGCACCCATATCATACGATGCAAATGTTATTGGGGCGATCACCATACCTGCCCCGGCGCCAACTGCCGCACTCAAGGCAAATGAAAGTAATACCATAAATCTGACATTTATACCCATAAGCCTTGCGGCTGTCCTGTTTATAGCCGTTGCACGCATGGCTTTTCCCATGTAGGTATATTTATAGAAAAATTGGACAGCAAGGACAGTGATAACAGTTACCCCTAGAACCCAGAATCTTTGCTGTGTAATACTTGCGCCTAATATAAACACTGGTTCACCACTGGAAAACGCAGGCACAGGAATTGACTCATCTTTCCATGCAATCAATGCCAGTCCTCTTAGAAAAATTGATGCTCCGATTGTGATAATTATGAGAGTGATAACCGATGCGTTCTTTACAGGATTGATTGCAAGTCTTTCAAAAATAACACCAATAGCAGTAACTATTAATATTGATAAGAAAAAGGCAAGAATTAAAGGCAGATGCAGTGTGACATTAAGGAATATCATAACCATTGCGCCAAGCATTACGAATTCGCCTTGTGCAAAGTTGATTACGTCGGTGGCATTGTATATAATATTAAATCCCAAAGCAACAAGGGCATATATTCCACCAACTGTAATGCCGTATATTATATACTGTATTATCTGTCCTAGTTCAGGAAATTGCATCAATTCTCCCACTAATCATTTTGTTCAAGGTCCAATGTTAAGTTTTCTGTCAAATCAACCATCTCTACTTTTTTATATGGGTGTATATGATATGGTATGTTTGGTTTTTTCCCATCAAGAATTTCTTTTATAGTTAATATCTGGATTCTTGGATAATCTTTTTGTAAGATTTTTGACTTATAAAAGCCCTTCATTACTGCTTCTGTTCTCATTGGTTCAGTAGATTCGTGTAGCGATATAAATACCCCTATCTCAGCTTTTTCTCTTTCTAACACATGACCCAGATCCCTGATGTCTTTAACAGAAACATTACCACTTTTTACCTGTACAATCGCTTTACCAACCTTGTTTTTTTCTTCAACAAAGTAGATAAATCCGTCAATGCCGGTATCAGCGCCCTTCTTTCTATCGCCATAAGGTCTTGCATCCACAAGAGATAACGCCCACCATTGAAACTGATAGCGATTTTGAGATGCTAATTCCACAGCACCAGTTAAATCCTCTGGTTCACCTATTACTTTATAATCTTTCTTTGGTTCTAATCCAAATGCAGATTTAATTCGCCATTTTATTATGTTAATAGCAAGGTGCGTTATGTCTATGCCTATCCAATTGCGTTTTAGTATTTGTGCAACTGCGATGGTAGTTCCGCATCCACAAAATGGATCAAGGACAATATCACCTTCTTTGGATGAAGCTTTAATAATTCTTTCTAGTAATTCTTCTGGTTTTTGGGTGGGATAATCAAGACGGTCTTTAGCAGAAGGTGCTATTGGTTGAATTTCCCACCAATCTTCTGGACGTTTACCCAACGGATTAAGAGATTGCATACCGAAATCTCTGCCATCCCTAACATTTCCTATACGGTGTTTAAATCTCTCTTTAGTTGCTTCAGCATATTCTTCTCGTACTTCATCTAAATTAAACATATAAGTAGATGATTTAGAGTATCTCAAAATAATATCATGTCGTCTGCCAAAGTCATTTCTGGGATAACCAGCCCCACGATAGCACCAAGCGATCTCATTCCTAAAATTTTTCACCTCAAATATTGTATCCATCACAATTTTTAAGTAGTGGCTTGCAGTAGGGTCACAATGAAGATATATAGAGCCAGTATCTTTCAATACTCTTTTTAGCTCAAGCAACCTTATGCACATCATCGTGAGATATGCCATCATGTCATTTCTTTTTATAAACTGTCGAAAAGCAGTCATCATCTCCACAGCAGAAGCAGGTGCTTTTTCTACTATCTCTTGAAAAGTTCTTTCCGCTTCCTCTGTCCAGTGCCATGTATCCTCAAAGGCTGTTATTTGTGCCTTTGAAGGTTCCCCAGTAAGCTCTTTATATAGGATATTATAGTTTGCCTTTGAGTTAAATGGCGGGTCAAGATATATAAGGTCAACCGAATCATCGGGTATATATTTTCTCAAGACATCAAGATTATCACCGTAATAGAGAGTGTCATCCATTGTAATGTCTCCTGCATAGTAGAATAAGCAATGTCTCCCCTTTAGCTAAAGGGGAGAACCAATTCCCCCCTTTCTGAAAGGATGAAGGATGAAGTGATTTCTTTCATCCTTCATCCTCCCGCCCTCACCCTTTAAGATCGGGGGGAAGGGGGATTTAAAATGCTTTTTTCCCCGTCATTCAAAGAACCATAAAACTAAGAAAAAAGGTGCAAAGCTAGAAGACTCACCTTGCACCTTTTATATTGTAAAAATTATTTCGCCAATGTCCACTTGCCATTAACGATTTCGACCATAACGAGACAATCCGGTGCCAGACCGTTGTGTTCTGTTGGTGAGAAATTGAATATTCCACCAGTTCCGATAAATCTCTTGGTTTTTTCAATCTCATCCCTTATTTTGGCAGGATCATTACCAACTTTTTTCATAGCATCTACTACAAGCATAAGTGCGTCCCAAGCATGTCCACCGAATGTGCTTGGCTCTGAATTATACTTTGCCTTGTAGTCGGCTACGTATTTTACGAGAAGCTTCTTTTGTGGATCATTCTTCGGAAGCTCATTAGCAACAAGCATTTTACCTGATGGGAATACAACGCCGTTTGCCGAATCGCCAGAGAGCGTTATGTAATCCATGTTGGCAACACCATGACTCATGATAAGTGGTATGTCCATTTTTAACTCACTCTTCATGTTTTTGGTGACAAGGGCTCCGCCGGGACTGATACTCCAGCATATCACTGCCTGTGGGTTTGCACCCTTGATCTTGGTAAGCTGAACAAGAGTATCAGGGTCTTTTTCGCCAAATTCTTCCTTTGCAACGATATCGATCCCCCCGGCTGGTAACAGTTTTTCCAATTGCTCTTTTCCACTGGCGCCAAAAGGAGTCTTTGCCGTGATGATCGCCACTTTGCTGATTTTCATAGTTTTGAGGTAATCCACGATCCTCTGACCAACGAGAACGTCAGATTGCGGGGTCTTAAAGACCCATTTGTGATCAGCGGCTGGCTCAACGATCTTAACGCTTGCCGCACATGAGATAAGCGGGATTTTGGCACTCTGTACAGGGTCTACAATGGCGAGGCTTGTGCCGCTAAGAGTCGGACCGATGATTACAGATACTTTATCCTCGCTGATCAGTTTGCTGGCTTTGTTGCGGGCATTTGTTTCATCGCTTGCGTCATCATAGAACACTATTTGTATCTTGTGTCCTTTGATCCCTCCAGCGGCGTTGATCTCCTGTTCCAGCATATCAATGGTATTCTTTTCAGGTACTCCTAACGAAGAACCTCCGCCAGTTGTTGAGAAAATAGCTCCGATCTTGTAAACGTCATCAGCCGCAAAGGCGAAACTGCTGACCATTGTTAATATGAAAAGCGCTAGTAGACACAATAGAAGTGAACTCCACTTTAATCTTGGCATTACAAGAACCCCCCTTATTGTTAGAGATTTGATTTAACACTTGCCCAGGTCGTAGCAAGATTGTCCTGAGCATTCACAGATTTAGGCTTGAAGTTTTTCACTTAATCTTTATCAGATATTATAAACTTCGTCACCACTTAGAAGTCTTATACCATTTTGTTTCAGGACTTCGATAGCCTTATCGCTATTCTCGAACCTGAAGATCATTACTGCATTATCCCCGGAGCTTCGGACAAACGCATACATATACTCAACGCTTAGGTTAGCTTTCCATAGTGCTTCTAATATGCTTGCAAGTCCGCCCGGTTTATCTGGTACTTCAACAGCTACTACATCCGTTTCGCCGAAAGTATAATCAGCTTTTTTGAGTACGCCAACGGCTTTGTCTGCATCATTGACTATTATGCGCAAGATACCAAAATCTGCTGTATCAGCAAGTGACAGCGCACGGAGATTTATTCCATTATCCGCAAGCACTCTGGTAACCTGCGCCAACCTTCCAGATTTATTCTCTAAAAATATCGAAATTTGCTTAACTTTCAACTGATCACCCCCAATTGATATTTTATTTATCCACATAATTCACGCTAATCTTCACGAATTTTTAATTCAATTCGCAATTATTAGCGTTATTCGCAAATCTATTTTTGAAGTAGAATTTATTTGTCATTTAGTGCTTAACAACCTTGACAACTACACCTTGATTTTCCTCAAATGGCTTTACGAAACTGTCGACATCACGAATATTACCTATATCATATATGACGAATAGAATGTTTCCATACTTTGTTTGATAAGCTAATATATCATCGTTTATTTCTTCTATTATATCTTTTTCTCTACCATTTTTTCCACAGAACTTGATCTCAATGGCGAGATCGATCTTTGGGATAATAAAGTCAGGGATGTAAGTTTTTGTAGAATACTCAATACTATCCTTTTCTCTTGAACAAAATATATCAGCACCTATAAGCAAAGTTTCAAAAGCATTTTGTATCTCCTTTTCTACTGATGGCGCGTTTTGTATAGCTTTTCTTAGCTTGTGTTCTGCAATGTTAATGATTTTGAGAATAGCACTAGCTTCTGGTGCTGTGTCTTTACCTTGGTAGATTGAGTCAATATCAGAGCTTTCAAGTTCATCCTTGGCATCCTCTAAAAGTCCTTTTGCAGTTTCCAACTGTTTTATATATTCCTGCTGGTTCGTTCTTTCAACTTCAGCCTGCTCGATCCCATCTAATAGCAAAGCAAATGGAAGAGTGCGTATATAGGGCCATCTTAGTGAACTAAAAACTCTATACTGATTTGAATTTCTTCCAAAAACTTCCTCGATAAATCTGAAAACTCTCATAGACCAACGCGTATGTTTTTCAGAACGGCTCTGCTCTTTATAGAGGTTGTCAATATTCTGAATAAGTAAGTTTAGTTCAATCAAGGCTTCGTTTTTAGTCCAAGATTTCAAAGTACCCTCCCTAGATTTTGACTCTTATTCTCACTTAATTACTAATTTAGTCTTGTAGGTTGCCCCGTTTTCCGTTGTATATATTTCGGATTTATCAAGAAACTCTTGATCTGTAATTTGAATATTGGTTAAACTTTTGCAATTCCCTTTGGACGATAAGATACAAACCATTTCACAATCAGCCTGTTTTTCCTCTAAAAAATTTCTACTGCCATAATAGAGCATTACACCGCAATATTCTATATCGGATTTACCAGCTTTATCGAACCATTGAATATACTGTTCAAAGACTTTGGTTGGTATAATTTCTGTACTAACTGCTTTTGCTGCAATTTCTTTCTTTGTAAGTCGCGATGTATTATAGATTGTATCGCTGACAAGTACAATAATTAAACAAGGTTTGCCATTGAAATTAGCGAATAATATAGGAAGATTCTTACCCGGTATAAAATATGCTGGTCCTGCAGATGATGCAGTTATGTTCTTTAGTTCGTCGATATCTATTTCTATTCCACTTAATATTTGTTTAGTAGCCAATATGCTCTGGATTACAGTATTAAGCCGGTCTTTAGGAACTGTCTTGACCGTATCTGCCGGGTTTTTTTCTAAAGTTGCTATTTGTGCCAAAGCATCGTTTGCCGCATCCGCCATTTTGGATTCCTGATCCATCTGAGTTTTATAGTCATCCAATAACTGCTGAATCTGTACCAGTCGGTCTAACGCTATTTGTGCCAGAGTATCATTATATCTGCTACTTTCGTTAACAGCATTCGCCACATTAGATCCCTGATCCATCTGAGTTTTATAGTCATCCAATACCTTTTGAATTTGTGCTAGCCTGTCTATGGTAGTGATGCTATTTGTTGAAGGATTCGTATCCGATCTGCTTGCTTGTATCAGCTTCTGTTCAGCGTTATTATATACTCGAGTAAAATAGTCCAATCTGAGCCATGCTGCCTCGACTGGTTTATCCTCCCTCTCAAGCTGCGACGCCTGTGCTTGCATCTTGCGTTCTTCGACTGCCCGAATCTCTTCTTTCCGCATATCACAAATCTTTGCCAACATATCTATCTGCTCTTCAATATGCTTGATGGCATTTGCATAATTCTTTTCCGACATCTTTGCAAGCCGTTCCTGGACAGCTTTTAGCTCTTTTTGAAGCATTGTCTTCTCCATCATTGCAAGTAAAAGGCTAACTTCGCTTAAATATTTGAAAGTAAATTTGGCTGATTCGTCCTTATATTTCTGTTCTACATTACCCAGAAACGACTTCTCGCTGGAATTACCAAATTCTATATCTCCTGTGATTAATGTCGTATCTCTTGGATCCTTTGCTTGTCTCAAGGATTCTAATAACTTAATTATATCTAATCCCTTTCTAAGTTTCGGTCCTTGCTCATCGAAAAATGACATTTCTGTCCAAAGAAGCCTTCCTGATACTGTCCGATCCAATACTGCTTTTATTGGCACTAATTTACATTCTTTGGTCTTATTGGATGTCTTAGTGTTCTTTATTTGTGCATAGATATTTGGCGCATAGGCAAGTAAGAATAGGACTAACGTAACAATCGTGAACTTTTTTGGCATCTTGATCCTTTCTTAGCGCATGCTAATATCTTAATAGACTGGCAACATAACTACCGTTAATAAATTTTACTGCTTCCAGATGATTTGTGCCTGTACTTGCTAAAGCATTTCCTATTTCCGTTAGAACACTTTCTGTAATCCATAGCCTCATGAACTCTACATAAATATGGTAAATTCTACTGTCTTTTCGTAATATATGCCACAAGGATTTAGTAAAGCTAATACATAAGCTGTATCAACGAAAAGACGAGTAGAATTCATTTCTTGTTTTTCGGTGTTCCATATAAGTAATGCTCATGCTCTTCTGACCAATCTTCAGGCCCTTCAACTGTTCCAGCAAGCTCGCTAAGTACATCCCAAAGATTATCTCCCTTTGCTCTTTCATCGCGCTCAATAGTTACAATATATCGAGTATCAGGTTCCAAATCCAATTCCTCTTCAGGATATAAAACTTTTCCGTCAAATATAGCATGGAATGTTTTGGACAATTAACTCACCATTTCCTTATTCTTTCGGTCTCAAGTCCTTAACACGCTTGGCTTTTCCTTCGCTTCTTTCGATAGTCTTTGGCTCCACAAGCGTGACTTTAATTGATATACCGAGAACGCTTTCAATCTCGTTCTGTATCCTTTTCTGTACTGCTTCGAGTTTTCTAATTTCATCAGAGAAAAGTTTCTCATTTACCTCGACTCTGAGACTTAACTCATCCATAGAGCCTTTTCTTTCAACTAAAATCTCGTAATGAGGTTCGGCTTCCTCGATCTCCATCAAAACGCTTTCGATCTGTGATGGGAAGACATTGACACCTCTAATGATGAGCATATCATCGGTTCTTCCACTTACACGCCTCATTCTAACTATGGTTCTACCACACTTGCACGGCTCCGGATTCAAGGACGTGATGTCTCTCGTTCGGAATCTGATGACCGGGAACGCCTCTTTAGTCAAGCTTGTGAAAACTAATTCCCCTGTCTGTCCATAAGGTAAAGGTTCGCCTGTATCAGGGTCAATTATCTCAGCAAGGAAGTGATCTTCAAATACGTGAAGTCCATTCTTCTGCTCACACTCGTTTGAGACACCGGGACCAAGAACCTCGGTAAGACCATAGATATCCATAGCATCAATACCGAGTTTAGCTTCGAGTTCTTTTCGCATATTATCTGACCACGGTTCAGCGCCGAAAACTCCTATCCTCAACGGAAGATCACGTATATCTATACCCATTTCTTCACGGGCTACCTCTCCGATGTAAAGAGCATAAGAAGGCGTACAGGCCAGAACAGTAGTTCCAAAATCCTGCATAACCATTACCTGACGTTTCGTATTCCCGCCAGATATTGGAATGACGATGCATCCCATTTTTTCCGCACCGTAATGTACTCCAAGCCCACCCGTAAAAAGCCCATATCCATAACCATTTTGTATAATGTCACCCGGTTTAGCGCCAGCGCACATAAGGCTTCGAGCTATCAGTTCCGCCCACATTTCTATGTCATTTTTTGTGTAGCCGGCGACCACCGGTTTACCAGTAGTGCCAGAAGAAGAATGTATACGGACAATATTATTCATTGGTTCGGCAAAAAGCTTGAAGGGGTAGTTATCTCTAAGGTTTTTTTTGGATATGAATGGGATTCTTCTAAGGTCGTCTAGTGACTTGAGATCGTCGGGCTTAAATCCAGCCTTGTTGAAAGACTCATGATAAAAGGGAACCCTATCGTAAACTTTGTGAATGATTGCTTTGAGTCTGCTTAGTTGCAAGTCATTCAGTTCTTTTCTGGGCATACACTCGTACTTTTCATTCCATATCATCTTGTCCCTCCATTTTGGGAATATACATTATAAGGAAAGAAAATTTTTATAATATTAGACTATTCTACAATACCTTGATCGGCAAGTCAAGGATTTTTTCGCCATTTTAGGATTGTTTAATTTTCAATTTGTTGTATAATGTAAATGTTTATTTGTGAATTTTAGAGGATAGTTCATTTCTTATGAGATTTAAGGTAACACTTTTTGATCGAAAAATAATTAATCACGAATAGCACGAACAGAAACGAATTACACAAATTAGCACAAGTCGTTAATTCGTGAAATTAGTCTTATTAGTATAATTCTTGATTAAAAAGAATGTTACCTTTTAGAAAGGGGATTTATATGTCAACGGAAGTAATCTATGATTTGCTGTTGAAGGATGGACATGTTATTGATCCTGCTAATAATATAGACGGAAAGATGGACGTCGGGATCAAAGATCGGAAGATCAAGAAAGTTGCTTTGGATATTCCAGCAAGTGAAGCCACAAAAGTAGTGGATGTTTCAGCCCATTACGTCACCCCCGGTATCATTGACATTCACACTCATGTATATACAGGATGGACATCCAGCTTAGTCGCTGATAGCCACCTGTTTTCATCGGGTGTGACGACAACTGTGGATGCCGGAAGCGCCGGTTGGCGGAATTTCATTGATTTCAAAGAGACTTGTGTTGATAGATCAAGGGTGCGCATTCTAGCATTCATAAACGTAGCGAGTGGAGGAATGGTTTTAGCTGATACAGAGCAAAACCCAAGAGAGATGCACCCAAAGATAGCCGCATCGTTGGCGGAGATATACCCAAATGTTATTGTTGGTATTAAGGCAGCGCACTACTGGACAAGTAAGCCGTGGGATTCAGAGCATCCACCGTGGGCGTCTGTGGAGTCTGCTGTTGAAGCAGGGAATATCTGTGGAAAGCCTGTAATGGTTGATTTCTGGCCACGCCTGCCTGAACGCCCATATCCTGACATGATCCTGAAAAAACTTCGACCGGGTGATATTCACACTCACGTCTTTGCTCAACAATTCCCCATCGTTGATAAAGACGGCAAAGTCTATGACTATATGTGGCAGGCTCGTGAAAGGGGAGTAATATTTGACTTAGGGCATGGCGCCGGCAGTTTCTGGTTCCGAAATGCTGTGCCTGCATGGAACGATGGCTTCTATCCCGACTCCATAAGTACAGACCTTCATACAGGGAATATTAACGGACCTGTCGTCAGTACTTTGAATACAATGTCTAAGTTTCTGAGTATAGGTATGCCTTTGCAGGAAGTGATTTTCCGCTCCACAGTAACACCTGCTAAGGAGATAGGTCATCCAGAACTGGGAACATTAAGTATTGGTTCAGAGGCAGACATTGCGGTGATTAAGCGTATGGAAGGAACATTCGGATTTGCAGACTGCGGTAGGGCAAAGATGACCGGTAAGCATAAATTGGATTGTATTATGACCATAAGGGCTGGCGATATTGTGTTCGATCCTACAGGACTGAGTATGCCCGAATGGGTAGATGCACCCGCACCATATTGGGTAATTCCATCGCTTCAATAGGATTATGAGCATATTGGCATATTGGCTGGAATCCAGAATGATTGTAACTTGTAATGCGTAACTCGTTACTTGCAACTTTTTATGGATTCCCGTTTTCACGAGAATGACATGATGCAAGTGATTTAAAAAAATAATACTAAATAAAACGTAGGAGAAAAGATATGGCATTTAATGTTAAGAAACGAGGAAAGTTGACGTATTACTATCATGGCGATCACCCGGTTCTGTCCGCACTGGTGACAGAAGAACTGCCCGACGGTGATTTGAAGATTTGCTTCGCTGGATTGACAGGCGGGTATTCAGCAAAAGGTGTGCTGAATCTTGATGAACTCGTCACGATGGACCCGATAAGAGAGATTCCGCTTGTATTCAAGAGTTGGGAAGCATGGCTCAAAGAGGCTGATATCTGCGAGTCATTGAAGGATGTAGATTTTATAGAGGTCCATGCCTTTGGTTGTCAGCCAAAATCACCGAATCCTCTGGTTGATCCTGCTGGCTATGCGGTAGAACAGGAACGACTGCGTTCCGCTTATGCAGAGGGATACAGCAACTTCTTCCGTGATTACCTGCCTGATAACGGCGTACCTGCAAGATTCACAGTGCATTTGCTGGATGTGCCAGACAAAGCGGCTTCTTACGAGTTTTACTCAACAGCGCTCTATCAAAAGTCATTGCAGAAGAAATAGAATGTTAGGGGCGTATGCTATACGCCCCTGCAAATTAATCAATGAATACTTTCAAACCACTTGATCACAAAGAATGTCTTGAATTTGCTAAGGCTTTTGGGGATACTCCTGAGACAGCTATATCAGTCCATCTACTGAAAAGAGGATTATGTCATGCTTACGTTGCAGGCAATCTATCAAATTTCGACGGTGCCATTGTGCAAAATATACTCGATCCCTCAGAACCGACGGGATTTGGTTCTGACACTGAGATTTTATGGCAATTGCTGAAATCAGTAGATGGTTGGGATTGCGTTGAAGTGGAGACGGAATGCTCGATGGCACTTGGAAAACTCATCGAGTTAGATATGGGTCTCAAAGTCCGATATTACGACGATATTTATTATACGCTTTCCAAACCTGCGATAGTATTCCAGAATGACTTTGTGCGTCAATTGACCATTGATGATTTGAAACTAATCGAATCTTCACCTGATGATCTCACGATAAGCGGATATGAAAATTACCGTAGCTTATTAGCTGAAGGATTCTCCGCAGGTGCTATTGTATCAGGGAAACTCGTTGGCATAGCCCATACGTCAGCAAGAAGCAAACTTTATGCGGACATAGGCACTTTTGTGCTGGATGGCTACCGTAATCGTGGATTCTCGACTGCATCAGCATCCATCGTTGCACAGCGTGTTCAAGAAAGCGGTCAAACGCCTATCTGGAGTACGGGCGAGAGCAATTTCGCTTCGCAAAAGGTTGCACAAAAGGTAGGCTTCACAGAGTTTGCGCGCCGTACTTACGTGATCCTAGAGAAAAATTAACATAACTCAATTAAGCATTAGAATAGGAGAAAAAATATATCAATGACGACTAGTAAACAGAAAATGACGAGAATGGAACGTCTCGAAGCCGCTTTTACTTTGCATGAAGTGGATAGGACACCGATTCTGGGGGGTTGGATTGCATGTCCCGAATACATGATGGAACTTGCTGAAGCGACTGCTGACGAGTATTGGGCAGACCCTAATGGAGTATCTATCCGTGCCTACGATCGCCTAGATACAGACGGGCTTATAGGCATATTTGTTCCAAGAAACCGTGAGGATTTCCGATGTATAGATCATAACAGCTACATTCATGCAAACAGCGGATTAACACTAGAAGATGCAGTAGCTAGAATTGACGCTATGACAGGTCCAGAGGAGATAGAGGCAAAGTTTGATCTTGAAACTGCTTATCAGAACTTCCGTAAATCAATGCTGGATATGCAGGCAAGGTGCGGTGATATGCTCTGGATGCCGGCACAATGGGGTGCAGGGGCAAAAGTATCGTGGTACGGAGATTTTGGCTACGAAAACTTTTTCGCCATCGTTGGACTTTATCCAGAGCGCGCTCAAAAACTCATGGAAGTTGGCGGTGCTTATGGAAGGTGTATGTGCCGTGTAGTAGCCCGTGCAGTACAAGATGGTGTATATCCACATGCTGTATTGTTAGGCGAAGATATTTGCAGTCAGCGAGGACCGATGATCTCCATGAAGTTCCTTGAGAAATATTATGCCCCACAGCTTAAATACGGACTTGAGCCACTGCTGGAAGTCGGGTGTAGACCTGTCTGGCATTGTGACGGTGACGTTCGTCCTATGCTGGATTTTCTTATAGACTCAGGAGTTCAGGGGTTGCAGGGATTTCAGCCCGAATGCGGAATGATAATTGACGAACTTGTCGAAAGGCGCACAAAAGATGGTGAACCTTTGGTCATCTTTGGACCTCTAGCTGTCACAACGGAACTTCCAAAATGCACACCAGAGGAGATCATCCAGAAAGTGCATCACGCCATCGAAGTATGCAAAGGAAAAGCCTCGTTGATAATGTTCACTGGAAACACCATCAACCCAGACGTCCCATTGGCGAACATCCGTGCCATGTATAAAGCCTTATTATAAGATTTCTGAAAATTTTTCGTGGATTTTCCTCGACCAAGTAATCGTTAAAAAATGCCATTTTGACAAAGTATTTCAACGTTTTTCACAACCCCCTGACCCCCTTTGCTAAGGGGGAATGTTGACACGACTCGATTTATTCCCCCTTATGTAGGGGCATATTGAATATGCCCTTTGGGATTAGGGGATTGTTTTTAGGACGTTTATGTATTTTTTAACGATTACGACCAACTACATTTATATTGTAGGATACGAATTGAGGGAATATTTGGTAATCTCTTTATGTTATGCCAGATTAATAGAATTAATACCATTAAGTATATTCTATTATTATTGGTCACAAAATGTTTGTCACTATTATTTTTGACACATAAGGAGATTGGCTATGAGAGTATTATTAATTTCTAAAGATAAGCATCTAGTGCCACCCGAGCAACTGCTTCCTTTGATACAGCGTTTTGTTGAGTGGCGGAAAAAGTATCACTCCAATATGGAGTGTTTTGAATTCTTTGCGGTAGGAAATGGTGGATTTGGTATTATAAATGTACCTGACGAAACTGCACTCCATCAGATGATGATTGAGTATCCATTTGTTGATTTGGGCGAAAATGAGATTTATCCTATACTCGATGGCGACCAAGCTCTTGCTCGAATTCAGGCAGTACTCCAGGCAATGATGGCAAGCAAACCATCTTAAACATGATAAAATCTTATAATATGATTTTTTCAGCTATAAGCGGAAATGGCAAAAGTGGAACATACTTATGAACATTGAATAATTAATCAGGTAATAAACTTGACTGGATTCCAGCCTTCGCTGGAATGACAAACACCCGCAAAATGTCATTCCAGCGAAGGCTGGAATCCAGAAAAATGCCATTAATTCTATTACCCGTACCCGATTATTTAGTTAAACTTCATTAGCTTGTTTTGTGAACTTGATTAACAAATAACAGGCTAGTCAGCATGTTCTACAACGCTAACTGACAAACTTGTATATAATTAGAATCACTGGATTAATAAATTATTAAGCATATCTCTTGCTATCTTTGCTATACGTTCAGCCGCTATGTTCAACATTCGGTTGCCGAACTCTACATTTGCTGATGCTATTTTGTCTAGTTTCGCCTGCGGCTGACCTTTAAGCTGAGACGATATGGGACTTTCATTTATGCGCTTTGCTCGTGGCAGATCAGCCCAATCTGCACGAACTGCCATATTCATGGAAGTCTCATCCATCATGCCGTGACCATTTATTCCGGGGTCTTTTTCTACCTCAGCAGACCATACGTCCTCAAGTATGCTCGTACCACCACCCCAGAATTGCATTGTACCTATACGTCCATCTTTTTCCTTTGTGATCTCCTGAAGCACCATATCCCCGGGCCAATGCCCGCAGAAAGCTATGCAGAACTTGAATCCCATATCCGCCATAGATTCCAGCAGTTCGATATACAAATCTTTGCATATCTCACGACTTACCCATAGGCTTGGGTAATAGAGTTCATGTTTACCGTTGCGAAGCTCCTCTCGTGAATAACCGGGGAATCCCGCAGGCGCAATTGGCACTACCGGAAACAAAATCCCGCCAGTCATATTAACAGCGCGCAGGCAAATCTCGTAAGCGATGTAAGGATCAGTGCCAAGAGCATTCTGTAAACCATGATCCTCCATTGCGCCGCAAGCCCAATATGCGATGGGCATACGATCAAACTCCTCAAAAAATTCCTCCGGCAGCATCTCTTCCCATTTATGCGGATGTCTCATTTTCCCCTCCATTTGAAATCATCAATTTTTAATCCTTATCTATCCAAAGTAATTTGTAAGAGACGATTTTATTGTCAATCTTAGACTTTTCGCAATATCCTGTTGGATTATAACCCCAAACACGAATTTGGCTTTCTAGTTCCCTTTTATCCCGTTCTTCAGAGTAAAGACCTATTATTAAACGCCCACCCTGCGCAGTATAGTTGATAAGCAAGTGATTGATAAGGTCTTTCTGTCGTCCTAATGGTACATATTCTAACCCTGTGCGTACAAAATCATATCTGATCGGTGGAATCCAGTATAAAGCGTTGCCAATATATATCCGATCCTGCCAATGAGTAAGCCTTTTCCTTGCTAATTCTGCTAATCCCTCAGAAATATCCAATCCATAGAGCTCTACCTCTAATCCTGATCCTGCCAACCATCTGTGCAAAGATTCCATAAGATACCCATTAGCACAACCAACATCTAAAAAGGTTCCATTTTTATGAATCGCCTCTAATATCATACCACGAGAATAGCGCCATCGGGTTTCATCTCCACCATGTCCTGACTGAGCGCGTGGATTATCAGCAGACAAATATGCGTCTGTAAAATATCTTTTATTGATGTCAAACCATTGTGCCTCTGTAATTTTCCCATCATCTAAGGCTTTTTGGTGTTCCTCAAGAAATTGGTATGCTCTATTCATAGCGTATTTTATTGGGTCTATTTGCATATTGTGTTCCTTTATTTTATAAGTATATCATCCATCCATAGGCATCAACTTATACCATTTTCATTTTATTTTTGTGCATAATGTTAATGATTATATTTCGTAGAAGCACGTTGCAACGTGCCTCTACAATTTTTGTAATGCACAATGGTTTTCTGAAAATGGTATTACAGTGGTTAAAATGGAAAGCTCTTTTGGTATAATAATCGTTGTGTAGTTACATAATGATTATTATTGCCAAAAAAGAGTTTTCCAATGGATATTCTATCAAAAGTAACTGATGAAATGCAAGGAATCTTAATACAATCCAAGCATAAACTTCTCGTCCGCGGAGAGATAACCACAAAGACACAAAGAAAACATGATCATAGTTTTTAGTCAGGAGAAACTATTGAAATCACAGTATCATCTAGTGAAAAAAAATGAAAAAATGCTTAGTGTGCCTTTGTGTCTTAATATCTTTGTGTTTTTTCCCTGATAAAGATCGCGGACAAAATTCTTATGCTTTGGTCAAGATGGCGGATTTTGAGCTACAGGAATGCCTTGCAGTAGGTATTATCTCATTGCCTATGCAACGCTCTGAGAATGGTCTCAGAGATTAATAAAAACTCTATTGACAAAATCACTGTTTTCATGATAAGCTAACGTTGGTATCAAGCTATTTTTGTTTATGCCATTTTTATGGTTTCATTGTGCAAAAATGTAACCTAGTTTTTTATGCTGGTGAAAAAACTAAGCAGTAAGCCTGGGCTACAATGCACATTTAATTACAAGAAATGGTATTAATAGACTGGTATGGTAGTTTATGTAATCTTTACTTTACTTTAATCGTTGAATTAAACGTTGGTATATGTTATAATATAAAAATCATGCCCCTGTAGCTCAGTTGGATAGAGCGACTGCCTCCTAAGCCGTAGGTCACGCGTTCGAATCGCGTCAGGGGTATTTAATTTAAGGATGAAGGATGAAGGATGAGGGATGAAGGCGGAAGGATGAAGGACGAGGGATAAAGTAAAAATCGTTTTGCTTTCATTCTTCCGTCTTCATCCCTCATCCTTATCTTGTGAGCCTACCTATGATAGACCTTCATACACATTCATTGTTTAGCGATGGGGTTCTCCTTCCTACGGAGCTTGTCAGGCGTGCTGAATACAAAGGCTACCGTGCCATAGCGATCACAGACCACGTAGATCAATCTAACCTTGACTTTGTTGTGCCTCGTATAGCAGAGCTTGCAGAATCACTTAATAAGGTGATGGGGATTAAGACTATACCCGGTGTTGAGATAACACACGTTCCACCTGTTTATATAGCGGAATTGGCTATTAGGGCAAGATCACTTGGTGCAAAACTGGTCGTCGTGCATGGAGAGACTATAGTGGAGCCAGTACCGTCAGGAACGGATCATTACGCAGTATCTGCCGAGATTGACATTCTGGCACATCCCGGGCTTATAGACCCCAATGATGTAGAAATAGCAGCAAAACGAGGTATTTTCCTTGAAATATCTGCTCGTAAAGGACATTCTCTGACTAATGGTCACGTTGCAAAATTAGCATTGGAAATGGGAGCAAAACTGGTACTTGATACAGATGCACATGAACCCTCCGATCTTATAACAATTGAGCATGCGGTAGCGATTGCCAAAGGTGCAGGACTTGATCAAGATCGGATAAGTATGATGTTTACTAATTCTGAGCAAATTATTCAACGTGTTACATAAACAAATAACTTATAAAGCAGTTTTCAGTTAGGAAAAGCCTTGTGAATAAATGATTCGGATAACTGAAAAGTTTAATATCTTTTCTTAAAGTTGCCTAAAGTTTACTTTTTACCTACCTTTTTACTTATTGTCTATCGTCTAACGGGGGAAAGTTATCATGTTCAAGAAAATCATTGTATGCGTTTCGATATTCTTTATAATTTCAGCCTATCCCATAGTGATAGCGCAAACACCTTCACCTGATACGTCCAATGCACCTCAAACTACGGCAAATCCTTATGATAGAGATGACGTATACAAACAGATTGAGTTATTCTCTACTGCACTGTCTTATGTACTCGGTGATTACTATCAGAACCTAACCAAAGAACAGCTTAATGAAGTTATGAGCGAAGCTATAAGGGGAATGCTCCAGGGATTAGGTGATAGATACTCATTTTATCAGGAGGAAACGTCAAGAAAGCGAGAGCAAGAAAACTTATTCTTTGCCAAATTTGGCGGACTTGGAATAAGGATACTACCTTCGCCTGATGGATTTGTCAGTGTTGTTCAGGCAATGGATGGCACCCCTGCAATGAAAGCAGGCCTTCATGCGGGTGACAAAATACTGATGGTTGATGGAAAATCCATTGAGAACCAGTCTATGGATGACGTTGTAGGTTTGATTCGTGGTGAAGTTGGAACTAAAGTTACTCTTACCATCCTTCGCTCCGGTATGGACAACTCGTTTGATGTGTCAGTAACAAGAGAAATAATTAATTATCCAAGTGTGAAAAGCACTCTTATAGAAGGACAGATCGGTTACGTTGCCATCTCTGATTTCACTGCGGAAACGTATACAGAGATGAGAAAAAGCCTTGATGAGCTTAAAGATAAAGGGATGCGCGGCTTAATCCTTGACCTTCGCAATAACCCCGGCGGTATGTTGACATCCGCAGTTGATATATCTAACGCCTTTATACCAGAAGGTTTAATCGTTTCCACAGACGGAAGGTTAGACAGATTCGACTCAGAATATAGGGCAAAGAAAGAAATGCTATATTCTGCTGATATTCCCCTTGTATTACTTGTGAATGATAATAGCGCAAGCGGTTCAGAGATTGTTGCCGGTGCAATAAAGGATTATAAGCGGGGACTCTTAATAGGTGAGAAAACTTTTGGAAAAGGCGTAGTGCAGCAAAGATTCCCATTAGATGAGCAAAGGGCAGTATCTATAACCGTGTCTATATATAAAACCCCGAATGGAACATGGATACACGAGCGAAAGTTATTTGAACTCGAACTGGAATTACAAAAGGAATTGGATTCAGGAACAATCTCAGATGGCCTGCGCCAGGAGTTTTCAAAAAACGGGATCACACTTTCACAATCTGCAACCCTCAAAGTAAAAGACCGTATCAGAGGTAAGGGTATCCGATGGCAAATAAATGATGGTCAATCAGTATATATAATCAAGAAAGAAGAAGGTAAGCTAAAGGTTACACAGGGCGGTGTACCGGTTGATATCGAAGTTGATCAACCAATTCTGATTGAAGATGATAAAGAGGGCGAAAATATCAAAATGCTGACGAAATTCTACGAGGGTGAATACGCCAATAAATTTGTCTATGATTACCTAGGTAAGCATCAGGACCAAAACCCGGAAGAACAAATCAAGGCATTAGAAGGAAATATACCCGAATTGATGAAAACCTTAGATGAAAATGGTATTAAACTTAACGAGAGAATAGTTACGATGTATGTAAGGAGAACCTTTGCGTCAACGAAAAATACTCCCAACATTGACCTTGAAAACGATTTACAGCTTGCAAGGGCTGTTGAGGAGATAAAAAAACAGATAAAGTAATGAACCAAGATGAATTGACATATCTAAAAGAAAGAAGGTTGAGAATATGGCTGAAACTATGGCACAATACTGGCATTGTAAAAAATAAAATGAAAATAAACACGGAGAGTTAATAGAGAGGGAATAAAGAAACATTGTATTCTCTGTGTTCTCCGTGCCTCAGTGTTTATATATTTTACAATGCCTAGAGCATACAAGGGGGTATTAGGATGTATAAAGTTATTATAGTATTTTTATTATGCGGCTTACTTATAATACCTTGTAGTTTTGCATTAGCACAAGGTTGGGCGATTAAGTTCGCTGGCAACCCTGGTCAGCAGGTGCAGACAAAAAACAGTCCAAGCCTGAGTATTAGCGATAAGGCACTTACAATGGAGGCATGGATCTTTCCAACGGGCGACGGAGTAGTAATTAATAAAGAAAATAGCTACGAATGTGCGCTTGTTGGAGGTCAGCTTCAGTTTGCAATACAAGCGCCAACATGGGCATGGTTTGGAAAAGGGCTGGTTCCTGTAAACCAATGGAACCATGTAGCTATAACTTACGATGGCAGTGAAAGTATTTGCTGGGTCAACGGCAAAAACACAGCCTCAGATAAAACTAATTCGGGAAATATCGTTGTTACCGGCGACCCATTTAATGTAGGATGGAGACCATTTGGAGATCATCAGCCTTTTTCTGGTACCATTGATGAAGTCAGGATTTCCAACGTGGTTAGATATACTAAAGAATTCAAAGTGCCAACTACTGCTTTTGTGATTGATAATGATACTGTTATTCTTTTGCATTTTGACGAAGGTAATGGTAAGACAACAAAGGACGTATCTGGCAATCGCAATGATTGTGAAATAATAGGAGACCCCGAATGGGTCAAATCAAATGCTCCAATTGCTGATGTGAAGTTTTCAGTCGAAAAGCAAGACAAATTGTCTACGACATGGGCAATGTTGAAAGTCAACAACCAAATTACTCATGTGAGTTTTTAGATCATAATGAAATGGTTAAAGGATGGCGTTAAATGTGTGATGAGATTAAGTTTCCATCAAATCCTTTCGAGGACATCAAACCATCTGATTTCAATAAGCTAAATAAGAAGAATGTGACAGAGGATTTTATCGAAGAAAATTTGAAGGAACTTGCTTGGGATGTTTTTAAACCTTTCAATGACACGGGCATAGATAGAATTGCTATTAAAACAGTTTGCTCTGATGGACATACAGAAATAGATGAAAACTTAAGAAATCAAGAATGCTCGATATGTGGTAAGTCGGGTATTGAAATTATTAGATTTATTCAAATAAAGACAAGACAATTGAAAAACAACGTCTTTGGATTTACCTTGAAATCAAAAGACATAAGGATTGATCCAAGGCATGTCTATTTGTTGTATTCAGATAATACAACGGCGGATAAACAAGATTTTATTATAATTTCAGTGAAAGATTTTTTAAGTTTTTTCAATAGTAATAACATTAATCCTTTTGCACCAACTTCGTTTAGAAAAGGAAATAATAAGCTCAATAGTCTGAGATATGATCATGTAAACGATAAATGGTCTTGGGGAAGTTATGATTGGGAATTGTTTAGAAATTTGGAGGGAATGAAGAAAATACAAGATCCAAAAATTGATCTTAATCTTGCAAGCGAGATCATGGCAACTCGAAATTTGGCTAATAGTCTACTAAGATCATTCAGTAAAGGGCAAACCTATTCAGAAATCATAGAAACAAAGATAAAATCAGAGCTAGAGAAAAATTTAAACTTGTATAAAAATAAAGCGATAATTTTGGAGTTGAGACGGAAGGCTCAAGAATATATAGAATTAAATTGTGATGAGGATACTTTACAAAGTAGCCGAAATTATTTTGAATATATAAAGTTAATAGATACAATCGGAGAAAATTCAGATTCGATGTCTGAAGGGGATGCCCAATGAATATTGATGATAAATCAATAGCTTATGCGTTTATCGCTAATGGTGTACAAATTTACCTTAGTGATGATGACTATTTTATTGCTTCTAAGTTAGTTTGTGCAGAATGTGGGTATCCCTGGTATATGAATTTAACAGAATGTTTCTTATGCGGTGAAATAAATAAGTTTCTTTATAGGTGTTCTGATTGCTTTACCTTTCAGTCCATTACCAAAAGTAATATGAAATGTAAAGAATGTGGTTCTTCAAACTTATACATGATGTGTTCAAATCCTGATTGTCTTTCTAACAAAGACGTTGAAATTAAAAGTAGGATAAATAAACTTGGTGGGGTTTTCAATAAAAATAGTGGTCTATTGATAGCACAGCAATATTGTATAAATTGTGGTTCAAATTTCCATGAATATAAAAGCTATAAGATTGCTATACGAATTGTGAATGACGAAGAATTTGATTATGATTCTTTGAATATAAGTGAAGATATGGTTTCAGATAATTCATACCTCGTTATTAAGTACAAACCGAATGAAGTAATCCTAAAGTACGAGTTATTTCGCATAAAGGACACTTTAGGAAAAAAAGTTCCACTAAGTAACCTTAAAGACAAATTTGAAGATATCGTAGATGAACTTTTCTCCATCAGGTTGATGAAATAATACAAAAAATAACCAAAAAACCATTATTAACAGGTGATCGGTATGTCAGCAAAAGATAGTTTGTCAATTATAAATGATTTTCTAAAAATGAACCAGATAGATATTGATCTAAAAACTTGTATACGGGATTATATCGTGGTAGAACATGATACCATAAAATTGCCGGATGATATAATTGACATGATTATTGGAGATGCTTATGGGTCTGCTAATGATATAGTTAAAATAATTAGTGACGAATTAGTTAAACAATATGATATATATTTAGGAAGAATTCAAAAAGACCAGCTAAAAAAGTATATAGATTACAGTTTTGAAAATGACTTTGAAATATTCCTGAATCTATTAAAGCAAGATATTCATGAAAGATGCGATCTTAAATCGGTAATTACAAACACTGTCATCTGGTCAAAATTTAATAGGAAAGATGCTGTTAAAATTTTTTTAGAGAATTTGAAAAATGCTATTTCCATCAAAAATAATGTAAGAATTCAAGATTACTTACTTTTTTTATACTCCCGTCTTATAAGCTTAAATGAAAATAGAAAAATAAGTTTATATGATCTATTTTTGCAAAATCAACATATAATGAGGAAAGAGCTAAATATATCAGATTTTGAACAAATAAAGAATTTATGTAAAGATAATCATAGAAGACCTCGTACAGAAGCCATTACAATGTTTAATGAGAATTATATCAGAATACTTGAGAAAAACGGCGATAAACATAATAAAAGCGGGGTAATATATTTAAACGTTAATCAGGCACTATTTGATCGTTTTAGCTCGAAGACTGGATTTTATGACTATTTATTTAGTTTCATCAAATTAGCTTATTCAAGAATTCAAAATCAAAAAACATTAGCAATCAAGATTGATAATATTTTCGATAATGAGGTTAATATTAAATGGGAGTTATACGCTTACTTTACGATTTATGCCGAAAAATTCTTACGGCAAACTGAAAAGAGAGATTATTACAAACCAGAAGAAATCTGTATTGATGTTCTTGAGCATAAATTTAGAATCACTTTAACAGAATATGAAAAGAAAATCTTATCACACTATTATTTGGAAGAGAAAAACAAACCTTTTTTGAAATTGCCATCTAAACTTAATTTACCAGAAATTATTGAAACAATTGATTTTTTCAAACAAATAAATCATGGATTTACGTTTATTGATTGCTATATTTTACAAATAGATGATCAACCGCAAAATTCAAAAGAAATCAATTTTATCAAAAATGAAAACGAAATATTACTAATTTTCTTTAAGCATGAGTTTGATGATAGAAAAATACCATGTCCTGTTTGTGGAGGACTTAAAATTTCAGGAAACTCATACTCAGAGATCGGAATCAAAAGCTGGGAATGTAAAAATCCTTTATGTTCCGAGAGAAGCAAAACTAATAGGGGTAAAAGGTATTCTGAAAAAACTATTTTAATGCAAAATGCCGCTTTTGATTTTTCAAAGGAGAATCAGATACCAAAAGATTTGACGAAAATTTGGCGTAAGGATTGTGTAGAAAAATGGGAATTAGACAATCTTTATCTGATGTTGGTAAAATACTTTTCATTTGTTGGGGATAAAATAACTGTTGTCAACTGTGAAGATACAAACCTTTTTGAAGGTAAAATACTGATTGAAAAGAGAATTCCTGAATTCTTAATTCCAGAGGAATTCCTTCATTTCGATCAGATTGAAAGTGATATTTATAAGACATTTACGAATAACAACAATTTTTTTGATATGCTTATCTATAATAACGAAGAACCTGTTGAAGAAATTGATCCATTAGATATTGATCAAAATAAGGAAAAAGTAAAAATCATTAATGGAGATTGCTATAAGGTATTACAAGCTATTGGCTCAAATAAGATTCACCACATGGTAACTTCTCCTCCTTATTATAATGCAAGAGAGTATTCTCAATGGAAGAATCTATTCAGTTATCTAAATGATATATATAGTATCGTTAAAAAATCTTATGATGCTTTAGTTGAAGGTGGTGTTTTCTTTTATAATATCGGGGATATATTCGATAATGAAAATATCATTGTTAAGTCAACTATGGGAGAAAAAAGAATACCTTTAGGTGCTTATACTATTTTTCTATTTCAAAAAGCAGGATTTGATTTATTGGATAATATAATATGGTATAAAGGCGAGCCTCAAAGTAACCGCCATAAGAATGACGGTAATTATACTCCTTACTATCAAAGACCAGCTAATTGTTACGAACACATGTTCATATTTAAGAAAAAAGGAAACTTAAGAACCAATCCAGATAAATTAAAAAATCAGCTAAAATCTAATTTGGTGAAATTTTCTCCTGTGATAAAAATAGGTAAAGGTGGAGTAAATAATTATGGACATACTGCACCTTTTCCATATATTATTCCAACTTTGTCTATAACTTGCTTTACTAATAACGGTGAATATGTACTAGACCCATTCTCAGGGAGTGGTACATCAGCTATTACAGCGACTCTGTTGAATAGATATGGAATTGGTATAGAATTAAGTGAAGATTATGCGAAACTATCTATTGAAAAAATTAAGTCAGAATACTTAGATTCGGATTATATTATATTTGATGAAAAAGACAAAATATTTGAATATAATAGTGTTTCTTTATACGAAAAGCTACTTTTCTAATAATGTTAAATTAATAACAAGGAGATTCGCTTATGAAATTCCAAAACAGCTTGGATGAGCTTTGTATCAATACGATCAGAACACTGGCTATGGATGGTGTCCAAAAAGCCAATTCTGGGCACCCCGGCGCGCCGATGGGACTCGCATCTGTTGCTTATGTTTTGTGGACTAAGTTCCTGAAACATAATCCCGGTAATCCCGACTGGCATGATCGCGATCGTTTCGTTCTTTCCGCTGGACATGCTTCGATGCTACTTTACAGCCTTTTGTACCTCACTGGCTACGGTGTTACACTGGAGGACCTAAAGCAATTCCGTCAGTGGGGAAGCCGAACACCGGGACATCCTGAACATGGTCTAACACCCGGCGTAGAAACAACCACCGGCCCATTGGGACAGGGCATTTCTAATGCAGTCGGTATGGCTATGGCAGAGAAATGGCTTGCTCAATATTTTAATCGCCCGGATTTCCCGATAGTTGATCATTATACCTATGTCATTGCAAGCGATGGTGATATGATGGAGGGAATTTCCGGTGAAACATCATCTCTGGCGGGACATCTAGGGCTTTCTAAGCTTATATGCTTCTATGATGATAACCATATTACAATCGAAGGCTGTACAGACCTTGCATTCTCTGAGGACGTATGCAAAAGATACGAAGCCTATGGTTGGCATGTACAGAGACTGGATGATGACTTTGAACCCAATGAATTGGATTCAGCGATTAAGGCGGCGCAGGATGAAAAGGAAAGACCTTCTTTTATAGCAATACGTACCCACATCGGATGCGGGAGCCCTAATAAGCAGGATTCTGAAAAGGCTCACGGTGAACCGCTTGGCGAGGAAGAAGTCAAATTAACTAAGAAGAATATTGGTTGGGAAAGCGAGGAACCTTTTTACGTTCCCGAAAAAGCACTTGAACACTTCCGTCAGGTAGAATCAAAAGGTATTGAAGCTGAATCTAAATGGGATGATCTTTTCATCGCTTATGCGGATAAATATCCCGATCTGGCTAAACAATGGCATAAGTTTATGAACAGGGAATTGCCAGATGACTGGAAAAAATCTATCCCGGTATTCAGCATTGATAAAAAAGCGATAGCGACGAGAAATGCTTCTGGTACTGTTCTTAACGCTCTTGCATCGCATATTCCAAACATTGTTGGTGGTTCTGCTGACCTTGCCCCTTCGACTAAGACAAACATGGACAATTTCGGCAGTATTAGCCGTGATAACTTTTCAGGAAGAAACATTCATTTCGGCATCCGAGAGCATGGCATGGGGGCAATAGTCAATGGCATGACACTGCATAAGGGGATTATTCCTTATGGCGCAACTTTCTTAGTGTTTTCTGACTATATGCGCCCATCTATCAGGCTATCGGCGATTATGGAACAACCATCCATCTGGATATTCACTCATGACAGTATCGGTGTAGGAGAAGACGGACCGACACATCAACCCATTGAGCATCTAGCTGCGTTAAGAGGGATCCCTGAATTGGTAGTGATTCGTCCGGCGGATGCTAATGAAACAGCCGCATCATGGCGCATAGCCCTTGAAAGCAAAAACCGTCCTATACTGATGGCATTGACCCGCCAGAATCTTCCTATACTCGACCAGACGGTTTATCCATCGGCAGACGAAGGAGTTGAAAAAGGCGCTTACGTACTCATAGATACAGATGGAGAACCTGACATAATACTCATTGGTACAGGTTCAGAGGTTAACCTTGTGCTTGACGCCGCTAAACAACTGAAAGAGAAGGGCGTTAAAGCTCGTGTTGTGAGTATGCCAAGCTGGGAATTATTTGATGAGCAGGATGATGAATATAAGAACAAAGTTTTATCTCCGTCAGTAAAAGCACGTCTCGCTGTCGAAGCAGGTATAACTCAAGGTTGGTGCAAGTACGTTGGTTCAGAAGGCGATGTACTTGGCATTGATCACTACGGCGCATCTGCACCGGGTGGTACAGTATTCAAGCAGTTTGGATTTACTGTTGAAAACGTCGTTAATCGTGCATTGGCTTTGCTAAAACGTTAATAAAAAAATATATCCGCGAATAACGCTAATAAACGCAAATTTCATCAAAAAATTCGTGAAGATTAGCGTAAATTCGCGGATAAAAGAATTAGTATCAGCAATTGTAAATTGACTCGAAGAACGAGACCCAATATAATATCTGATTTCTTAGTATTTATATTTTAGTTCATAAAACGGAGTTGATGAGATAATGAAAATGCTATCTTCTGAAATTAAAGAATCTATAACCTATGAAAAGATAAGTTATGAAGATTTCCTCGTCTGTTATGAAGATACATTTGCAGAATGGGTTAATGGAAGGGTTATTATGTCTCCACCTGTTTCGTTAAAACATCAGGATGTTGTTGGTTTTCTTGAGAACCTATTGCAATTTTATGTAGTGTCAAGAAAACTTGGAAAAATATTAATGGGACCATTTCAAATGAAAATGGAAAAATCTGGTAGATAACCTGATATAATCTATGTTTCCTCTCCGTATTTATATCGTCTAAAAGACTTATATTTGGATGGTCCTGCTGATATGATAGCTCTCCACTAAAACGTGGAGATGAATATTGACAAAAAAGGGATCCATTGACATCCTTTTATATACTCAAAAAATGAAAGGAGAGTCAGATTATGGATCCCACTAAAGTATTTTGCCACA
>Ga0315282_10003331_pt1 | contig 28869 bp, 25 predicted proteins | sample YL17G07_20_MG_FD_203693 | JGI IMG/M metagenome (GOLD analysis project Ga0315282, IMG submission 203693) | Sediment microbial communities from Yellowstone Lake, YNP, Wyoming, USA - YL17G07_20 | ecosystem: Environmental > Aquatic > Freshwater > Lake > Sediment | place: USA: Wyoming | collected... | reverse complement strand
CTATATCAAGTTCAAGGCATTAGGTGACGTCTGGACTGAATGGTTCGAGACATTGCCTCTTGAACGTTTTAGGTCCTTACTCGGAGTGTCATAAATATTCATAACTATATTTTCTAAAAGTTACTTATTTTATCATAAATTAAAATGCTAATCAATATTTATTTTGCTTAAAATGCAAAAGCATATTTTAGAATCAGGCGATCTACATAAATAAATAAAAATGGCTTACAAGCATTTTAAAATCGAGCCCGTAAGCCAACAATATAATCTATGATTAGGCAAGCGTATCTATAAGAATTTGAGTCCTTTTATATTCACCACCTTGTATAATCGGCACTGTCAAATTTCTAACCACGAAAAACACCAAGAACGCGAGGAAATCAAGTGATGAATGATATGTAATGAGTTATGAGTATTTTCTATAAAGCTGTTTTACTCATCACTCATAACTGATTATTCATTACTATTTTAGTGACCTTCGTGTTCTTAGTGCCTTTGTGTTTTTTTTCATTTTTTACAATGCCTTATAATCATCTACGAAAACGCTACGCCAAGCTTTATGCTGTTCTCTGGATGATAGTCCATGTCCTCATAGGCTTTATCGGATTCTGTAAACGGCACCACAGGATAAACAATATCTTCGCACTGGAAACGCCCTTCTGCCAGCCACTTCCAGCATATATTACATATTCTACCGAAGTCCCATCTAGGATGATCTCTGTTGGGGTCACTGCACGCTCTGGCAAAAACGATATTCGGGATCATAAGATGGGCGTGTTTGCCAAAATCCAATCCACCAGTACATTCCTTACTCCATGCAAGATAGGCAACAGTTCCACCCCACGCAAGCCCGCTTATCGCCTGATCAAGGGCCTCGTAGATACCGCTAGTCTCGATAGCAACGTCAATGCCTTTACCACCAGTAGCTTTCTTTAGTTCAGCGCCGACATCCTGAGTAGATGGATCAAGGGCAAGGTCTCCTCCTATTTTCATTGCAACTTCTCTTCTGACAGCGACAGGGTCAACAACAGCCACGAATTCAGCGCCAGACACCCTTGCCATCTGTACAGCCATTTGGCCTATGGCGCCAAGACCAAACACAGCGGTACGATCACCGATCCGCAGTTGTCCGTCACGGATACCAGACAGAGCAAATTGAGCAGGATCAAAGCAGACAGCCTCTTTCCACGTCATACGGTCGTTCATGCGATAGACTCCGCCCGCACCCCAGGTATGCGTCTCTTTTAGATGACCATAACCAGCGACACGATCACCAATAGAAAAACCTTCAACGCCTTTCCCGATCTCGGCTATTCTTCCAACACACATATTCCCAAGACCCATCGGAAAACCTGCGCCACGACTGCCACGATAAAGGGTCAGTTCAGTACCACGCTTGGGTGCGCCAAACTCCACCTTCACCCTAACGTGACCATCTGGGACGGGATCGTCTTCATAGTCTCTCAACACAGGCTTACGAGCGGCAATAGCAACTAATTCCTTTGGCATTTTAATCTCCTATTCATGTAGAAAGAAGCTGATAAGTATTAGACAACATTCTATATCTGTCGAATCCTTATCACGATTTGTTTTGAACTACTTTTTATAAGACGTTAGACGTTGTTGGGGTAGTTATAAAAGGAACACCCCTTACTTAATATAAACTTTTCCATCTCGATATTCAATATCAGGATGATGTTCCAAAATGTATTTGTTAAAATCCTTTGAAGGAAAATAATGATCTATTAATACCCCATTATTATCTTTTTCATAGTAATCGGCAACAGGAATTTCATGTCCAAAATGCTTCAATAATTCATCTTTGTTTAGTAGTATCTCTTTTCCTTTCAATCGAATTCTTAAAGCAATATATTTAACAATTGTCTCCCATTCTGTCTCAATTGCTTTCTTTTCTTCGGGATCTGGAAATACGGAACTACAAAGACTATAAAACCATCTCTCCCACTTAGATTTTTCTCCATGATCTTCAATCAATTTAATAGCATATCGCAATAATGCTCTCCAATAGATCGCAATCACTTCTTTTGCATTGGAATAAGGTATGAACCAGCGATTTGCTGACGGAGTAGGAGAATCAGCGCCTCTAATATCCAAATATGCACCTCCCAAAATCGAACTTTGATAATACAAACCAAAGTCTGTTTCTTCTTTATAAGTAATACCTATTTTACTTAATTTCATTTTTTTTGGATCCCATTCAGCTATACCACTAGGGACCAAGATCGATTGAAGGGCAATTTTCTGAAAATGAAAAAAATGGAATTCAGGTCTGGGAACAGTAATAGTGAAATCAGGAACATTGTCTGACCATGTATTCTCTTTGTGAATCAAGCACTTTATTATGTCAGCACGTTCAAACCATTTATCTTTATTTTCACTCCATCCACCTGACTTTATACACTCAATGACAAAGTAGCGTTCATCGGGCTCCATACCCGCCCATATTGGTTCGAGCAACTCCTGAATCATTTTAGGTAAATCACCTTGCTTCTGATATTTATCTCTAAATTTACGTAATATATCCTGATTCAAAGTAGTTTCCGTTAGAGATTCATTTAAAAGTGATAAGAAATCTTGCCTTATAAAATCATCAGAAAATTCATGCTTACGCTGTTGTATGTATTCCAGAAAAAGAGGCGGTCCATTCATCAGAAATGGTGGTTCATACGAATCTATTATAACTGGATTAATCTCAAGATAACCCACTCTAGGACATAGTTTTCCATTAGTGTCAACAAGCAAATAGAACCATGCCTTTCCACGAATATGTGATGAGAGTTCCCAATCATTAAATGGTATCTCTGATGTACGTATGACATCGTTAATGTCATCATGTATTTCTATGTATCTTATAGAATCTTCATCAGTAAGTGGAGACGGAAGGTATCTTATCATATATTGCTTACTAAATAGGATTTTCTTCTCTTCCCAGGTATTTTTATTGATTACCTTCGTAATACCATCATCATAATAAACCTTTATATTATAGTCAACATTGACTGCAAAGTTTTCAAGCACTTCATAGACATCTATATTTACACCCGATCGCAGATAAACTGTTACTTTTGTTCCAGTTCTATTTGGTGGACTATCTTCAAAGTCATTTTTAGGATTTGGTTGGAATTGCGGATGTTCTGGTTTTTTTAGACGTTTGATGATGAAATACTTTGTTGGCCCTTCAACTGTTATGTGCAGTGGTTCATTGTGGTACTGATATGTTTCAACCACAAAAAAGTCTGCAACTAAAAAACATGATAGTATCCCTATCCCAAAGTATGAGCAAGTATCCAATTCTATATTATTTTTGGCTAACTTAGCCCTTTCTGTATCAAACTCAGATGAACGATAATAGCTTTTTCCGACCCTCAAGAAGTAGTTTTCAACAATGTGCCGTGACATACCGACCCCATTATCCTGAAAGATTATGCGTGGATTATTAGTATCTTTGCTGTGATCCCATACACATATTTTTGGTTCATATTGATCTTTCTTTCCAACATATTCCGCTTCCGCCTCTTTACGACGACACGCATCTAGCGAATTCTGTAAAAGCTCTCGTAGAAAAAGGCTAGGGTCAGGATACAGACTTTTATCCATTAATAACTGCATGATGTTTTCATAGTCAAGACTAAACCTGAATCCTCCGGCGATTATGCTCTTATCCTTCATCTCTATTTTACGTCGGTCAACCGATCTGGGCAGTTTTAGCTTATAATGACCTGAAACGGTCTGCGGCGCTTCACTCAATAGATAATGCGTTTCTTCGAGTTCTTTATCAATCCAGTCTATAAAATCAGTTACCGCAACGTAGAATACTGGATGAGTACATTCCGCATCAAAGCTGATGTCTGATTCGGTTATTTCCCATCCGTTTATGCTCAGGTGTTTATTCCATTCCTCCCACGACTTATCTTCTGTAAATTCAACATACTCAAAAACAGCGACCGGGGTTCTCGACCTGTCAAAATCCAATATATCACCAAGACGAAGACAGCAAGCTATAAATTGCTCATTAACTAATATACTGCCAAATTTCTTTTTAGGATCCAGTTTTTTTAAGCATTTATCTGGTTCAAGCGGGTCAGCACTTACAGACACCTGCCATGAATGGCTTTCACATATACGTGCTATGGTAGTAGATATTTCTACTTCACGAAACATCAATTCATCAAGTTTATGTTCTTTCATAAAATCCGCTACCCGTTCATTATGAAATCTGCGCAAGTATTCAGCAAGTAAAGCATCTTCAATGGCTCTAGCACGAAAATCATTCCCTTTACTTATTGCTTCTTCAATAGCTCTCAATCGCTCTTGATTCCTGACCTTAAAATCCCTGAATTCATCTAAACCTAAAAAATTCTCTTTTTCCTGATCACTAACGATCATTCCTGTATCGTGCAATAATGCGGTGAGTATAATTATAGTTAGTTCCAATGGGTTAAGCTTTTGAAGCGTATCGGTTGGTATAAATCTTCCCATCAGGTCTATGACATTACAGCAATGCCTTATGTCATGTTCTGTGTATTGTTTGAATGTTTCTGGAATACGTTTTAAAAGATCGCCGATTTTATCTGCAACATCTATTACCATAGATTCAAGCTTAGTAATATTAGAAGAACTAAAGCTAGAATCTTTACATGGATATTCTTTTAGTTGTCTATATAGTTTAAGCTTCACAACTTGATCCGCATAGATTCCCATTAATATCCCCCTGTGCAGTGATCATAATCCCATACAATTGCTAGTTGGGTCAAAGAATGACAATTTGATTCTTTTACTGTGCATAATGATATTATAAACTATCTGGATTCCTGCCTGCGCAGGAATGACAATCCTTATATTGCATCATTCCAGCGAAGGTTAGAATCCAATTAGAGATGATTAGCAAATCTCACAAGTGATGATCTTCTTAGGTGGAACGTCCAGAGTTACAACTCCACCGATGCACTCAAGCTTATCCTGACGTTCCTCTGCTAAGTTGCAGAGATAAACTGACTCAACAGGGATGAGAATAGTCAGCGTCCCCAATATTATCTCATCATAAGGGTTGTAGAACCTGATTATCAGACTGTCACGATCCTCTGCCTTCTTAATGCTCGAAAGCACTAGCTTCTGCGGTTGAAGGTCTATGAATGACCCTATCGGCGCAAGCTCTCCAATGCTTTTCTTGATCTGTATCGTAGTCATAGACGCATTGAATGCCCTTGCATCCAGATCAGCCGTAGATGATTCTAATTTCCATGCGTGTGGGATTATGGAATACTCAAATACCTGATGTCCCATACATTGTGCGTTAGGTGTCGGGAAAACTCCCCAATCGCCAAGACGACCCACTGCACGCAGGAGTGTAATGGCTATAGAATTACGTCCATCCCTTAGAATCTCGTATTCTGGCAAACCACGATTAGCTATCGTTAAGCCTTTCTCCTCGTCAGAAACGTCCACAAAAGCCTGTTGCGGTTGACAGTTGGACGGGTTCTTCCATCCCTTCCATGGAACTATCCTTCGTTTTATAACATCAAACTGTCCATCTGCTGAAGCGTAATCCGTTTCAATGTCAGTTGGGAACAGGACTCTCAAGCGATGGTTCTCGTGATCATTTATTATCTCGGTATGCACAAACAACCGTCTGCTACCCTCTGCAAGTATTAGAGTATATCGGACATCTAAGGGATGTTCTTTTAAGCGCAGCTTTGTCTCAATTGTGCATTGTGTGTATACTTCATTGAACAGTATGGGACCGATCTTTGTATCGGAAGCATAAGGCGATATTATCTCGTCCTCCTGCGGAGCGCGATAGTTGTATTCATCGCCAATGTCAAAACTATCCTGTAATTGATGCAATCCATTGAAACTAAATCCTGATTCTTTGTCTGTAACGTTCAATCTGCCGTCATTCAAGATTTCCACGTATAGGTATTCGTTCTCCATTGTGTCAACTTCCAGTATTTCGCTTATCTGTTCATCCGTTGGCAGAATCTCATAAGTAGCATAACCCATTGCTGGAACGCTTGCCAGAAAAACTACGCGCACTCGCCGAACATTGTATGGTACTCTGAAACCGACTTCGGGGAGGTCATAATCCCACACTAAACCCATATCTTCCAGCACATAAGATGGCACAGCGTCTCCTTCGGAATCATTGACTATCACATCAGAAAATTCCGCATCTTCTGGAAAGTCCACCGTAGCAATGACCATCTCATTACGGGATACGTTGATCGGGTTGAATACTGCGATCTTTGCGCCTTCCATTTCCTGAACGTCTATCTTCTCTGCGATACTTACAAGGGCTTCATTTGCTAGTTGCTCAGATAAAATCTGGCACTTTTCAAATCTGGTATCCATCTCACGATGCACTTCATCACAACTGCACCCACAGATGCTATCGTGTGGATGGTTCTGCATGAGCGTTTTCCATGCGTACCAGATCAGGTCGCTGTCGTATTTGCCGCCTAGCTTATGTGCAATTGCGCTGAAAGGCTCAACCCATTTCTCAAGTAAAGTCTGACATCGCCAGTTTGCTTGTTTCTGATATATTCTGCTGCTAAGAACGTTAGTCAGCGTTCCCCAACCGTCTGTATGCTCATTCCTTAATTCACCCTTTTTGACCTGCAAGTCTTTGGCTTCTGATTTAACGCTTGCGATGTAATCTGTAAAGTTTGAATGAACCATCACTGCGTCCTGAAGCTTTTCATTAGCCAGTTTTATTGCTTTGGTAACATCTGGTTGTGACGGCGTGTGGTCGCAACCGTTCATGAATAACAGATGTGATGTTGTTGCGTATCTCAGACAGGCATCACGGACACCATTGACGTAATTCAGCACTTTATCTGGATCGGTGGGTATTGTCATCGCATTGGCATACCAGTTCGCCATAAAAATTCCAAGCACTTCGGATCCATCAGGTGAACGCCAAAGCAATTCTGATTTGTAGCCTCTAGCCTCTGGTTCATCGCTATGGTCATAATTTTCCCGCCAAGGATTGATACCTCGACCAAATACAGCATTATCAATTCCAAATCCATTCAATATCTGTGGCATCTGCGAGATATTACCGAAACTGTCGGGCAGATAGCCTATTTTGATGGGTGTTCCATACGTGCTTGCGATTTTGAGACCGAGAATCATGTTGCGTATATTTGCTTCTCCACTGGTAAGGAACTCGTCTTGCAGGACGTACCACGGACCTAAAGATAATCTGCCTTCTTTAGCGGCTTTTTCTATCCGTTCACGCTGATGAGGACGAATCTCAAGATAATCCTCCAAAGGAATTGTTTGACCGTCCGTATGGAAGTGTCTGAATTCTTGATCTTTATCCATCAGATCAAGCAGTGAGTCTATCAGCGTCACAAGCCTTCTGCGATGTTTCTCGAAGGGCATGTACCATTCCCTGTCCCAATGTGTGTGTGAAATAACGTGGATTGTTTGTTTTGACATTATTTTCTCCTTGTTGATACTATGTTGGGTTTCGTTCCTCAAACCAACCTACGAACTTTATACATCGAGTATATCCTCAAGGTACTTTATTCTACCCTCTTTATAATCTTTTCTAGCTTCCTCAATTGAGTGAATGTATTCCTCACTTGAAAGTGCCAGCATATCTTCAATTAAATCTTCCAGAGTGCTTTTGATTGTATCTGATATTAAAGATTGAAATTCCTCAACAGTCAAGTCCTTCACTTTTGTTCCCATGATTAAACATCCCCCTTTCTAAAAAATTTTATCTATATTTCACAGTAGGATGGGTTCATGGTTTTCTGTTGTTCTGATTTTAAACTCCCAAAAAAGATAATAATCACCAATTTGTATGCCCTAAATAGAAGATCAAAAACCATGAACCCATCCTACGAACTGGACAGAGGGTATAAAAGTAATAGAAAAAGTATAAATAAAAAGGTATATTTCATTTTACCATATTTCTAATTCTATCAAATCATCTAAATTGATGAAGTGATTATCACGAGTTGCCAGAATAAGATCATACTGCTTTGCAATAGCGGCAATCCAGATATCATTATCTGGTATTATTGATCCTTTTTTTCGTAATTCATTTTTGATTAAACCATATTCCTTTGCTGTTTTTACATCACAATACAGGACTGAATTATTTGCAATAAATTCTTCTACTTGACTTAAATTTTTAATAACCCGTTCAGATTTATAAGCACCAAAATATAGCTCTCCTATGACAATGCTAGGAATGAAAATTCTATTTGGATAGATCAAATGTTCAGCTATAGAATTATCTCCACCAAACATTGCAACAACAATACTGGTATCCAATAGAAATTTACCATTCATCTTCATCTATTTGTTCACATCCTTCTTCAATGGCTTTTGCTAAATCTTCAGCTTCTTCTGGTGTCATAATACCTACAAACTTTAATAATTCACTACCGGGAACACCTTTAGGTTCTGGTAAAACCAGTGCATGAGTAAAATCAAGTACCCGCCTTTGTAATTCAATCGGCAATTTATCAAGTTGCTCAATAATCTCTTGCTTAATAGATGCAGACATATCATTCACCCCCAATGTTATAAAACGTAGTCAGTAGTAGAATGGGTTCATGGTTTTCCGTTGGTATGATTTTAGACTCCCAAAAAGGATAATATTCACCCATTTGTATGCCTTAAATAGAAAATCAAAAACCATGAACCCATCCTACGAACTCATAAATCCACAGAACCCGAAGGAGAATCTACTCAACGCAACGAAATCCAACATTGACGTAGCCGTTCATCGGAAAGAGGGCGCGAGCGGCAACACGCAGGTTGAACATATCGTAGAAGTTCCACGAACCGCCACGCAAGACGCGATAAGAACCAGAACTCGGTCCTATTGGATTTGATTTTAGCGAAATGGCATAATAATTACTGTCATACCAATCTGCACACCATTCCCAAATATTCCCTGCCATGTCGTATAATCCATAGCCATTTGGAGTGAATTTCCCAACAGGTGCGGTGTAGGCATAACCATCATCATAGCCATCAATAATAGCCCAACCAGGAAACGTCTTTTTGGCTGTCTCATCAGCAAAATTCCCTGCGTTTTTTGGCGGAGGCCAATCATCACCCCAAACAAATCTTTTGCCTTTCAAACCACCACGAGCGGCGTATTCCCATTCTGCTTCTGTTGGGAGACGCTTTCCTGCCCATTCTGCATAAGCCACAGCATCAAACCATGTCACACACATAACAGGCTGATTATCACCATTGAGATTTTTATCTTGCCATGGTTTACCTAATACCCAACTACCGTTTACATAGATATAACCCTCTGGTTCTTTATGCCCTGTTGCCTGCACAAACTTTTTATATTGTGCATTAGTCACTTCGTAAACATCCATATAAAAAGCATCAAGATAGACTGTATGCACTGGACGCTCACTGCTATCCCCTTCGTTGAACGCATCACCCATCTGGAACTCACCAGCGGGGATCAGCACCATCGGTACACCGTCCTTGCCGATTATTGTATTATCGTATTTCTCACCAAAGTGTTTCACCACCAATACAAGATCAAGAATATTCACTATGCCATCACCATTAACGTCTGCTGAGGCATTTTTACTCCCGAAATTATTGCTTATAATATCTAGATCAGCTTTATCAACTATGCCATCTTGATTCACGTCCCATGGATGTGATTCCACAGCAGTTGCAATGCTCTGCAGTAAGCTTATAAATACAAAAACCAATAAAGTCAAAACTATTTTATGAGTTTTCATAGTTTTTACCTCGCATTTAGTGGAAATTAAGAATTAGTAATCGTTAAAAAATGCCATTTTGACATAGTATTTCAACATTTTTCACAACCCCCGAACCCCCTTTGCTAAGGGGGAATGTTGACATGACTCGATTTATTCCCCCTTAAAAAAGGGGGCTGGGGGTTGTTTTTAGAACGTTTATGTATTTTTTAACGATTACATTAAATAAGAAATATTCATAGCTTCACCTATTGGCGTGTTGATATAAGACGATCAGTGTATATATTCCTTATCAATTCCTCGCAATCAACAGTATCTTTCCACCCTCCAAAACTCCTAATAAGACCGTTTGGATCAATTTCTTCTGATTCTAATAAAGTCACAGTAAATTCTTGATCTTCTGAAATGTCAACTTTTTCTAGTGGTTCTATGACTCCGTTTCTATATCTAGCTTTGAATTTCAGCATATTTGACTCCTCAACAATTGTAAAAAGTATGGTTCTTTGGTAATTTACAGGGATAATATTGTAGGGGCGAAGCATTTGCCTCATAAACGCTGATTATATAATAGTTCGCAATAGCAAATGCTTCGCCCCTACTCATCTGATTTTCTATTAATATTGTATTGTTTCATCTTCCTGTGCAGGTTGGTTCTTTCGATACCTAGCTTTTGAGCGGTCTCTGTTATGTTCCAATTGCTTGCCTCAAGCATTTGAATGATGAAGTCCCGCTCAAAATCATTCCTTGCTTTCTTCAGTTCCATCGGGGATAATTGCATTGATCTGGAATGTTCCAAAAAGCTACTCGGTAGATCAGAAGCCTCTATCGTGTCTGATGGAACCATTATTACCAGCCGCTCAATAAGGTTTTTCAATTCCCTGACGTTGCCGGGCCACTTGTAGGATTGCAGTAGTTTCATAGCGGATTGTGACATCCGCTTTTCTCTCACGCCGTTTTCAACAGATAACTTTGAAAGGAAATAAGTAACCAGCAATGGGATGTCCTCGATCCGCTCTCGCAACGGTGGAACGTATATCGGGATCACATTAAGTCTATAAAAAAGGTCTTCTCTGAATTTTCCCTGCTCTACTTCTTTTTTAAGGTCTTTATTTGTAGCTGTGATGATTCTCACATCCACTTTAATAGGTTCTTTACCGCCAATTCTAGTAAATTCCTGTTCCTCAATAGCTTTTAGAACCTTGGATTGGGTACGAAGGCTCATGTCGCCGATCTCGTCCAGAAAAAGCGTTGCGCCATTTGCCTGCTCGAATTTGCCCTGTGTTCGGGTGATTGCCCCTGTGAATGCGCCTTTTTCGTGACCAAAAAGCTCTGATTCTATGAGTTCATCAGGTATTGCAGCGCAGTTTACCTGAATAAATGATCTGTCGCTTCGTTTGCTGTTTCTGTGTATCGCTCTTGTTACTAGCTCTTTACCTGTTCCATTCTCTCCAAATATAAGCACACGGGTATTAGTGGGTGCAACGTGCATTATTTTAGTTGCAAGGTCTCGCATGACTGTACTCTCGCCGATTATCTGAAAGCGTTCGTCAATCTCCCTTTTCAGCATCAGGTTCTCATTTTGCAGTTGCTTTTTTTCTATAGCCTGATTCAGTCTTATTAAAAAAGGCTCTACGGAGAGAGGTTTCTCGACAAAATCCAGCGCGCCCAGTTCCATTGCCTTAACAGCCATGTCAATGGTTCCATGTGCTGAGAACATTATTACTATCGTATCAGCATTGAAAGCTTTAATGCGCCTTAGAGTCTCGATACCATCAATGCCACCGGGCATAAGCACATCCAGCAATATAACGTCAGGCATTGTTTTTGGCATCATTTCAATGGCTTCTTCACCGCTCTTTGCGGTAAAGACTTTAAAATCCTCATCTTCTAGCACGCCTTTCAGAGAAGATCGAACACTCGGCTCATCATCCACTATCAGGATAGTTTTGTCACTCACAATTTTCTCCTTCCACAAGTGGAATCCTAATTATGAAGGTAGTACCTTTACCTTCTTCACTGATCACACTTACATCTCCGCCATGATCATCAATGATCTTTTTTACAATTGTAAGACCAAGCCCTGCACCGCCTCTCTTTGTTGAGAAGTGCGGTGTAAAAAGCTTCTCCATTTCCTCTGTGGACATACCTGTTCCCGTATCTGATATTTTCACTTCCACGCAGTCAATGTTTTTTTCAGATTTAGCAATTCCAGTGCTGATGGTCAATTTGCCGCCGTTTTCCATAGATTCTATGGCATTCTTTATTAAATTAAAAAACGCTCGCCGGGTTTGATCATGGTCAAACATAACTTTTGGTAGATCATCAGTAAATTGAGTAATAACTTCTATGTTTTCAGGTATATCACCATAGAGCTTTAGCGCATCATTGATTACGCCATGTATATCTGACGGTATAGGGTTTACTGCGGGCATACGAGCAAACTGAGAAAACTCATCCAAAAGCCGTCTTAACCTTTCAACTTCATCAATAATAGTATAAGTACATTCGTCAAGAACTTCATCATATCCTTCACGTTTTGAGTAATATCGCCTTTTCAGCCTTTCGGCAGATAGTTGGATCGGGGTTAAAGGATTTTTTATTTCATGAGCGAGTTTTTGAGCAACTTCCTTCCAAGCCGCCGCTTTCTCCGCTCGTTTCAATTCATCAGCATAACGCAGGAGTTTTTCAGTCATCTGGTTGAATGAATCTGCAAGCATACCTACTTCATCTTTTGCATCTATATTAACCTGATACTCCAGATTTCCGCCTGCTACTTCACGAGTGCCTGCCACTAGCGTTCGGATCGGTTCGGTTATTTCTCTGGCTATAATCGAGCTAATCCATAGTGCTATTAGAAATATAATCGTTGCTGTCAGTATAAGTATAATAGCGATACCTCTTCTCATTTTACTCATATCCGTAGGGGCAGAATGCACGATCTTACCAACCACAACTATACCAAGAATCTTACCATTTTCTGGTTGAGAAGAGGTTATTGCACTCAAGGCAAGCTCTTTATCTTTTAGCTTAATAGGTTCTTTGGGGAGGATCGGTTCATCAAATGGGAACTCCTTCACTGGCGGTAATCCTAGTTCATATAATGACGTTAATTTATCATGTAGAGATGGGTCTACACTAGAGTTAAAGAGTATCTTTCCTGAAGCATCGTATATGGCTACTATGTAACCCTCTGGTAACACAAGGTCTAGCTCTGATAAATTTGCTTTGTTCTCTAATGCGTAAATGACCCCCGGATCAGACGCTATGCCTCTGGCATTTTCGACCATCGGCAGAACACGGAGTTTTCTCAATTCGCTTGACATATCCTCCCATCTATTAATCCCCTGAGCAATTATTAAGTATGAAACTAAAATAAGGACTATGGTTGGTATGAAAGACACAAAGGCAAACACTAAGATCAGTCTGCCTTTAAGACTTAAATTGAATAGTTTCCAATTCCAAAAAGCCAAAAAAGTTCACCTCTCCATTGTAATATGTTTATTTAATATAGCATTAGCAATCTTTTATGTCAAGTTGATTTAGGCAACTACATAAAGGATTATATTGACGAATTATGTATTTTTATATATACTTTATATATAAAAATATCAATATAAACGGAGGTGAAAATTATGGAAAAGGTGATGATAACTATGCCGAGTAATTTACTCAAGGATATAGATTTAGCAAAGAAACAGTTAAATCAAAACAGAAGTCAATTCATAAGGTACGTTATAACTGAGTATCTGAAACAACAAAAAAAGAAAGAGTTTGAAGAACTGATGGCTAAGGGTTATATGGAATCTTCTAAGGAGGATTCTATTATTGTAGAAGAAATTAGGGGAATTCAAGCCATTGTAGCAGAAAAGGAATGGGGTCGAGATGAATGAAAAAATGATTTTTCGACGTGGAGACGTTGTTCTTGCTCATTTTCCCTACATTACAGAACCATCAACATTTAAAGAACGTCCTGTTGTGATAATCCAGAATGATATGGGAAATAGATACAGTTCAAACCTAATCGTGGCTTCGATTTCTTCTAAGATACAGGATCATAAGTATCCTTTCCATTTTTTGGTTCAGATGGGTTCTCCAGATGCTGAAGGTACTGGGATTGAGAGGGATTCTATTGTACATACAGAGATCATCTTTACCATTCCCAAAGCTGATGTTATAAAGCGTATCGGCAGATTCAGTGATGACGCCATGCGCCGCATTAATAAATGTTTGCAAGTAAGCCTTGGATTGTAATGAAATCTAAAATAATACTAAAACCGCAAAAAGAAAAACCTGTAATACAAAACCATCCGTGGATATTCTCAGGCGCCATTAATAGAATTGAAGGCGATCCGCAGGATGGAGATATTGTTGACGTATTCGATAATAAAGGTAATTTTCTGGCAAGGGGATACCTGAACCGAAAATCACAGATCACGGTTCGCATACTTACGAAAGATGAAGAGGAAATTGACGAATCATTCTTCCGAAAACGCATCCTGAGTGCGATCAACTATCGAAAAAACATCCTAAATCTAACCGAATACGATGCCTACCGTCTAATTTATGATTCTGCCGATCTGCTTCCCGGTCTTATCGTAGATAAATATGCGGATTATCTCGTTGTCCAGATTCTAACACTTGGAATAGAAATAAGAAAAGATACGATAATAAAGATACTTAACGAGCTTTTGAATCCAGAAAGTATATATGAAAGAAGTGATAGTCTTGTCCGTGAAAAAGAGGGATTGAATCCAACTTCAGGGCTTGTCTGCGGGCAACAACCAACAGATTCGATGGTTATAACACAACACAATGTTAAAATGCTTATTGACGTCAAAAAAGGTCAAAAGACAGGTGCTTTTCTGGATCAGCGAGAGAACCTTGAAATAATAGAGTCTTATTCAAAAGACAGGGAAGTTTTGGACTGTTTCTGTTATACCGGCAGTTTCTCCGTGCATACTGCGATCGGAGGGGCAAAATCAGTCACATGGGTTGATATGTCTGATAGAGCTTTGGAATCTGCTCAGAAAAACGCCGAGATCAATAATGTTGCTAATGTATGTCAATTTGTAAAGGGAGACGTGTTCAAGTTTCTTGAAAACTGCAAGAGTAACTTTGATCTGATTATACTTGACCCGCCCGGTTTTGCTAAAAGTGAAAGCGCAGTTATTAGAGCTTCAAGGGCGTATAAACATATCAACATGAAGGCGATGCAATTACTGAATCCAGATGGTATTATTGTGACATTTTCGTGTTCCCATCACATTGACCCGCTTCTATTCCGTAAGATTGTGTTCTCTGCCAGTGTTGATGCAGATTGTAATCTGCAGATCATGAAAACGCTCCATGCCACGCCAGATCATCCAATAAACATTGCGCATCCGGAAGGTGAGTATTTGAAAGGGCTTATATGCAGAAAGATTGGCTAGGTCATAATGAGGGTGTCAAATTTTGCGCAGTTGTGGTATGTCTATTTTGACTCTTATAGGTTATGCCTTTTAATCCTTATCTTCCTGACGGCCTCTTCCAGCATGGCATAAGATATTGGCATTGTGAGAAGTATTATGATGGTGGTTAATATTATCTTCATTTTTCAATCCTATTATTTCAGATTTTCGTGTATTAGTGTCAGTTTTTAAACGCTGAGATCTGATTCTGAGCCAAATTTATTCCAGAATCAGTAGGTTTCAAGTAATTGGCAGAATCAACATTGGCTGACAAGTGTTGATATAGCAATTAACGTGCCATATATAATAGGTTGAATTCACAATTGGGCTTTGAAGTTCTATTTTTCTTTAAAAATTTATAGACTATAGGGTTTGGGGAATTTTATACAAAACCCTTGACAGACCCCATATTATGATTTGATTTTAAATCGTGACGAAGCTCTTCCGGATTTGGGCTATGAACTAACGCAATCTCTTCTGTTATCAGCTTTCTACTTACCATATCCTTTAAGTTCTGATTCATAGTCTGCATACCGTATTGCTTTCCCGTTTGGATGTTAGTGTATAGCTGTGGGGTCTCACCTTTTCGGATTAGATTCTTTATTGCTGATGTGACAATCATAATCTCTAACGCTGCTATCCTTCCTGAACCATCAGCACGTTTCGGAAGCTGTTGAGCAATAACTGCACGCAGTACTCCGCTTAATTGAGTTCGCACCTGCTGTTGTTGACCCGATTCAAAGAGATCAACAATCCTTTCTACTGCCTGTGGCGTATCAACAGTATGCAATGTACTTAACACCAAATGACCCGTCTCTGCTCCGGTAAGCGCCATACCCATAGATTCTGGATCCCGGATCTCTCCTACAAGAATAACGTCAGGGTCTTGACGTAAGGCATCCTTTAAAGCATCCTGGAATTTTAGTGTATCACTGCCAATCTCTCGCTGCGCTATTATACTGCTTTTGTGATTATGCAGGTATTCAATAGGGTCCTCGATTGTTATGATATGACATCTGCGTTTGGAGTTAATAATATCTATCATCGAGGCTAGTGTAGTAGACTTTCCACTACCTGTTGGTCCCGTAACTAATACAAATCCAGATGGTAGTAATGCGAGATCAGTTAAAATTTCAGGCATGCCCAATTCATTCAGAGATGGTATTCTGGATGGAATAATCCTGAACGCTGCTGCTATGGCGCCTTTTTGCATGAATACATTGATACGAACTCGACCAATTTCGCCACGATCAGAACCCAAGTCCAGTCTACGATTCTTCTCAAGGGATTCCTGTTGTTGAGTCGTCAATATGGGGTATATCAAATTTTTGGCAGACTCCGGATCAAGTGGTTGGTAATCAAGGTCTTCTACATCACCATGAATACGGATTACCGGAGGTCGTCCCACTGTAATGTGTAAGTCCGATGCGTGCTTATCAATAGCTTTAATTAATAACTCGTCTATATTCAGATCTTGCATTGTATTACCTTCAATAAAAATAGAGAAAATTCTGCATGACTAACCTCATAATTCTTAAGTCGTAAAAAAAGTATGAAATCGGTCTTTTAAAACTAAATTTCGTCATGAACAGGAATAATGTCGTCAGATCGCAATGTAAACTTGAAATTCAACGTTTTTAATGCTATCATGAGACTGAAGAAGGTATCTTGGTTTTCTGAATAAAATTGAAAAAAATGGAGGTAATAGAAAATGAAAGCTAGTTTAGCAAAATTAATCAAGATAGGCTCAAGCTTGGCTATTATTAGCTTCATCTTTATAAACATAAGTCATGCTAAAATCAATACAGCCTTATCCGTAGATGATATTAATCTCATCATGGATCAAGGGATGAAAAAGATATTGGGAGGAAACGCCGTATCACCATTGGAAAAACTCAGTACGACATGGTCAGCCATCAAAAAAAATCGCTGAATTATCGGGATGGGTAATCAGTTATGGATAAAAATCGTTAATATACTATACTATTTTGGGGATGGTTTATTTCTTATTGATAGACACATTTTCATAAGTTTAACGGGGGTAACATTAGCAATTGGAGAGAAAGTTTACTATGTATATAAAAAACTATAAGCTACTATTATTGAACATAATCCTGATTCTTTTGCTGATAACTTCAGCAGTGCTGTTAGCGCAGAACATTATCACCAACTCAGATTTTGAGAAAGGAAAGATCGGAGATTTGCCAGAAGAATGGCAGGCTCAAAAAGAAGGCGGCGCTGAAGGAAGTGTAACGCTTACCGATAAAGTAACACACTCTGGAAAGCGATCGCTACTTATTGAGCAAACAAATGATGAAGGCTTTATCCACCACAACAAAAGCGTGGAAATCCAACCCGGTGATTACTCGTTCTCTTTCTGGGCAAAGAGCGATAAAGCGATCAATTTTCCAGCACAAATATACTCTGAAACAGACTGGAATATGCTATTTGACTTCTCATGTAACCTTAAAAAGAATTTATGGACTAAATTTGATTTTCCTGTCTCCTTCACTGAACAATTTACTGGCTCAATTCAAATTGGATTGACATCCCAGGGTCGCCTTTGGTTAGACGATGTAAAACTTGTAAAGAAAACGGAAATTAAAACGTTAGCTAATATCAAAATATGGGATACGGTATCTCCGATTCAAGATTTAGGATTGAAAATTGGAGACAAGGTTGGATGGAAGCCTTTTTCTAAAGATACATTAAAACCACAGGGAGACATTGTATTCGAGAATGGTCATCTAATTACTGCTTTTTGCTCGAAGATAGGGGAGGTTGTTGTCTATTCAAAATCCGAACAGAAGAAAGCCGAGATTGTACCTATTCAGTTAAAAGATAAAGAGATAAGCATAACCGATTGCAAGGTGTCGCAAAGCACAGAGGATAAAGTGACTATAGATGTGCATTTTGTTACAAATGAAACAAACTTACCGGTAACATTTTCATTCAGCAAGAAACAGATCATCGAGATCAAATCAGATAAAAGCGGGATGTACATTTCCAGCCCGATTGAATACGGCATAATACCCAATTTCATCGGTGATGATCTCATATTTTACCCCAAAGATTATCCATCTAAAGAGATGCTCAATATACCTTCTGAAAATATTTTTTTAGGATTGCTCAATGGAGAAGACAGTATGCTGTTCATCACTATGCCAGATGAGCAGGATATAAGGCTTATTATGAATGATAAAAATCATTTATTTAAGTCTATCGAGGTTGAAAATAAAGATATTTATCTGTCGCTACTGGAAGCACCGAGTATATGGCATAAAGAACAGTTGAAGCCAAATTATCTGGAAAGTGATATAGGAATTAATTGGAAAAGACCATTCCCTGCAAAATGGATAACCGATTTATACGAGGATGGGGTGAAAACAAGGTATTCTTTTAAAGAATCTTCACCAAAAGACGAAGGGTTCTGGCGCGCTGCTGTTGGATGGTACACTTACCCTGTATGGTTTAGGGGAGAAAGGGCTTTTCTTCATCTTAGTAAAAAAGTTCCTCCTAAAGGGGATGCCATATTTTATTTCCTTGAGAGAAGCGGAACGCCTGTCTCTGTTTCTACACCATTTGATATTATAAAGGAAACTCTGAATTCTGAGACTAGCAATCGTATACTTGACCCCGCAGGCAGACGACATCGGAGCTTAACCAGACCTGATTGCACCATAGATACTGCTACCTGTGCGGTGACTAACGGAATAACTCACGTTTTTGAAGCGGGTGAAGAGGTAACAAGAAGCGAGTACATCAAAGGCGGTACGGAAGATATGATATATTTTCTTCGCAGAGAGAATGAAAGAGCTATGGAATACCAAACTTTTGCTAATGAGATGCTAAAGTTCTTAAAAGAGGCGAAGAAAGAGAATCCAGACCAGACACCGTTTCTTGATAAAATGGGTGATATAACTAAGGAATTAATATCTGCTTATGAAAATGCAAAAGATAACCTAAAAGATATAGATTATGCAAAGAAGTTAGCGACAGAGACAATCGCACTTACTAAACAAAAAAAATCAGACAATCTATCCGCTTTTAAGAAACTCAAGGAAGAATGGACTGGTATGGGGGGTTCAGTAGACGATCTCAATAGGGTACTTCACTCAATAACCAGAAAACTGTTTCAGGAAGCGGGTTATGGTTGTGTAGATCAACCTGAGATAGTCAATACAGCAGAAGAGATCAGAAAAATGACTATAAAGTGTTTACGGAACCCGGGCAGTTACGAAATATGGTCAGACTATTGACAGATATTAGATGTTAAGGATCCATGATTAAATAACTTACCTAGTAGAAAACACACCCCCGGCCCCTCTCAAGAGGGGAGTTGGGTGAATTCCCCTCTTGAGAGGGGATTAAGGGGTGTGTTATAAACGTTATTTTTGTGATAACCAAATATCTTAAAATAGGGAAGTTATTTAATCACAAGTTCTAAATAAGGATTTTATCTAACATATTTCTTTTATTCGTGGCGAAAATTTCTAATGGAGTAAAAACATGAAACATTTAGTTAGAGCTATACTTTTATTGTTTGGAATTTTGATTGCGATTCAAGTCAGCGTTAGCCAATCGTCGGAGGTTATAAAAACTAAGTCCGGGATTGATATGATCAAAATTCCCGCAGGAACTTTCATGATGGGTGGTAAAGAAGGGAATGTAGACGAAAAGCAACACAAGATTACATTGGATTCCTTTTACATGGATAAATATCTTGTAACTCAAGAAGAATATCAGAAGGTTATGAAAGGGAATCCTTCAAGGTGGAAAGACGCAAAAAATCCGGTGGAACAAATGCGCTGGTCTGATGCAGTAAAATATTGCAATGCCCGCTCAACTCTGGAAGGACTCACACCTTGTTACAATCTGAAGACATGGGAATGTAATTACAACGCAAATGGATACAGACTACCGACTGAGGCGGAATGGGAGTATGCCTGCCGTGCAGGAACAACGACTACATACTATTTTGGTGATGATCCTTCAAAGTTAAAGAACTATGCCATATTTAAGGATAATTCTGGTGGTAGACCACGCCCGGTAGGACAAAAGCTGCCAAATCCCTGGGGATTTTATGATATGTATGGCAACGTATGGGAATGGTGCAACGATTTTTACAAAGTAGATTATTACAAAGAAAGCCCTGAAAAGAACCCAAAAGGTCCCAAAACAGGAAAAACTAAGGTTTTGCGTGGCGGATGTTGGAATTCCCCTGCTGATGAGTGCCGTTCATCCTATCGCTATAATGAAAATCCGGGTTCTGCTGATGTTTGCTTCGGTTATGATATATATGGCTTTCGTTGCGTAAGAAATTCACGCTAAAAAAGGCATGGTTCACAATTAAGGTAACAAATTCAATTTTTAACGTTTTAAATCCCCCTTTATCCCCCTTTAGCAAAGGGGGATTTTTAAGCGTTTCAAAAAGTGTTACTTAAATTAAAATGGAAGATGAACCATCCCTAAAAGAAGAACCAAATTAGCCAATAGACCTGCCGTTTATAAAAACTTTGATTTTGCACTTGACAAAACTATCTATTTGTTTTATAATACTATTATAATAGTATTATCATAATAGTATTATAAACATAAAGGAGGCGTAAAATGAGGAACCGACTTGGAAAACTTGAACTTCAGGTGATGAAACTAATCTGGGATAAAGGTCAAGCAACCGTGAAGGAGGTTTGGGAGGAATTATACCCAGAAAAACGGCTTGCGTATACCACTGTTGCAACTGTAATGAAACAGCTTGAAGGCAAAAAATTCCTAAACCACAGTGAGAAAGAAAGGACATACATATATCATCCATCAATAGATCAGAAGTCTGTTTCACAAGGACTACTAAAGGAATTGATAGACGGGCTTTTTGATGGGTCTGCCGCCAAACTTATTACAACTCTGGTTCAGGGAGATCAGATCACTAAAAAGGACCTGGAAGAAATTCAGCAGATAATCCTTAATTACCGAAAGTCTGAGGTGGATAAAAATGGCTGAAAAAATGCTTATAATCCTGATTAATGTATCATTTCAATTTGCTCTGATTTTCGTTACCGCATGGCTGATTATTAAGATACTTAGGGTACGTTCAGCCTTTGCAAGATACATTATCTGGCTGTCTGTTATCTTATGCCCGCTTATATTGGTATCCGTGAATACTACCTTTCCTAAATTAAGAGATGCGCATGATCTTGAGCCATGAGATAATCCATTTAAGACGATTTGATCATCAGATAAACTTGATATGCCGTATTATATTATCGTTTATGTTCTTTCATCCTCTCTTTTACGTAGCTTTCAGGGAGTTTGTATTTGCCACTGAACAGATATGCGATGGTTGGACGGTAAAACTAACAGGCATGAGGGAAAATTATGCAAATTGTCTGATCGAGCTTTCTCGTGCGTCTATAGGAAGGCTTCCCATAGGTTTTGGTCGAAAGGGAAGCTCAATAACTAAAAGGATAAGAGCCATATTTAATGATGATGAGGCGTTTAAAATGATTAGCAGAAAAAACATGATATTTCTGACAGTTTTATCTTTCGTGATTGTGTCTATTTTTTCATCAGTAAGAGTAGTAGGTTTCGCATCTGTTGGACAGTCCACATTTAATCAGTCTATACATTCACTTCCTTCTACAACAAACCAGACACAAAATCCATTCAACATCGAGAAATATAATGCAAAAGAGCCGGGATATTTGGCATTAGCAAACAATCCTGAGAATTTACCAGCCAATGACAGCGATAGCCAAATGAAAAGTCTTTATGATACAGCGGAAAAGGCGTTTTCTGAAAAGAAATATAAGGAAGCCATAGACATCTACACAAAAGTCTTAGAAGAAGCGGGAAAACCCGGTATGAAAACAACGGATATAGCTTCGGATTTTATTAATATTGTGAAGTATAAAATAGCTTCATGTTATGCAGAATTGGGTCAACAAACGGGAGATTTTGCGATGTATAAAAAATCTCTTGAGATTATTCCTGAAGTGTATAATTCAGCAAAAGCGGAAAAAATGAAGGTTTCATTGTTATTTCTTTGGGGTCAAAACTACTATAAAGTGAAGCAATATGAAGATGCTGAAACGAAATTCAAGGAGTTATTGAAAGAATATCCAGACAATGAGCTTGCAGGGAGTACTTATTACTCGTTGGGGATCCTTTATAACCAACAAAGGCAATACGATTCAGCAAGAGAAGCATTTAGAGCGGTCGTTGATAAGTTCCCAAATAGTGAATATGCTGCTGATTCACAATATTACATAGCCGATTGTTTTTTAAGAGAAGGCAACTATAATCAGGCTTATGAGGAATACCAGAAGGTACAATCGGGAGACCCGATGATGATTGCACAAGCGAGATATTATAGTTGTCTGTCACTGTTACGTGCAGGTAGAAACCAAGAAGCTCTTACAGCCTACCAGAAATTCACAGTTGACTTTCCTGACAACGTTTTCACTATCGCTGCATACTTTGATATCGGAGCTATCTACAGTAGATTGAAAGAATATGAAAAAGCTAACGAAAACTATGAGCAAGCTATTCTGCATGCGAGAGATGATATAACCAAAGGCGTGATACAGTTCGAGATAGGAAACAACTACTTTAGCGCCGAAAGTTATCAGTCAGCGATAAAGGCATATCAGAAGCTAATAGACCAATATCCCAAAAGCAATGACATACAAGACGCTCGTTTCTTGATAGCGGAAAGCCTTTGGGGTATAAAGGACTACAAAAACGCCTTAAACGCATATAATGAAATTCTGAAAGATAATACAATGGGCGGATATGCTGATAAAGCTACATACAGAATAGGTGAATACTATAATCAGATGGGAAACAAAGAAACTGCGCTGGAATGGTATCAAAAGGCAGTGAATAACTATCCAAAATCACCGATTGTCAAAGATGCCGTTCTTGGAGAGATACAGGTATTAAAAGACCTGAAGCGATATGATGAAGCAGAGAAAATAGGAAAAGAGTTTATAAACAAATATAAGGCAGATCCGACATATTCTATGGCTTGTGCGGAAGTTCAGATGACATTAGGTAATGTCAAATTCGATACAGAGAACTACATCACAGCCGCTGATGGTTATATGCAGGTGCTATCTGACTATCCTGATTCACCCAAGCTTGATCCCTTTAAGTGCAGATCACTACTGCAAGCTGGAATCGCATATTATAAAGAAGCGGGTAAAAAGAACTGGGATCCGGAATTATTATCTAAATCAGTATCAGCGTTTGAAAAACTGCTGGATCAATATGATAAAAATTTCGACAAAGTAAACCGAGATTTCAAGTCTCGCTCTGAATATGTTGATTCAGCAAAGACTAACTTAGAGATGGCATCCTCTAAATTGAAGTAATCTAATAGATAATACGAGTTTTTCAGTTATGAGTAGAAATGATAGAAGCAGATCATGCCGACTGGCTTGCTTATTACTAATCAATTTTACAAAACAAGCTGACAGCATGTTCTACTTCCGCCATTTTTGTTCATAACTGAAAAACTCGTATTAGAGATTGGAAAATTCAAGATTAGTGATTTAGAAATCACATTCATAAGTCATCTTAAATCTTCAATCTTAAATTTATACTTGCTCAGGAAATGGAGCACGAATGTCGTAACGACCCGGTTTGAGAATAGGCAATGTGCCATCTTCCACCATCAGGTCCAATGGATTTTCTCTGGTCTGAAGTGGAAGTATGACAACGTTTTTGATCCTCAAGGATTCATAAATCGCCATCATGATCTCCATCGTCTTATATGCTACATGACCATCGTTACGGTGCGATTCGACTTTGCCATCAAGCCAATCAAGTAATTCCGTGTGTTGATCAGGCTCAGAAACTCGTGGCGTTATAACCTGCCAATCAGTAGCCTTGTTATTCAAGAGCATTAGAGTTCCTTTTTCACCCCGTTTTAGTATTCCATCTGAACCGTAAACTACATCGCCCCTTAGCCCCGGTTCAGGTAAGTCGCTTTCGTAAATGCCCCTGATCCCTCCTTCGAAGCAGATTAATCCCATACAGAGATCCTCGCATCTTACACGGCGTTCCCACTTATCAGTCTCACGGGATACTTGCCCGATCATCCAGAGAGCTTTTGGGTCACCGAGTATATACATCATCTCGTCAATCTCGTGTGTACCTCTATTTAGCAACCCTAAACCATCACGTCTGAGCATAGTCTGCGGTTTTCCGATTGCGCCTTCTTGAATGAGCTTGCGTGCTTCTGTATTTGTTGAACTAAATCTTCTCTGATGTCCAATGACAAGCTTAATACCTTTCTTATCACAAGCGGACAACATGTCCTGAGCTTCCCCAAGAGATGCGCACATTGGTTTTTCACCGAATATACATTTAACGTTGGTATTTTCAGCCGCATCAATAGTTATTTCTGCCCTTACGCTTTGCCACGTTGCGACCACGAGAATGTCCAGTTCCTCATTCTTGAACATCTCTTTTCTGTCAGTATAGCATCCGGGAACAGAAAGCGCATCTGCAAGCTTTTTAGCCGATTCTGGATTATTATCCATTACTGCAACGAGTTCTGTTCTTGGATTATTTTTATAAGTATTCGCGTGAGAACTTCCCATTCCACCACAGCCAATAACACCTACTCGATACTTTTTTTCTGCCATTAGAAAGCTCCTTTCAAAGATGTAAGTTTCACTAGACGCTATATACTATAGATATTTAGATAATGTTTTTAAAAGGAATAACCACAAATTACACAAATGAGCGAATTCCACGAATATAAGCAAGAAAAATTCGTGTCGCCTTATGTTACTCGGCGTAACGAGATAGTGAAATTCGTGATTAAAATTCTTTAATTAAGTCATACTCAAAACTGTTTCGACTATCGCTTCTGATGTTATTCCGAAACGCTTTTTAACGTCCTGATGGCTTCCCACCATACAGGCGAATACATCCTGTAAACCAAGACGCCTAAGGGGTGTTCCTGCGCCAGCATCCGCTAAAACTTCCGCTACTGCACCGCCCAAACCACCAATAACCGTATGTTCTTCAATCGTTACGATCAGCTTAGTTTCCTTTGCTGATTGCAAAATAGCATCTTTATCAGCAGGTTTAACCGTGTGCATTGAAAACACTCTAGCTGATATGCCTTTATCAGCAAGCATATTTCCTGCTCTCAGGGCATCACCGACAGTCATGCCGGTCCCAAAGATCGTAACATCGTCTCCATCACGCAATAGAGACGCTTTACCAAGCTCAAAAGATCGTTCACTTTCAGGTATATTTAGTGGCAATGAACCTCCCATCAATGCAATGTAGGCAGGTGAATCCATTTTAGCCACTGCTCTTGTAATCTGTTCAGTTTCATAAGCATCTGCGGGCATCGTGACAGTCATAGTTGGAATAAGGCGCATGAGACCGATCTCTTCTATTGCGTGATGAGTGCATCCCCATCCGCCATACATAAGCCCACTGCCATAACCGCCGATAACCTTGACGTTCCTGCTTCCGTAACCGAGATCAGTGCGTATCTGCTCAAAGCATCGCATCGTTACAAATGGGTTCATACCAATAACAAAGGGTATCTTCCCTCTCAGAGCAAGTCCGGCGCCGACACCGATTAGATTTTGTTCTGCTATACCTAACTCAATGGCACGTTCAGGAAATTGCTGTGCCAATGGGGCAATAAAACCCCAACAATCACAACTGACCCCGCATATCCTTGAATCTTCAATTGCTAGTTCTAGTAATACTTCGGGAAAAGACTTAGCCATTTATTTTCTCCTTAAATCTCACCTAGTTCCTGTAAAGCCGCTTTCAAACTTTCCTCATTGAAATGATCCATGTGATGGTTCATTATGAAAGATACACCTTTGCCTTTTATTGTATTTGCGATTATGGCAGAGGGACGACTTTTTTCAAAAGGTATATTCTCAAGAGCATCAACTAGCTGTTCCATATCGTTACCATCAATGGACCGTACGCTCCAGCCAAAGCTACTCCATTTCTCTGCTAATGGCTCAAGCGACATAATCTGCTCAGTAGGCCCCGTTTGATAGCGATTTCTATCAACTATGGCAACTAAGTTACTCAGTTTGTGATGAGATGCAGACATCGCCGCTTCCCAGTTAGAACCTTCTTGTAACTCACCATCACCAAGCACGACAAAGACACGGTTTGAGGCTTTGTCCATTCTTACTCCGAGTGCAGTACCGACGCCTATTGACAGCCCATGACCGAGTGAACCAGTGGATACATCAATGCCCGGTGTTGCTTTTGCACAAGCATGACCCGATATTATACTGTCAAGCTCAAGATGTGTTGTTACTGCTTCTTCAGGGAAGAAACCTTTAATTGCTAGCGCCGCATCCAATGCAGGTACAGTGTGTCCCTTACTAAGAATGAAGTAGTCACGATCATCCCAATTGGGATTCTTCGGGTCAACCTTCATTACGTGAAAATAAAGAGCGGACATAATGTCTGCTATTGACATGGCTCCACCTGTATGACAGTCAGACATAGCCGCCATTTTTACCACAAGAACACGTATCCTGCGAGCCTTTTCCTTCAAATCTGATATTAACTCGTTATGTTTTTTTTCCATATATGACTTCTTTCGATGTTAAAGTTTAGCTTAACTGTTTTGACATTTAGACTAACACAAAAAATTATACTATTGACCTTACGTTGAATCAAGAGAAAATAATCACATTATCCCTGCTATTTGCTAAAGACAAAAGCCTTTAGAGCATATCGCAATATCAGCAAGAAAAGCAATACCCAAATCAATATGATCAGTATAGCCATCGTCTTATTCTGAGGTTTTTGCTTTCTTTGCTCTAGCCAATCCCTGGCTCTAATTCTGGTATCTACCATCACTTCTTTTGGAATGAGCTTAATGGCTATTAATATACCCAACGGCACAATGATAGCATCATCCAGATAACCGATTATAGGTATAAAGTCAGGGATCAGGTCAATTGGGCTGAAAGCATATCCAGCAATCAATGCCGACCATACTTTTGCATACCATGGCGTTCTTGGATCACGATAAGCGAACCAAACAGCCAGCAACTCAATTTTTAGATCCCCTACCTTCTGCCTAAACTTCTGAAAAAATGTTTTTTCTTTCAATTATTCTCTCCGTGCCTCAGTGTCTCCGTGTTTATTCTTAATATCTATGGTCATCCTCATTTATATGGAACGTCTTCAGAATGACCGCTTTTAGCTGATTTCTCCGCAGTTTCAAGCACGGTGATGACCCTTCTACCGTCTTCCCCTGTTTCAGGGTTAAGCGTATCTTTGAGGAGATGGTTAGCTATATCCATATATTGAGTAATCCAATCAGACTCCTTGTAGCTGACTTCCTTAACGCCATCTGAAGTTATTAATTGAAGACTTCCCCCTGGAGGACCAACCAATTCTTTTGTGTAACCTTTTATTGCATCCCTTCCTGAATCTACTATTGCGCCCTTTGTGCCAAGTATATACCACAGCGGTTTTCCTGCGTAAGCTATGCTTGATTGCATGATCTCAGCAACAACACCGTCATCAAATAGAATGATTGCTTTTGTTTGGTCTTCGTTGGAAATGTCTTGCCAGACACGCTTGTGGAAGAATCCCGACACCTGTACCATCTTTTTCCCTGACAAAAGATGCAATATCCAGTCAATTCCATGCGCTCCCCAATCGTAAAGCGCACCACCTGAAACCTCCTTCTTTGATCGCCATACGTTGGGTGCATGTCCATAGCCACACGCAGAAAGCTCGATATGAAAAACGTCGCCGATCAATCCCTGACTAACTATTTCTTTGATTGCTCTGACATTTCCATCGTGACGACGATTGTGAAAGACAGATAGCATCCTATTTGCTTTTTTCGCCGCCTCAATCATGTCAGTAGCTTCTTTGATGCTGATGCACATTGGTTTTTCTACAACTGTATGTTTGCCAGCTTTAAGGCAATCAACCACAATTTTTGCATGGGCGTTGTGGTTTGTGACAACCGAAACCATATCAATGTCATCTCTAGCCAGCATTTCATGGATATCGGTGTGAAAATCAATTTCGGGATAATCCTGTTTTGCCTTTTGCAAGCAATTCGGGTCCCTATCACAGATAGCAACGAGTTCCAGATCGTTGACAGCCTTAATCCATAATGCATGCATCCATCCCCAATTGAAAGTTGGTCCATAACCAATGATCCCGCATCGAATCTTTTTATCACTCATAAAAATTGCCTCCATATAAAGAGTTAAATGTTTCTCGTTTATTCTACCTTAAAAGGTTTCTTTTTTCCATGATTTAGAAATTCCCCAAGTCGATTATCAGGAAGGTAGAAATGTGGTAGAATATATAATGGGTCCCCTTGGGAGTTCTCTTTTCTTTCTTTTCTCTTACTGGATAAACCTAGTAATAGCAAGGGTTTGTAAATACTTATCCTTGTCACCCAAGGGGATAACTATAAGGAGATGAAATGAATAACCTATTGGATAGGTTTCTTCAATTCTCTAATCATTTTACTCCATGTTTAGTGTCAGATACAAGGTGAAAGATGATAGAAAGTCACCACAAATATCTCCTTCTGTTATCTTCCTCAGCCTGTTAGCTTGTGTTGTTAGCTTGTGTTGATGGTTCTCTGTTTGGTATGTTTTATGGTTGTGTCCTTCAATCAGTAGGTGAAGTAAACCTTCTTCTTGATA
>Ga0315282_10003330_pt1 | contig 28873 bp, 28 predicted proteins | sample YL17G07_20_MG_FD_203693 | JGI IMG/M metagenome (GOLD analysis project Ga0315282, IMG submission 203693) | Sediment microbial communities from Yellowstone Lake, YNP, Wyoming, USA - YL17G07_20 | ecosystem: Environmental > Aquatic > Freshwater > Lake > Sediment | place: USA: Wyoming | collected... | reverse complement strand
GCAGACATCAAACTACCCCTTGGAAGAAACAGGCTCCTATCGCTCATCCAAATCTCAGCGACGGCGCTCTGAGATGGCAAGAAAAAAGGAAAGAAAACGCTCAACACCCCGACCAACCGTTTTCGCATCAACACCCTCATCTGGAAGATCAGCACGGACAATCACGAGCAGAGGATATTCTTTATAGAGTCCCATGAAAGGGCAGACCGGCCGGTTCACCACACGGTTTTCAAGTAGCCAGAGGACCTCTTTTTTGACAGTGTTCCGGTGCTTTCGCAGCGACCTCGATAGGGTACTGATATTTACACTCACACACTCCCCGGACACCAACATTTTGAGTAGACGAAGATTCACCTCATCCTCTAGCAACTCTGGCGAATACCGTCGACCGAACAAAGACAGCATTGACACAAACCTACTGCGAAAGTGATATAACTCATTTCTCCTCACCCCCCTTCTAAAAACATAATGCACTAGTGCGCTAATCTACGCCAGTTCGAATCTATAGCGACTAACATAAGTAATTAATCATATTGAGCCTGAATCTCTTTGTTCTCATTCTTTCGCCGATGGCCCGTTTCATCTCTTCGAAGGTGGGGTACAACTTGTTGGCGATGAACTCGTCTTTGAGAAGGTTCCAGCACTCCTCAACCGGGTTAAGCTCGGGTCTGGCTGTGGGGAACCATCTGACCTTCACACGGCTGCGGTGGCTCCGTAGCCATCGCCGTACTCGTTCGTCGTGGTGGTGGGGCGCTGATTTGTCTAAGAAGAGGAGAAATGCGCCAAACCTCCGTTTGAGCTCCCTAACATAGGCGAGGAAGTTTTCGCCGTTGACCGTGTCGTGTTGCCTGAAGAGTTGCTTACGATCGAGGGAGACTGTGCCGAAGAGGCAGGTGCGACGGTGGGAGCCTGTCGTCAGTACAATTGGTTTGCTTCCTCTCTTGGCCCATACGTAGCGGGAGACGGAGTCGTAGAGGAAGATGGATTCGTCCTCGCATAATACTGCCCGGCCGCTCCTTTCCGCCTCTTTTACCGCCTTTTTCGCCCTTTTTTAAACCGCTCCGCCTCTTCATCCGGCGTTGATGTGCCTCCTCCTCGGCCGCTGCCTAGAAAGACCCCACGAGTGGAGGAGGCGGGTGACATGCATCAATGAATATCGCACGCCCGTCTTCTCGTATATCAGCCTCATAACCTCGGTTGCCGTCCAACACTGTTTCTTCTCGATCAACGTTTTGATGCGTTCCAGCTTCCAGGAAGCCACCTTCGGCGGCCTCCCTGACCTCGACCTATCCCTTAACCCATCCAACCCTTCCTCCTCAAACCGCGGTTTCCAGTAAACAACGTTGGGCTGAGGGCAATGTAGGTCAGCCGCCACTTGGCGTGTGGTCTTACCATCCAAGACGCCCATTACCATAAGAATCCTCTCTTTGACCTTCGGATTCCTTTCTCGTTTGCAGGCCTCTTCCAGAACATTCATAGGCATAAGATGAGAAGGAATGCGATTAAAAACTTATGTTAGGCACTATAGTTGGCGGAGTCATAGCGCCCACGGACAAGCTCGCAGTTCTAATGCCGTACCTCGCCGTGATCAGTCTAGTTGCAACCATAGCAGCCAAACGAAAACACAGAACCTAAGACTTTGAACAAGACCGTCTAACCCGAAACTTCTTGGAATTTCTAATTATACCGTTCTATTCTACTCTTGTATAGGGAAGAGGGGGTTTGAAACGTTTTCCGGCTGTACCAAGCGGTGAGGAATCGATTTTGGTGGGTAGCTGCGACGCGTAACATCCGTCGGTTCATCGCATAATGCTAGGAATTCGAACAGGCCTTGGATTGAAAGCACTCTGCAGCGCGCCGCCCTATGCCAAGTGACAATAGAACTCTCTTGGCCTAAGCTCTTCAAACTTATCTGTCTTCTGCGCTATGTGTTTCCTTATGTCCAAGCATAGATGACATTTTGAGATGTATCCTTCCCGCTGCTCCTCGTATTCTAGCTCTCTGGCAAGTTGAAGAAGGTTCTCCAAGTCTGTGATCAAGGCGTTGAGAATCGGTCGCTCATTCAAATTCACTCCCTGACATATCGGATCGATGTCTCTACCATCTCCCAATGAAACTCCTCCGCAATAACCTGTCATATAGTTACAGTAGTTATCCACATGAATATGCCAGCCTCTTGTCAACTCCTCTCTACACGATTCGCCAAAGAATCGCTTTGCCGGGTGTTTTCTGTATAGATGCCCAAGCCTGTGAACAACCCTCCCCATCGGAAGTAGCTCTGCGCAAGTCAAACCATTAGGCTCTATCTGCAGATATTCACGAAAGGGCAAAGAATCCTTGATGTTCAGTCTTTCGAATTGTCTGTAGAAGACTTCTTGATATACTATGGCATTCTGACCGAAGACTTCTCTGCCTATCTTGATGGCTCTTTGTGTTCGCTCGAAGGGCACTTGATCCAGTATGAATGGGTTTACGCTGACCAGTATGCCGTGCAGACCTGAGTCTCTCAGCCGGATGAGCTTCTCCCTTGTAGTTTCATCTTCTGTACACCAGAAAGAGTTGGTTTCGACAAAGGTTGAAGGAATCTCAAGCTCGTGAGCTATTTCAGTAGCTTTAGCGAGTAACTCAAAATTGAGGAATGGTTCTCCGCCAGTGAAATGAAGACCATAGTTTATGCCGACTCTGTTGTGTCCGAGAGGACTTGGTTGAATCCTACCAGAAAGCTGAGCTAAGATTCTCTCCAACTCCTTTCCTGAGATCCAATCAGCTTTCCAACGAGGAGAACAAGCGTACATGCAATGCTTGCATTCACTAGTGCACTTGTAGGAAAGAAGTATGCCTCCGGAGATTGGTTCTTGTACGTACAGCTTTTTCAAATCAAGCATCTTGGACCCAAGGCGCTTAGCTTTTCACTTTTCGACTTCGATATACTTACCCTTCCTTGGCTTCAGGAGCTCTCCCTTCCTAGTGTGCTGTAACAGATTTACCTTATATTAACAAGCACCACCGTCTCGCTCCACTTCCCTAGAGGCGGTGCGTTTCCAGCTTACTGCCCGAGATTCATTCCCCAATTCTTCTGATCACGCATCTTTGCTTGGATAATTATAATTAACCATCCGTTAGTTACGGGCCACTACGTAATCGTACAGGCGAGTAGATCTGCCTCAAAGGCCAGTCCAGCTTTGCTTCTGCGTACCGCAACCTTGCAAGCGTTGTCCTATATGGGTCAACAACTTCTTCTTCCAGATTCGAAACAAGTTTTGGATCTATGTCGGCTAGGCGTTTGATCAGCCCGCCTCTTTCCTGAGGCGACATTATTCTCGGATCGGCGCTCATCGCGGCGACATGGAGACTCACGTTGTGACGTAGTAGGTTCCTGATCGCTTGAAAAGGAATCTCGAAGCTCCCCTTTCTGGCACCGGTCTTGCGAGTGAAGTCTTCTCGAGGTCTACGGAACCACTGAGCTCTGCTGTCGCCACGATATTCTGTATCTGAATTTGAGGTTTGCCAACGACCACAATTCCTTTCCTCTTGAGTTCGTCTATAACCTTCGTGACAGCTTTTCTAGCCTGCCGCTCTGACTTGGATCCAGTGCAGACCATCTTTCCGGTCCTGAAGAGGAGCGTCGCTGTCTTAGGCTTCTTCAACCTGTAAACGAGCCCTGGAAAAACTTCGGGTCGATATTGTACGCCCGGGAATATTCGGACGATGGCTTCTAGGTTCAAGTCCTGTCCAAGAGCGGCTGTGGCAACAACATTCTGAATCTTTATGATTGCTTTCTTCTTTGCCGGGATTCTGCAACTCCTAAACATGCATGTGAAGAACGGTCAACGGCCGGCCGTCCTTTTTCGTCAGTCTGCTTTTGCGGCACTTGTGTCCTCAATTTTCTTCTCTTTTTCAGCTCATGTTCCTTTGAGTTGCGGCGGTCTGTGTCTGTTTCTGGTATGGATCTGATCCACTCCAGGAGTATCCCTTTCATGTTTGCTAGTTCTTTCTCCATCTTCTCGATACGCTTTTTGGGAGGTTTGAGCCTCATGACTCCTGCAAGTCTGTGCGAGTTTTCCCAAGGGTGCAGCCTCCCAACGGCGATCCAGCCCTTTCTGCACTTGGCGAGGTGTTCTCCAACAACGGCCACTTCATAACGTTGGTTGTTCTGATCTTTGAGGGTTATGTGGAATCTGCCTCTTTCTGTCTCTTCGTCCACATTCAGGACTTCATACTCTCCGAACCTCACATCTTCCATTTGCAGGATTCTCTTCTTCATCTCTGGGCTGAGACGAGATTTCTCAGCATACTCTCTGACGATTGTTTTTCCGGTCGAGGGTTGGACTCTTTCGAGGATGAACCATTCCATCAAGTCCCCGAAAGCCTGCTCATCGCTTAAGCCGGCGGAGCTGTACGGGTATTCGGAGCGTGCTTTCCTCAGCGCTTCTTCGGGATAGTTCTCTTTGGCGTAGTCCAATACGGCCTGTTTCACGTCGTCAAATTTCATTTCTTGATCACACTTATGCGGTTCTCCCACCTCGTTCTCCTTCTTCTTACTGTTGGACCCATATCGCTTTGGTTTTGAGTGAACCCCTCAGAGCTTAGTCCGAGGGATCACTAACAGACATGAACCCTCAGAAACGTAATGATGACACAGCATTATGTAATCAGATACCAAGCTTTAATGTCTTTTGAGAATTTAGTTTACTTCTTCATAGCGCCATGCGCCTGTAGACGAGAATCTCTTCAGCGTTGTAGCGCGCTATAGGACTTGTGTGACTTGGCGAACTCTGAAGCATAACGTGTTTCCGTCGCGGTAGAGCGTGCCTCTCGCCTTGAACCTTGCGTCCTTCTTCATCATGCCGGCTGGTCCCTCAAAGTCTTGCGGTGTCATCCTGGCTCTCCACTTGTCATTTATGAGGACGACCGCGCTTCCAGGGTAGATCTTCTCCACCATGACCTCATACACGTCTCGTTCAGCCGTGACGGGTTTTTCAGGTGTTGGAATGCTTGCAGCTGTAACTATTCGGTCCCACCCGATCCTTCCCACCTGTCCAATCTCTTCGAGTCTTTCCACTGCGGCCTTCGCTGTGGCGGGCGTTATTCCTTCTTCAGCCATGTCCTCTAGAAGGTCTTCGACTAGTAGCCCTCTGCTTCCCGCTTTCATCGCTTTCCTCCACAGGTTTCTGGAGACCTTATCGACTTCTCTCATGAACTCTTTGACTTTCTCTTCTTCAGGTTTGATAAGCTGCGGTTCGATGGCTGTGACTCTTGCATGTTTCTCAAGATCCCTCAACTCATCGATTGTCATCGGATTTGGTTCCGGTTTCGGCCCGGGCCTCGTCAAGGGGTTCAGTTCGCGGTTGAGGGTTGACGTTATCTTCCTCATCTGTTCGACTCTGCGCTTGCTCGCGTAGAGGTAAGCTATGTCGGAGGTGTTATTCGCAGCTAGAATGATGGCTTTTCCCGCGGCCTTCCTTCCCGTTCTTCCTTTTCTCTGGATGTATCTGATCTCGCTCGGTATCGGTTCGTAGAAGACGACGAGGTCTACGCTAGGAATATCCAAACCTTCTTCCGCTACACATGTTGCCACGAGAGCGTTTGTTTCTCCGTCACGGAAGCCTCTGAGGATCTCAGCCTGCTCGTCCTGGCTTAGCCCTGGATCGTTTTGCTTTGAGGCTTGACCTACGAATCTTTCAACCGTAAGCCCACTGTTCTCTCTGAGCTGGTTGACGAGGTGTGACGCAGTATCCCTGTACTGCGTAAAGACTAGAACCTTCGAGTTCGGATGCTTTTCTACCTGGCGTTCAACTTCCTGTTTGAGAAGCGGCATCTTCGGATGCTCCAGCCTCAGGTTCTGGTTGAGAAGCTTCCTCAGCTCCGCGTATTGTGGGTCGTTGATTATGGCCTTGTAGCTACGTTTCTCCTCGCTCTCCTGCTCCACCTTCTCCAGGAAGGATAGGAGTGTAGGTATCCCCTGAGTTTCCAGAAGCTCCAAGGCGTGAAAGAGAGTCAGCGAGGCGGACTGCGTGACTATGGCGCTGTAGATTGGGCCTCTCTCCTCCTCGATCGTCTCTTCCAGCCGGTATCTGAGCTCTTCGCCAGCTTCGAGAAGGTGCCTTCTGCTCACATATTCCGGTTTTGTTCGGATGACATTTATCCTGTTAAGCCAATTCAACCTGTCGTTCAGCATCGACCTGACTATGCTGCCGAGTTCTCTATACTCGCCTGGCAGGTCAACATGCTTCCATTCAACCTCAACCGGGTTTATGTATGGGGCGACATCGGGGTGTTCTTCGGATCGATATTCCATCTGCTCAATGAATAGGGCTTGACATATCTCGTCTATCTTCTTCTTGTCTGCTCCTGGGCTCGCCGTCATGCCGAGAATCATAGGCCAAGGCGACTGCTCAACATACTTCTTCGCAACATCCGTGTAGGCATACTCCTTTCTCGCTCTGTGACATTCGTCGAAAACCAAGAGGCTGAAGCCGTTCAGTGTCAGGTAGCAGTTTTCAAGGTCGTTCTTGACGACTTGAGGAGTCGAAAAAATGATTCGAGCCTTTCCATCCCAGATCTGCTTCCTGTACGCGGCAGGGGTCTTACCAGTCAACGTGATCGCATCGTCCTCTGCGAGCTTCAGAATCCCCATGTAAGTTTCTCTGTGCTGTAGGACCAGAGGCCTCGTCGGCGCCATGACTAGGACGCGCATCTGCTTGTAGCTGGTGAGAAAATGAGCAGCCGCCAGCGCTGAGATCACAGTCTTGCCCAGGGCTGTCGGCAACACTACGAGCGTGTTCTTGCAACAGGCATTTTCAGCTATGGTCTGCTGGTAAAGCCTAGCCTCAACTCTGCCAGGCCAAACAAGAGACGCCTCAACATGCTTCTGCGATACGCGTTCAGCAAGCGACATTAGCTAACTAGATCTCGATAACGTCCGGCTTAGCTTCCTCTTTCTTCACCGGTTTCGGGCTTAACGCATCAATGTTCTTGAGCAGCGTATCCAGCTTCTCATCTTGAAGCAGCTTCTTGTACTCAGCCAGCTCCCCAGACGACCTCAACAAGACTCCTCTCTTCTTTGTCGGTCTGCCTGCTTCATCCACTGGATTCAACTCCACAGCCAACCTTGCAGGAATCCCTTTGAACGGAGGCATCCTCAACACGAATACGCCGGGAACAGTGGTATGCTTCCTCTCCCAGTCCTTACCAGACTTCAAGAAATCTGCAAGCCTAGACTCCAAGGACACCACACCACTAGCACAATCTACCGATCACCTGAAAAGCCTTTGCGCTGATCACACCATGTACTACGTGGGGAGATCATCTGTGAGTGAAGTAGTTGTTGCATGCCCAAAATGCGGCGAAAAGCTGTGGGTCACATTGACTCCAATAACGGAACACCCTTCCGACAAGAGGCTTGTGAAAACAGAAGAACAAGCCCAGGTCGAGGCTATACCTGAACCGAAAGCAAGGTTGAAAGTTGAGGCTATCGATTGGAAGCCTTGGAAGCAGGGAACAGGTGAATGGGTGAACATGTTAGATGCCATGAATCTCTTCACGAAGATTCAAGAGGCAGGAGGACGGCTGGAACATGACGGCTACCGGTACTGGATATTTGGCAGGAACAAAGATATGATCGCGAGAAAGAAGACAAGATAATGACGCGCACATCATATCTGACACATATCTAGAGAGATGAGAACAGTTGGAAAAACCGCAACCCAAAGCTCGATTCTCGAATCGTCTCCCGAACGGAGACTTCCTCACCATGGCTGTATGGCCGGGAAAGAAAGATCCCAACGCCGAAGTGCTCACCGTTCAAATACGTCATTCAACGGGCAGTAGCTGGGAAACAGTCGGAAGGCTAGCTGTGTATCGAACAAGCGAGGGAGGATACTCTCAGCTTCCTGAACGTCAACCCCCAAGCAGAAACACAGAAACACAAGTAACCAGTGACCCTTCAGAAGATCGAGAAGACTCAGATGAGATTCCCATCTGAATGATCTATTTGCGTTGTTCTTGGAGAGACATCTCCCAGATTTCTTCCATTCCGATCTCCTGGGCCGGCCGGATTAAAGAGCAGGAGGCCGCCCGCCAGGCGCTGGAGGATTGGCTGCGCAAGAACAAGGACCAGGCCTCTCTCGAGAGCTACCTGAAGCAAGGCGCCGCGAAGCCCGTGATCTTCCAGAATGTCACCCTGCAGAAGATCCAGATCACCATCGTCAAAAGCGAACTCTCGAGACTCCTCAGGGTCCTTGCGACCTGCGAACCGCACCTAAAGATGGAGTTCCTCAAGGAGATCCAGAGGATTCTGCCGTCAGCATTCACTCTCCTCGAGGAGACACGGGACGCTGAACTGCAAGAACTCATCGCCCAAATTGAACAAGCCACCAAAGCAGGAACGTAACCTTGTTCGTATGTCCGGAATGCGGCCGCCGGGACTTGCAGCATTTTCAGCGCTAGAAGTGGCCGCGAAATTCTTCTCAAGTTCGAATCCTCGTGGACTCACTATTGATCAACCGAGATCGTAGAGCACTTGCGTTAGAGGCGAAAATCACGAAGGGCAAGTACCAGTGAGTGCGACACGTACCTTGACTAGGAACCTCTCGCGCCTCTTTCAGAACGCGAATTGGCTGCACTGATTTCTGCATGGTTTTCTATACAGGCGCAGAATGTGGACGCGTGAAGGCTAACGCTGAGGAAACATTAAGTATGTCATATCCACTCCCCTGGGAGGGGATGGTAAATGAGTGTGCATAGGAAAAGTGAAGACGTTCTCAGACGACTCGCAAGAGTTGAGGGGCACATCCGAGGCATTGCCAAGATGGTCCAAGAAGACCGTGACTGCCCCACAATACTCCTTCAGATAGCTGCAGTCCAGTCAGCACTCGGCAAGATTACAGAGATAATTCTCGAGGATCATATCGAGACCTGCGTAGCCAAGGCGATTAGAGAAGGCCGCGGAGAAAAAGCGGTCCAAGAGCTCAAGGAAGCCATCGCTCGCCTCCTTTAAGAAAATTCAAAGAAGGCATCGAGTCGATGAGTGGAATTGGCCTGACCCAGCACGAGGAGGGAAACACAGCCAGGCGAGATTTGGCTCTCTTCCTCTTCTGCTTTATCCTGGCGGGAATCGGAGGCCTACTGCTTCTTGTGGGGTTTGAACCAAAGTACTTGGCTGAGAGTCTCACTCTTGTCTCAGCACTAGTTGGCGGCGCTGCGATTACAGTTAAGTCTGTGCGGGCACTGCTTCACCGCGATTTTGGCGTCGATCTCTTGGCCAGCGTTGCGGTTTGGATATCAGTTCTGCTAGGGGAATACTTGGCGGGAGCTATCGTTGTGATAATGCTCAACGGCGGGGAACTTGCAGAGGATCTGGCTACAAAGCGATCCTCAAAGGCGATTGAGAAGCTGATTAAGTCTGCGCCTATGACTGCGCGAATCATCAGAGGCGGACAGCAGATTGAAGTCGACTTAGATGAAGTTAAAGTCGGTGACATCGCGCTTGTCAAAACAGGAGAGAAGGTTCCCGTAGACGGGGTTGTCGTGAAGGGCAATGGGTCTGTGAATGAGGCCACGATCACTGGAGAGTCGATCCCTTCCGAGAAAGTGGCGGGGAGTCAGGTGTATGGAAACACCCTCGTTGAGAATGGAGCGCTCAACATCAAAGTCACAAGAACAAGTGAAGACATGATCTTTGCGCGAATCATCAAACAGGTGAGGGAAGCACAATCTAGAAAGGCACCCGTTGAGAGAATCGCGGATAGATACGCACGTTGGTTTGCACCTGTAATCCTCATCGCAGCTGTTGTAACTCAATTAGTCATGAAGAACCCACTTTACACGGCGGCTGTGCTTGTTATTTCATGCCCCTGCGCGTTGACTCTTGCAACTCCGATAGCAGTAGTGGCTGGAATGGGAAACGCCGCACGGAATGGCGTTTTAATTCGAGGAGGGACGTTCCTTGAGGAACTGGGGCGTTGTGACGTTGTCGTCATAGACAAGACAGGAACAGTCACACTGGGCAGACCTCAGGTTGTCAACATCAAACCCATTGGGGGCCGTAGGTTGGAGGATGTGCTTGCGCTTGCCGGGATGGCTGAGCAGAGATCTGAACACTTTCTGGCTAAGGCAATACTGGAAGAGGCGCGGAAATATGAGATACCTCTGGAAGACCCGGAGGAGTTCCAGGTGAGGCCGGGATACGGTGTGGTTGCAGAACTCCGTGGACGCAGGGCTATTGTGGGAAGCATGAATCTGATGAGAGAGCATCATGTTGTGATGGATGAGGAGACCACACGATTCGTCGACGCTGAATCTGCGTTGGGTCGAACAACCGTGGTGGTGGCAGAGGAGTCTGAGCCCGTGGGGATCATAAGCATCTCAGACACGCCGAGAAAAGGAATCGAGAATAGCATCTCTCAGATGAAGTCCAATGGAGTCAGGAAGGTCCTAATGTTGACGGGGGACAACATTTCGGCTGCAAAGGAGATGGCTCGACAGGCGGGAATTGATCAGGTGTATGCGAACCTTCTGCCAGAGGATAAGGTGAAGCATGTCGAAGCACTCAAAGAAGAAGGACGTCGAGTCATTGTGGTTGGGGATGGCGTGAACGATGCTCCCGCTCTAGCCACTGCAAATGTTGGAATTTCCATGGGTATTGCTGGAACAGATGTGACGATGGAGACAGCAGGGATCGTACTGATGACTGATGATCTTGGTAAAGTTGGGAAAACTATGATGTTAAGCCGAAAAGTTCTATCAGTGATAAAACAGAATGTCATTTTCTCCATAGTAGTTAACGTGGTGGGACTATTGTTGTCAACTCAGGGTTTTGTGAGTCCAGTTCTGGCTTCTGTCATTCACGAGAGCAACGCGTTAGTCGTGGTGTTTAATTCATTGCGTCTACTCAGATCTCACGTATTGCAGTCCTAAGCAGTGCGGGCTCAGCGCATAGTCAATCCTGGTGGGACTTAGGTTTCTGAAGTGAGAAGGTGAAGGAGATGCTAAAGAAAGCGATCAGATACTTTACGGGGGATGACGAGACTGCCAAGATTGCCAGAAGATACTTAGTTATGAATTCCTTTGATGGCGCCCTGACAATTCTAGGAGTCGTCGTCGGAACTTACTTTGCAGAGGGAACCGCTCATGCTACTGTTGTCCTAAGTGCGGGCTTCGGTACAAGTCTAGCGATGGGCGTTTCTGGGTTTGTTGGAGCGTACCTTACCGAAAGGTCAGAAAGAACGAGAGCCAGCGCCTATGATGAGGGAGCACAAGCCATAGACGTGCATGAAGAAGCGTTGTTCTTAGCCTTTGTAGATGGGGTCTCCCCGGCAGCGATAACATTTGTTGCAGTCATACCTTTTATCCTGACGTTGAGGCGCGTAATCTCCTCCGAGACTGCTTTCATTTCTTCAATGTTCATCATAATGGGAGAACTATTCGGCCTCGGAGTACTTCTCGGAAGGATCTCCGGGAAGAACATGATCTTGCACGGACTGATAACAGTGCTTGCCGGAGTGGGCACGTTCCTCATAGTATCTATGTTGCCCTTCTAGATCGCGCTTGGTATGAGATTACGCATTTCTCAGCTCTGCAACTGCACAAAGAACAGCAGTTCACAACACCTCTCTTCGCCTTGCTGGGTGTCGGGGGTTGTCTCGCTCTGGTTATTTTCCTCCCAGTGTGGGCCATTCTCACGGGTGCGGTGGCGCTCGTGGTGCTTGCAGGCCTCCGCTGGCTGTTGAACCGTTCGAAGCAGGAGCTAACACATTCATAGAAGAAAATCCGATACCCATTCAGTGTGACACTCGAAACTCATCTCGATTGCAGGCTACATAGACTAATGAGAGCGCACGAAGCCAGTTTTTTGATGTGCGTGTCAAGGAACGGCGACCAGTTGCATCTCACAGAGATGTCGGTAGAGCTCGTTGTTCTTTTCCAAGTATTCATGGGTGCCGCTATCCTTAACATGACCGTGATCAAGGACAACTATCCGGTCAGCGTCGCGGACAGTACTGACTCTATGAGTAACGATTATGATAGTCCTGTTGCCCATTTCGACTTTCAACGCGTTTTGGATGAGTTTCTCTGTATATGGGTCTACACTACTGGTGGCCTCATCTAGGATGAGTATCTTGGGGTCGGCGATGAGCGCTCGAGCGAGGCAAACGAGCTGGCGCTGGCCGTAGCTGAGACTGCTGCCGCGCTCGCTAACTTCCTCGTCATAGCCACCAGCCAGCTTAGTGATCGGCTCATGGATGCCAACGAGCTTAGAGATACGGATCATATCGTCGTCGCTAGCATCCGGTCTTCCAAACTTGAGGTTGTATCTTAGAGTTCCTTGAAAGAGGTAGGGCTCTTGCAGGACAATGCTGACGCTGCGCCTAAGCGATTTGAACTTCACGTTTCGGAGGTCGACACCATCTATTGTTACTATTCCAGACTCTGGGTCGTAGAAGCGTCCGATGAGGTTAATGATGCTAGATTTCCCAGAACCGGTAGGTCCGAAAATAGCTAGTCGCTCCCCAGGCCGTGTCCTGATCGAGACACCTTTGAGCACTGGCTGGCCTTTGACATAGCTGAAGCTCACATCTCGAAGCTCGACAATCCCCTCGCCTTCAATTAGATCCACGGCATTCGGCGCTTCTCTGACTTCGGGTTGAACGTCCAGGACTACAAAGATGCGCTCTGCTCCAGCTAGAGCACTCTGAATCTGTCCATAGAAAGTTGAGATATTCTGGATAGGGTCTAGTAAGCTAGTACTGTATTGGTTGAAGGCGATTAGGTCTCCGAGGGTACGAGTGGCTCCGAGAACCTGCTGGCCTCCGACGAGCCAGATGAGGGCGCTGATGAGCGCGGTGAAGAGGTTGACAACCCCATCGTATGTATTCGCAATTGTCTCCGCCTTGATCTGAGTCCTCATGTTCTCCTCGTTCACTTTGTCGAACTCGCTAAGGGATCGTTCCTCCTGCACCATAGCCTTCGTCACCTTCGCACCATACATGAGGTCTTGCACCTTCCCGGTCATGGAGGCAATGTTCTGCCGCGCTATCCGCCAGTTCTCTCGAACATACTTCTGAAGAGTCCGCGTAACCACTGCGATGATGGGAGCAATGACAATGGTGACAAGGGCAAGCTGAATATCCAAAAGGAACATTGTACCCACAATCGCAGTCGCGCTCAGCAGATCGGCGACAACACCGATTATGCCGGAAGAGACCAGATTCTTCAGCGCCTCCGCATCGTTGGTCACTCTGGATACTAGCTTCCCAGTGTTTCCGTACTCGAAGAAGTTCTGGCTCAGCTTCTCTAGGTGAAGAAAGAAATCTGTGCGTATATCGGCAATGATGTTGAGGCCCAGTTTATTGATTGAATACTCTTGGAGGCTCATCACCATCCAGAGTGCAGCCCCGACCGTGACGTAAAGGAGTCCTGCAGAAAGAATCAGAAGCCAAGTGTCAAGGGGCCCACCTCCGCCCAAGGCGTATGCCAGGGATCTGATGATCTCAGCAAATTGCCTACCGCTCTCCGTCTGTTTTCCGCTGATGATCTGGTCTAACGTCACTTTGTAGAGGTATGGACCCGCTAGGAGCAGGAGTGTCTTCGCAACTATGAGAAGCGCTACGGTAGCCATCAGGCTCTTGTGGTGCATCATGTATTTTCCAACGATCCTCTTCACGAGGTCCAAGTCGCTGAACTGGCGCTCAGTCGACTCTAAGGAGCCAACATCATATCTGCCAGAGTATTCAGCCATCAGTCGTTAACCTTCTTGCCTAGAGCGAGAGCTTGCGATTCTATGAGAAGGCGATACTTCTCGCTCTCCTCAAGTAGCTTCGTGTGCTTGCCGACGGCAGCGACTCGTCCCTCATCTATGACCACTACCTTGTCAGCGGACTCACACGTGGAGGCGCGTTGAGTTATGATTAGCGCCGTCCTCCCTTCAAGTAGGGCATCAATTGCTTTCCTGATCAGCACCTCCGTCTCCGCATCAACGTTACTAGTTGAATCGTCGAGAATCAGGACTCTAGGATCGGTGAGTAGAACTCGAGCTATCGCGACTCTCTGCCTCTGCCCGCCACTTAAGGTGAGTCCTCTTTCCCCAACCACCGTATCGTAGCCTTTCGGAAGTGACATGATGTAGTCGTGGATCCGAGCTGCCTTTGCGACGGCCTCCACCTCCTCATTGGAGGCGTCTGGCTTTCCGAATATGATATTGTCGCGGACCGTTACGGAGAAAATGTAGATGTCTTGCAGGACTATGCCGATCTGGCTTCGAAGCGACCTTAAGGACGCTTCACGAATGTCATGTCCATCGATAAGCACCTGACCGCCTGTGACGTCATAGAATCTGGGGACTAGCTCGGTGAGGGCGCTTTTACCTGAGCCGACGAATCCTATGATGGAGACCTTTTCTCCAGCTTTGATGTTTAGGTTGACATTTCTGAGCGTTTCGCGAGAGCCACTGTAGGTGAAGGAAACGTTCCTAAACTCGATATCGCCTCTAAGTCGGGGAAGGTTGACAGGGTCTCCCACTTCTGGGACGTCTCTGCCAACGTCTATCACCTCGAAAATGCGACGTGCGCTAACCATCGCATCTTGATAGTAATCGATGAGTCTGGCATACATTCTGATTGGGCCCACCAGTTGGGTGAAGTAGGTGCCAAAGAGGACCAACTCGCCAAGGGTCAAGGTGCCGGCAATGACTCTGACGCCGCCAAATATCAGAACTAGTGCTACCCCGGCGGCGGTGATTACTGTATTTGATGGGGTGTAGATGGCCTGTAATGTGGCCGTCTTGAGGCTCTTTCCGACATAGCCCTGGTTTTCTTTCTCAAATCTGCCAGCGAACGCTTCCTCCTGCCCGAAACCTTTGATGAGTTTCTGCGCTGTTATTCCTTCGATCAGCACCGAGTTTAGAGAATCCAACTGATTTCTCGTAGCAGACATCAAGGGTCGGACTCGGCCGGTGTAAAGCCGCATTGATATGAAGATCGCCGGCAGTGGTAGACAGGTGATGAGAGTGAGGCCCGAGTTGACTGTAAAGAGTACGTAGAGAGCAAGGCCCAACTGAAGGGTCATTCTGAAAGCTTCTCTGACCGTTTCGGAGTAGAACAGATCGATAGCATTCATGTCGCTGGTGACGCGGCTAATAATCTGGCCGGTGCGCACCTGACCCAGATAGCTGAAAGACTTGCTTATCAGCGCCTCATAGAACTCGCGACGCATGATCCGCAGGATGTTTTGGCTGAGGATGCCGCGGAGCGTGCGGTGCACGACAAAGAAGACACTGCGCAGGATGCCTGCTAGAATTATCAGACTGCACAAGATTACCAATAGTGTAAACCTGTCGGTGATACCTGTCCAGCTCTGCATGAGGTCGAAGAACCAGTTGGTTCTTCCCGGAACTGGAACGAGAACAAAGTCAATTATGAGCATCACCAGCAGCGGAGCGACAAGGCTGTAGATCCCTTCTCTGCCGATCGCGGTAACGTTCACAAGTATGTAGGTGCCAACGAATGGCCTGATGTAACCGAGGAGTCGCTTCGTCAGCTCCCAACTGCTTGGATTGTAATTATTCTTCATGTGAAGCATCGTCTTGATTGAATATCACGAAGGTGATTCTCAATGAAGTGGAAAACCCCTGGCCACGCGAGCACGCACGTTCCTTGGTATCCACTCAAGTTCCATATGGATTTCGAGTTTATGGTTTTCCTTTGCGTATAGGAATTTCAGTGCTATTGGATCGGTCGGTATTATGCGAACCTTCTTCTTTCCTCTAACTGGCAAGAGCTTTGTGATCTCGATTTCTTTCCCGCGTAACGCCTCACCGAGTTCGACCAAAAATGTGGACAGCTCTTCTTTGCCGATTTCACTCCTGTGTCTAAATATTGACTCATGAGTCTCTCGATAAGTCTCCAGAATTTCGGTCATCTTGGTCCAATAGGACATTGTCTGAGACAACTCGACCTGCCCCTTCTCTGTTAAAGCGTAATGTTTGCGGTCAGGAGCTTCTTCTCGAAACTCAATTCGACTCGTGACTAGATCGTTCCTCTCAAGTTTTTCTAGCGCGGGATAGATTGTTCCTGTTTTCGGTTTCCAGTATCCCGAGAATCTCTTTTCAAGCTCCCTGATGAGCTCGTAGCCGTACATGGGTCTCTCGGATAGTGAGAGCAGTAGCCACAGCGAAACAGCTCCCACCTTCATACCGCGAGGCATCAGTCGTGACATCGCAAACCACCTTCTCCACAGTGAGTTAGCCTAATATAGGTAGATCTTCTACATAAGTAGATAGTCTACTGTTGGTGAGCTAGTTGAGATGGATAACTCGTAGCCATGCCATGGTTGACAGGATAGCCTGTCCGTGGCTGATTAGGAAGTTTGTAGATTCTCAGGCGGAGTTCATCTATGTTCCGGAGAGTCAAATCGTGGCCAAAGCGAAGGAACTAGGCGCCATTCCATACGATGCAAAAGATGTTGAACTTGGGCATCACGGCGAGAAGTGTTCCTTTGACGCTATCATAGAGAAGTATGAGTTGAAGGACACTGCCCTACTTGAAATGGCTAAGATAGTCAGAGGAGCAGATACTCAGGCCAAGGATCTGACTCCGGAGTCGAGGGGCTTGGCAGCTTTTGCCAAAGGGTTCCAAGCGATCTCCGCGAACGATCATGAGAATATTCAGAAGCAGTTTCCGATGTACGACGCAATCTACGCGTATTGCGTCTGGAAAGCTACTTCGGCAAAGTAGCTTCGGAAAAGGGGAGCAGCTCTTGCTCTAGGTTATGCAGCAAGAACACCGTGGAAAACAATACGAGTTGCGTGCATATTCTCACCACACCGTTCCAGCGTACTGAAGTGTGGAGGCTAACTAACCCTGTTAAGACACCTTGGATATGTGGCTCTGCCATATCATTCGAAAGGCGGATTCGATCACGCAGATGTGCATCACCAAACTGGGCGAGTGTTCGTCGCACATACCGCTAACGGAGCCGTTGAAGTCATCGATGGTCAACAACTCAAGCATGTTGCAACTCTCGACGGCTGCCCTGAAGCGGGCGGCGTACTATGCGCTCAGGAAGAAAACCTCGTCTTCGCTGCTGCCAGGGGAAAAGGCAGTATCCTCGTGATAGACGCAAACACGCTCCAGATCACGCGAGAGTTCGTTGCAGGATCAAGGCCTAACGGCCTTGCATGGGACGCTCGACGAGAGCATCTACTGGTAGCAGATGTTCAAGATAACAGTGTACGTCTCGCCGACCCAAATACTGGACGCATCACATCCACACTCAGCTTGCCGGGTAGGCCGAGGTGGTGCGCATATGACCCTGATGGTGACCGTTTCCTGGTAAACATAATGGAGCCGGCCGGCGTCTCATTTCTAAAGCCTGATGCTTCAGCACAAATCGACTTTCTCTCAATCTCGATCGCGGGCCCTCACGGTCTGGATCTTGACAGGGCAGGCCGAGCGTTTATTGCATGTGATGGAAAGGTATTGGTCGTGTTAGACCTAAAGACTGAAAGAGAATTGAAGAAGATCTCGATTGCTGGCCCACCAGATGTGATATGGTATGACCCGCGACATGAACGACTATACTGCGCGATTGGCAAGCCTGGCGTCGTCGAAGTAATCGACACCAGATCGATGACCTCTGTTGAGAAGATGCTAACAGAGGAAGGAGCACACACGCTTACCTTTGATCCGCTTCGTCAGCGACTCTACGTCTTCCTGCCCAGCAGCAGCCGCGCGAAGGTTTGTTCCGAAGAATCCTAGTCGTTAAGGAACAACAGATTGCCAATGTCAATTTCCCGAGTCCACAGTAGTAACCGCTGGAGTGGTGCGGACGCCGGGACTCGCACCGCTAGCGGCGAATATTCTGGTTGCAGGAAATCTCCGCATCGTGAATAAGATACAATAGCGGGGCATGGCCTTGCGTGACAGCCTGAAGAAGGAATTGCCTGCGCACGCGCGTAGAAAGCCTCAAGAGTTCAAAATCGCTCTCAATCATCTGGGGGAATGAAGGAGGTGAGAAGATGAAGTTCGTAACGTTGTGCAAATGGAGAAAGAAGCCCACGAAGCAGATGGTTGATGAAACGAACAGGCTGAGAGATGAGGCGACGAAGGAAGGTCTCAAGGTTCTTAGCGTCGACTGGACGCTGGGTAGGTATGACATGGTCGTCATAACCGAATGCGCGGACGAGAAGATAGTCATGAAAGCCCTTCTTGAGTTCGGGGACCTCTTTTCCACGGAAACACTTGTAGCAGTATCAGGTAAAGAGGCCGTACAACTCATCAAGTAGTAGCTGAGAAGCGCGCCCACTTGGTGGAAAATCTAAGTTTCTGTGTCAAGAATCGACCTTCTAGGTGTCGGCCGCAGGAAGAGTTCGAACGGAATCATCCAAATCACGGTAATTTCTGACCATCCTAGCTCGCTACTGCTTGAAGGGCTTAGCTCAACGGATACTTGAACCCAGGAATTTTTCGAAGAGCTATGAGTAAGGGAACGCCAACCAGGAAGGAAACCATGACGACTAGCAAATCCTCTATGTAGGAATCGATAGCTCCCGCCACGAAGACTAGATACACTGCCTCAAACGGCCGGCCGTCCATCTTGGCTATGCTGTTTTTCATCTTCTGATGACTGGCGATCTCTTCAACGACCAAGAATCTCCGTCTCACTCTTTATGCTGATTCATTATGTGAAATCGTATGCCGACGAGCAGAAACACTGCCGCATACACGCCCAAGACCGTTGTGTTCACGATTGGGCCGAAGAAAGTCTCCGAGCCTAGGCTGTATCTCGCGAGTTCAATCGTATGAGTCAGCGGAGAGAGCAACGAACCCGCTTGGCCCCAAAGCGGCAGATCCCGGACCGGCGTATACACGCCGCTGATGAATAGCAACGGGATACGGACAAAGTTGAGCGGCATCATGACTTGTCCAGGAGTCTGGCCCGATATGAGGGTGAACATTCTGTGTGCGCCTTGCATCCAAGTCACTCAAAAAAGCACTCGATTACTGGCGTGAGTTACTCGCTTTTTGCTCTGAGCAACCCATAATTGTGTGCTTATGACCTGGTTATCTGTAAGCTCACGGTACACGTTTCTTTGAATGTGCTCGGAAATAGCCAAGGTTATGTCTCTAGTCACTGGGGGCCCTCTGCTCACCAGATCTTTGCAGGAAACAGGCTAGCAATCGAGTCACGATCTCATCCTTGGGTTTTTCGAGAAGTGATTCCAGAGTGCCGATCTGGATTATTCTGCCTGCATGCATGATGGCGATCCGGTCGCCCAAGGCAGTAGCGTCGAACGGATCGTGAAGGACGCAGATAGTCGTCACTCCGGCTCGTTTTGTAGTCTCCTTGAGTTTGACTCGAACATCGGCTTTGGTTGCCTCGTCCACGTTGCTCATAGGCTCATCAAGGAGTAACACGACAGGTTCCACAGCCAGCGCCCTTGCTAATGCAACACGTTGCCGCTGGCCGCCGCTCAGTTCAGCAGGACTCCGTGTTTCCAGCCCTTGGAGATCTACAAGGTTGAGCAGTTTATGCACCTTCTCAACAACTTTGCTTGAGGGTACGTTCCGCACCCGCAGTCCGAAGGAGATGTTATCGAAGACGGTCATGTGGGGAAAGAGACCATAGTCTTGAGGAACGTACCCAAAGTTGCGTTCCTCAATGGACAAGCTATCAATATCTTTTCCATCCAAGCATACATGTCCCGACTCCGGCTTGAGAACTCCAAGTAGCACAAGGAGTAAGGTCGTCTTCCCACAACCACTCGGGCCCATAACCACCAAGAATTCTCCCGAGTGCACATCCAAGCTGACCTCATCTAGAACCTTCGACTTCCCGTAGGATTTCGTGATCGCTTCGACTTTAAGCTCAGTCATCGCTTCTCCCTCGCGATCCACTTGAAAGAGAGGAGAGCACCAATCGAGAGAAGTGCTGCAATTACAGAAGTAGCAAGGGCGACCTGTGGGCTCTCCGTAGACGTAAGGTAGACAACAGCAGGAAAGATCTCAGTTTTCCACGGGATGGCACCGGCGAAGATCAGCGTCGCAGCCACTTCACCCATCGCCCTGGCCCATGTGAGAGAAAATCCAGCTACAAGATCCTTCGAGGAAAGGGGGAGTAGAATCCAAAGAAGGATGTGCCTCGCTCTGGCTCCAAGGCTCTTCGCTATCGTATCCAGTCCTGATCGGTGAATCTCTCTGAAACGGCGAAGTGTGAAGCTCATCGCGAAAGGTGCGGATACGTAAAACTTTGCGATTATGACCGCCCAGTACGTATATGCAAGGTTGATGGGGGATCCTGGTCCGAGCATGAGGAGGTAGACCAGGCCTACGGTTGCGGGTGGAAAGGTCTGCGGGAACTCAATCAGCAAAGTCTCTAGGAGACTTTTCACCTTGAAGTCTCTATAGGTTAGAACATAGGCGGTAGGAATAACAGCAGCCACGGCTAAGAATCCAACAAGAGTAGAGGACGAAACGCTGACTACAAGAGCCGCGATTACTCGTTCGCTGAACAGTGCCTCGGCCACGAGACTCCATCGTGCGCCTACTGCAACGTAAAGGTAGAAGAGAGAAACGATCATGAATAGAATTAGGAGTCCGGCCAAGGCATCCAGGGCAAACGCAAACCTATCCTTTATTCCTAACAATTCACTTATCTCTCTGAAACAAATCATGAAATAATGAATGACTAATCATAAGAGTTTTGGCAGGATTAGACGGGAAGTAGATGGTGTTCGATTATGGTCGATGTTAGGATGAGGGGGTTCTCAGAGTTAACTTCAGTCGATGAAGCCCTCAGCAGATTCCTTAAAGAAGTTCAAATCAATAGGCTTCCTGCCGAAACGCTTCTCTCTGTCAAAGCACTGGGGAGAGTCCTCGCTGAAGATGTTGTCTGTCAGAAAGATGTTCCTCCGTTTGACCGTAGCGCGGTAGACGGATATGCGGTCCGGGCCGAAGATGTGTACGGTGCCTCACAGACAAATCCTGTCGTTTTGTCGATCGCTGGCAAATCAGTTGTTGGAGTCATGCCGATTACAACTGTTGGGAGGCAACAGGCCGTCAGGATTGCGACCGGAGCACCTCTTCCAGTGGGAGCAGACGCTGTTGTGATGTTGGAGTTCACCGAGGAGACTGGCCTGAATAAGGTTGAGATATACCGGCCGGTGACTCCTGAGGAGAACGTTTCGAAGCGTGGAGAAGATGTCAAAACGGGAGAGCTCATACTTAGAAGCGGAACATTCCTAAGAAGCCAAGACATAGCGATCCTCGCCGCCCTAGGCATATCCAAGGTTAAGGTTACGAAGAGACCAAGAGTCGCTGTGCTCTCCACGGGTGACGAGCTCTCCGACCTGGGAACTGAAGCATCACTTGGAAAAATCATCGACTCCAACCGCCCTATGATCCTTGCCATGGTCGAGGAGGCAGGAGGAGAACCAATAGACCTTGGAATTGCACCTGACTCAAGCAATGAAATACTCCTAAGACTCAAACGCGGCCTCAAAACCAGCGACATGGTGACCGCAAGCGGAGCTACCTCAGTGGGAGAACATGATGTGCTCCCCTCCCTCATCAACTCCCTTGGATCACCCGGGGTTATCGTACACGGGATGGCGATGCGACCTGGACGACCAACAGGCCTCTGCGCCATAGGCGAGAAGCCCATACTCCTATTGCCAGGGTTCCCGGTGGCAGCGATTATCGCTTTCCAGGTTTTCGCTCACCCCATAATGCTGAAGATGCTGGGTGCCAAAGTGCTTCCTCGACCTACGCTCCGAGCGAAAGCGATTCGGAGAGTCCCTTCTTCTGTAGGAAATCGAACGTTCGCCCGAGTCATAGTTAAGAAGTCTGACGGAGAATTCTTCTTCGAACCATTGAGAACATCTGGTTCAGGAGTGATTTCCAGCATGGTCAGAGCAAATGGAATGGTCATCATCCCAGAGAACAAGGAGGGTATAGAGGAGGGTGAAACGATTGAAGTTACACTCCTTAGGCCCATAGAAGAGTGATAACGATGAGCCGAAAGGTCTTTCGAGAACTGATGAGTGTCGAAGACGCGAAGAGAATTCTGAAGGAACGCTTTCCAACAAGATCCGTCGGCGTTGAAGATCTGCCTCTCGAACGCGTTGCGGGCCGAGTTCTCGCAGAGGATGTAGAAGCCGGCATGGATGTGCCTCCTTTTGACCGTGCCTCAATGGATGGCTTCGCTGTTCAGGCGGAAGACACCTTCGGCGCTGAGGAGGATAGACCGGTAAGCTTCAGAATCGTGGGCAGAGTTGGGGCAGGAGACGTTCCGACAATCGCCGTAGAGAGGAGTGATGCCATAGAAATCTCAACGGGCGCGCCCATTCCGAAGGGGGCGAATGCTGTGGTGATGGTGGAGTACACGTGGCAGGATGACGGCCTCAAGGTTTACCGCGCCGTGGTTCCCGGAGAGAACATTATGGCCGCCGGGGCAGACATTATGGCCGGAGAATTGATTTTGAGAGCAGGAGATTTCCTGACACCTAGAGAAACTGGAGTTCTTGCTGCATTGGGCCGCAACACGGTGAAGGTGCACAAACGGCCCGTAGTCGCTATTCTCTCTACTGGCAATGAGATCGTGTCGCCAGGCTCGCCGCTCACATACGGAAAGCTATACGACATAAACGCCCGGACAATCTCCGACGCTGTAGCCGAGAATGGGGGAATTCCCAGGTTCTATGGAATTGTTGGAGACTGTAGGGAAGAGATGCAGAGAAAGATTGAGGAGGCTCTCCGAGAAGCGGACATGGTCATCGCCTCAGGCGGCACGTCAGCCGGCGTTGGGGACCTCCTCTACAAGGTGATCGATGATCTAGGCCCGCCAGGAATTCTTGTCCACGGTATTTCCATCAAACCAGGTAAGCCTGCCATCATAGGCATAGCGCAAGGGAAACCCATATTCGGTCTTCCTGGGTATCCCGCCTCGGCCCTCATGATCTTCAACATCTTCATCTGCCCGGTGCTTCGTCAGATGGCAGGCCTTACCCCCGAGGTTGAAAGCACAGTTGTTGAGGCATGTGCGGCAGAGAAAATATTTTCCTCCGGCGGTCGACGAGAGTACATGCCTGTCAATGTCATTAAGACGAGCGCCGAAGGTTATGCTGTCTACCCCGTTCCTGGAGAGTCCGGAGCAATAACGACTCTCGCCGAAGCCGATGGCTTCGTCGAAGTGTCAGAGGGGAAGCTCTTCTTCGAAGCGGGTGAGAAGCTGCTTGTCCAACTCTTCAGCCGAAGGCTCAAACCAGCAGACCTCATGATTATCGGCAGCAACTGTGTTGGAATCGACATAATCCTTAGCCTGATGCGAAGTAGAGACATAGGCTTCAAGGCTAAGGTCATCAGCACAGGCTCCTCAGGAGGACTAGTCGCAATAAGGCGCGGTGAGGCAGACATCGCGGGCACCCACCTCCTAGACGAGGAGACAGGCATCTACAACATCTCCTTCCTAGACAAGTTTGAGATAGCGGACAAAGCCATACTTGTTAGGGGGTACAATCGAGAGCAAGGATTCCTAGTAGCAAAAGGCAACCCGAAAAAAATTCATGCCATCGAGGATTTATCCCGCAGAGATGTCAACATCATCAATCGAAACCCAGGATCAGGGACGAGAATTCTTCTCGACATGAAGTTGGCAGTCTTTGCCACGGCCAAGAACACAACGCTAGACGCTCTCACGCGGACTATTCGAGGATACAAGGCAGAAGCAAAATCTCACAGCGCTGTCGCGGTTTCCGTCCTTCAGGGAAAAGCCGACACCGGATTGGCCATCAGAGCAGTCGCCGAATCCTACGGCCTAGACTTCATACCTGTAGCCAAAGAAAACTACGACTTCCTGATTCAGCGACAGCGGTACGAGAAAGCCTCGGTCCAAGCTTTCTTAGAGACTCTCAGATCACAGGCATTCAAAGAGGAACTTCCGATAAGAGCTGTAGGTCTCACCCCCGATAAAGAGACCGGTAGAGTTCTCTGGCCCCACGACGCGAAAAAGCCCTAGAAGCGTCCAGATCTATTCTGGATAGGATTCAAACATGTCTGCCCACCTCACGCGCGCGGGGTTGTCCCGTTATTGATTGTTTCATGCCAGATTTGCCCAGTATGTTATGCTTAGTGATTTGGCTGCTTGGTTGAGGGTGTGGGAGGCTTCTATGGTGTAGATGAGGCAGAGTACGCAGCAACTGATGTGGATTGTGACCCGTTCGAGTCCTCTGGTTTTGTGATTGTTGAGGTTGAGATGCTCTTTAAGCCAAGCAAATACGAGTTCTATGATGGAGCGTTTCCTGTAGATCCGTTTCAGATGCTCTGGTCCATGTGTTTTGAAGTCTTTGTTTACTCGAAGAACGTTGCATTTGCCAAGCCTCTGGTTGGCTGGGTATGGTATCGCATTTTCTATTTCATATCTTTCCGCTGTCTCTCGAAGACTGCTGCTGGAGTATTGGCTGTCAGCTGTTAGTTGCCTGATTGGAATGTCTGTGGTCTTGACTGTTCTCTTGAGGAGAGGGATGCTTATTTTCGCGCGCGCAAGAATTCATCAGCAGTAGCTACGGTTGTGAGTGCGTCGGACGCCACGCAAGTATGAAAGGATCACCTACATCTAAGTGAAAGACCGAGCATCCCACTGATAGCACTGGAACTATCTTTGAGAAGCGCACGCTTTATTCTTGTTGAAACGTGCGCACGTCTATCTCTTTTCCACTCAACTTATTTTTGAAACCAACGCTTCCGCATGTCTTTCCACGATCACTCCCACGAAGAAGGCTACGGAGGCTGTTGCTACACCGATAAACAATAGGACAATGACAAGAGTCAAGGTTGCAAGGGTGGGGAGGAATATGGAGGTGACTAGGTAGTAAGATGGTATACCTGTCAACGGCCAAAGCCAGACAGCCCAGATACGCTTCTTCCCCCGACGCTTCAATGCTATACTCATCCAACTTCACATGATGTTTCTCATCGATTGCTGACTTGTCGAAGATTTCTGGGACGTACTGGGTGTCGAGGTTTTTCAAGCCTTGAATCGGGGTTTTGGTATCTGGCTCGACTGCGATTATCTTGATGTTTGGATTTCTGGCTTTCAAACTCTTGGAGACGCCCATGATTGTTCCAGATGTTCCAATGCCGGCAACAAAGTGCGTTATTCTTCCGTCGGTGTCTCTCCAGATCTCTTCGGCAGTAGTTTCGTAGTGAGCAAGAACATTGTACTTGTTTGCGAATTGGTTGGGCATAAAGTACTTACCGGGATCCTTTCGAACCATGTCCCTCGCAAGATCCTCTGCACCATCCATGCCTTTGGACCCAGGTGAGAGCACGATCTCTGCACCATGAATCGTGAGAATCTTCCTCCTTTCCGCGGTCATCGTCTCAGGCATGACAAGAACCAACCTGTATCCTTTGACGGCACATGTAATTGCAAGTGCTATCCCGGTGTTCCCGCTCGTCGGTTCAATCACAATCTTATCCTTGGTCAAAACTCCATCTCTTTCAGCATACTCGATCATGTACTTCCCGATTCTATCTTTGACAGATCCTCCTGGATTGAACATCTCAAGCTTCACGTACATCTCAAGATCAGAATTGGAATTGAGATGATTGATTCTGACCATAGGCGTGTTTCCCACCAGATCCAGGATACTTTCCACTATCATGTCGAACACTGACGACCTGAGTCATCCCGCCGGGTAGAAAAACATAACGCCGTTAAAAGCTACATGCGCGAAATCTCCTGAACTCAGCAATAGGGTGAAGTATTTCGCAGAGCAGAAGTCAAAGTAGTTCTGCATGCTAGGATAGGACTTGTGTGACTTGGCGAACTCTGAAGCATAACGTGTTTTCGTTGCGGTAGAGCGTGCCTCTCGCCTTGAACCTTGCGTCCTTCTTCATCATGCCGGCTGGTCCCTCAAAGTCTTGCGGTGTCATCCTGGCTCTCCACTTGTCGTTTATGAGGACGACCGCGCTTCCAGGGTAGATCTTCTCCACCATAACCTCATACACGTCTCGTTCAGTCGTGACGGGTTTTTCAGGTGTTGGAACGCTTGCTGCTGTAACTATTCGGTCCCACCCGATCCTTCCCACCTGTCCGATCTCTTCGAGTCTTTCCACTGCGGCTTTCGCTGTGGCCGGCGTTATTCCTTCTTCAGCCATGTCCTCTAGAAGGTCTTCGACTAGTAGTCCTCCGCTTCCCGCTTTCATTGCTTTCCTCCACAGGTTTCTGGAGACCTTGTCGACTTCGCTCATGAACTCTTTGACTTTCTCTTCTTCAGGTTTGATATGTTTCGGCTCGATAGCGGTGGCTCTTGCGTGTTTCTCAATGTCGCTCAGTTCCTCAGTTGTCATCGGATTTGGTTCCGGTTTCGGCCCGGGCCTCGTCAAGGGGTTCAGTTCGCGGTTGAGGGTTGACGTTATCTTCCTCATCTGTTCGACTCTGCGCCTGCTCGCGTAGAGGTAGGCTATGTCGGAGGTGTTGTTCGCAGCTAGAATGATGGCTTTACCCGCAGCCTTCCTCCCAGTCCTTCCCTTCCTCTGGATGTATCTTATCTCGCTCGGTATCGGTTCGTAGAAGATGACTAGGTCTACGCTAGGAATATCCAAACCTTCTTCCGCTACACATGTTGCTACGAGAGCGTTTGTTTCTCCGTCACGGAAGCCTCTGAGGATCTCAGCCTGCTCGTCCTGGCTTAGCCCTGGGTCGTTTTGCTTTGAGGCTTGACCTACGAATCTTTCAACCGTAAGCCCACTGTTCTCTCTGAGCTGGTTGACGAGGTGTGACGCAGTATCCCTGTACTGCGTAAAGACTAGAACCTTCGAGTTCGGATGCTTTTCTACCTGGTGTTCAACTTCCTGTTTGAGAAGCGGCATCTTCGGATGTTCCAGCTTCAGGTTCTGGTTGAGAAGCTTTCTCAGCTCGGCGTATTGTGGGTCGTTGATTATGGTCTTGTAGCTACGTTTCTCCTCGCTCTCCTGCTCCACCTTCTCTAGGAAGGATAGGAGTGTAGGTATCCCCTGAGTTTCCAGAAGCTCCAAGGCGTGAAAGAGGGTCAGCGAGGCGGATTGCGTGACTATGGCGCTGTAGATTGGGCCTCTCTCCTCCTCGATCGTTTCTTCCAGCCGGTATCTGAGCTCTTCGCCAGCTTCGAGAAGGTGCCTTCTGCTCACATATTCCGGTTTTGTGTGGATGACGTTTATCCTGTTAAGCCAATTCAACCTGTCGTTCAGCATCGACCTGACTATGCTGCCGAGTTCTCTATACTCGCCTGGCAGGTCAACATGCTTCCATTCAACCTCAACCGGGTTTATGTACGGGGCGACATCGGGGTGTTCTTCGGATCGATACTCCATCTGCTCAATGAATAGGGCTTGACATATCTCGTCTATCTTCTTCTTGTCTGCTCCTGGGCTGGCAGTCATGCCAAGAATCATAGGCCAAGGCGACTGCTCAACATACTTCTTCGCAACATCCGTGTACGCATACTCCTTTCTCGCTCTGTGACATTCATCGAAAACCAAGAGGCTGAAGCCGTTCAGTGTCAAGTAGCAGTTTTCAAGGTCGTTCTTGACGATTTGAGGAGTCGAAAAAATGATTCGAGCCTTTCCGTCCCAGATCTGCTTTCTGTACGCGGCAGGGGTCTTACCAGTCAACGTGATCGCATCGTCCTCCGTGAGCTTCAGAATCCCCATGTAAGTTTCTCTGTGCTGCAGGACCAGAGGCCTCGTCGGCGCCATGACTAGGACGCGCATCTGCTTGTAGCTGTAGAGAAAATGAGCAGCTGCCAGCGCTGAGATCACAGTCTTGCCCAGGGCTGTCGGCAACACTACGAGCGTGTTCTTACAACAGGCATTTTCAGCTATGGTCTGCTGGTAAAGCCTAGCCTCAACCCTGCCCGGCCAGACAAGAGACGCCTCAACATGCTTCTGCGATAAGCGTTCAGCAAGCGACATACTGACTAGATCTCGATAACGTCATGTGTGGGTTCTTCCTTCTTGACCGGCTTCGGACTCAACCCATCAACGTTCTTCAGCAGCAAAGCGAGCTTATCATCTTCAAACAGCTTCCGATACTCCGTCAACTCTTCAGAAGACCTCAACAGTACTCCTCTCTTCTTTGTCGGTCTGCCTGCTTCATCCACAGGATTCAACTCCACAGCCAACCTTGCAGGGATACCTTTGAACGTAGGCATCCTCAACACGAATACGCCGGGAACAGTGGTAGGCTTCCTCTCCCAGTCCTTACCAGACTTCAAGAAATCCGCAAGCCTAGACTCCAAGGACACCACACCACTAGCACAATCTACCGATCACCTGAAAAGCCTTTGCGCTGATCACACTATGTACTACATGGGGAGATCATCTGTGAGTGAAGTGGTTGTCACATGCCCGAAGTGCGGCGAAAAGCTGTGGGTCACATTGACTCCAATAACGGAACAACCTTCCGACAAGAAGCTTGTGAAGACAGAAGAACAAGCCCAGGTCGAGGCTATATCTGAACCGAAAGTAAGGTTGAAAGTTGAGGCTATCGATTGGAAGCCTTGGAAGCAAGGAACAGGTGAATGGGTGAACATGCTAGATGCCATGAACCTCTTCACGAAGATTCAAGAGGCAGGAGGACGGCTAGAACATGACGGCTACCGGTACTGGATATTCGGAAAGAACAGAGACATGATCGCGAGAAAGAAGACAAGAGAATGACGCGCATATCATACCTGACACACATCTAGAGAGATGAGAACAGTTGGAAAAACCGCAACCCAAAGCTCGATTCTCGAATCGTCTCCCGAACGGAGACTTCCTCACCATGGCTGTATGGCCGGGAAAGAAAGACCCCAACGCTGAAGTGCTCACCGTTCAGATACGTCATTCAACGGGCA
>Ga0315282_10003329_pt1 | contig 28875 bp, 25 predicted proteins | sample YL17G07_20_MG_FD_203693 | JGI IMG/M metagenome (GOLD analysis project Ga0315282, IMG submission 203693) | Sediment microbial communities from Yellowstone Lake, YNP, Wyoming, USA - YL17G07_20 | ecosystem: Environmental > Aquatic > Freshwater > Lake > Sediment | place: USA: Wyoming | collected... | reverse complement strand
GTGCTCGTGCTCACCGCCGACGGCACGGCGCTCGATCGCCTCGAAGGCTACGACAACGTGGAACTCGAGGACGAGGGGACGCCGACGACCGGCCGGCGCAAGACGACCGCCGATCGTCTCATCTACACCGCGGCCGACCAATGCTACAAAGTGACCGGGAAACTGGTGAAAATCGACGAAGAATGCTACGGCGAGACCCTGTGCCGCACTTTGACTTTCTACAGATCGGTTGATAGGATGATCGTCGATGGCAACGCGGAACGCCGCACTCAGACGAAGGGCGGCCAGGGCTGCAAGAAGGAGCCGCATTTCGACTGAATGGCCACGCTTCAAACCTGCGACCTGACGAAATCGTACAGCGGACGCACGGTGGTGCGGGGCGTGAGCGTCCAGGTCGCGTCCGGAGAAGTGGTCGGCCTGCTCGGCCCGAACGGCGCAGGCAAGACCACGACGTTCTACATGACGGTCGGGCTGACGGCGCCCGACTCGGGCCGGGTGCTCCTGAACGGCGAAGACGTCACGACCGATCCGATGTACGTCCGCGCGCGCAAGGGGATCGGCTACCTCCCGCAGGAACCCTCCATCTTCCGCGGGCTCACCGTCGAGCAGAACATCCTGGCGATTCTCGAAACGATCGACGGCGGCAGCCGCAGCCGGCGCGCGCGGCTCAACGATCTGCTGGCCGAGCTGAACCTGACGCCGCTGGCCAAGGCGCCCGCCTACACGCTGTCGGGCGGCGAACGGCGCCGCGCCGAGATCACCCGGGCGCTCGTCGTCTCACCCCAGTTCATCCTCCTCGATGAGCCGTTCGCCGGCATCGATCCGATCGCGGTCGCGGACATCCAGAAGATCATCTTCCACCTGAAGGAGCGTGGCATCGGCGTCCTCGTCACCGACCACAACGTGCGGGAAACGCTGCGGATTACCGACCGCGCCTACATCGTCCACGAGGGCGTCATCTTCCGCAGTGGCACCCCGCGAAGCCTCGCCGACGACGAGGAGGTCAGGCGGATTTATCTGGGGGCCGACTTCCGGTTGGACTAAGATTAGAGGGAAAGCGACAGAGGGCTGGACCTGGTTGGCCATGGCGATCTCGCAGAAACTCCACACGAAACTCGTCCAGAAGCTGATCCTGACGCCGTCGCTGCAACAGGCCATCAAGCTGCTGCCGATGTCGACGCTCGAGCTCGTCGACATGCTGAACCAGGAGATGGTCGAGAACCCGATGCTCGAGGAGGTCCCGACCGAGGAGTTGCAGCCCGCCGAAACCCAGCCCGAAAAGCAGGAGGCCGAGGAACCGGCGCCGAAGAGCGACGCGTGGGATGACAGCGACTACGAGTACTTCTTCGGCGACTACCTGGACGACGGCTACCGGCCGCGCACACCGCAGGAGGTCAAGGAACTCCCGCCGATCGAGAACACGCTGTCGACGAGCACGTCGCTCGCCGATCACCTGATGTGGCAGCTCTCGCTGCAGACCGACGACGACGCGGTGCGCGAGATCGGCACGGCGATCGTGGGCAACCTCGACGAGGACGGCTACCTGGTGGCGTCGGTCGAGGAGATCGCCTCGATGGGCAACTGGGCCGTCTCCGAGGTGGAGCGGGCGCTGCGCGTCGTGCAGGCTTTCGATCCGATCGGTGTCGCGGCGCGCGACCTCCAGGAATGTCTCTGGCTGCAACTGCGCCATCTCGGCCTCGAGGGAACGCCGACCGAGAAGATCGTCACCGAGCACCTGCGCCTGCTGCAGAACCACCAGGTGCCCGAGCTGGCGCGCAAGCTGGGACTGTCGATCGAGGATCTGAAGCAGCACATCGAGATCATCCGCCGGCTCGATCCGAAGCCGGGCAGCCGCTACAACCTGTCGGCCTCCCACTACGTGATCCCGGACGTCTACGTGGTGAAGGTCGAGGACCAGTACGTGGCGGTGCTCAACGAAGAGGGGCTGCCGCAACTGCGCATCAGCCCCGTCTACCGCCGCCTGCTGGAGAAAGGAGCCGACAACAGCGACGAAACCCGCGCCTACGTGAAGGACAAGTTCCGCTCGGCGTTGTGGCTGATCAAGTCGGTCGAGCAGCGGCAGAAGACGATTCACAAGGTCGCCACCAGCATCATCAACTTCCAGAAGGACTTCCTCGACCACGGGATCGAACATCTTCGCCCGCTGGTGCTCCGCGACGTCGCCAACGACATCGGGATGCACGAGTCGACCGTCAGCCGGGTCGTGACCAACAAGTACATGCACACGCCGCAGGGCGTGTTCGAGATGAAGTTCTTCTTCCACAGCGGGATCAGCAGCTCGTACGGCGAGAGCGTCTCGTCGGTCACCATCAAGCAGCGAATCCGCAAGATCATCGAGAACGAAGACGCCCGCAAGCCGCTCAGCGACTCGAAGATCGTCAGCATCCTGCAGAAGGAAGGACTGGTGCTGGCGCGCCGCACCATCGCCAAGTACCGCGAGGAGCTGAAGATTCCGACTTCCAACCAGCGAAAGGTGCTGTACTGACGGCTCCCCATGCGACTCGCATTGACCGGACGACAGGTTGAAATCACGCCGGCCCTCCAGCGCCTCGCCGAGAGGAAGGTGGCCAAGCTGGACCGGTTGCTGAACGACGGCATCGTTTCGGCCCAGGTCGTGCTCACGCTGCAGAAGCACCGGCACCTGGTCGACATCCGCGCGCACGCGCGCGGCGACCACGTGCTGCACGGGCTGGGTGAGAGCGACGCCTGGGAAACCTCCTTCAGCGACGCGATCGAGAAGATCGCGCAGCAGCTGCAGAAGGTGAAGGGGAAGTGGCAGGAGCGCAAGCGGCGCGCTGCGACCGTCAAGACCGTCGCGGCCGCGTCGGTCCCGCCCCCCGCCGAGGCCCCGGCCGGGCAGGAAGAGGAGGCGCGTCCGCGGCGGATCATGCGGGCGGCCCGCTACCCGGTCAAACCGATGACGATCGACGAAGCGGCGATGGAAGTCGAGGCGGGCGCCGATGCGTTCGTCGTCTTCCGCAACGCCAGCACCGACTCGATCAACGTGCTCTATCGGCGCAAGGATGGGAACCTCGGGCTGATCGAACCCGAGGTGTGATCACGAAGGCTCAGGGTCAGGGTTCACGGCATCGATCGGCTCAAGCCGTGAGCCTGCAGGCCGTGAGCCAAACAGGCCCTGAGCCCTAAGCCTGAAGCCTTGAGCCCTTCTTCCAGCCCCGGCGTCACCGTCCGTGTGTTCCTGCGCAGCCGCCCCGAGACGGCGGGGCTCTCGCTGGAACTCGTCGCCGGCGCCGAGGGGCTGGATCGCGTCATCACCAGCCCCTATATCCAGAAGACCGGTCTCGCGCTTGCGGGCTTCGACGAGTACCTGCGGCCGGGACGCATCCTGATCTTCGGCGAAAGCGAAATCCGCTATCTCGAGAGCCTCGCGCCCTCACCGCGGACGGCAGCCCTCGCGCACGCCCTCGCGCGCGACATCCCGTGCATCCTGATCACCGGCGGTTTCGATCCGCCGCCGGAGCTGCCGCTCGAGGCCGAACGCGCCGGCGTGCCGCTGCTGGCGACGACGCTGCCGACGCCGGCGGCGATCGGCCGGGTGACGGCCCTGCTCGAGGACACGCTGGCGGAGCGGACGATCGTGCACGCGGTGCTGATGGACATCCTCGGCCTGGGCGTCCTGATCGTCGGCGACAGCGGCATCGGGAAGAGCGAATGCGCGCTCGACCTGGTCGTGCGCGGTCATCGCCTCGTGGCCGACGACACCGTCGAACTGCGCCGGCGCGCGGAGAGCGTGCTGATCGGCACCTGCCCGGAGCTGACGCGCCATCACATGGAAGTGCGCGGCCTGGGCGTCATCAACATCAAGGACCTGTTCGGCATCGCCTCCACGCGCTCGTCCAAGCGGGTCGAGCTGGTGGTGCAGCTCGAACGCTGGGAACCGGGGTGCGAGTACGACCGCCTTGGCCTCGACGACGAGGCCTACGAGATCGTCGGCCTGCGCGTCCCGCTGGTCCGCATGCCGGTTGCTCCCGGCCGCAACGTCGCGATCCTGGTGGAGGTCGCCGCCCGCAACCAGCTGCTGCGCTCGCGTGGCCATCATGCGGCGCGCAAGTTCGCCGCGCGCCTCGAACGCGAGCTGCGCAATCCGGCCGCCGACGCCGCCCCGCTCGCCGCCACCGACGAGGAAGGGGATGACGGAGGGACCGTATGAAGGCTGCCGCGCGCCGGCCGGTCGCGAAGCGTGCCCGCAGCAGCAACCGGTTCATCGTCGTCACCGGCCTCTCGGGGTCGGGAAAGTCGCAGGCGATCCGCGCGCTCGAGGACCTCGGCTATTTCTGCGTCGACAACCTGCCGACCACGCTCATCCCGACGCTCGCCGAGTGGTCCCTGCGCGCCGGCGGGGAGATGGCGAACGTGGCGATCGTGGTGGACGTGCGGGAAGGCACCTTCCTCTCGCAGTTCCCGACGGTGATGCGAAAGCTGCGCGGGATGCCCCGGTTGCGGCCGGCGCTCATCTTCCTCGAGGCGAACGACGCGGCGCTGCTGCGGCGCTTCAGCGAGACGCGCCGCCCGCACCCGCTCGCGCACAACCGGCCGGTGATCGAGGGGATCCGGCGCGAGCGGATTCGGCTGGCGGCGATCCGTGAAATGGCGGACGACGTCGTGGACACGTCGCAGCTGAACGCGCACGAGCTGCGCGAGGCGTTCGCCGAGTTCTCGCGCGTCCGATCGCCGCGCGCGCCCCTGGTCATCACCCTGCTCAGCTTCGGCTACAAGCACGGGGTCCCGGTGGAGGCCGACCTGGTGTTCGACGTGCGCTGCCTGCCGAATCCGCACTTCGTCCAGGGACTTCGGGAGAAGAGCGGCCGCGATCGCGCGGTCGTCGACTACATGCAGCAGCACGAAAGCACCACGCAGTTCCTGTCGCGGCTGGTGGAGTTCCTGCGATTCCTCATCCCGCAATACGTCGCCGAGGGAAAGAGCTACCTGACGATTGCCATCGGCTGCACGGGCGGCCGCCACCGGTCGGTGATGATGGCCGACGCCGTGCGCCGCAGCCTGACGGGACTCGACGCCGTCCGGGTGCGGGTGCGGCACCGGGATATCGACGCGGAGAACGGGTAAACGGAGATTCACAAGTGCTGGGTGCTGAGAGCTGCGTGCTATGTGCGGTGCTGGGTGCTATGTGCTAGGTGCTGGGTGCTAGGTGCGGTGCTGAGTGCCAGGTGCGGGACAGTGCGCCCGGCAGAACAGTCGCACTCAGCACCGCACTCAGCACGCAGCACCTGGCACCGCACGCAGCACGTAGCACCGCACTCAGCACGTAGCACTCGTGGAGATCGACATGATCGGGGTAGTGGTCATTACCCACGGCCAACTCGCCACGGAACTGGTGAACGCGGCCGAGACGATCGTCGGCGACATTCCGCAGTTCGCAGCGGTGTCGATCGGCTGGCACGACGACGTGGAAGACGCCCGGGAAGAGATCCGGCAGGCGATTCAGCGGGTGCAGGGCCCCGAGGGCGTGCTGCTGCTGACCGACATGTTCGGCGGCACACCGACCAACATCGGCCTGACGTTCCTCGAGGCGAACAAGGTGGAGCTGATCACCGGCGTCAACCTGCCGATGCTGATCAAGCTGGCCAGCCTGCAGGCGACCCCCGACCTGCTGGCGGCCGCGCGCGAGATGCGGGACACGGCGCGCAACGCGATCTGGGTCGCCTCGGATCTCATGCGGTCGGAGGCGAAAGGGTAGAGGTCGTAGTGCGTAGTTCGTAGTCGGCCTGTCCGCCGTCCGGACGCGGCCTGCCCGTCTACCGACTGCCGTCTACCAGGTCAATCGCAGCGATGACCACACGTTCAGTCACCATCCGGAATCAGCTCGGCATGCACGCGCGGGCGGCCGCGCGGTTCGTGCACACCGCGTCGGCCTTCGCCTCGCAGATCTGGGTCGCGCGCGACGGAAAAGTGATGGATGGCAAGAGCATTCTCGGCATCCTGCTGCTCGCCGCCGGCCAGGGCTCGCTGCTCACCATCTCGGCCGAGGGCCACGACGAAACGGCCGCCGTCGACGCGCTGAGCGCGCTGGTGGAATCCGGTTTTGGAGAACTGCCGTGCAGCGGCTGACAGGCATCGGGGTGTCGCCCGGCATCGCGATTGGCCGCGCGGTCCTGCTGAAGCAGAACCCGCTGCTCGTCCGCTTTCCCGTGCGCGCGGCTCGCGTGGAGGACGAGGTGGCCCGCCTCGAACGCGCGAGGCGGCTGTCCGAAGAGCAGCTGCGCGACATCAAGGCGCGCGTGACCCGTGGCGCCAGCGATCTCGAGCACCTCTTCGACGCGCAGATCCTGATGTTGCAGGACCCGATGCTGATCGCGCGGGCGATCGATGTCGTGCGGCGCGAACAGGTCAACGCCGAGTGGGCGTTGCAGCGGGCCTTCGAGGACGTCTCGGCCATCTTCGACGAAATCGAGGACCCGTACCTGCGCGAGCGCCGGGGCGACGTCGCCGACATCGTCGGGCGGTTGCGGATGAACCTCGGGTACGGGCGGGCGGCCGGGCGCGAGCTGTTCCGTGACGTCGAGGAAGGCTCCGTGCTGATCGCCGACGAACTGACGCCGTCGATGGCCGCGCAGGTGGACTGGAGCAAGTTCGGCGGGTTTGCCAGCGACACCGGGAGCCGAACGTATCACACGGCCATCCTGGCCCGCTCGCTCCATGTGCCCGCGATCGTCGGCCTCGGCGACATCAGCTCGCACGTCCGGCCCGGCAGCATGGTCGTCATCGACGGGGCGGCGGGGGAACTCCTCATCGATCCGACGGAGGCCGAGATCGAGGCGACGCGCACGCGCTCGGCGCGCTGGACCCGTGCCCAACGGTCCTACGAGCACTACCGCGCGATCCCCGCCGTCACCACGGACGGGCTGGCGATTTCCATCCAGGCAAACGTGGAGCTGCCCGACGACCTGCTGTTCGCGCAGGAGTACGGGGCGGACGGCATCGGCCTGTACCGCTCCGAGTTCCTGCTGTCGACGATGCCGCCCGATGAACTGAGCGAGGACATCCAGTACGCGGCCTACCGTTCGATGCTGGAGCGGGTCGCGCCCGCGTCGGTGGCGGTGCGGACCTTCGACGTGGACGAGGAACAGCTGATGGCCTGGCCGCAGGGGCTGGATCAGGGAACCAGCGGCGCACAGGTGCGATCGCGCGGCCCCCTCGGGTTGCGTGCGATACGGCTGTCGCTGGCGCGCCGTGACATGTTCCGCACGCAGCTGCGCGCGCTGCTGCGCGCGGCGCGCCACGGTCACCTGCGCCTCATCTTCCCGTTCGTGTCGGGCATCGAGGAATTGCGCGAGGCGCGTGTCGTTCTCCAGGAGGCCACCGACGAGCTGGTCCGGCAGGGAGAAACGCCGCCCAGGATCCCGATCGGTGTCATGCTCGAAATCCCGTCGGCGGCCATGACCGCGGATCTCTTCGCGCGCGAGGTCGATTTTCTCAGCATCGGCACCAACGACCTCATTCAGTACTCGCTCGCCGTCGACCGCACCGACGCCCGCGTGTCCCGCCTGTACGAACCGCTGCACCCGGCGGTGCTGCGCACGCTTCGTCTCATCGTCCACGCCGCCGCGCGCTGCCACACGCCGCTCGCGCTGTGCGGCGAGATGGCCGCCGACCCGGTGCTGCTGCCGCTGCTCATCGGCCTCGGCCTGACCGAGTTCAGCATGACGCCGTCGGCGATCCCCGTCGCCAAGCAGGTGATTCGCCAACTGTGCGCGGCCGACATGCGGCGCGTCGCCCGCGAGGTGCTGCGCATGGCAACCGTCGAGGAGATCGAGCGTTACCTGCTGGCCTCGCTGAGCGACGTCGTCCGCCAGGCGCCCGAGAACGGAAACGGCGGCAAATAGTCCGCGCTTCGCCCTGGGCGTTGTTCAGCGGTGGCGCCACGAATTGGCGCGCACCAGCCCATCTGTGAGGCTCTCCCAAACCCGGTCTTTAGGTCGCCGACTGCCGAACGCAAGTCACGTCATCAAGTGAATTTCGGGCCCGGCGGCGCACTTGGACCGACGCCGGGCTCCTGTGGCACAGCGTCGTCGTCCTGGGCTGCCTCGCGTTCGGGCTCTGGCCGTTCGTGGCGCGCCTCGATTGGGGGGCCGAACTCGAAGCCCGCACGCCGGCGCCCGTGTGGCGCCTGATCGAACCGGTCGTGCAGCGCGTGCTGGCCGGTGGCGACATGGTTCCGACGCAGGTGCCTTCCCCGGACGCTCCCTCCACGTTCGGGCCCAACGCGGCGGGCGCGGGGGCGACGCCTCCGGCCAGCAGCGTGGTACACGCCGGCATGGTGTCGAGGGCAGCGGTGGCGATCCTTCTCACCGGCTCAACGCGCGAGAGTGTCCAGGGCGACTCGGTCACCTTCACGGTTCTTGTTCACCGGGCGACCCCCGGTCCCGGCGGGCCCGCTGGAAGAGTGGATCTGCTGGACGGCCGCGCGCGGATCGCCACGGCCGAGTTGACGGCTGCAGAGGATCCGTCGAAGGCGACGTTCACGGTGTCGTCGCTCGCCGCCGGCGCTCACGTGTTGGCGGCGCGCTACCACGGAGGCGAGGCTTTCGCACCCGCGACGTCTGCCGCGCTTGTTCACACCGTCCGTCCGGGCCGTTGACGCGCGCCGGCGGCTCCACGACCTGCGCTACAATGCGGGCATCCATGTTCCTCACGCCACTCCTCAATCGCCCCGGCGACTACAGGCTGCACAACGAGCGTGACGGGACGCTGGTTGCCGGGCACGTCGAGGTCGCAGCGGATTCGAAGAGCCGCCGGCGGGGCCTGCTCGGCCGCGACCGGATGGCGCCCGGGGCCGCGCTCGTCATCGCGCCATGCGGCGGCATTCACACCTTCTGGATGCGCTTCTCGATCGACGTCCTGTTCGTGAAGAAGGACGGACGCGTTGTCAAATGCGTCGATTCGATCCCGCCATGGCGTGTCGCGCTTGCGGTGACGGCCTACGCGGCCATCGAACTGCCAGCCGGCACGATCCGCCTGTCGAAGGTCCGCCCGGGCGATCGCCTCGCCGTTGTTCCTGCCGGTGCGTCATCCGACGGCGCCGGCGTCGCCTGATCGACCGCGCGTGGAGCGGGGCGTTGCGCAGCGCCGCGGCGTCGGCCGCCGGTTGTCCGCGCCTGTGCAAGCAGTTATATTGATGGAGCGGGATCTCGCTGCACGTGGTGACGCGCGAGGTTGGAGGATCGGGCCTCATGCAAAACGGCGTCGTCCGGGTCGACAAGCCCTGGGGATACGAACTGCGCTGGGCGAAGACGGACAGGTACGTGGGCAAGGTGATCCACGTCAACGCGGGCCACGCGTTGAGCCTCCAGTACCACAACCGGAAGGAAGAGACGATCCTGCTGTGGGCGGGCCGCCTGGAGTTCGAAATCCAGGAAGGCGACCGCATCATCACGCGGGACATGCGCCCCGGCGATTCGGCTCACATCCGCCCGAAGACCGTGCATCGCATGTCGGCGATCGAGGACTGCGACATCTTCGAGGTGTCGACGCCGGAACTCGACGACGTCGTGCGGTTGGAGGATCGGTACGGGAGGGTGCAACGGACGTAGGAAGGCTTTGGGCTTCAGGCCTTGGAGGGCAGCACAGCCCAAAGCCAAAGGCCCAAAGCCCAAGGCCAACCAGCGTCTTTAGAACGGGATGTCATCGTCGGTGATGTCCACCGGATGCGACGGCGTTTCGCCCGCTTCCGCGTGTTCGCGCTCGACGCGTGCGCCGGTGCCCGCCCGCTGGCCGCCGCCGAGCAACACGATGCGATCGGCCTTGATCTCGGTCGTGTAGCGGGTCGTCGGCTTGTCGCCGGGTTCCGCGCCCTTTTCTTCCCACTTGCGCGTCTGCAGCCGGCCCTCCACGTAGATCTGCTTCCCCTTCGTCAGGTACTCGTTCAGCGTTTCGGCCGTCTTGCCCCACACGACCACCCGGTGCCACTCGGTCTGTTCCTTGCGCTGGCCTTCCTTGTCCTTGAACACCTCGGTCGTCGCCAGGCTCAGGGTCGCCACCGGCGCGCCGCCGGGCGTGTAGCGCAACTCGGCGTCGCGGCCGAGATTGCCGACGAGAATGACGCGGTTCACGCTGCCCATGTTCGTCCTTTCGCTGATGTGCAAGGTGTGGTGTGCAGAGTGCTCGGCCTGCGGCGAGCGGTCGATGCCCGCCCCGCCCGACGATCAATCATTCAGCCGCGGCTCGTCCTGGCCGGCTCCCTTGCCCTCGATGCGCTTCTTCGCCTGCGAGGCGAGGATGACCGAATTGTTGTCGGGCTGATAGTTCTTGATGACGTAGTCGTAGTCCTGTAGTGCCTTCACCTTGTCGCCCGCGGCTTCGTAGGACTGGCCTCGCCTGTAGTACGCCTCGGGCACCTTGCTGCTGTTCGGGTAATTGTTGATCACCTTCGTGTAAGCCGCGATCGCGTCCGCGAACCGGCCTGCCAGCCTGTGGCTGTCGCCGATGTAGACCTGGGCATCGGGCGCGTCGGGCGCCTTCGGGTTGGCGGCGAGGTATTGCTCGAACTCGGTGATCGCGAGGTCGAACTGGTTCCGCGTGTAGTCGCTGAACGCCTGCTGGAACTGCTGCCGCGGCAGCTCGCCCATGCGGGCGGGCTGCCCCGGCTGAGTCGGCGCTCCGCCGGCAGGCGGCGGGGCGCCGGCCTCGACTGCGCCGGCGGGCGGCGGGCCGCCGGCCGCCGCGGCGGCCATTCCCTGCACCAGGTTCTGATGGATCGCTTCGACGTCCTGCGACAGCGTGCCCAGCCGCACGTTGCTGTCGTCGGCCTTCTCGCGCACCACCCGCAGATCGCCGGCGATGTTGTCGATGAGCAGCTTCTGGTCGGCGAACAGCTTGCGGTTGGTGCCGGCCGATTCGTCCAGCTTCGCCGAAACGGTCTTGAGGGCCTCGAGGACCGTGGCGAGCTGCAGCTGCAGCCGCTGTTGCTGCTCCTGGAGCATGCGGATGTCGGCCACCATCTGCTGATGCTCCTTGTTGGCGGCGTGCGCGGGCGTGGACAGGAACGCGGCAAAGAGGAAGGCTACCAATGCAAGACGAACAAGTGGGCGGCTCATGATTTGCTCTCGCATGCTTGTGCGGCCCCGGTGGTGTGCCGGGGCCAGAGTCCGGATCCCGCGGCGCGGCCCCCTTCGACTGCGCTCAGGGCAGGCGGGGCAGCCGCGACTTCTGCGGGCGGCCACAGGGCCCGCCCCTGCTCACTGCTCGCTGCTCGCGGCTTGCACTACTTCGCCGTAATGACGAAGTGCGCGCGCCGGTTCTTCGCCCATGCCGACTCGGTGTGCGCCGGGTCGAAGGGAAACTCCTTGCCGTAGCTGACCGTGTGCAGGCGGTCGGCGGCAATGCCCAGCGACACCAGGTAGGTTCGCGCGGCAACCGCGCGCCGTTCGCCGAGGGCCAGGTTGTACTCCGCCGTGCCTCGCTCGTCACAGTGTCCTTCGATGGTGATCACCCACGTCGCGTGCTCCTTGAGCAGGGCCGCGTCCTGGTTCAGCGCCTGCTGCGCGTCGGGTGACAGATCCGACGCGTCGTACTCGAAGAAAACCGGCTTGAGCAGCCCCTCCCGGTTCAGCTCGTCGAGCGGCTTCGAGTCGATCGACGCCTCGGCGACCGGTTCGGGCGGCACAATCGGCTGTTCGGTCACGGGCTGTGGCGGCGTCGGAGCCGGCGCAGGCGTCGTGGCCGGCGGGGGAGGCTCGGGCATGGGCCGCACCACAGGCGATTTCTTCTTGCCGCAGGCGCCCATCGCGAGCGCCATCGTGAGGATGAACACCGCGGCGACACGCGTCGCCGATCGAGTCTGCATTGACGTGGTCCTCTGAATGGTGCTGAGTACTCTGTCCTTCGTGCTCGGTGCCACGTACGGCGACCGGCCAATGGGCGACGGCTGATGGTCCGTCGTTGCACACGCGACGATGGACTGTCGACTATCGACTACGGGCATCCCTCATTCTACTCACACGCAACTAATGCGACCAGTTCGGCATGAAGTTCGCTCCGACCTTCGTCAGCTGGCGCAGATCGCGGCCGTCGCGACCCACCGTATACAGCTGCGGGCGCCCGCCGCCGCGCGTGGACATGAAGACCAGGTGGCGGCCGTTCGGCGCGTAGTTCGGACTCTCGTTCGAGCCCTGGCCGAAGGTGACCTGCGAGATCTGCATATTGTCGAGATTCAGGATCTTGATGTCGAACCCGCCGGGACTCGTCCGCGACGCGTAGGCGATCTCGTTGTAGGGCGCCGGCGACCAGGTCGGCCGATCGCAGTACGACTCGTGCGTCAGCGGCCGCTGATCGGTTCCGTCCGCGCTCATCGTGAAGATCTGGGGCGCGCCCGAGCGGTCCGAGACGAACGCGATCTGCAGCCCTGTCGGCGACCAGGTCGGCGAGACGTCGATCGCCGGGTTGCGCGTCAGCCGCCTGACGTTCGAGCCGTCGGCGTTCATCACGTAGATCTCGTCGTTGCCGTCGCGGTTCGACGTGAACGCGATCTGCTTCCCGTCGGGCGAGTAGGCGGGCAGGAAACTCTGTCCCTTGCCCTGCGTCGGCCGCTGCAGGATGCCCTGGTAGATGAACGAGATGAAGATGTCCGGGAAGCCGCGCGCGTAAGAGGTGTAGGCGATCGCCCGGCCGTCGGGCGACCAGTCGGGCGTGATGCTCAGCGTCCGGCTGACCGTGATGCGCCGCTGGTTCGCCCCGTCGTAGTCGCAGATGTAGATTTCCTTCGCCTGCCGCTGCTCGATGGTGCCGCCCACGCGCTCGGCGTCGCGGTTCGAGTCGAACGCGATCTTCGTCCGCGCCACGCCGCGCAGATTGCGCTGCTGCTGGAAGATCTCGTCGGCGATGGTATGCGCGAACAGGCGGGGGTTGACCGGCGCGCCGGGACTGGCGCCCTGGTCGTACTGCTTCGACAGCGCCGCGCGCCCGCTCTGCACGTCGTAGAGGCGCATCTCCACGCGCATGCCCGTCCCGACTTTCCGCACCGTGCCGATGACCAGGCCGTCGGCCCCGAGCTCGCGCCAGAGGTCGAACGGGACGTCGGTCACCGACCGCGCCGCGGGAATCGACGCGTACACGTCGCGCGGGATCATGTCGAACTCGCGCTCGAACTGCAGGTCGTCCCACAGCACCTGCCCGATGGCCTTCGCGGCCGCCACCGTCTCCGCGTCGCTGGTGAGGGCGAGGAAGTCGGGCACCGCGAAGTGCGGCGGCGTACCCGGGCCGCCGCGAATGGTAAAACTGACTTCAGGCACCTGCTGCGGCGCCGGCGGTTGCTGCTGTTGTTGCTGCTGCCGCGGAACGCCAAGGGCAACGGTCGCCCAGCCGGCAAGCAGCAACGCGGGAACGATCAGAGTGTGACGGGCCATGACTGATTATGGCGATTTTCTGCCGGTGTACTCAAAGCGAAGATGAACCGTCAGGGTGCTGTTCGGATATTGCACGGGCAGCGGGGGCAGTTGCTTGGTCACCAGCAGCGCCAGTTGCGCCGCCCGATCCAGCGCCCAGTACCCGCTCGGGCGTTCCAGCACGACATCCATGATCGAGCCGTCGCGCTTGATCGTGAATTTCACAACCGCCCACCCGGTGACCGCCTGGTTCTGGTCCCAGTTCCTCCTGATCGACGCGGCCATGATGCTGAGGTAATCGGGACAACAGAAGTTGCTCACGTCGAGCGACATCGCGTCGCCGCCAAAGCCGCCCGTCGAGAGCCCCGTGCCGGCGCCCTCGACGCCCGTCTCGCCGAACGCGGCGCCGACGTTCGGCCGCGCCCCGCGCGTCGGCGTCCTGCCGCTGCCTTCCTCGACTTCCGTCCTCGACGGCGTCTTGGGCAGCGGCTTGCCTTTCGGCACCGGCACCGTCATCTCCGGCGTGCGCGCCGCGGGCGGGTGCGCCGGCTCCGGCCGGGGCGCCGGCTCGATCGTCTGCACGGGCCGGCCGGCCATCGGGTTCATGCCGCCCGACATCGGACCCGGCGGCCCACCCGACAACGAGACCGTCATCACCGGTGCGATGTCGTCCGCCTGGCGCCCGTGCCACAGCATCGGCGGCAGCAGGATGGCCAGGGCCGCGACGACGTGCAACGCCAGCGACGCCCCGAGCATCTTCCTGAGGCCGTCCGCTTCCTGGCCTCGCGCGAGCAGAACGCTGGTGACGGGCTCCATGGAACTTAGGCTGTCAGTAGCGAGTAGTGAGCGGAGTAGGTAGTGAGTAGTGGACACCCGACAGTAGGGGAGCGGGCAACGTTTGACACCCCGCGCTCTACTGCCCACTGCCTGCCGTCTACTCTCTACTGTCTACTTACCTGCTCGCTACTCTACTCGCTACTGGCTACTCACTACTTCTCGATCTCCCGTTCCCCCGGCAGCTTCGCCACGATGCCGACGCGTTCGACGCCGCCCTCCTTCAACTTGTCCATCACGTCGATCAATTCCTGCATCGTGATGCCGCCGTCGCCCCGCAGGAACACCTGCTTGTCGGGCCGCCCGAGCATCAACTGGCGCACGCGCTCGGTCAGGATCGCGATATTGATCGGCTCGTCGCCGAGTTGCACCACGTGATCACTGCGGAACGACAGCGGTACCGTGATGAACACCCGCTCTTCGTTGATGGCCTGGCTGCGCACCGCCGTCGGCAGGTTCACGTCGAACCCGCGCTGCATCATCGGCGCGGTGACCATGAAGATGATGAGCAGCACCAGCATGACATCCACGAGCGGGACGACGTTGATCTCGGCGAGCGTCGTGGCGACGCGCCGCGAGCGGCCGCCACGCGCGCCGCCGGCGCCGGTTTCGACGGGTTGGACCTTTGGCATCGACGGATCTACGGGTGCTATGTGCTACGTGCTCGGTGCTACGTGCGGTGCTCGTGCTACGTGCCTGGCGCCGCGTGCTCCGTGCGGTGCTCGTGCTACGTGCCGGGCGCTGCGTGCTCCGTGCCGGGTGCTTCTCCGTCGGTCCTGCGGGCCTGGTGCGGCGCACTTGGCACTCAGCACCGCACCCAGCACCTCGCACACAGCACTCAGTACCCGTGACTACGTAAAGTTCCTTTCGGCGATGTTGAGGAACTCGAGCGAGAAGTCGTCCATCTCCGAGGCGAACAGCTTCACCCGCTGCGCGAAATGGTTGTAGAAATACACGGCCGGGATCGCCGCGAACAACCCCGCAGCCGTCGCGATCAGCGCCTCCGCGATGCCCGGCGCCACGACGGCCAGGTTCGTCGACCCCAGCATCCCGATCCGGTTGAACGCCGTCATGATGCCCCACACCGTGCCGAACAGCCCGATGAACGGGGTGATGCTGGCGGTCGTCGCCAGAAACGGCACCCGGCGTTCGAGCTTGTTCACTTCGACGGTCGAGGCGCGCAGCAGCGCACGGTCCAGCGCCGCGAGACTCCTGATCATAGGACGCGCCACCGAGGCCGGCGGACTTCCCGCGTTGGCGGCCACCGCCGCCGGCGCGGACGCCTGCGCGCCCGAGGCGTGGCGCAGCTGGCTGGTCAACTCGGCGTAGGCGGCCTGGAAGACGCCCACCAGCGGACTCCGCTCGAGGCTCTTGCAGACGGCCTGGACTTCGGAGAACTTGCTGCTTCGCCGGAACACGTCGAGGAACCGGGCGGACTGGCGCTCGGCGCGGCGAAACGACCACAGCTTGTAGAGGATGACGGCCCAGGAGGCGATCGAGAACAGGACGAGAATTACGAGAACGGCCTGGGCTTCCGGGCTGGCCAGGCGCACCAGGCCGATCGGACCCGACGATCCGACCTCAGGCCCCGGCGCCCCCTGCTGCGAAAGCGCAAGGACGAACCATCCAGGCGTGCGCAAAACAGAATCCTCCGCAACATGGAATCGTGCGCCGCCGAAGCGCACTCGGTCGAAGGGTAGCACGCGACCAGAGGGCTGTCAAACGTATGATATGATGGACTTTCTCGCGACTTCCCGCGCGCGGCCCGGGCAGATCAGCGTGCCAACATGCTGCGGTTTCTCGGCATCCAGAACCTGGCCGTCATCGAGCGTCTGGACCTCGACTTCGCCCCCGGGCTCAACGTCCTGACGGGCGAAACCGGAGCCGGCAAGTCGATTCTGATCGAAGCCATCAGCCTGCTGGTTGGCGGCCGCGCCTCGCCCGACCTGGTCCGCACCGGCGAAGAGTGCGCAACCGTGCAGGCCGTCTTCGAAACCGCCGACGCCCGCGAAGTGCTGGCGCGTCGCGAGATCACCGCGCAGGGCCGCAGCCGCGCCTTTCTCGACGGCGGCCTGACCACCGCCGGCGCCCTGCGGGACGCCATCCTTCCGCTGGTCGATCTCCACGGACAGCACGAACACCAGGCGCTGCTCGATCCCGACACGCACCTCGACGTCCTCGACCGTCATGCGGGCCTCGGTGATCGCCGGGACGCGATCGCAACCGCCTTCGCCGCGATGCGCCACCTGCGCGAGGAACTCGAACGCGCGCGGCGCGACGAACGCGAACGTGCGGGTCGCCTCGATCTGCTGGCCTTCCATCTGCAGGAGATCGAACGCGCCGCCCCTCGCGTGGGCGAGGACGGGCAGCTGGCGGCGACCAGGCAGATCCTGGCAAGCGCCGACAGGGTGCAGCGGCTGTGCGCCGAGGCGTACGGCGCGCTCTACGAAAGCGACGAGGCGGCCCTCGCGACACTCGGCGGCGTCTGGAAGCGCGTCGCGGAACTCGCGGCGATCGATCCCGCCTTCGCCCCCTACGTCGAGGCGCGCGAAGCCATCAAGTCGCAGCTCGAGGATCTCGCGTCGCTGCTGCGCGGCTACGCGGCAAACCTGGACGCCTCGCCCGCGCGGTTGCAGGAGGTCGAAGACCGTCTCGCGCTGCTCGAACGGCTGAAGCGGAAGTACGGACCGACCTTGCAGGACGTGGTGGAGCGACGGGAGAAGACGAGATCGGAGATCGCCTCGCTCGACAGGGCAGGGGAGCGCGCCGCGCAACTGGAGGGGCTGCTGGCCGAAGCCAGAGACAACTACCTCGGGCTGGCGCGTGGGCTGGCGAGCGAGCGCCGCGAGGCGGCGCCACGGCTCGCTCGCGATCTCGAGAAGGAGCTTCGCGCGCTGGCGATGGAGCACACGCGTTTCGAGGTGCGCTTCGAGAACGAGCTGCCCGAGGACAGCTGGAACGAGCGCGGAATCGATGCCGCCCAGTTTTTCGTCTCGCCGAACCCAGGTGAAGAACTTAGGGCACTTGCCCGAATTGTCTCCGGCGGCGAACTGTCGCGCATCATGCTCGCGCTGAAGACGCTTGCCTCCACCGATGCGCCGGGCAAGACGCTCATCTTCGACGAGGTGGACGCCGGCATAGGCGGCCGCGTTGCGGACGCCGTGGGAGCGCGGCTGCAATCGCTCGCTCGCGGGTTCCAGATTCTGTGCATCACGCACCTCCCGCAGATTGCGGCCCATTCGACCCGTCACTACCGGGTCTCGAAGGGCATCCATTCGAACCGCACGACGACGAGCGTCGAGGCGCTGGCGCGGGAGGCGCGAATCGAGGAACTGGCGCGCATGATCGGCGGCGCGCAGGTTTCCGCGCGGACGATCGCCAGCGCGCGCGAAATGCTGGAGGCCCGGGCGTGGGGGAGGGCGGACGGACAGAAGTCCAAAGGTTCCCCGGCCCCGAGCGAGCGCGACGCGCGGGTGCGGGTCGAAGGGAAAGCCCGAAAGTCCGAGGATCCCAGGGACGACGCGAAAGCGTAACTAAAGCAAAAGGCGAAAGCGAAAGCCACCTCCGGGCGAAAGGCGAAAGGTGCCCAGGTTCCTCATCGAAACGTTCGGCTGCCAGATGAACGTCCACGACTCGGAGCGTATGGCCGGGCTGTTGGAACAAGCTGGCTACGAGCCGACCGACGACACGGGCGACGCCGACCTGATCGTGATCAACACGTGCAGCGTTCGCGAGCACGCCGTAGACAAGCTGTACTCGCGGCTCGGCGAGCTGCGCCGCCTGGGCCCCCCTGGGCGCCCCGCGCTGGTGGCCGTCACCGGATGCGTGGCCCAGCAGCAGGGCGCCTCGCTTCTCAGGCGCAGCCCGGCAGTGGACGTGGTCGTCGGCACTCAGGCGATAAAGCGCCTGCCCATCCTCGTCGAGCGGGCGGCCACGACACGCGAGCGTCAGGTGGACGTCAACCCGTATGAAGACGTGTCGTTCCCCCTCGGCATCGCCCGTCGGATGGACCCGGTGAAGGCGTATGTCACGATCATCGAGGGCTGCAACGACCACTGCGCCTTCTGCGTCGTGCCCTACACCCGGGGCCACGAACGGATGCGCGCGAAGGCGGACATCCTCGCCGACGTGCGGGAAGCCGCTGCGACGGGGCGCAGGGAAGTCCAGTTGCTCGGGCAAATCGTGAATCACTACCAGGCGCCGGACGATGCTGCCTGCGATTTCGCGGGGCTGCTCGCCGAGGTACACGAGGTCGAGGGGATCGAGCGAATCCGATTTGCCAGCCCCCATCCGCGCCACGTGTCGGACAGCCTCATCGCCGCCCTGCGCGACCTCCCGAAGGTGTGCAAGCACCTCCATTTGCCGGTGCAGTCGGGCTCGACGCGCGTGCTGGCGGCGATGCGCCGCCGCCACACTCGGGAGGAGTACCTGGCTCTGGTTGGTCGCATTCGAGAGCATGTTCCGGACGTCATGCTGTCCACCGACATCATCGTCGGGTTTCCGGGGGAGACGGCCGAGGACTTCGAGGAGACGCTGTCGCTGGTGCGGGCGGTGGGCTTCCAAAGCATGTTTTCGTTCAAGTACTCGGAACGGCCGAACACGCTGGCCGCGAAGCGGATGCCCGACGCGGTGGCGGAGCAGGAGAAGACCCGCCGGCTGACGGAGCTGCAGGAAGTTCAGAAGAGCATTCAGACCGGCATTCACGAGAAGATGGTCGGCGAAGTGCACGCGGTCCTGGTGGACGCGCAGAGCCGCCGGCGCGAGGGGGATCTGTCCGGGCGGACCACCGGCAACGTCGTGGTGAACTTCCCCGGCCAGGTGGAATGGTTCGGCTCGATCCGGCCGATACGGATCGGCAGGGCGGGGCCCAACAGCGTCTGGGGCGAACCGGAGCGACTTGACAGTTCCCAGGGCGGGGCCCTAGCGTTGTCCTTGCGGGGGGAATCGAGGTAGGCGATGCAGATCGAGATGACGATCAAGGGGCTGATGGTCGATCCAATCACCAACATGCCGATCATCATCCTGCGCGACAAGGACGGCCAGAAGGTGCTTCCCATCTGGGTGGGCATCTTCGAGGCGAACGCGATCGCCCTGCAGATCGAGAACGTGGCGACGCCGCGGCCGATGACGCACGATCTGCTGAAGAACATCATCAGCGACCTCGAGGCAACAGTGCAGAAGATCGTCGTGTGCGACCTCAAGGAGAACACCTTCTACGCGCTGATTCACATCGTGGTGAACGGCCACACGATTGCGGTGGACGCCCGTCCGAGCGACGCGATCGCGCTGGCGCTGCGCGCGAAGGCCCCTATTTTTGTTGAAGATGCGGTCATCGAGAACGCGCGTAGCCTGGACATCACGAGCGAGAAAGCCGATTCGGACCGGCTGCAGAAATGGCTGGAGAGCCTGGACCCCGAGGAGCTCGGGAAGTACAAGATGTGAGTCCGGGGGTCCGACCGTGCGGAAGTCAAACGCCAGACCTTCGGTGGACGCGCAGCGCCGTGCGGTTCCGCCGCAAGCCGGCGGGCTCCGCCCGCGGATTCTTGTCTACGGCCTGCTTGCGGAACCGCACGGCGCTGCGCGTTTGGAACGCCTCCGGACCTGTCTGCTTGACACGCCACGTCAGCCATTCCTAGAATAGGCCCGCCTTCCGATCACGCTGTCTTCCAAGTCGATGATTGTCGCCATCGCCAACCAGAAGGGCGGAGTGGGCAAGACCACTACCGCAATCAACCTCGGTGCGGCACTGGCGCTGCGGCGCAAGCGCACGCTGCTGGTCGATCTCGATCCCCAGGCCAACTCGACGATGTCGTTCCTGGATGTGCGGCGGCTGGAGCGCAGCGTGTACGACGCGCTGGCCGATCCGTGCTGCAAGTTCCAGGATGTCATCGTTGCCTCGACCCTCGAGAACCTGTCGGTGGCGCCGGCGCGCATTGCGCTGGCCAAGCTCGAGGCCAAGCTGGTCGGCGAGATCGACGCTCACTTCCGGTTGAAGGACAAGCTTGACGGCGTCCGCGAAGCGTTCGACCACATTGTCATCGACTGCCCGCCGACGCTCGGCCTGCTGACGGTGAACGCGCTGGTTGCGGCGACACACCTGCTGGTGCCGATCCAGTCGTCGTATTTCGCCCTGGAGGGCACCGACGATCTGCTGGAGACGGTGGAGAAGGTGCGCAGTCGGGCGAACCCGGCGTTGCGGCTGCTGGGGGTGCTGATCACGATGCACGACAAGCGGACGTCGCTGGCGCGCGACATCCGCGGGCAAATCCAGACGGTGTTCGGGAGCAAAGTGTTCAAGACGGTCATCACCAAGAGCGTCCGGCTCGAGGAGAGCCCTGCCTACAAGGAATCGGTCTTCACGTTCGCCCCGAATTCGTCGGGCGCGACCGAGTACTACCGCTTGTGCGAGGAGGTCATCGACCGTGCCTAGACGAGGCCTGCCGGAAACCGTGCGGATGCGTCACGACGAGCACTACGTGGAGGCGCTCGCCGCGTCGGCGGGGTCGCCGGTCGGACGGATCGTCCCGATCGACCAGATCGATCCGAATCCCAACCAGCCGCGGCAGGTCATGGGAGACCTGACGGAGCTGATGGCTTCGATCTCCGAGAAGGGGATCATCGAACCGCTCGTCGTGCGCCAGAGGGGCGAGCGGTTCCAGATCGTGGCGGGGGAGCGGCGCTACCAGGCGGCGGTGCAGGTCGGCCTGATGGAGCTGCCGATCGTCATCCGGGACGTCGACGAGCGGGAGATGCTGGAGATCGCGCTGGTGGAGAACCTCCAGCGGAAGGACCTGACGCCGTTCGAGGAGGCCGAGGCGCTGCACTCGCTGGTGCAACGATACGGGCACACGCACGAGGATCTGGCGAGGCGACTCGGGAAGTCGCGAACGGCGATTACCGAGTCGTTGTCGCTGGCGAAGATGCCCGACGAGGTGAAGACCCTCTGTCGGCTGGCCGACATTTCCTCTAAGTCGTTGCTTTTAGAGATAGTTAGGCAGTCAGACACGCCAAAAATGATCGCCCTGGTGGAGAAGATGGCCAGCCGCGGGCTGACCACCCGCGAACAGGTCCGCAAGCAGACCGCCAGGCCGAAACCAGGACGGCCCAAGTCCTACACCTTCAGGTACCACGCACCGAGCAAGGCCTACACGCTCAGGCTCAATTTCCGTCGCGGCCACGTGCAGGAAGCCGACGTCATCGAGGCGCTCGAGGCGATCATCGCCGAACTGCGCGCTGCGAAGAAGTAATCCCCAAGTAGTCAGTCGCCGGTCGTGAGCGGTCAGCAGATACCGGTCGCGACTGCGCTGACGCCCCTCCAACGACGAAAGCGCCTCGACCAAACCGCCCAGCAACAGGTCTCCAGCGATGATGCTCATCAGCCGTCGCTGCGCCGGCGCCCGCGTGTTCTCGACGAGCCCTGCGCCAGGGGCGCTGCAGATGCAGGACTGCGACACCATCACGACGAGCGGCACCGTAACGGTGAGGCCGGGACGCGCGACCAGACGCCCGGCACGGCGAGTGGCGATTCGTCGTCTCGCGAGGCAGGCGCGCACGACGTTGCGCCTTGAAATGTGGTTACGGGGACGGCTGGCAAGTGGCAGCGCCAAGCCGATGCGCGCCACGGCGAGCAGCAACCAGTCGTCCGGGAACCAGGCGCGGATGGGAGCTGCGGCTGATGGTGGGTATCTTGTGTTGACCGAGACGACGCGCTCGGGCATTCTGGCGTTGTTTAGTTAACATAAGATACGTTATGCGACTCAAAGGAAAATGCCCATAGAACAGGGCTGTGGAAGGTCTGCGGATGCGATCCGCGGGGCAACTGCCCTACGGATCCCGCCCGCACCCCCGCGCGCCCGACCGCTCCCGCCCGTCGCCCCCTCGGCGCGCTACCTCTCCTCAGATTGCGGCAGCGCGTCGCCTGCAGGCGCACCTCCGGCGCCCGTCGCTGCGTCGCGTGGCGCCAGCAGTTCGGGGATGAACTGAAATTGCGTCTGCGGGAATTCGCGTGAATCTGTGGACCGGTACCTCTGCGTGAATCTGCGGACTGCGGTCAATCCGCGTCAACCTGCGGACCCGGAACCCGCGTCGTGATCGGCGCGTAGGACGGATACCGCGTCACCTCGACGCCCGCCCGGGTTACGGCGATGAAGAACGACAGGGTGTCGCCCCTCCCCCGAGCGAGCGCCGACGAGCCGGAGGGGCGCCCGCCGAGCGCGTCCAACGGCACCGCCACCTCGAGCACGTCGTCTGCGGCGACACCAGGCTTCACGTGGTCGACCTCCGCCCATCGCCCGGACGGCTCCCGGCGCTGCATCGTCGCCACAGCCCCCCGTCGTCCGCCGGCGACGGCCACCCGCAGCCCGGCCGGCTCCACGAAGGCGATGTCGAACTCCACCCCGTCGGCCAGCGCCTGGCGCATCGGCTCGGCCAGGTCCACCCGCACGAGCAGGTTGTTGGCGTCGAATCCGAACCGGATGCTGCGAACCATCAGCTCGTCGCTGGCCGACACCTGCCGCATGGTGCCAAACAGGCGCCGCAGGACCGGGTACCCGGCGAGCGCCCATTCGCCGCCCGAGGTCACGCGGCCGTCGAAGGTCACCTGGAGCCGTCCTTTCGGCTGGACGATCTCGAGGTGCTTGACCCCCTCCGTGATGTTCGTGACGAAAAGATGATCCGGAACGGCGCGCCCGAGGATCTCGTAGACGCGGCGCACATGGCTGCGGAACAGGATGTCGAACTCCAGGTCCTGGTCGGACGAATGGTCGTCGCCGTACCACCAGAACCAGTCGCTGCCCTCGGCGATGAACACGTGTTCGAGCGCCTCTTCATGGACCCCCGGCGCGACCAGGTCGCGCGCTTCGCCCAGCACCCGGCGTGCGTCGGCCAGCTCGCTCCAGCCTTTCCGGTCGTCCGCGTGGCCGATCCAGATGTAGAAATCTCCGCCAGCCCATGACCCCGGCGCCAGGTGGTCGAGCGTCTCGCGTGCGTCGGAGGTCGCCTCGCGCATCGTGACGGTTTGCAGCTCCGGGTGCTCCGACAGGAGCCGGTAGAACGCCCGAAGGAACGGCCGGCCGTTCGCGTCGAAGTACTCCCAGGCATTCTCGCCGTCCAGGATCACCGCGACGGTCGCCTCTTCCCCGCCGGTGCGCTGTCGAAAACGGCGGCCGGCTTCGACGATGCGGTTGACCAGGTCGCGGGCGGCGTCTTCGGGGGCCCAGCTGGAATAGGTGAAGCCGATGAGATCCGAGATGACGTGGTCGCGGAACAGGCAGCGGATGTCGCGGCCGGCGATGCGCAGCCTGTACGGGCGATAGAGCGCCTCCGGTTGCTCCACGTTGCCGGCGCCGTCGCGGGTGAACGACATGCCGCGGCTGCGCCCGAGGATCACCTCGTCGGTCGCCATCCACTGAAAGCCGGCGTCGGCCACCAGCGACACCATCGCTTCCGAGACGCTCCCTTCGGGCGGCCAGACGCCGGCCGGTCTGCGCTGGAAGAACTGCTCGTGGCAGCTGACGGCGCGCGCGAGTTGCGTTCGGGCGTCTTCCGGGTGCCGGAAACCGGGAACGACGATCCCCGGGTGCATCTGCGCGTAGATGTCGGTATCGCACAGCAGCGGCAGGATCGGATGATAGAAGGGCGAGGTTGACACCTCGATCTGGCCGCGCGCCTGCGCGTCACGATAGGCCGGAATCACGCGTCTGAGAATCTCGCGTTCGACGTCCGCCAGGACGTGCTTGTCGGCGCCCGTGAAATCGCGGCCCTTGCCCGCCAGCGCGCGCACGCGGGGATCGCCGGCGTAGAGCGGATCGATCCAGGCGAGCTGCTGCCAGACCTGCAGGTCGCGCAGATCGTGTTCCGTGAAGCGGACCGCGGCGCGCCGCCATCGCTCCTCGCCGTTCGGGCCGGGCTCCTCTTCCCGCTTGATGAGCAGCTGCGCGTATCGGGGGTGGGGCTCGATCATGCGCGGGCCGTGCGCGTGGAAGAAGTTCGCGACGAGGAACGCGCGATCGTCGGCCGTCAGCTCGGCCGCCGGTTTCATGGCGAGGTCGAAGTACCGGTCGCGGCCGCGGCCGGTGGCGAGCGTGTCGAGCTGCACCAGCAGCGACGGCACCAGGTTGAACGTCACGCGCACGTTCGGGAATTCGCGCAGCAGTTCCACCATGCCGAAGTAGTCCTTCAGCGCGTGGAGCCGCACCCAGGGGAGCAGCTGCTCGCCGGTCGTCGCATCGCCGTAGTACGGCTGATGCATGTGCCACATCAGGGCGAGGCGCGTCATCACCTCTGAGAGTAATCCACCGCGCGTGGCGCGGCCACTGTTTCCTGCCCGCCCGGACGGGCTCCGCGGCCGGAGGTTCGGCGGCCGGCCCGCTGTGTTATTGTTACGAGTTTGATGCTCCGGACCATCGACCGCTACGTCATTCGCGAAGTCCTCGCGCCGTTCGCGATCGTGCTGCTCGTGTTCACGTTCATGCTCCTGATGGGGCCGATCATGGACGTGGCCGACCAGCTGATCGCGAAACACGTCGCCTGGGGGACCGTCCTGCGCGTGCTGCCGACGCTGCTGCCGTCCGCCCTGGCCGTCACCATCCCGATGGCGCTGCTGGTCGGACTGCTGGTCGCACTGGGCCGATTGTCGGAGGACCGCGAATGGGTGGCGTTGCAGGCCTGCGGCGTCAGCGTCTACCGCCTGATCCGGCCCGTCGCGACGCTGGCCGTGCTCGGCTGGATCGTCACCTCGTACGTGATGATCTACGCCCTGCCCGACGCCAACCAGGCGTACAACGAAATCATGTACTCGGTCCTGTTGTCGAAGGCGGAAAGCCAGGTGAAGCCGCGCACGTTCTTCCAGGAACTGCAGCCGAAGGTGCTCTACGTCCGCGATGTCGGGCGGGACGGCGCCTGGAAGGACGTGTTCCTCTCCGACCCCGGCCGCGACAACGCGATCTACGTCGCGCGCAGCGGCCGCATGGTGGTGGACCCCACGCGCCGGGTGGCGCAGCTGGTGCTCGAGGGCGTCACGCAGCACACGGGACGGGCGGAGAACTACGCGGTCGACCAGCCGGAGAACGCGACGATCCAGCTCGACCCCGCGACGGTCTTCCCGCCGCCGACGATCGCGAAGGGGTACAACCAGAAGACGATCGCCGAGCTGGAAGCCGACATCCGCCGGCTGCACGAGGAGGGGCTGCCGGCCGTCGAGGAGCCGATGGCGATCCAGCAGAAGTTCTCGATTCCGATCGCCTGCCTGGTGTTCGCCCTCATCGGCCTCGCGCTGGGCGTCAGCAGCCGCAGGGACGGCAAGATGGCGAGCTTCGTCCTGGGCATCGGCATCATCTTCGCGTACTATGTGCTGATGTACGGCGGCACCGGCGCGGCGCAGGCGCTGGTCATCCCGCCATGGTCGGCCCGGTGGATTCCGAACGTCATACTCGGCCCCCTCGGCGTCGCGCTCCTCGTCTGGCGCGCCCGATTCAGCGAGCGTGAAATCCCGATACCGTTCCTCGCCCGCGTGCGCGCCGCGCGGGAGGACGGGGGGCCTGCGGCGCGCGAGCGCCGCTCCCCCTGGCACCGCGCCGTGATCGTCGTTCGCCTGCCCCGGCTGTGGCTGCCGCGCCCGCGCATTCTCGACTGGTACATCTCGAAGCTGTATCTGCGCGTCACGGCACTCACCGCGGGCGGACTGCTCGCGATCTTCTACATCGCGGACTTCATCGAACTGTCGTCGAAAGTCTTCAAGGGCGCCGCGAAGCCGGGCTCCGTTGCCCTGTACTTCCTGTTCAAGACGCCGTACTTCCTGTACTTCATCATCCCGATCGCGGGCCTCATTGCCGCGCTCGTGACCTTCGGCCTGCTGACCCGCAACAGCGAGCTGATCGTGATGAAAGCGTGCGGCATCAGCCTGTACCGGGCGGCGGTCCCGCTGCTGGCCTTCGCGGTGCTCTCCGGTTCGGTCCTGTTCGGTCTGGAAGAAAAAGTGCTCGCGCCCGCCAATCGCCAGTGGAAGCGATACCGGATGGTTTTCAACGGCATCGATCCCGACAGGGCCGACATGCTGAACCGCGGGTGGGTGGTCTCGCGCGACGGGCGATCGATCTACCACTACGACGCGTTTCGCTCCAGCGAGGGCAAGGCAGACAGCAACCTGTACCAGTTCTCGGCCTTCACGTTCGACGCCGACTCGTGGCGGATGACCAGCCACCTGGCCGCGTCGCTGGTCAGCTACTCCCCTGCCCTGTCATCGAAGCAGGGGACGCCGACCTGGATCGCCACCAACGGCTGGATGCGCGAATTCCCGCCGAACCTGACGAACGGGCAGTACAGCGTCTTCAAGCGCCGGACGATCGACCTCGAGCCGCCCGCTTACTTCGGCAACGAGCAACCCGACGCCGAGCGGATGAATTACGCCGACTTGAGGCGGTATATCGAGGCGTTGCGGGCGGGCGGCTTCACCGACACGCGGGCGTCGGTGCAGCTGCAGACCAAGATCGCCTTCCCGTTCGTCGCCCTCATCATGACGCTCATCGCCGTGCCGTTCGCGGTGACGATGGGGCGGCGAGGCGCGATGTACGGGATCGGCCTCGGCGTCGTGCTCGCGATTACCTATTGGGTGAGCGCGCGGGTGTTCGAAGCGTTCGGCGTGGGTGGCGCGCTGGCGCCGGCGCTTGCCGCCTGGGCGCCCAACATCCTGTTCGGCGTCGGCGCAATCTACTTGCTGCTGACGGTGAGGACGTGATGACAGTCGTCCCGGCCTGAAGGCCGGAACCTACGGTCGTAGGTTCCGGGCTTTAGCCCGGGACGTCTCCTACCTCGCTGCCCCGGCCCAGTTGGCGTTCTCCAGCCTGAAGCTTCCGGACGTACCCGGACGCGCGTTGGTGGTGTCGACGACGAACAGCACGCTGTCGACCGTCGAGAGCTTCGGCCCGTAGCTCGACGTCCGCCCGATCGGCCGCAGGTCGTCGAGGAACACCGAGATGTCGCGCGGCTCCTGGTCCAGGTAGACCGAACGGTGCCACCGCTCGCCGCCCGAGCGTGACGCAACGCGCACCTCCACCGACAGCCGCATCGGCCGATCGGCGCTGCCGCGGAACCGTATGCGGTCGTACGCAGCCACGTTGGCTGCCGCGTGCACCAGCGCCACGTACTGGCTGACGTAGGACGCCGGCGCAAGCGTGTAATCGAGGGCGACCGGGCCATCGGGAGCGAGCCGCACCGTCGCCTTCGAGTGCGGATCCCGTTCGGTCCTGAGCGAAGTCCGCCAGTCCCCGGTCGGGTTCGCGTCGAACACGGGCGACTGGACCGTCGGCTCGAGGCGGGGGATCGGCCGCCGGGCGTCGAGCAGGCCGCCGACATAGATCGGGTTGCTGAGGATCCACGGAACCGGGGGCCGGCCGGGTGCATCGTCCAGGCCCACCTCGACGCGGAAGACCGCCGGACGTTCCGGCGCGCTGTAGTGCAGCGCGGCGTTCCCTTCCGCCGCCCGCCTGCCATCCTCGAACAGGACCACGTGCGCGGCCGGATCGTTGACGCGCGCGTCGATGGCGACGGGGCCGCCCAAAGCCAGGTCGTCCCCCGCGCCTGCCGAGAACGAGCCGCTGCGCGCGGTGAACTCGAACGCCGGCGGGGTGGCGAGCGCATCGATGGCCGTGTAGACGTGACCGGCCGCCAGCGCTGCGCGGACGGCGGGCGCATCCGCGCTCGCACGGCCCGTGAGCGGCCGATCGAGCTGCGCCCGGATGGCGAAGGTGCGGAACACCGACTCGTAGGACGGCATCCTGAGCGCGAGGCCCTCCTGGTACGGATCGGTCGAGTTGCGGAAGCCCAGCCGGGCATGCGCGTCCGCGCCGGCCAGCGCGACGATGCGGCGCTGGCGGGTGATGGCGTCGAAGCGCGCCAGCGTCATGTCGGGGCGGCCGAACAGCGCCGCCAGCGACTCGGGGCCTCGCAACAGGAACTCGAGGAACGTGTGCGTCAGCTTGAGCGGCGACTTGTCCCGCCACTGGCTGTCCGAGTTCAGCCACTCGACGCCGTCGAACGGCGCCGCCCAGTCGCGCCATCTGAGCGCGAGTTTCGGCGAATCGGGGTGTGCCGCCACGCCGAACCCGCCCAGCCGCGTCACGTCTTCCACGACGTCGCGCGGTTCGCCGCCCAGCGGGTACGGAGACGGGCGCATGCCGAAGGCGGCATAGTGGCCGCCCGAGGTGCTGATCTCGACGCCGTCAATGCAGAGAACCCCGGCCCGGTAGGACGGCGCGTCGGGCGGCCGGGTCCCGTCCGCGTGCTCGGTGAAGACCACGAAGCGCAGGCCGGCCCGCGCCGCCGCCGCCGCGACCTCGTCCACGGTGCCCGTGCCGTCGGATCGTTTCGTGTGCACGTGAAAGGCGCCGGGCACCACGGGGTGCGCGGGGTTCTGCGCGCCGGCCTGCAGAGGGCGGGCGGACGGCGGAAGCGTCGCCAGCATGAAAAGAAAAACGGCGGCACACAGTGCCGCCGTCATGAGGAGCAGGATCTTGAACGTTCTCATCGCACCTGCCGCGAGCCCACTGCGGACGCCAGCCGATAGCGCGGCGAAGCCCCCCGTAAGCGCTCGCCCAGGCGCGCCACCGGCGCGCCCCGCCGGAGCGGAGCGGGGAACCAGGGCCCCCGCGAGCGACGGCGATGGGGG
>Ga0315282_10003328_pt1 | contig 28878 bp, 21 predicted proteins | sample YL17G07_20_MG_FD_203693 | JGI IMG/M metagenome (GOLD analysis project Ga0315282, IMG submission 203693) | Sediment microbial communities from Yellowstone Lake, YNP, Wyoming, USA - YL17G07_20 | ecosystem: Environmental > Aquatic > Freshwater > Lake > Sediment | place: USA: Wyoming | collected... | reverse complement strand
GAGGTTACGATTGAGGTGGGCCAAGCGCTCGCAGGGCATCCGCTGCTGGCCTCGATCATCCTGGGGCGGGTTCAGGAAGTGATGCAAGCGACCAAGCCTGGCCAGCGAGCAGATTCCCGCCTATAGTCGTGCGCGCCGCGACCAGACGTGGAGGAAAGCGTCAGCCGCGGCGCTGGACGCCAGGGCGGCGGCCCCCCCTCGACTTCGAATTACCCGAGGGGCGTGCCGTGCCCCTGCCCCCACCATCCTTCACCCTTCCTAAAATTCGTACCTCAGCGCAAACTGCATCACCCTCGGGTTGGTCAGCAGACCCGTGTAGTTGCCGAATTGTGAGACCGCGTCGAGCTCGGAGACGTGTGACTGAACATCGAACCGTACCGAATTGGTGATGTTAAACACCTCCCACCGGAACTGGACTGAGTGGTTCTCTGCATAAGGCATCTTCCACCGCTTGCTCAGTCCCATGTCGATGTTGAAGAAGCCGTCACCGCGGAGGTTGTTGCGGACCCCGGACTCCCCTGGACGGGCGTACCGGAAGGCGCTGAAGGCCGCTTGCGCATCCGGAAAGGCGTTGGGGCCCTCAGGGCCTTTGGTTGTCTTCGTGACCGGTGCCGATCCCTTGGGGACGGCCCAGCCACCCAGTTCCCAGTTGGTTGCCCAAGTGTAGCCGTTGGCAATGCTAAACGGGAAGCCGCTTGTCCAGCGGAAAAGGCCACCCACTTGCCATCCTCCAATGAGGGCATCGAACGCTCCTTGAGCGTCACGTCCCAAAGGCTTCCCGCGCCCGAAGGGTAGTTCCACAACCCAGTTGGAATTCACCTGATGTGTCGTGTCAAAATCCGACAAGGCGCGGAGCTGCTTGTGGTCCCAAGAGTTGATGATTTGGCCCCCCAGGCCGCCCCACGGCACGATCCGTTCGGCATCGGAGGAAAGATCAATAGATTTTGAGAGGGTGTAGTTGAAGTCGAATCCCACACCCTGGCTCAAGCGTCTGCGAAGTGAAAGCTGCATGGCGTGATAGCTGGAGTTGGCGATCGAACGCCAAGCATAGAGCGAAGAGTACTGGGCGTTGTAGAAGGAATTGAGACCTCCGACCGGCGTGACAGGATAGCCGAACAGATCCAAGACAAAAAGGGCCGTCGTCTCGTTGTGCAAGAAGCCGTTGATGGGGTCGGCAAAGAGATCGTAAGCAGCTTGGGCCGCCGAAGAAGTTGCGGTACCGTCGGCCAGCGGGTAGGGCCCGGGGCCGAAGAGGTTGGCCCAATAACCGGCGGTCGGGCCGACGAGAGAATCGGTGACACCCGGGGTTCGATAGCCCGCGTCGCCGAGTTGCGAGAGGCGCGAGGCGGCCGTGAAGTAGTCAATTCCCGACGCCTTGTCCACGAGATTCAGCGGCATGGCCACATCTTCCTGGGCCAGGAGCTTGTGTGCGAGCCGTCCGACGTATGCGACTTCAAGCGAGAAGTCGTGCGGGAGCTGGCGCGCAATCGAGAAATCGAGAGTATATGAATAAGGGGTCCTGATGCTGTCATCGAGTCCCCAGGCGATGGCAAACCCGCAGTCGAGGTCGGCAGGCGGAGTTGCTGGAAAGCCTCCATGCAGGACACACCCCAGGGGGGTGATGGTGTGGAGATCGACCACGCGCGGAGCCGTCTCAACCGTCTGGACTCCCGCCGGATTGGTGAGGAAGTAGGAAAGCCCGAACGCATTGCCGCGGTCGAAGGTACTCGCCAGACCCGAACCGATGTGGTCGTAAACAACTCCGAAACCAGCCCGAACCGCGGTTCGGTCCGCATCGCCGAAGATGCGCTTCAACCAACTTGAGCTAAACCGAGGCGAATAGGCGATCGAGAGGCGCGGTGCGAAGTTGTTCTTGTCCCAATCGTAGAACCCTTTCTTGCCGTTGGCCGGGCCCGCCAGATCAAAGCTGACTGACGGATCCTGGTTGGACGGAATACCTTTCGCCCCATTGATTCCCCGCTGTTCAAACCACTTCCCGAGACTGAACGACGGCGTCACCTGCAAGCCGTTCGTTTCCCATGGAGGGGAAAAAAGCCCGTAGCGGACGCCAAAGGTCAGTGTGAGGTTACGTTTGGCTTTCCAGGTGTCCTGGAAATAGAACTCATACTCGTTTGCCGCGAACCGCCGCCGCAAAGGCGTTCCTTCCGCCAGAGGATTTCCTGCTCGGTCGAAGTTGTAGACGGCGTCCACTTCACTGACGATCCCCAGCAAGGTCATGGTGGGGAAGTCGTAGGAGTTATTGAATGCATAGTCTACTGTGGGGAACCCCTTCACCACTGGATCGAGTGGGCCGCCGGTGTTTGCCAGTCCTGCCGTGTCCAGCCAGGAAGCGTTGGTCTGGCCGTCGCTGAAGGAACTGTCCAGGCCAAGTGAATTGCTCCGGATAAACCGCGCGTTGGCTCCAAAAGCAACGGAATGGCTCCCGCGCGTCCAAGCCATATCGTCAACGAAGTTGTGCAGGGGGAGTGTGAACTGCCGGGTGTAGGCAAAATTCTGATTCGCAGTGTTCAGCTCCGTTAGTCCGCGAAAAACAATCCAGGGCTGGTTGGAATTACCGATGACCGCGTGGCTCTGGCGGGTGAAGCCCCAGCGGAAATTGTTGACCAGGGTCGGCCGTAGAATGGCGCTGTGTCCCACCACGAAGCCTTTGCTGTAGTCAGGGTTGGTCCGGAGCGAGGGTTCGCCCGGTAGGTAGGGGACGCCGCGGTCGTCGCTATTCAGAAGGTTGCCACGCACAAAGAGATTCTGGTTGCCGGCCGAGTCGAGTTTAAAGTCCAAACGTGCAATGTACCGTTCAAAGCGCCTCTGCACCCGACCGGGGAACCGGTAGCCGGAGAAATTCAGATCGTCGCCAACTGTCGTGTCATTGGGGGAGGGATAAGTCTGCAGGAATGACATCACCGCGGGACTGGGTCCCAGACCTAGCGGGTCCATAGACGTCAGGTCGTCAGGCGTGAGGGTCTGAATGCCGCCCCCTTCGGCAGCATCGATCGGGTAACGCACCATTCCCTGGCGAAGCGTGGCGGTGGGTACAGTGCGGACGACGCTCTCCTCCTGACGGTCGCGCTGGCCTTCGTAGTTCAAGAAGAAAAATGCTCGGTCGCGCTTGAGGGGGCCTCCGAGCGCGCCGCCAAAGATGTTGCGGATGAGCTTGGGGGCCTGATTTTTCTCACCACTGTCGAGTTGCGACAGCTTGATAAAGTAGTCGTTGGCGCTCGTTGCCGTATTGCGATGGTATTCATACAACGAGCCGTGGAAAGTGTTCGTCCCGCTCTTGGTTACCAATGAAACCTGCGCTCCGGAGGAGCGACCCTGGTCAGCATTGTAGTTGCTTGTGGTGACGCGGAATTCCTGAACGGAATCAAGTGTGACGGGTAGGACCGATGTAAAAGCATAGCCGTTGCCTTGGTCGTTAACGTCAACGCCGTCCAGGGTGACGTTGCTTTGATCGCTCCGCGCCCCATTAACGGCCCCACTCCGGGTGTCCGTATCTCGGTCAATGTCAGGCCGGTTGCCCGTATAAGCAACTCCCGGCTGCAAGCTCAGCAGGTCCACCACGTTCCGTGACTCAAAAGGAAGCTGCTTGACCTGATTCTCGTTGAACGCTATCCCGAGACTCGCATCGGTGGTGTTCAATACGGGGGCTTCAGCCGTCACGGAAACCGTCTCCGTGGGATGGCCCACCTCCAGCGTCACGTTGACCGTCGCCGGAGTGTTCACCAGCAACTCAATGTTCTCCCTGACGTATTTCCGGAATCCCGGGGTTTCGGCTGTCAGCTGATATTTCCCCGGATGCACCAGCAGGAATTCGTATCCACCGGCCGCCGTGGTGCTGGCAACCCGCTCGACACCAGTCTCCGCATTGATGAGGTGGACCTGGGCGCTCGGAATAACCGCTCCGGAAGGGTCTGATATGGTACCGCGCAAGGACGTCGTTGCCTGGCCCCAGGCCAGTGGCCCATGCAGCGCGGCGATCAGCCCCATAAGAGCTAGGCTTGACAGAATGCGCCTCATTTTGCTTACCTCCTTGCTGCACCCGGACTTTGCCGGGAAAAGAGGTGGAGTGCTGACGCCATCATACGCCTCCTGCAAGTCATTGGGAATCAGGTGTCACCCAATATTCTGAACGAGTAGAGAAGAAACTCCGCGGGGACCGCGGCGTGGGCGGCAGGACGTACAGGGGATTCCTTCGTTTCCGGCGCCTCCCGTCTTACGGGCACGGCCATGAAGAGTGCCCTCTCGGGCGTCCAGGCCTCAGCCCAGGCGCGAAAACGATCGGTCGATCGTCAGCGACAATGTGGCGATCGCGTTCTCGACATAACTGGCGAGCGCGTCGTGGTAGAAGGCCAAACTCCGTTCTCGCACCGAGGTTTCTGGCTCGTCGGGGGCAACCAGATGGTTGGTTTCGTGCAAAAGGACGCTTAATACGCGCAGACGAAACTGCTGGGCGCGAAACTCCTCCAGGCGGGTCCCCTCCAAGAACTTGCTGTCCAGCGCGGTGTCCGAGAGGGGAAGGGCCTGCCACCTTTCCACCCGCTCGTACGCGATGTCCACTTCCCCCACCCGGGCGCCGCCAAAAGCCTCGTGAGATTCCGCAAAGGGAGCTTCCTTCACCACCAAGTGTCTGTGACCTAGGCAGCCGCAAACATTCTTTCGCCGGAACTGAACAATGATCACTCCCGGGGCTTTGAAGAGGATTTCGTCGTAGGCCTCGCGGCAACGGTTTGGCACTGCGGCCCAGTCCTGCTCTACGGCCAGCGCCAACTGGCGAGCCCTGGCAGCGTCGCGAAAGGAATGAGCGACAATCACCAGCGGCCTCGCCCGATCGGCGAAGCGCGCCACCCGATACCGGCGGCCGCTCGCCCACTGGCGCCAGCGAACCCAGCGCGGCAAGGCGCGCAGATATTCCTCCACCGAAGCTGGCGACGGGAAGTAGGGATTCTCCATCAGGCCTATTGTAACTCTCCCCTGGGAGGCTGTGATCCGCCGGGCTCCGGCGCGCCGCACGCTGACCAGAAGCAGCGGCTACGCCGGAGAAAACCCAGCGGCTGCCTGCTTGTGTTCTGCGACGCGAGCAGGTTCGCGTGCCGCAAAACAGTCCTGCTAAGCGAAGTCCACAAGCCCCGCTTCACTGGCGAGCAGGTCAGCGCACGATCCCCATTCGCGTGCCCAGCTTTGCTGGCTCAGGCCTTGCGGGTGACGAAGATGAGCTCGCCCGGATATTTCGAGCCAAAGGGGCTCTTATCGAAGTCGGCGTACACATTCTCGACTTCATATCCCGAGCGTACCAAAAGGTGCTCCGCCTCATAACGGAACAAATACCGCATGGTAAAACGCTGCACCAGACGCTCTTCCCGCCCGTCCGGGTAAGTGACCCGGTGGATGAACTCCATATCTCGGGTCTGCCGGAAAAAGTCGCGCGCCAGGACATGGAGGCGGCGGAGGACCTTGCGGCCATCCGGCATGGTAAACGCCGGTTCGCGATTGAATTCCTCCAGCAACCGGTCATCGACCAGATGAGGCAGCGAGGGGTTGAACAGGTCGAGAACGAGTCTTCCGCCCGCGACGAGATGCCGGCCGAGCGTGGCCAGACAAGTGAGCTGATCCTCGACGGAAATCAGATGTTGAAAGGGGCGGAACGGAATGGTGACCAGGCAGAACTCCCGCCCCAGGCTGAAGTCGCGCATGTCGCCTTCCACCAGTTGGACCCTCGCCTGCACTTCGGCAGACTCCCGCGCCAGCTTCTGCCGGCAAACGGCCAGCATCGAGGCCGATGAATCGAGACCCACGATCTCAACGCCCGCGCAAGCCGTGGGGATCAGAACCCGCCCCGTTCCGCAGCCGATTTCCAGCACCGGTCCCGCGGACTGCCGCGCCAGCTCGACGAAGAAACCCACGTCCTGCCGATCGCGGTAGGGCACGATGTAGTCGTAGAACTCTGCGGCGAAGGGGTAGTCCTCGTAGCCGCTTGAATTGTCCATTGACTTCTCCCTAGAGAAAATGCCGCGTACTATTCGGCACTGCGGTAAATGTACACGCCGCCGAAACGCACCTGAACGCTGATGTCCTGCTCCCCCTGGGGATTCCAGAAAGAGACCGTGCGTCCGAAGCCGGCGCTGTCTTCGCCCCGCAAGTCGCTCTGGGCATATCCCAGCCAAGTCCGCGCCTTGAGTGAACGGAGACGCCAGACAGAGGGAACGTTGATTTCCACGTTCCCGTAATTCAGGCGGATCTCCTGGCGTCCCACCACCCCCCGGATGCGCAGGTCGCCGTCTGTGCACTTGACCAGGAGACTTGCCTCCGCCGGGATGCGCAGGTGGAAATTGACGGAGAGTTTAGTCGCCCCGCGAAACAATCGCCACGGTCGCCGCGGGGGATAGATGACGCGCAGGCGAAGTTGTTCCTCGTTCTCCTTGAGCTCGATCTTAATCTGGTCGTAAAGCCTCCGCGCCTTGGCTTCAGACGCCGCGTGCACGACCTTCTCGGCCTCGATCTCCACGCGCCCCTGATCCCAGCCCTCCACCGTCAGATCTCCGACCCGTGTATCCAATACGACCGTCCCCCGCGGGAACATTTGCGCGGAATAGTGGGAAAGCTGGCTGAACTCGTCGGCGCGTGCCACCGACGGCAGCAGAAAGCCACAGAGAACACAGAGAAAGTGCGAAGTGTAAAGGAGGAAGGGTGAAACACCCCGCGCAACTCTGTTGTGGCTCCCTTCTTTCATACTTCACCCTTTTGACTTCACCCTTCCTCCAGGCCGAACAACTGCTTTGCGAAATGGGTGTGCTGCAATCAAGCCCTGCCCTTCCTTGACGATCAGGATGCGATCCACTGGAGGGTTCTCGACAACGTCTGCGTGCCCGCTGGGCCAGAGCAGTTCCAGCCGGTCGATTCTGGTCGCTGCCGCCAAGCCGAAGTGAAGCCGCAGATCGCTCGAAGAGAGGTAACTTCCTCCACTGCGCACCTCATCGTATTGAGCACGTCCTCCGCAAACCACCCGCACCTTCGTGCCGATGCCGTCCCGATTGCCCGGGTTCCGATGGTTTCTACCAGAATCGAATGGCTGGGGTTCTTCCGCGCGTGCCGGATCAAGTCCGGCGAGTCGTTCATGTTGCTCACCATGATTTCAACGTCACCGTCGTTGTCGGTAGTCGGCCACGGCGAGACCGCGACTCACCTTCTTGATTGCCAAACCCAGCCCAGCGCGCAAGCCAACCTCCTCGAATTTCCCGTTGCCGCGGTTGTGGAACAGCAGGTTGCGCTCGGCATAAGTGATCCCGGTTGGATACCGATCCATTTGAGGGAAGGTCTGGCCATCAGCGAGGAGAATATACTTCCACCCACGTTGTCGTAATCCAAGAACTTGGCGCCGAAGGTGGTCAAGAGCCAACTGACCTCGCCAATCCCGGCGGAGTAAGCGACGTCCGTGAATGTCCCGTCGCCGTTGTTGCGATAGAGGCGCGACTGCGGGCTGTCGCCACGTCTCCAATGTGCGAACGTCGAGCCATTCACCAGGAAGAGATCCGGATAGCCGTCGTTGTCGTAGTCAATCCTGGCAATGCCGCCACCACCCTTTGCTTCGATGATGTAGCGCTTCTCCGGACCACCGCTCGTCAGAGTGAAATGGATGCCAGCCTTGACCGAGACTTCAACGAATTGGTCGGCTAGAGTGGAACCTTGCGGAGCAGTCAGATGCGGCGTGCCACGCCGCTGCGGGGCACCAGCGCCGGCTCGAAACGCCAGGGCGGCCACAACCTTGTACTCGCGCGCCGCGTCCTCCTTCTTACCCATCTGCTGATAGGCCCTTGCCAGCGCGTAATGAACCTCAACGCCAGAGGGACTCAGTTCTACGGCCTTCTTGAGTTCAATTTCGGCCTCCTGGAACTGCTTCCGGGCTATCAGCACGTGCGCCAGCCCGTAGTGCCCCTGATAGGCTTGCGGTCTCAACTCGCTGCCTTTGCGAAACGAGTCTTCTGCCGTGTCTAGGTCTCCCTGCCCCAATTCAATATTTCCCGCCAGCCAGTACGGCTCCTAGAAAGCAGGGTTTGATTGGATTTCCCTCTTGAACTCTTCGAGTGCGGCCTTGAGATTCCCCTGGCTCTGATAGGCGTAGCCCAGGTGATAGTGGACCAGCGGGAGTTGTGGCGCGAGTTCCAGAGCCTTCTTGAATTGCTCGATGGCCGGGAGCGTGCGGTTCAGATTGTGGTAAGCGCGGCCGAGCAACACACGGGCCTGGGCGTTCGCCGGCTCAAGGCGCAGAAACGCTTCGAGGGATTTGGCCGCTTCGGAGTATTTGCTCTCGCTCAGATCAACCAGCGCCAGATTGAAGTGGTTCTGGGCAACACTTGGGTCAAGCTCGATGGCGCGACGAAACGCCGCGCGCGCCTCAGCGTTGAGGCCCTTCTTGAACAGCGCGGCGCCCAACAGCTGATGTAGTGTGGCCGACCGGGGATATTGCGCCACCGCCGCACGTGCCCGCTGCAGCGCAGCGTCGATCTCCCCGGCCCCAAATTTCGCGCTGATTTGCTCTACCAGTGCCTGTTCCGACTCTGGCGCGCGCAGGACGGCGCCCACCTTCGGCTGAAACGCCAGGAAAGCCGTCGCCAAGAGAATCGCCCGAAAAGCGCGTGGCACTCTCACGCAGTGATGTTAATCGCGCGAAAAGAATGAAGTCAAACGCTTGTGAGGCCATCGCTGTGCGCTTGGTCGCATCGACGCACGCCCACGCATGCCCTCGGTTAGATGATGCTCAGCTTTTTCCCGACGGTCTCGAGGATCTCAAGGGCGTCCGAGAGTTCTTCCGCGGTGTGTGTCGCGGTGACAATGGTGCGGATCCGAGCCTTCCCAACAGGAACCGTGGGGAAGCCAACGCTCTGGGCAAACACGCCCGCCGCAAACAGCTCGCGCGAGAACTCGTGGGCCAGCGCCGCATCGCCGACCATGACGGGCGTGATGGGCGTTTCACTCATACCCGTATTGAAGCCCAGCTTCTTCAGACCCTCCTTGAAGAAACGGGTGTTGGTCCAGAGTTTCTCGATGCGTTCAGGCTCTTCCTCAAGCACCTCGAAGGCCGCTATGCAGGTAGCGGCCACAGAAGGCGGGTGGGAGGTGGAAAAGAGGAACGGCCGGGCGCGATGGTAGAGGAACTCGATAGTGTCGCGCGTCGAGCAGACATAGCCGCCCAACGCCCCGATGGCCTTCGAGAGCGTCCCGACCTGGATATCGACGCGCCCGTGCAGGTTGTAGTGGTCCACGGTGCCGCGCCCGTTGCGGCCGAGGACGCCCGAGGCATGCGCGTCGTCGATCATCATGAGGCAACCATATTTCTCCGCCAGCTCCACCAATTGGGGCAGCGGCGCGATGTCGCCGTCCATGGAAAAAACGCCATCCGTAATGAGCAGCTTGCGCCCGGGGCGGCTCCGGATCTCTTTCAGGACTTTTTCGCAGGCCTCAACGTCCTTGTGCGGGAAGACCTTGATTTCCGCGCGCGAGAGCCGGCAGCCATCGATGATCGAGGCGTGGTTCAGTTCGTCGGAAATGATAACGTCTTCTTTTCCCAGGATGGCCTGCACCGTTCCGGCGTTCGCCGTGAATCCCGACTGGAAAACCACCGACGCTTCGACATGCTTGAACTGCGCGATCTTCTCCTCCAGGGCCAGGTGGAGCGTCATGGTGCCGGCGATGGTACGCACGGCGCCCGAGCCCACGCCGTATTTCTCGATGGCCTCGAGTGCCTTCTGCTTGAGCTTCGGGTGCGTGGTGAGCCCCAGATAGTTGTTCGAGGAAAGGTTGATGACCTCGCGGCCGTCGAACCGCGCCCGGGGGCGCTGCTCGGTCTCCAGAATCCGCAGCTTCTGGTAGAGCCTCTGCTCGCGGAGCTTGTGAAGCTCGGCGCTTAAGTACTCCAACTGGGCTTTGGGCATAGGAACCCCTGGGAAGAAGTCCGAAGTCGAAAGTCAAAAGTTGAAAGTTGAAGAGCGAGGAATGAAGTCCCCGAGCAAAATCGTCGCTTTCGACCTTCAACTTTTGACTGTCAACTTACTCGTTCAACGGCTCACGCCCAGCGGCAGATACTGCCACTCGGTTTCCTCCTGACACCGCGCGCACGCCCGGCGCAGCCGCTCGAAGGCCCGAAGACGTCCCAAATCCTCGGTATCCACTTCGATGGGGACGCGCACCCGGCAGCGGACACACTGCACCATCGCGACGTAGGAAACTACCAAATGGGAGCTGTGAATGTAGTTCGGCTGAGACACAGTGCTTTCGGCTTCGCTTTTCGTCGCGCGCTTGCTCGCCGGAGTACTCGACCCAGTTTTTCCCTTGGCCGTTCGTCCCCCCTCAGTTCCTAAGGTAGTCCGTTCGGATACGTCAGTACTTTGGACACGTTACCGGAGAGCAGGAGCTCCCTGCCGTGCTCGAAGTCCGCCATGGGCATTCGGTCCGTGATCAAAGGCGCCAGATCGAGGGCGCCGGACTTCAGAAGCGCCTGCATCTTATACCACGTGTCAAAAAGCCGGCGGCCATTGATGCCCTGCACCACAGCTCCCTTGAAGATGATGTCATTCGCCAGCTCAAGCTCGAGAGGCTTGGCCGGGGATTTGAGCCGCAAGATGCGCTCGCGGGAACGGTACGCAACTGCGCAGCCATCATACCACAACTGCTATCGTGTAGCCGGCAGCCACGCCCGGCGGGCATGTTCTATGGCGGGACTTATTGAAGCTTGCGCTTCAACTTCTCCAGGGCTTCGCTGGCCAGGGCATAGTCAGGGTTGAGCTTGAGGGCCTGCTCGAAGTGGTGGCGGGCTTTGGCGTACTGCTCCTTCGCCATGTAAACCCGCCCCAGGTTGTAGTGCGGGTAGTGGTAGGACTCGTATCGACGCGACTGAAGGGCTCGCAGGAGCCAGGACTCCGCCTCGTCGCACTCACCTCTTTCAAGCAGGTACGCGCCGATGTCGTTGTAGGGATTGCCGAACTCCGGGTCAATCTGGATGGCTTTCTTGCACTCGGCAATAGCCTCATCGAGTTTGCCCTGAAAACGGTAGGTCCAACCCAGGAACGTGTAGGCCTCCGCCGTGGGATGAAGATCAAGCGAGCGCCTGTAAAGTACGACGGCCATGTCGTAATCGCCACCCAGCTGGTACTGATAAGCCTCTTTGAGCAGTTCCCAGGCGGATTGGAGTTCTTCTGCGCCCATGTGATTCTTTTGCCTGATACTCCTAGTTAGCACAGCCTTGGCACGATGTCAAATGGAGCGAGGTGCGGTGTCGTCGGCACGTGAAATGCCCGCCTGAAATAGCACGTGGTATGTCCACTGAAGGCGGTTTGGGGCAAAGCTCGCTGCGGGAAAAAGGCAAGGCGCCGCGGGCGCCGCGCTGCTCCTACATCTTGCGAAGCGAGAGGTTGCGCGCACTCATTCCCTGCTGGTATGCTCCCCCACTCGTCTGGGCAGGCGAGACGATACGTTGGCTTCGCAAACGCTCCTGATCCTTTTCCGCTGAACTTGCCTCATGCTTCAACAACGGTGGCTGCGCATCATTCCGGTCGCTTTCATCATGTACACGATTGCCTTTATCGATCGCACCAACATCTCACTGGCCTTGCCCTCGATGAGTCGCGATCTCCAGATGGATCCCACGCAGGCGGGCGATGCCGCCGGAATTTTCTTCTGGGGTTACTTGCTGCTGCAAATTCCCGGCGGGTACCTGGCGCACCGCTGGAGTGCCAAGCGGTTTGTGAGCATCGCGCTGGTAGCCTGGGGGGTCTGCGCCGTGGCTTGCGGCCTCGTCCACTCCTGGCGAGAGTTCTGGGTCATGCGGTTTCTCCTGGGTGTCGCTGAGGGTGGCGTCTGGCCGGCGACACTGGTGTTGCTCTCCAACTGGTTCCCCCGCGCGGAACGCGCACGCGCCAACGCCTTTTGGATGCTCTGCCAGCCTGTAGCGGTGATTGCTTCCTCGCCGCTCTCCGGGTGGATCCTCGGCCGCTGGGACTGGCGAGTGTTGCTAGTGGCCGAGGGCGCCCTGCCCTTCCTTTGGCTGCTAGTCTGGGTGTGTTTTATCCATGACCACCCACACCAGGCCCATTGGATCTCTACGGAAGAGCGTGAATACCTCCAGGCCACCCTGCGCCGGGAAGCCAAGGAGCTCGAGCCTGTGCGTCCCGAGCCCTACCTGCGGGCTCTGATGCGTCCCCAGGTGTTGGTGATGGTCTGCATCTATTTCCTGCTCAACAGCGGAAGCTACGGATTCTTGTTCTGGCTGCCCAGCGCGCTGGCGAGCGCCAAGAGGCTGAGCAACTTGTGGGTTGGAGTTCTGTTTGCCATCCCGTACATCGTGACGGCAATTGCGATGGTGCTGAACTCCCAGCACTCGGACAAGACACGGGAGCGACGCCGCCATGTGGCGGCAGCGCTTGCCTGGGGCGGAGTGTTCTTGCTAGCCGGCATCCTCGCCAGCCAGCACTCGCCGATAGTGTCCTTCACGTTCATCTGTCTCGCGGGCGCCGGACCCTACGCCGCCCTCGGGCCTTTCTGGGCGATTCCCACGGAAACCCTTCCCCAAGCGGTGGCGGGGTCTGCCATGGGGCTGGTGAACGCCATCGGAAATCTCGGCGGATATTTCGGCCCTCTGGTGGTCGGCTATTTGAGCCAGCGCACGGGGAATTTTCTTTATGCCTTTGGTTTGCTCAGCTTGGGCTTGCTGGTCAGCTCCATCCTGACTGGTCTGTTGCACCCGGCGCGGGGGACGGCCCGGAGCGAAGATGCGACCGGTGTAAAGTAAGGCGACTCTCCGAAACGTGTCTGCGGAGGACCTTCCGATGGCGAAAAGAATCATCCGCATCTTGAGTTGGGGCCTGCTGGCCCTAACCCTCGCGTCCATTCTGCTCGTCTTGCGCAAGCCATCCTTCCCCACGGCCGAAGTTAGCGCCCAGGCCGCTAGGTCCTTCGACAAGAAAATGAGCCGCCTCGCGCAAGCCCAAGAGCAGCGGATGCCAGGCGAAATTCGCCTGACCGAGGCGGAGATAAACTCGAAGATTCAGGAAAGCCTCAAGGACAATCCTCCGCCGGCGGGTCCCGTGACTCTGAAGGGGGCGACACTCCACCTCGAGGGCGGCAAGCTCCTGATGTTGCTCAGCGTCGACGCGAAAGGCGTGCCCCTCCACGTTACGGTGGCCGGAAGCCTGGGTTTCAGCAATCACACTTTGCGCCTCATTCCCTCGGAAGTGGGCGTGGGCAGCCTGCCTCTCCCGGCGTCGTGGCTGGAGGGCAAGATCGACATGCACATGGAAGTCCCCGAAGCCGTCACGGCAATGCGTGTCGAGAATGGCGAATTAGTCGTGCAGGCGCAGTAGCGGGGGACTGAGGCGCCCTCATGCCGCTTGCATCTCAGTGCTTCCTTCCCCAGCGCTGAACAATTCCCGGACAAGCGGCAATGGACGCGGGCGCCGGCTCCCAAACCAGCGCGCGCGCACGAATCGGCGAGCCGGAGCCGGCGCAAATCTTGAGGAGCAGGGCCAGAAACAGAAAGAACTTCGCGTGCGTCGGGAAGTGCGGCATGTGCTCTTCGAGCGTTTGGCTCAGGTCCGCAATCGCGCGCTGCCCAATGCTCCGCAGAAGGCGGAAACGTCAATCATGAATTCACTCCGCAGGAAAATTGAAGGCGCGGCAGGAGGTCTACAGGACTAGTCAGTGGCGGCGAAGTAGCCGGTCTTCGCCCGGACCGTGGCGTCCTTGCGGCGGGCCACAACCCGGATGATACGGTAGGTGCCATCCGCCTTGTTGTTAGTGGGTGTGTAGCCGAGGCTGTATTGCTCATTGAGTTCGCGGCCGATGGCTTCCAGCGAGTCGGCCAGCTGCATCAGCCGGGTAGCGGAATAGATGCCGGTTGCAGCTCCCAGGCCCTTATTTTGGGAAGTGTCGCCGATCTGGCCTTGCGAGAGATAGCCGGTGCCCAGGTCCGCACCCGGTGTCTCCTCCAGGGGGAAAAAGGCGGCGCCACCCGTCTCCTCGGAGATCCTTTCCAGGATCTTATCCGCAGGGTTGTGGTAACCGTAGGCCGTGTTGTCAATGGTGTAAATCATGGTCTCGGCCTTGTGCGCCATGGAGAGAGCTTCGTCGAGCGCATGCTCGCTCGCCACGTCTCTGCCATCGCTCACCAGCACGAGAACACGGCGCATGTTCTCCGGCGGGCCGGAATTGAGCATCTTCTCCTTGCAGGCAAAATAGATCGCGTCGTAAAGGGCTTTCCCGCCTCCGGCTTTCAAGGCCCGGAGCTTCTCGTTCAAAATCTCCGGATCGTTGGTGAAGTCCTGAACGACGGAACTGGTGGCGTCGAACGTTTGGAGAAAAATCTGGTTCTTGCTGCTGCGGCCCTGCAGCATGTTGAAGACAAACTCGCTGGCCGCATCTTTCTCGAATTGCAGCGCCGGGCGCGCGCTGTTGCTCGTGTCCAGAACCAACCCAATGCGGAGGGGCTGACGCACTTCGCGGCTGAAGTAGCGGATGGCCTGCTCAACTCCATCCTCGAAAACCTGGAAGTCTTCCTTGGTCAGATCAATCACTGGACGCCCGTGCCTATCCAGCACAGTCACAGGAACGTTCACTACCTCGACTCGCACGCCGATCTTCTCGGGACTGGTAGGCGTCGTCCCCTCCTTCGAGGGCGTGCCCTGAGAAGCCGGAGCGGCCGCGGCGGGCTGGCCTTCTGCCTGGGGTGCGGCCTCCTGGGCAAGGCTCGGAATCACTGTTGAAACCAACACCAACAGTCCCAAGCTTGCCCGGAGGGCAACGCCCGAGTGCGGTATGATGCTCGAAATGCAGGGGATGGCGTTCACTACGGGTGAAGACAGCTCCTTTCGATTTCTTCCCACCCGAGACCTCAGATTCAACTGCAACTCCAGCACGCCCCTGGTTCGTCTTCGCCAGCCGCCAGGCTGCCCCCGACGCGCACACCCTATCTTACCTCAAACGTCGCGCGGCGAGTAGCCGGGCCATCACGCCCCTCAACCAAAGCCCGCGAGCAGCTCGCGCGACCAGCTGGTTAGTCATCCCTCACGCGTTGCAGGCGCGTTTGACGATGGAATAGAATTGCCGCGGGAGGCACCTCTGCACGCGTTGACCCATTCCCGATCGGCGAGCTGGATAGTGAGGGTCGCCCTGGTGGCCACGCTTCTACTGGTGGCACTGGAATTCGTGGCCGGGACTCTGGCACACAGCCTGGCCCTCCTCAGCGATGGCTGGCACAACTTCACCGATATCCCCACCCTGATTCTTTCCTGGCTCGCGCTCTACTTTGAGCAAAAACCTCCCGACCACAAGAAGACCTTCGGTTATCACCGTGTCGGCGTCCTGGCCGCGTTCGCCAATGCGCTGATCCTGGTGGGCGTGGCGCTCTTCCTCTGTTATGAGGGCTACGAACGCGCCGTGCGACCCGTCCCCGTCGCAAGTGGGACCATGCTGGTGGTGGGTTTGGTAGCATTGGTCGTCAACGGTGGAATCTCGCTCGCGCTCCTGCGCGAGCGTCGCGACCTGAACCTGCGTGCAGTATTCATCCACAATCTGGGCGACGCGCTCTCGAACGTGGGCATTGTGGCGGGCGCCTGGCTCATCCGCCAGACCGGCCAGCACCTGATCGATTCGCTCCTGGCTTTTCTGATTGCCGGCATGATCGTCTGGTCCGCCGTAGGCATTCTGCGAGACTCGGCCAACATTTTGCTCGAAAGCACGCCCCAGGGCCTCAGCGTCGAGCGCGTGGCGGCGGAGATGTTGAAGCTCCCCGGCGTGCGCGAGGTGCACGATATCCACATCTGGAGCCTCGCGCCTCATTCCCATGCTCTTTCCTGCCACGTGCAAGTCCTGGATGTCCCCACCTCCGAAAGCGAGAGAACTGCCTACCGGATCAGAGAAGTCCTGGCCAACCAGTTCGCCATCACGCACTCCACCATCCAGTTTGAGCACACCCACGCCCCGGGTGACTTTCACATCTACATGCCGGAGCCCACACCCTCCCGCGAGAAGCAGTAGGGGCGCAGGGTATGCGCTCGTCCATAGAATCCGCGAATTGGAGACGGGGACACGCGCCGTCTGGCCCTATGGCGGCGGGGTGAGTCGCTCGAGTCCGTCAAGGTAAGGCCGCAAAGCTTCGGGGACAATGACGGAGCCGTCAGCCTGCTGGTAGTTTTCGATCACGGCGAGCCAGGTGCGCCCGACGGCCAGGCCACTGCCGTTGAGCGTGTGGAGGAACTCGGCCTTGCCTGCGCCCCGCCGGAACCGGAGGTTGGCGCGGCGCGCCTGGAAGGCTTCGAAGTTCGAGCAGGAGGAGATTTCCTTGTACTCGCCGCTCGTAGGCAACCAGACCTCCAGGTCATAAGTCTTCGCCGCGCTGAAACCCGTGTCGGCCGTGCACAGCACGACCACCCGGTAGGGCAAGCCCAGGCGCTGCAAGATGACCTCGGCGTCGTGGGTAAGCGATTCGAGTTCTTCGTAGGACTTCTCCGGCAAAGCAAACTTCACCAGCTCCACTTTCTGGAACTGGTGCTGGCGGATGATGCCGCGCGTCTCTTTGCCGTAGGAGCCGGCCTCGCTGCGGAAGCACGCCGTCCAGGCGCAGAGCTTGATCGGAAGCCGGTCGGCCTCCAGAACCTCGTCGCGATAGAGATTGGTGACGGGAACCTCGGCCGTGGGAATCAACCAGTAGTCCGTCCCCTCGAGCTTGAAGAGGTCTTCGGCAAACTTGGGGAGATTGCCGGTGCCGTAGAGGCTTTCCGAATTGACGATGAACGGCGGCAAGACTTCGGTATAGCCGTGCTCGCGCGTATGGATATCGAGCATGAAGTTGGCGAGCGCGCGCTCCAGCTTCGCGCCCACGCCGGTGTACACCGCAAAGCGGGCACCAGAGATTTTGGCCGCGCGGTCGAAGTCCAGGAGGCCCAGCGCCGGGCCCAGGTCCCAGTGGGCCTGGGGCTCGAAAGCAAACCTGCGCGGCGCGCCCCAGCGCCGCACTTCCTGATTGTCCTGCGGTCCCTGCCCAACCGGGACGCTCGGGTGAGGGATGTTCGGGATGTTCACCAGGAGCTCGCGCAACTGGTCGTCGTACGTCTTGGCCTGGGCGTCGAGCTCCTGAATCTCGACGCCCAGGTGCTTCATCTCGACAATCGGGGCCGAAGTATCCTGCTTCTGTTTCTTGAGCGATGCGATTTCGTCCGAGACCTTGTTGCGCCGCGCCTTGCGGCGCTCCGCTTCGACCAGGAACCTGCGCCGCTCGCGGTCGATGTTTTCAAAATTCTCCAGAATGTCCGCCAACCCGCGCTCCTGCATCTTCTGCCTCACAAGCTCCAGGTTGTCGCGGACAAAACCCAGGTCGAGCATGTCTGCTCCTCTAGCGGCGCTCTACCTGTCCCGATGCGTTTTGTCGGGATGAGCGCCGCACCACCACGGCGGCCATAGACCGCCGCACCAAAGTAGCCAATCTAAACCAGGCGTTGCGGGCTGTCAAATTGCACGGACCCCTTTCGGACGTGGAGCCCGGGCGGAATGGCCAGGGCAGCCCACCGTCGGGGATCAGCCGAGCCCCACGCGCGGGGTGCTCTCGTTTTGACATCGCGGGGCCGTTGGGGTAGCGTGAAGAACACCCGTGGAGGTTGGCATGCGAGTGCTCGTGGGTTGCACAGTGGCCCTGGGACTTGTGTTGGCCGGGTGCACCAAGACAAGACAACGAGAGTCCAAGGCGGCCGTCCAAGCGGCGATTGAGGCCCACCTGCAACAGCGTCCGAACCTGATGCTTACCAACCTGACCCTCGAGGTCCAGGACGTCACCTTCACCGGCGACACGGCCCAGGCCGAAGTGAAGTTCCGGAGCAAGCAGTCGCCCAATCTCGTCGTTGGCGTGCGCTACCTGCTGCGGCGCGTAGGTGACCGCTGGCAGGTGGAATCGAGTTCTCCCTCGAGCGGCATGGGCGCGTCACCTCACAGTGGCGCGGCTGCGCCTCCCGCAGCCCCTGCCCCGGGGCAGACGCCGCTACAGTCGAGTCATTGAAGATGAAGTCAGGAGTCAGAAGACAGCCGTCAGTCGTCCGTTGCCAGGAGAGCGGTGGCGAAGCGTACCTTCACCTGTTCCCCCAGGGCGCTTCCTCTACCGGCAATCATCATTCATCAATCGGCAGTCTTCAATTCATCTCGCCATCCAGCCGCCATCGACCACCAGCACGTGCCCGTGAACATAGTCCGAGGCGCGCGAGGCCAGGAACACGATGGCTCCCCTCAGATCGTCCGGATTGCCCCAGCGCCCGGCGGGAATCCGGTCATTGATTTGCCGGGAGCGAATCGGGTCTTCATACAAAGGCCGCGTCAGTTCTGTCAGGATATAGCCGGGCGCAATAGCGTTGACATTGACGTGGAAGCGCGCCCATTCGTTGGCCAGGGCCTTGGTCACCTGCGCCACGCCCCCTTTGCTGGCCGCGTAAGCGGGAACCGTGATCCCTCCGGAAAAACACAGCAAGGAGGCCAGGTTGATGATTTTGCCCCGCTGCTGCTCGATCATGATTCGACCCACGCGCTGGCACAGGCGAAACAGCGTGGTCAGATTCAATTCAATCACACCGTCCCAGTCCGCCTGGGGGTAATCGACCGCCGAAGCTCGCGTCGTGGTGCCGGCGACGTTCGCGAGAATGTCGATCCGACCCCACTGAGCGAGAATCTCATCCACCACCCGATTGCGGAAGGCGGCATCAGTCAGATCGCCGCGGAAGGCGAGCGCCTGGCGGCCCAGCGCCTCGATAGGGTCGCGGGTTTCGCCGGGATCGTGGGAGTGCCCAAGTACGGCCACGTCGGCGCCAGCCTCCGCCAGTGCGAGCGCCGCCGCCCGTCCAATCCCTGTCGCGCCCCCCGTCACGAGCGCCTTCGAACCATCCAGCTTGAATGCGTCCAGCACTTTTCCCTCACCTTCAGGAAATTGACAACTCAAGTACAAGGCATCAACGTGAATCGATTGCCAACTTTAGCAGCCCGCAGGGGGCGTGCGCCACTTCTCCCGTCACGCAACGGGTAGCCACGACACTGCTCGTCGTGCGGTGGTCTTTGTGCCGCCTTTTCGCGCCGAGCGTAACGGAAGGCCCCAGAAGATGTCAAACCTTCCAGGGGCGCAGCGGCAGGCTCAGGTGTATCCTTATAACCGATGCATCGTATGGCAAGGGGAGGGTCAAAGAACCAGCACTGGTGTTTCGCGGCTCTGGCTGCTTTTCTGCTGGCTGGGTCGCTTCTCGCGGCACAGGACGAGGGCCCGCGAGCGGATGAGCTCTTCCAGCAAGGCAACGAATTCTCTCGCCGGGAGATGTGGAAGGAGGCCATCGGAGCCTACCGGAGAGCTCTCGAACTCAGGCCGGTCTATCCCGAGGCTCACTACAACCTGGCCAACGCCTGCGCCGCCGCGCAGCAGTTGGACGAAGCCAGACGTGAATATGGGGAAGTGCTGCGCCAGAAGCCGGACTTCCCTGGCGTGCACCTGAACCTCGGCGCCCTTTACGAATCGCAGGGCAAGCTAGCGGAAGCGATCGAAGAGTACCGGGCCGAGCTTCGTCTCCATCCCTCGAGCGCGGACGCTCACGCCAATCTGGGCAACGCCCTCACGGCCACGCGCGAGTTTGCCGAGGCTGCCCGCGAGTACCGCCAGGCGCTCGCACTTATGCCGCGCGACGCGGAAATCCAGTTGGCGCTCGCCACGTCGCTGTTGCAGGCCGGGGATGCCCAGGGCGCCGTCGCGGAGTATGGCAAGGCCGTGACGCTCGAGCCCGAGAATCCCCACGCCCACGCGGGCCTGGCCAGCGCCCTCACCCAGGCGGGCAAGATCAATGAAGGTATCGAGGAGTTTCGTGCCGCGGTACGCCTGCGTCCCAACGATCCCGAACTGCACTTCAGCCTTGCCAATGCTCTGCGCGCCACGGAGGATTTGATTCACGCCATCCAGGAATACCGCCGCGGGGTGGAGCTGCGTCCTGACCAGATTGATTACCGATTCCAGTTGGCTCTGGCGCTTCGCCAAGCTGGCGATTACGGCGGTGCCATCCAGGAGCTGCACCGCGTCATCCGGCAGCGCCCGGACTATACGGCGGCCCATGCCGAGCTAGCCGCGGCCTACCTTTCCACCGCCAACCATCCTGCGGCGAGCGCTGAGTATCGCGAGGCGCTGCGGCTGAAACCCGCCGATCCCGAACTCCACGAATCTCTGGGGCTGGTGCTGAGAAAAACTGGGGACCTGCTGGGGGCTCTTCCCGAGCTGCAGAAGGCGGTTGAACTTTCGCCCGACGCGGCCGATTTCCATCGCAACCTGGCTGAGGCGTATCAGGCTTCGGGCGATGTGGCGGGTTTTATGCAGGAGTATCGCGAAGAGGTCCGGCTGCGCCCGGAAGACGCCGACGCGCACTTGCATTTGGCCAACGCCTACCAGGCTGGCGGAGATCTGGAAATGGCCCTGGGAGAGTACCGCGTGGCGATGCGCCTGAGGCCCCAGAGCCCTGAACTGCACTACCACCTGGCGCGGGCTTTGAACGCTTCCGGAGACCTCCGCGTGGCTCAGGCTGAGCTCGAGCGCGCTGTCCAACTGCGGCCTGACTATCCGGAGGCGCTGGTAGCGCTGGGAGAAATTCTGGCGGAGCGGAAGAATTTTGCGCTGGCGGTCCCCACCTATCGCGACGCGCTGCGCCTGCGGCCTGACGATGCGGCACTCCACCTCCGCCTGGCGGCGGCCTTGCGCGAAAACGGCGACCTCGATGGCGCCCTGGCGGAATGCCGCGAAGCGGTGCGCCTGGCCCCCGATAACCCCGACTACCAGCGCGAACTCGGCAACACGCTCTATAGACGCGGCGACTGGAAGGGCGCGGCAGAGTCCTACCAGGCCAGCCTCGCCCACCGGGCTGACGACGCCCAAACGCAAGCCAACCTGGGACTCACGCTGATGCAGACCGGAGATTGGCAGGGTGCTCGCGCAGCGTTTCGGGAAGCCGTCAAGCAACGGCCTGAGTGGCCCGAAGCCCACGCCAATCTGGCGAGCGTCTTGAACCAATTGGCTGATTCGGAAGGCGCCGCCTCAGAGGCACAGGCGGCCCTGCGCTTGACCCCAAACCTGGCTGAAGCCCATTTCCATCTGGGTGTCGCGCGCCTTCGCCAGAGAAAGCCCGAGGAGGCAGTGGAGGAATTCCGCGAGGCCTTGCGCGCCCGGACCGACTTTGCCGAAGCGCGCCTGAGCCTGGCCAACGCCCTCCGCCAGAAAGGAGACTTCGACGAGGCCGTGGCCAACTACCGAGAGTATCTGAGGCTGCGTCCCCAGGAGGCGGGCGCCCGTCTGAGCTTGGCCAATACGCTCAAGGGCAAGAACGATCTGGAGGGAGCCGTCCGGGAATACGAGGAAGTCATCCGCCTGCGGCCCCAGATGGCCACCGCGCACTACAACCTGGCGGTCACGCTCGAAGAATCAGGACAAACAGTACGCGCGCGCCAGGAATTTGAGACCTACCTTCAGCTTTCTCCCAACGCCTCCGACGCCGAGGAGGTACGCACGCACCTGAGGAAGCTCGGTTCTCCCGCGCATTGAAGATGGTCGCCCTCTGGGCTTGGACGGAGCGAGGCCTACTTCCCTCCCTCGCCGAGCTTTCCCGCGGCCCAGCGGATGGCGTTCCTTACCAATATCTGGTAAGCGGGATGGAGGTGCGCCATCTGGTCGTGGCCGAGCTGGATGTAAACCACGCGCGATTTGTCGTAGGGACTAATCCAGGCCACAGGCCCATCGCTGGTGGGGTTGTCGGTCCTCAGCAGTACTGTCACCTTGGGCGAAATCCACATCCCCTTGTAGGTCTCGTCCCACAGATGCATGCGTCCGATACCTACAAGGATGGGATGCTTCCCCACCGGCTCAACGAACAACTCTTGATCGTGCAGGTAGGTTGAACCCGGTTTGTCACCCTCAGGCTTGACGAGGTATTTGCCGCCAACCACTTCCCGCGACCACCAGTCCCAGGCCGGATACTCGGCGATGGCATGGTGCAGCACGACCATGCCTTTGCCGCTTTCGAGGAAATCCACCAGGTTCTTCTTTTCTGCCTCGCCGATCTCCGTGGGCATGTCGTAGAGAACCAGCACGTCATACTTGTTGCGGAAACTGGACGTGAAAGCTTCGTGGTTGGAGGTAGCGTGCCGCCACTGGAAGTCCTCCACCCCTTCGAAGAGCGCATAGAAGGAGGTGGGATAGTCGTGCCCGCCAGTCACGACGAGCAGGCGCAAAGCCCCCGCCGTCGCAGGCCGTGACGCGATATCGGGCGGCAGCGTGACCTTCCCCGCAGCCGCCCACTCCGCGCCGCGAACGAATGTATCCATGAACCCGCTTTCCCGCATCGCGGCGAGGTCGTGACCCAAAGCCGTGTAGAACACGCGGCCGTGGCCGTAGTTGACCGTCCAGAGAATGGGTTCGTTTTTGCCCGTTCCCCCGTTCTTGGGATCGTCAAAAGCCGTGGCGAGGACGTGCGCCTCCGGCTGCATCCGGTGATTGTGGTAAAGCTCATCCGTAGCCAGAAGGCTCTCTTTCATCCCCTGAGTTATCGGGTGCTGGCGATCTGTGATCTTGACCTGGAACGAATGGAGTGGCGCGTGGCCGGTTTTCGGCGGCCCTTCGACCCAGTACCCGCCGATCATCTTCAGGTAGTCGGGCCACGCGGGCTGCTTGATGCCGGTCGGCTTATGGCCGTCGCCGAGCACTTCCATGCCAGTAAAGGCGTAGCTGGCTCCGTGGACGGCAACCAATCCCTTGCCGGACCGCACGAACTCCTCTACGGCCTTTTCCGTCGCCTCACCCCAGCGCGGGCCGTTGTAGTCGAGTACCAGCACATCGTAGGGCGCCAACGTGGGGCCGGTGATGCCCGTGGGCTCTTCCTCGACGCGCACGTCGAACCGGCCGCTGCGAAGCAGAAGCTGTTTCAGAAAGGGGGTCGTCGTCCGCCAGTCGTGGTTGTTGCGCCCCGAGAAGATCAGTGCCCGGAGCTTGCCCGGAGCGAAAAATGGAGCCATCTCTTGAGCACTGGCCAATGCCCTGATGAGAAGCACGACGGCCACAAAGCCCGCCACTTTGTATTGGGTTCGCATGTTCTTGCTCATTTCCTCTCTTATTGGGTCAGCCTCTTCAGGTGCGCCAAGCTACGGGTAGCCTGGTCCGGCGTTCCACATTCGACCGACAGCACACCGTGGTAATTCGCCTCGCGGAGAATCGTCACGATCTTGGCCCAGTCGATGACGCCATCCCCGCAGGCGCAGCCCACTGCCGTGCCGGTCACTTTCCCTTTCTCGGCTTCCGCCTGCTGGATGGCGATGTCCTTGGCGTGCACGTGAACCAGCAGGTGCCGGACAGCCTGGAGTCCTGCATAAGGATCTTCTCCGGCTAGAAAGGCATTGCCGGTATCGTAGTTCACTCGGAGTCGCGGCGACTTCACCAGCGTCGCGATGCACAACAGGCCCTCCGTGGTGCGGGAAATGCTCTGGTGGGGCTCGATACCAACGTTGACCCCATAGCGCTCCGCCGTGCGCAGGACGGTGGTCAGCGTGTATTTCATCACTTGGAAAGCGTCTTCCAGGCTCACCCAGGATGGCTGGATGCCTTCATCGGTATTCACCACGGGTGCGCCAACCGCGGCGGCGAAGCGGATGGCCTTTTGCAGGTAGGGCACGCTGATTTCCGGCCGCATCAAGGGGCAATGGGAGCTGAGGCCGGAGGGCCTGACCCCATGCCGATCGAGGATGTCCTTCATCTCGAAGGGATCATCGTCCAGCGAGAAGGAGTGGAAATAACCGGCCTCACTGAGTAATTCACGCCCGTTATGAACCATCGGCTCGACGTAGCGAAAGCCGATTTGCGCCGCGCGCTCCACTCCCACCGCAAAGGGCTTGTCTGCGCATCGGATGAATTCCATGTTGACGCCAATTTCGATGCTCATACGTCCCACTCCTTCTGCCAGACAACCCGACGCTTTTCTTTATAGGCGATGTTTCCGATGTGGCAGGCCATGGCCCCGTAATGGCCGTCAACGACGTTAGCGTTCGGCTCCTTGCGCGTGCGCATGCACTCCAGCCAGTTGGCCATGTGGGAATCCTCCGTACTCCGGCAGCTGATTTCGCCGACCTGGGCATTCTCCCCGGAAGGCAGGAACTTGTAGCCGTAGCGGAAGATCGCCAGCCTGCCGCCCGAACCCATAAACACGATGTCCGCCGATCCTGCTGGAATCATGTCGGTGATGGTGGCTTCGAACGTCACATTGATTTTCTCCGAGTATTCGAGGACGAGGTTGACGTTATCCGGCGTGTCGCGCCCATCGTCGTAACGATAGATTCCTCCCATGCCGACAGCCGCCGTCGGCCGGTGGATGCCCAGGAACCAGTGCACGACGTCCACCATGTGCACGAAGAGGCCGCCGGTCTGACCGCCGGTGGAGAAATCCCAATAGGCAAAGCGGTTGAAATAGCGTTTCGCATCCCAGGGGATCTTGGGCAGCCAGCCCAGGCACGCCTCCCAATCCAGGCCCTCCGGCTTGCGCTCCATGCCGGTCGGCACAGGCGTCAAGTAGCCGCTGTTCGCGTTCCAGATAGTGCGGACCATATTCACGCGGCCCATGAGCCCGCTGTCGAAAAAGCGCTTCTTCGCCTCGATGAAGTGCGGGGTGCTGCGTTGCTGCACGCCCACCTGCACCACTTGCTTGGTTTCCCGCACGGCCTTGACCACCTCGTGGCCTTGCATGGGCAAGGAGGTCATGGGCTTTTCGACGAACACGTCCTTCCCCGCGCGGCAGGCATCGGCAGTAATCTGCGCGTGCAGGTGATCGAATGTCCCGACGATGACTCCGTCAATGTCCTTCCGTTCCAGCAGCCGGCGATAGTCGCCATACTTGGCGATTTCCGTAGCTGCAATCTGCTCGGCCTGCTCGCGCCGCAGATCCCATATGTCACTGACGGCAACCCAGTCCACGTTCCCGACTTCATTGGCGCTCCTCATCAGATACTGGCCGCGTTGACCCGAACCGACAATCCCCAGGCGAATTCGGTCGTTCGCGCCCGCCACTCGCAGGGCCGCGGCTGCCGTGGCTGCCCCCACCATGAACGTCCTGCGTGAAAACTTGGTCGTCATAGGAGTCCCTCCTCGATTGCCTTTCGCTTCTCCTCCCAGTCCTTTCTCGAATGCAGTTCTTCCTGGCTTCCGGTTTCGGCCACCACAGGAATGTCGCGGGCCCGGCTAGGGGGCAGGGAGCCCCAGGGATCGAGTCACTTCCCGCAAGCCGCTGCCACCGACCCAGGATCACTTTGGCGATGGTTTGCAGTTGCATGAACGATGTGCCTTCGTAGATTGCTCCAATCTTCGCGTCGCGGAAACACTTCTCAACCGGATAGTCCTTGGTGAACCCGTACCCGCCGTAAATCTCCACCGCTTCCGACGTTACCCGCTCGGCCATCTGCGAACAGCAGTACTTGGCCATAGCCGCTTCCTTGACGAACGGCCCCCCAGTGTGTCTTTCAGGCCTGGCGTTTCAACGCACGAGGCGATGCGCCGTCAATTCTTGCGGCGGATTTCCAGCTCGACTTCTTCGCCTTCCGTGAGAGGAAGCGGGCGTTGAAGTTTGAGGACACCGGCATGATGCGTGGCCGCCGCCCGCAGAACCGTGACGGGAGAGGGGCGAGACGCGCTCGAGATCGTTCCAGCTTCCGCCGCGTCGAGTGCCTGGTTGACCAAGCGGTCGGCTTCCCGATTCTGCTCGCGCCGGACGTGCTCAAGGGAGAATGCCTCGAGCCGCGCGATCATCTCCCGCGCCCGCTGGTGGAGGGGTTTCAGGTAAGCACTCTTGACCTTGTAGCTGCCCTGAATTTGCCGCACCAGCAACTCTGAATCCGACACCACCTTCAGCCGCAAGTGGTGATGGCGGAGAGCATAGCCGAGGGCGGCAAGCAAGCCTTCGTATTCCGCCACGTTGTTGGTGGCTTCACCCAGGAGCTTCGAGAAGCCGGCCAGCGGCGCTCCGTCGCCGGCTTTCACCACCACGGCATAAGCAGCCGGGCCGGGATTGCCGCGCGAGCCCCCGTCGATGTACATCACGACGCTGGCGGGACGGTGGGTGGTCATGGCAGGAAAGTCTCGTGAGGAACAAACGTCAGGCTAGTGCCCTTCCAACTTCACAAGCCTACGCCTTGAACCGATGCACCTCCAGCAAAGGCTCGTCCCTTTCCAACTCACGGGGTCCGCCCCGGCCGTCAGTTCAGTCGCCTGACTTTGCAGACGCCTCAGCCTCCGCGGCCTCGACCGGCGGCGGCTCCACATAATAGAGGATCCGGTTGCAGCTCTCGCAGGTGACGACAGATTCGTTTCCTCGCACGTCGTTATAGACCTGCGGACGCAAGCGCACGTTGCAGGCCGTGCAGCAGCCATCTCGCGCCTCGGCCACGGCCAGGCCGCGACGCGCTTTCCGCACGCGCTCGTAAAGCTCCAAGACCTCCGGCGTCAACCTGGCTTCGTCCTGCTGGCGCCGGGCCAGCAAGCAGTCGCGTTCTTCCACATCCGTTTGGCGGAGTGCCTGGAGGCGCTGGACCTCCGCCGCCACGCGGGCCTTCTCGCTATCCAGCCGGGACGCCGCCTCCCGGATGTGCTTCTCGAGTTGTTCCGCCTCCAGCATCTTCTCCAGGAGTTGGTCTTCGATACGGCGGATGTTGGCTTCCTCGCCCGCAATCTCCTTGAGCATCGCCCGGTACTGCTCGTTGGTCTTGACCTCGTAAAGCTGATCCTTGTGCTTGGAGATACGCGCCTGGATGACCTGGATTTCACTCTCCACGTCCCGGCGTTCCTTGTGGTTCTGGGTGAGCCTTTGCTTGCGGTCTTCGTGGGCGTGAATGAATTCGCTGAGCTGGGCTTCCAGGGTTTCAATTTCAGACGGCAGGGCGTCAATCTGCGCGGTCATCTCCGTGATTTTCAGGTCCACCTGCTGGAGCTCGATTACCGTCTTGAGGTCGGAATGCACCTGGTTTCGCGCCTTCGCTTCAATCGCAAGCCTTGCCGCCGCATGCGCTGCACACCCTCTCCTCCGAGACCTGCAAGGTCTCGGCCAGCCATCGTTCCTGCATTGTGGCACAAACGGAGGTGGGCGGCAAGGAAAGGGGGGCGTACCGGTGCACGCCCCTCCCCTGTAAGACGTGGCCGGGCTCAGGAACTGAACCGTGTGACGGCCCCCTCGGAGGCAGACGACACCAGCGCCGCGTACTTCGCAAAGACGCCGGTCTTATAGCGCCACTCGGGTTCGCGCCAGTTAGCCAGGCGCGCCTTGATTTCCGCCGCAGAGAGTTCCACGTCCAAGCGACGGGCGTTGATATCGAAGACCACGCTGTCGCCGTCTTTGAGCGCAGCGATGGGGCCGCCGCGCGCGGCTTCGGGCGCCACGTGGCCCACCATCAATCCCCGCGTCGCGCCGCTGAACCGGCCGTCGGTGAGCAAGGCAACGGATTCGCCCAGCCCCTGGCCCATGAGCGCCGCCGTCACGCCCAGCATCTCCCGCATGCCGGGCCCGCCGCGCGGGCCTTCGTAGCGGATGACGACCACGTCTCCGGCCCGGACGCTCTTGCTCTGGATGGCCTGCATAGCATCCTCTTCGCGGTCGAAGACGCGCGCCGGGCCACGGTGGTGGAGCCGTTCGTGCCCGGCGATCTTCACCACGCAGCCTTCCGGCGCCAAGTTCCCTTTCAGAATGACCAGCCCGCCGGATTCCTTTATAGGCTCTGAGATAGGCTTGATCACGTTTTGCCCGGGGGTCGCCTGGGCCTTGGCCGATTCCTCGGCAATAGTAAGTCCGCTAACTGTAATCTGGTTTCCATCCAGGAAGCCACCGGCGAGAAGGTTTTTCGCGATCAGGGGAATCCCTCCGGCGCGGTGGACGTCCACGGCCACGTAACGTCCGGCGGGTTTCAGGTCCGCAATGAGCGGCGTGCGCGCGCTGACGGCATCGAAATCCTCGATCGAGAGCGGCACTTGCGCCTCGCGCGCCATGGCCAGCAGGTGCAGGACGGAGTTGGTTGACCCGCCGGTAGCCGCGACGCTGGCGATGGCGTTCTCGAAGGCTTTCCGGGTGAGGATCTCCTTCGGCCGCACGCCGCGCCGCAAAAGGTCCATCACCATCTCGCCGATCCGATAAGCGACTTCATCCTTCTGCGGGTCCATGGCCGGAACGCTGTTGAAGCCCATGGGCGACAGCCCGATGAACTCCATCACCGTGGACATGGTGTTGGCGGTGAACTGTCCTCCGCACGCTCCCGCGCCCGGACAGGCCACATCTTCGAGCTCTTTCAGACCCTTATCCGAGATCCTGCCGGCGGCGTGGGCGCCGATCGCTTCATACACATCCTGGATGGTGACGTCGCGGCCCTTGAACTGTCCGGCGGCGATGGAGCCGCCGTAGAACAGGATGCTCGGCACGTTCAGCCGGATGAGCGCCATGGCTGCGCCGGGAATGGTCTTATCGCAGGCCACCAGCGCCACCATGGCATCGAACATGTGGCCGCGGCCCACCAACTCGATCGAGTCGGCGATGACCTCGCGGCTGACGAGTGAGGCCTTCATGCCCTCGGTGCCCATGGTTACGCCGTCGGAGATGGCGATGGTGTTGAACTCCATGGGAGTGCCGCCAGCGGCGCGCACGCCTTCCTTCACCTTCTCAGCCAAACGCCGCAGGTGATAGTTGCAGGGCATGGTCTCAGTCCAGGTGTTGGCAATGCCCACAATGGGCTTCGCCAAATCTGCGTCGGTAAATCCAATAGCCTTGAGCATCGAGCGGGCTCCGGCGCGGTCGCGGCCGTCCGTGATGA